>Ga0209317_1001169_pt1 | contig 24691 bp, 20 predicted proteins | sample RifGroB2_FD_183994 | JGI IMG/M metagenome (GOLD analysis project Ga0209317, IMG submission 183994) | Soil microbial communities from Rifle, Colorado, USA - Groundwater B2 (SPAdes) (version 2) | ecosystem: Environmental > Terrestrial > Soil > Unclassified | place: Rifle, Colorado | collected...
ATTCTCCTGGTATGCCTTGGCCGGCCTTGGCGGGCGGACGCTCCCTTTCAGCCCTCGCGTGTTGATCCTTGGGGCCGGTGACGTCGCATGCCAGTTAGGGGGACTAATCAACTCCCAAAGCAGTTCTTTTGCTTTGGCCGGTTACCTTTCCTGCGGCGAGGGTGAAGGGCCCGTTAAGACGGTGCACCAGCCCGAACTCTTCAGGTCCCAGATCATAGAGAAGGAGGGCGACCTGCTGCAGACTGCCCGCAGCCACAAGGCATCGCTGATCGTGGTGGCTCTCGCGGAGAGAAGGGGAGTGTTGCCTCTGCAAGAGATGATGCGCTGCAAGCTTAACGGGATCGAGATTGTTGATGCCCCCACCTTCTACGAGATCATCCAGGGAAAGCTTATGCTGGAAGAGATGACGCCCAGTTGGATCATCTTCTCCGCGGGCTTTCGCAGGACGAGACTCGTGAACGTCTACAAACGCTGCATCGATGTTCTGCTCTCAGTGGTGGGTCTTTTGATAAGCGCACCATTCTTCCCTTTCATAGCCCTGGCCATAAAACTTGATTCACCCGGGCCACTCTTTTTCAAGCAGGTCCGGGTGGGGGCGGGAGAGAAGACATTCGTGCTCTACAAGTTCCGCTCGATGCGCCAGGATGCAGAACGTAACGGCGCGGTGTGGGCAGTGAAGAACGATACCCGTATCACAAAAATCGGAAGCTTTTTGCGAAATTCCCGCATCGACGAGATCCCCCAGCTCTACAACGTGCTCAAAGGGGATATGAGTTTTATCGGCCCCAGGCCTGAGCGCCCCGAGTTCGTGGAAAACCTGAAAAAGGACATCTACTACTATTCGAAGCGGCACACCATCAAGCCCGGGCTCACCGGTTGGGCACAGGTCCGCTATCCCTACGGTGCGACGGTGGAGGATGCCATCGAGAAGCTGCGCTACGACCTGTACTACATAAAGAACCTCTCCTTCATCCTCGATACGCAGATCCTGTTCGAAACGGTTAAAGTAGTCCTGTTCGGACGAGGAAGGTAAGAGAAGGTGCAAAGATTCAATTAACAGGGATACAAGGGATAGAGGGGATAATAAACAAAGAGCATTGCTTTGCTTTCTGTACCATCCCCTGCATCCCCTTTATCCCTGTGAAAAGGTTTTTCGGAGGAAACATGAAGTTTCGACTATTGTTGCTGATCTTAGTCATGCTCGTTTGCGCGCCGTTTGCCGCCTTTGCAGCGGATTACCAAATCGGCGAGGGTGACAGCCTCGACATAGCTGTCTGGGGGGTGAAGGAGCTGAACTTTCCCGTCAAGGTGCGTCCGGACGGCAAGATCACCGTGCCCGGCCTGGGAGAGGTGGTGGCGAGCGGCATGACCCCGAGCAACCTGCAGGCACACTTGGCCGAAAGGCTCAAGGAACTTGTGAAAAACCCCATCGTCACCGTCACGGTTAAGGAGATCACCAACTCCAAGGTCTACATCTTCGGCTCCGGCGTGAAGGCGAGCGTATATGATCTCTCCAGGCGCACCACGATTCTGCAACTGCTCTGCACCCTCCCCGAGGTCAAGGCCGCCGATTTGAAGAACGCCTACCTGCTGCGCGGCGGAAAGAAGGTCAAGACAGATATGTACAAGCTCTTCGTGCAGGGTGATACAGAACAGGACCTGCTTCTGGAATCCAACGACTCTCTGTTTGTGCCGTTGTTGCTGGAGCGAAGCGTCTACGTCCTTGGCGCTGTGAACACCCCTAGGTCGATCGAATTCCGCGAAGGCATGAAGGTGATGGAGGCGATCCTAGAGTCCGGAGGCTTCACCAAGTTTGCCGACCAGAATGATGTGGTGGTCAGGAGAAGGGAAGGGGATAAGGCGCTGGCCCTGGAAGTGAAGGCGAAGAAGCTCTTCAAGGAGGGGGACCTGTCGCAGAATATCGATCTCAAGGCAGGTGACTACGTCCTGGTGAAAGAGGCCTTCTTCTAGCACCAAATGGGTCTTGTTTTTTGCCCGAAGCTGCCGGTCCCGGTGGGCAGGCGCGGATATCTGTCGTGAGCAGGGGGATAGTTGTGCAGGAATCGGAATACAAGAAATACTTGCAGCTTGTAATCAGGCGGAAAGAGCTCTTTGTTGTAGTGGCACTGGTTGTCATGACAATCGTGTTTCTAGTGAGCTATTTGCTACCTAGAAAGTATGAGTCATCCAGCACCGTTTTTATCGAGAAAAACGTCATCAGTGAGCTTGTCAAGGGGATAACGGTCTCTCCTTCCATGGAAGATACCATCAACGTTCTTACGTATGCCATCACTAGCCGCACCTTGCTTAACAAGGTTGTCGAAAACCTTGATATGAGCTTAGGTAAGGAGGTGAATGACGATCTGGTCAAGCAGTTGCAAGGAAACATATCGGTAAAGGTGAAGGAGAAAAACAACCTTTTCACCATCTCGTTTGTGCACAGTGACCCCCGTATCTCTCGCGACTTCGTCAATACCTTGGTGCGGCTCTACATAGAGCAGAGCAGCTCCTCCAAACGTGGTGAGTCATACGATGCTACACAGTTCCTATCTGAGCAGATCGATACCTTCAACGAAAAGCTGGAAAAGGCCGAGGCCGAAGTCAACGCTTACAAACGCAACAAGGGCGGTGTGATCGCCATCGATGAAGGGAAACTCTTCGAGGAAATCAACATCGCTCAGCAGAAGCTGTACGATCTGCAGTTAAGACGCAGGCAGCTTGAGGGGATGCGGCAGGTGACCCGCAAAAGTAACGACCCGCTCCAGGCAAAGCTTGTGGTCCTGCAAAAACGTCTGGACGATCTGCGGGTTCAGTATACCGACAGCTATCCGGAGGTGGTTGGGGTAAAGGCCGATATCGAGACCGTTAAAGATCAGATGGAGGCGCGCAAAGGGGGGGAATCCCAACCGCTCGATCCTCAGGAACTGGCCAAGATAGAATCCGAAATTGATGCCATCAGGGTGACCGAAGAGGGGCTGAAACGCCACGTTTCGACTAACAGGAATGTGCTGCAGAGCATACCGGAAGCCAGGGCAGGGCTGGAAAAGCTTGAGGTTGAACGAGAAAACCAGAAGAAAATTTACGATCAGCTCTATGCCAGGCACGGGCAGTCCGAGGTTTCTAAACAGATGGAGGTGCAGGACAAGTCCACCACCTTCCGTATCATCGACCCCGCCATCCTACCGCTCAAGCCAGCGAGTCCCAATCGCCTTATGATCATGATGATGGGGATAGTGGGGGGACTGGCGGGAAGCTTCGGCGTTTTGGTGCTGCTCGACCAGATGGACCCCTCGGTGAAGGATGTGGACTTCGTCAAATCACTGGGAGCACCGGTGCTGGCTGTGGTGCCGCGGATGCAGGATCCTCAACTCCTGATGAAGCAGCAGAGGAAATCGCTGAGACTTTTCATCGTTTCCGGGTTGTACTTCACCCTTATGCTGGTCTTCCCAGCAATGGAGCTTCTGGGACTTCCCTACATGGACGAGGCTCTGGACCACCTGAATCCATCCAGCATCAGCCAGAGTGTGAAAGGTTTCTTGCGTTAGATCGTGGTTCCTGGTCAACTTGCACGAAGCTAGTATCTCCTTTTGCCGTCAGACGTTCGCGAGGTTTTGTATGAGTAGAATTGAAATGGCAATGGAAAAGGCCGCACGTCTCAGACAAGGGACAGATGCCGCTGAGCCGCCACAGCAGACATCGGTGCTGCCACCGGTCCCACCTACCATTGCGCCTGTTTCTTCCCAGTATGGCAAACTGGCCCCGGACAATCCGTATCTTGTCAACCTGCATGACCCGCACTCCGCTACTGCTGAGGAGTATCGAAAGCTGAAGTCGGTGCTGGTGAAGATGACCACCGGGGATGTGTTTCGCAACTGCCTTATGGTAACCAGCTCGGTCCCGTGTGAAGGAAAAAGTTTAACCGCGTTGAATCTTGCCCTGAGCCTTGCCCAGGAGCTGGACCACACTGTGCTACTCGTTGACGCCGATTTGCGCCGCCCCTCGGTGCATCGCTATCTTAACGTAGAGCAGGGGGTGGGTCTTGCCGAGCTTTTGAAGGGAGAGGCCGAAATAGGCGAGACGATCATTCCTACCGGCATCGGCAAGCTTTCCATCATCAGGGCGGGGCGCAGCATCGACAACCCTGCCGAGCTGTTCACCTCCCAGCGCAGCAAGGCGATCCTCTCTGAGCTGAAATCGCGCTACCCTGACCGGTACATCATCCTAGATACCCCGCCGGTGCTCCCCTTTGCCGAGTCCCGCTCTCTCGCACACCTGGTGGACGGGGTGCTCTTCGTCGTCATGGAAAGGCTGGCGTCTCAGGCGAATGTGAAGGACGCACTCGAATCTCTCAAAGCCTGCCCGGTCCTAGGCCTGGTGTACAACGCAGCCACTGTCGACAGCAATGACAGTCGCTACTCCTACTACCGCGGTTATATCGACAAGAAATAGGGTTTTTGCCTTTCTTTGCGTCCTAGCGTCTTTGTGTGAGATGAAGTTGGAGTCTATATGTACGAAGCATTTTTCAATCTGCGCAAGAAACCGTTCGAGCTGATCCCTGATCCGGACTTCATCTACCTGAGCCGCTCTCACAAGAAGGCAATCACCTATCTTGACTACGGCATCAGGGAGCGGGTGGGATTCATCCTGCTGACCGGTGAGGTCGGGTCGGGAAAAACCACCATCATCAGGGATCTACTAAAAAAACGCTACGAGCGGGTAGTCCTCGCCAAGATCTTCAACACCCGCGTTAACTCCGAGCAATTGCTCGCCATGATCAACGACGATTTCGGGCTGAGCGTCGCGGGGAAGGACAAGGTCTCCCTGATCCGTGATCTGAATGACTTCCTGCTGGAGCAGTACGCTGCGGGCAATCACCCCATGCTGATCATAGACGAGGCTCAGAACCTGGCGGCAGACCTACTTGAGGAGGTAAGGATGCTCTCCAACCTGGAGAGTTCCCATGGCAAGCTGCTGCAAATCGTACTGGTGGGACAGCCGGAACTGAGGAAAGCACTGGCCGCGCCCGAGTTGCTCCAGTTGCGCCAGAGGATCAGCATTAACTGCCATCTTAAGGCTTTGTCTTTAGAGGAAATGGCGGAATACATACTGCATCGTATGGCAGTTGCCGGCAACAGGGACGCACTCATTTTTCCTGCCGGCACCCTTGAGTTGATCTACCAGTACAGCCGTGGAATACCCCGACTGGTGAACATCATCTGTGACTTTCTTATGCTCTCCGCTTTCGCCGAGGAAACCAATGTCGCTTCGCTGGAGATGGCACACGATGTGCTAGGTGACCTCGACTTCGAGCAGCATTTCTGGGGTGGTGGCAAGGCGGGGACGAGGCACCAGGCGACGGAGAGTGACAGTTGTGATCATATTTCTAAGGTCCTGAACGAGGTATGTGCCACGCTGTCGCTGCTGCGAGAGGACCTCAACAGGCATGTGTCGAGGGTAGACGCTGAAGTGGCAGAGCTTGGCGAACGTGTGGCTTCACTGGGCGCCAGCATGGAGCGGCTAGGGGAACAGGCCTTTCACGAAAACACGACCGAAGCGAGTTTAGTGCGCCGTCTTTTCGGCTCAACCGCGGCCAATGTGAATAAATGAAAACGCCAAACAAGAGAGAGATCTTCCTGCTGCCCCTGCAAATGGCAATAGTCTGTACAGTCGTATTCGTTACCATGCCGGCAGTCGCACTTGACTTCAAGCTGGTCCCCTCAGTCTCGCTGAGCGAGGAATACAACGACAACCTATTTCAGGACGCCGAAGGCGCGCGTGCTGATTTTGTTACTAGGGTGCAGCCCTCGATAGGCGCACAAGTAAGAGGGGGAGGATTCAACTGCGACCTTTCCTACGGCCTTGATTATAGAAACTACGCCAGGCACAGCAGGGATGATGAGTTCGATCACCGGGCGGCTTTCAAGAGTGACCTCAATTTTCGGGAAGGTTTTTTCAGGATCGATCTGAGAGACACCTACAGCCGCGTATCATTGAATGTGGCGCGGGACGTGGTGTCCGAGAGCCTTGTGGTGAACCAGACCCTGCAAAATGTCGCGTACATCTCCCCCTATCTCACCTGGCGTGTGTCCGCGAACTCCACCTTGAAGACCGGGTATCGCTATGTCGACACACGCTACTGGGACTCAGACGGTATTGACAAGATGGAGCATGACGTCTTCACCGAGTTTAGCCGTGAGATAAGAACCGGCTTGGTACTGAGCGCAGGGTACAACTTTGCGCGCACCGACGCCGATACCACTGGTTTCTACAGACACGATGTCTATGGTGGGCTCAAATACGACATTGACAGGGGCACCTTCCTCTACGGCAAGATTGGCAACAACTGGCACTCCTTCGACAACGGTTTCGATACGAGCGATCTCTTCTGGGATGCAGGGGCCAGCAGGGATTTCGGTTTTATCGTGGTGGCTCTTGGTACACGGGTGCAGTACACGGAGGACCCGGAGACGCTCTCCACCAGAGATACCAGCTACTATGCCACCCTGAGCAGGGCATTCCCACGCGGGGCAGCGAGCTTTATCTGCTCCTATTCAGAATATGAGGAGATAGAGTTGGCACAGCCCGACCGCAAGGTTTTGTTGGCAGCCACAGGAAACTACGAACTGCGCCCGGATCTCATGCTCAAACTGAGCCTCTCCGGAGACCGCCTGAACCAGTCCGAGGGAACGGAGTACCCTTATCATCTCTACGGCAACTTTGGATTTGACTACGCACTTAGCAAACAGGCAGCACTCGGAGTGAATTACTCGCGGATCAGCTACCGTAACAAGCTGGATAGTTCGGAGGGATCCACCGATGTTAACCGTTTTATCGCAGAAGTGAGGCTGTCGCTTTGACAATGCTGAATGCTCTTACAGTTGATGTGGAGGATTACTTTCAGGTCTCCGCCTTCGAACGCTACGTCGATAGATCGAAATGGGACACCTATCCGTTGCGGGTAGTGGAAAATACGTCGAGGGTGCTCGATTTATTCGATGAGTTTTCAGTAAAGGGGACCTTCTTTGTCCTTGGGTGGGTGGCTGACAGGTGTCCGGCGCTAGTGAGGGATATCTGCGATAGAGGGCACGAGATCGCCTGTCACGGCTACGGCCACGAGTTAGTTTACAAGATCGGACCGGAGCGGTTCCGGGCCGATATCCGGGAGGCGAAGGCCATTCTGGAGGACCAGTGCGGAGTGCAGGTTAACGGCTACCGAGCCCCCAGTTACTCAATCACGTCAAAATCACTCTGGGCACTGGAAATACTTGTGGAAGAAGGATTTACCTATGATTCTAGTATTTTCCCGGTGATGCATGATTTGTACGGCATCCCTGATGCTGAGCGGTTTCCCCATGTCATTCGAACAGTTGCCGGGCCTCTGGTTGAGTTTCCCCTTACGACTTTACCTATACGATTGGCATGGAAAAAATTGCGCCTGCCTATCGCAGGGGGAGGGTATCTCCGCCTGTTGCCCGTCGAACTATTGAGGTATGGGGTTAGGAGAATCAACGAAGGCGAGCAGCAGCCCACGGTTCTCTATTTCCACCCGTGGGAGATAGACCCTGATCAACCCCGCATCAAGGCCGGATTGAAATCCAGTTTTCGGCATTATCAAAATCTAGCGGGAACAGAGAACAAACTTAAGAAAATCATTTCGAGCTTCGAGTTCACAACAATGTATCGAACTCTAAACTCCTTTTTTGTCTCTTTGCCCAGTGAGATGCCTTAATGCCAGCACTTATCGATGTCCTCGTTACTTTTGTAGTTGTCACTAGTGGTGTGATCCTGTCCGCTCTGGTCCTCTACCAGTGGGTGCTTGCCCTCGCTTCCCTCTTCCCTTGTAAGCGCCAGGCTGTCGCATCTGCTCCGCTGTATAGGTTTGCCTTTGTTGTCCCTGCCCATAACGAGGAGAGCGGGATTGCCGCAACGGTGCAAAGCCTATTGAACGTTGATTATCCACGGTCGCTATTTGAGGTCGTGGTGGTAGCGGACAATTGCAGTGATTCTACTGCCGAAATGGCGCGTGGAGCTGGAGCACGCTGCCTGGAGCGGGTCGACGTCTCTTTGCGAGGAAAGGGCTACGCTTTGCGCCATGCCTTTGCCCAACTGCTGGCTGAAGAGTTCGAAGCTTTCGTCGTCGTCGATGCCGACAGCGTCGTCACCGCTAATTTCCTTTCAGTTATAAATGCCAGGCTGGGGGCGGGGGATCAGGTCATCCAATCCTACTATGGTGTCTCTAACCCTGACGCGAGCATAATGACCTACCTCCTCCAGGTAGGCAACTTGATCGAAAACAGGCTGTATTGGGAAGCGAAGCAACTGCTGGGCCTGCCCATTTTTCTCAGGGGAAATGGCATGTGCTTTAGGAAGGATGTGTTGCAAAGGTATCCTTGGGGAGCTTTCACAATAACCGAGGATACAGAGTACGGTCTCATGCTTGTTGCGAACGGGATTCCGGTGCAATTTGCGCCCGAAATTGGAGTATACGCCTATCAACCGGAAACGCTCGAACAGGCTTTCGCTCAAAGGGTGAGGTGGGCTGCAGGCAACGCCAGCTTGACTAAAGGTAAGGCCGCGGAACTGATATGGTCTGGCCTTGTCGGGAAGGATCTTTCCTCTTTCGATTTGGGGATAAGCCTCGTTGCAGGTAGCCGTCCTCTGATGCTCATTTCAAATGTGGCACTGGCCGGGATATGTGGCATCTTGAAAAAACCGGGGTTGCTAACCTGGGCTGGTATCATTTTTATCGGCCAGCTCTCCTATATAGGGCTAGGTGTGGCCCTCAATGGTCTCTCTGTCCAAAAGATGTATCGTCTATTCCTGTCTCCAATTTACCTGCTCTGGCTCTGTTTTATCTCGATACTGGGAGCCGCTGGCTTCCGGAAAAACCAGTGGGTGAGGACAAAAAGAACATGACCGAGCCCATCGTAATAGCTCATCTCATCGCAACCAACTTTTATGGCGGTCCTGAGAAACAGATTCTCACGCATGCCGCACATCTGAATCCTGCTGAATACCAGTTCGTACTGATATCGTTCGTCGAGAACGGGCAACAGAACGAGATCCTTCAGAAGGCATCGAAGCAGGGAGTGAAATCATTTGAGCTGCCTTCCAAACATGCATTGGATTTTCGAACAGTACTGAAATTGAGGAAGATACTACAACAACAAAACGTACATCTGCTCTGCTCTCACGGGTACAAAGCAAATATCATCGGCAGGCTTTCCTCGTGGTGGTGCAGGATACCTCAGATCGCTGTGTCGCGGGGATGGACTGCTGAAAACAGAAAAATCCGGGCCTATGAATCTCTTGATAAAATTTTTCTCAAGCTTGATGATCATATTGTAGCGGTATCTCACGGACAGAAGAAGAAGATCCTGGACCTCGGGCTAAGCTCTGAGTCCATTTCAGTCATACATAATGCGATTGAGATTGAAACCGAAAAACAATTCGTTTCCCAGATCAGAAGCGAATTGAGCGTCCCTGACGGAGCAATTCTCGTTGCATCTGCTGGAAGGCTTTCGCCAGAGAAGAATTACGCCGCGATGATCGAGGTGGCACAGAAGCTGTGTCCCGGAAGAGAAGATCTGTATTTTGTGATATTCGGCGAAGGCTTTTTGCGGAGCGATCTGGAAGCGTCGATTAAGGATCTCGGCCTTGAGAAACGCTTTCTTTTGCCCGGCTTTAGGAAAGACCTACCTTCCATTTTTCCTGAGATTGATGTCTTTATGCTTCCGTCGTTTACTGAAGGGTTACCTAATGTTGTTCTTGAAGCCTATGCTGCCAAAAAGCCCGTAATTGCAACTATGGTTGGAGGTACGCCGGAAGTCGTCTTAGATGGGGTGTCTGGCTTTCTTGTTGACCCCCTAGCCACAGAGAAGATGGCCCATCATCTTATGTCCCTGGTGCGCGATCAGGACCTCCGCAGAAGGATGGGACAAGCCGGTTACGACTTCGTGCGCGCGAGCTTCGACTTCCAGGATCAGACAACCTCGTACCAGAATCTGTACAAAGAGCTTCGGGGGGGACAATAGATATGGTCCCCTTTATTACTGTCGTTATGCCTGTGCGAAACGAAGCCCGATTCATTGCTGAGACGATGACTCGACTTCTATTGCAAGAGTACCCAACTGATCGCTATGAGATCATAGTGGCCGATGGTATGTCCGATGACGGGACTCAGACGATTGTTAAAGATATTGCTGCTAATAATCCGCAGGTTATCCTGGCTGAGAACCCGAAAAAGTTATCAAGTGCTGGTCGTAATATCGGATTTAAGGCTGGAAGTGGTGACTATTTTCTCGTCATTGACGGTCATTGCCACATACCGAGTACGCAGTTGTTGAGCAATATCGCCAGCTGCTTTTCTGAGAGTGGTGCGGACTGCCTCGGTAGGCCTCAACCCCTCGATCCGCCCGGATTGACGCAGTTTCAAAATGCTGTCGCCTTGGCGCGGGGATCCCGTATTGGGCATGGAGGTGACTCCCTTATCTATGCCCAATACGAGGGGTTTGCAAGTCCGGTAAGCAATGGAGCGGCCTATGCCCGTCATGTCTTTGAAAAAGTGGGATATGTCGATGAAGGGTTCGACGCCGCTGAAGACGTAGAGTTCAACTACCGGGTGGAAAAGGCCGGCTTGACCTGTTTCACCAGCCCGAGGCTTACCGTGCGCTACTATCCGCGCGAGTCGCTCTCCCAACTGTTTCGGCAGGTAACCAGGTATGGCAGTGGGCGGTGCCGCTTCCTGCGCAAGCACCCCGGTGCGGCGAGCGTAAACCAACTCGTCCCCGTCTGCTTCGCGGCCGGGCTGCCGGCCCTCCCGGTACTGGCCCTTTTGTCGCCTGAGTATCCCTTCCCGTTCCTGGCGGTCTTGGCCCTTTACCTTTGCTACTTCCTGATGCTCACGGTGCAATCGGTGCTCCTTGCCGCAAGACACGGCATCTCTTTCCTCCCTTATATTGCCCCGATTCTGTTCACCATCCATTTCGGGCTCGGATATGGGTTTATCAGGGAAGCGACGAGCGGCGGGAGTGGCGAAAATGCGGCGGCCACAGTGGAGTCTGCCCGATAAAACCCGATTGGCGACAAGCGCTCGTCAGCGCAAGGTGACCTTATGATCAATATAGCCTTTGTCATAGATGCCATCGAATCCCCGACGGCCGGTACCGAGAAGCAGCTCCTGCTGCTGATCAGGCACCTGGACCGCGCCAGATTCCGCCCCTATCTTTGCGTGCTGCGCTCCTCGCAGTGGCTGAACAAGGAATTCGGTGACTGCGAGGTGGTCGACATTGGCGTGAGCTCCTGGTTCAGGCCCGCCAGCTGGCTGAACCTCCTCAGGTTTTCCGCCTTCCTCAGGCGCAAGGGGATAGATATTGTGCAGACGCACTTCGTCGACGGAAACAAGATCGGCATCCTGGCTGCGAAACTAGCCGGTGTCAAGGGTATCGTTTCCACTCGCAGGAACCAGGGTTACTGGCACAGCAAGAACGAGCTGCTGTTGCTTGACATCCTCAACAGATGGGTGAGCCGTTTCCTGGCGAATTCTGACAGTACCAGGCGATGGGCGGCCAAGGCGGAGCGCATAGACATTCAGCGCATCGATGTGATACACAACGCCCTGGAGCTAGATCGTTATCAACCCGTGATATGCAGACCGCCGGCGGGGTACATGGCCGAGATCGGTTTCCCCGCCGATGCTGTCGTGATCGGAATCGTGGCGAACCTAAGGCGTGTAAAGGCGATCGATGTCTTTCTCAGGGCTGCCGCAATGGTGACTGGCCACTGTCCGGCTGCACGCTTCATCGTGGTCGGTGACGGACCTGAGAGGGCTGCTCTTGAGGGATTGTGCCGGGAACTTGGCATCGGCTCCGTGGTGCGGTTCATGGGGAGCTGCCTTGATATTCCTGCGATCCTGGCAGGCATGGATATAGGGGTCTTGTCGTCCAGTTCGGAAAGCTTTTCCAATTCCATTCTTGAATACCTTGCTGCCGGTCTGCCTGTTGTCTGCACCGATGTAGGAGGGGCTCGGGAAGCCGTCGAGGACGGGACCAACGGATACGTTGTAGAGCCGGGGGATTTTGCCTCCATGGCTGACGGGATCAGGAAAATAATGGAGGGCGAAAATCTGACAAAAATGGGACGCCAAAGCAGGGAAATGGCCGAAAGGTCCTTTTCGCTTCCTTGCGTCATGCGACTTCACGAGGAATTCTTCCAGGGGGTGGCGCTACGATGAAGAAAATCCTGCAAAAGGCGATTTACCTGTTGTGTCTCGTTGTAACCGCTCCACTGTATCTTCTCTTCAGGATCAGCAAGTCGGAGGATCTCTTCGCTGCGCAGACCCAGTTCCTCGCCCTCATCCCCGGCAAAATCGGGAGTTACCTGCGGGTGGCCTACTACTCGCAGACTCTCCAGAGATGCTCTCCGAAAGGGTACATCGGCTTTGGCAGCTTCTTCGCCCACCCGCAGGCGGAACTTGGCATCGGTTACTATATCGGCGCCTACTGCATCATAGGAAAGGCAAGCATCGGCGATCACGCGACAATCGCAAGCCACGTCTCTATCCTGAGCGGGAAGAACCAGCACGGCTTCAGGGAAATCGGGAAGCCGATCCAGGAGCAGCCCGGCGTTTTTCGTAAGATCAGCATCGGAGAGAACTGCTGGATCGGCAACAACGCGGTAATCATGGCCGACCTCGGGAGGCAGAACGTGGTCGCCGCCGGGAGCGTGGTTGTATCGTCAACAGGCGATTTCGACATCATGGTGGGAAACCCCGCCCGGGCAGTCAAGAAGGTTACGGATAACTGAAGCGGCAGTATCTTTTGCTGCACTCACTCGAACTGGCGTACAGATGACAGATAGCACCATTGCAAAGCCGGAGTGGTCCGGTCCGAAAACAAGATCGGCCACCATCGTTCTTACCATGGTCTGCGTCTACATGTTCCTCATCATTGAGCGGCCGTGGGAATCGATCAGGTACCTGAATGCCATACCGATCGAACGTACCTTCGCCATTGCCATGATAGTCGTGGCGTTTCTCCATGGCAAGATGAAAACGGTGACGTCGCCAACCAATAAGTGGGTTTACGGTCTGCTGGCCTTGCACTTCCTTTTGGCGCCCTCCGCCTTCAGGACCGAGTACGCCGTGGATCAGGGGATCATCTACGCCAAGATGGTCGTCCTTTACATGCTTATGCTCTCCACTGCCAAGGATGAGGGTGCGCTTCGCGTGCTGGTGAAGGCGTATGCCTTCTCGATGATATTCTACGTCACGCACTCCCTGTGGGAGTATTCCAACGGCAGGCATGAGTACCGCATGGGCATATCGCGCATGATCGGCGTGGACAGTACGTTCAACGACCCCAACGCGTTTGGTGCCAGCATCGTGCTTTCGCTTCCCTTCATCTACGCGCTGCTGCGCACCGAAACGAGTTCGGCCCTTCGCTGGCTCTACCGGGGCTATTTCCTCCTTGCGGTAGCCTGCGTCGTTCTGACCGGGTCGCGTTCCTCCTTCGTGGGGCTGATCTTCCTGCTGGTCCTTTGGGGGGGCGCGCAAAAGGGGAAGCAGAAGTTGGTGGTCCTCACTGCGTCCGTCCTTGCCATCGGCATCCTTTGGATCACGATGCCTGAAGAGAAAAAAGACCGCATACGCACCCTGTGGGACGAGAACGCAGGCCCGGCCAACGCGCATGAATCGGCACAGGGGAGGCTGATCGGGTTCAACGCGAGCTGGAAAATGTTCACCCGGGTCCCGCTGACCGGCGTCGGGGCCGGAGGCAAGAACTACGGGGGGTACAGATACACCAACCAGATAGACGGCGCCGGTAACGAGTGCGACATGCAGGCCCATGTCCTTTACGGGGAGGTACTGGCCGAGTTCGGCGTCTTCGGGGCGATGTTCTTCGCCGGTCTGGTAGCTTCAACCGTCAGGTGCTGTCTGGCTGCCAGGAAAAAGGTGTCAGGGATCCGCGCGGATGTCTGCTTTTCCTCTATACTGCTCCACTCCATCCTGTGCAGCCTGGCTTTGCTTTTGCTGTTTGGCTTCGGCGGGCATAACTTTTACCGCCCCATGTGGCTGTGGCTCGCAGCATGGGGAGGGGCGATCTACCGCCTGTACCACGAGCAACCCGATCGGACAGCTTTTATGATCAAGACAGACGCCAACAGATAAGGCATACATGGACTACAAGGTTCACATACTGGCTCACAACGAAGAGGACCTGATAGAAGGGTGCGTCAGGTCCGTGCTCGCTCAGAGCGTCGGCGACCTGGACACGCTATCCGTCGTCGTCATCGCCAACGGCTGTTCCGATGGCACCGAGGAGGTTGTGCAGGGGCTTTGCGAGACCGATCCAAGGGTCTCCCTTTTCCCCATAAAAGGGAGCGGTAAGGTCAACGCGCTCCGGTTCTTTCTCCAGGAATTCTTCAAGAAAGAGGCCCGCCTCCCGGCTTGCGACGAACTGCTCTTTTTCATGGACGCCGACGTGAAGATAATGACCCCGGGGGCGCTCGAAACCTTGGCGCGGAACCTTCTTGCAAATGACGAGCTCTACGCTGCAAGCTCCTTCTGCATCCCGGAGTCCGTCTATCACAAAAAGCTCGATTTCGTCTCCTGTCTGTACCGCGCGCAGTTCAAGGTCCAAAAGGCATTGCGGCCCAACATCTTTCGGGGAATGCTTTACTGCGTCCGTGCCTCTGTACTTAAGGAGATGATTTTCCCAAAGAACCTTCTGTCTGACGACATATGCCTGGAAATATGCCTCGACGGCCATTTCAGGACCGACTACGAGGCTCCCATCGTCTACAAGCTGCACAAGGGGATAAAGCGGGAGATCAGGCGCAACTTCATGCACTGCTTCGTGGTTCTTCAGGCGTACGGGCTTTTGAGGGAGAAGAAGATAAAGAGGATCGACCCGGCCCCAGTCAACGAACGTTTCCGTCTCCGTGTGCTGAGTGTGCGGGACACGGCCGGATATCTCCTGTCGACTTTCGACATTCTGGGCATGCTTTTGTTCAGCATTCACTTTGTCTATCGCAGATACAACATAATGAAAGCAAGGCGAATACTGCGGGAACACGGGACCCAGGGGGTCGACTACCAGGCGTTCTGGAGGACCAGGAGGTAGCACATGAGGGACCGCTTTAGCTATAACCGGTTGAAGGACATGGTGAAACGTGAGTAAAAAGCTTATATACAACTCTTTGACCGCGACTTCCCTGTACGTCGTCAACGTCGTCATGATGTTCGTCATGAGTCCCGTGATCATAGCGAACCTTGGCAACAGGGATTACGGGATCTGGGAAATCATCATCTGCCTGGTCGGCTACATGGGGGTCCTCGATCTAGGAGTGGGGCCCGCGCTCATGCGCTACGTGGCGGTCGCCGAAAGCCAGCACGACAAAAAAAGCCTGCAGGAGATCGTCAGCTCCGCGCAGTTCTTCTATCTGCTGGTGGGGATGGTTTCGGTACTGGTCCTGCTGATCGTAGGGCAATTCCCCCACCTGATAATCGGCCGGGAAAGCCGCGACGTCGCCTATCTCGGCAAAGTGCTGATGCTGTTCACCCTGAACATCGGCTTGTACTTCCCGATGATATCGCTGACGGCGATCCTGATGGGGCTGCAGTACCATTTCCTGATAAACATCACTAGGATAACGACGGGAATCGTCCGCGCCGTCGTGGTGTACAACCTGCTGTTCAGCTACCCGGGCAAGGGGCTGCTGATCCTTGCCATGATGGAGCCGATCTTCAACGTGGTGCAGTTTTGCGTGTTCGCCTTGATTCTGAGAAGAAACAAGACAATTCCCCCCTTTTCTTTCGCAGCGTGTTCAGCCAGGAAGATGAAGGAACTTTTTACCTACGGCGCAAAGAGTGCCGTTTTGATGGTGGCCTCCCGTATCCAGACGGCCAGTCTTCCCTTTGTCATCAGCAACGTGGTCGGGGTGAGCCAGATCGTTTATTTCGCCATGCCCAACAGGCTCGTCGGCTATGCAAAGGATCTCTCGTTGGCGATCGGCGACCCGCTCACCCCATACTTCGCCTCCAATATCGGCAAGCGCGACTCTAGCAGCGTAAGGGAGAGCTGGCTGCAAGCCTCGCTCGCCCTTCAGACGATAACACTTGCCATGCCGTTTTTTCTGGTGTTTTGTGGGGAGCGCTTTTTGTCGCTTTGGATCGGGGCGGAGTACGGGAGCGCCGGGCGGGGCGTGCTGTTCTGGCTTTCGGCCGGTCTTGTGGTTGAGGCCATGGCACCCAACGTTTCGAGGATCCTGATGGCAACCGGCAATCACGGCAGGGCTGCCATAACATGGCTTGTCCTTTCCTGCATATGCATACCCCTGACCGCCATAGGCGCGATGCTTTGGGGGATAAACGGCGTGGCTATGGGGAGCAGCACCATAATCGTACTGGGGAGCCTGATAACGCTTCACATGGCGTGCTCGGAGGTGAAAATCTCTTTCGCCCTTTATTTCAGACAGACCGTGCTCCGGCTTCTAGCACCCCTGGCCGCGCTGTTTCTCGCACTTTTGGCGACGCAGGGTTTGCTAAGACCAAAGTCCTACTTGGACCTGGTCCTTCAGGTCGCGGCAAGCGGCACCCTTTATCTTGTTTGCGTGTGGTTTTTCACCCTGACGGTCAAGGTTCGTGCAGCGATCACAGACCGCTTGCGGCTACTCCTGAACAGGGGGGGGGTCCCGGACGGGACCTCCCCATCGTGAGGAAAATATGTCCACCTTGAGCGTAACCGCCATACTCCCCTGCTACAACTCCGCCCGGTTTCTGGAACAGACTCTGGACAGCATCCTGGGGCAGAGTTATCCAGACGTCTCCGTCATAGCCGTTGATGATGGCTCCACCGATGACACACCTCAGGTGCTGGGAAAGTACCTCGCCAGCGGGAGACTGAAGATGTTCTCCCACGAGGGGAATCGGAACCGGGGCGTTGCAGCATCCATGAACCTCGGGCTGGAGATGGCGTCATCTGACCTTATCGCGTTCATAGACCACGACGACGTCTGGTATCCGGACAAGATCAGGAGGCAGGTCGAGGTGTTCGAGCAAACCCCCGAGGTGGACATGGTGTACACCAACGGCGACGTGATCAACCAGTACGGCAAAAAGATGTATTCCATCCTGGGGCCCTCCCACCGCGAGAGCAACCGGCCCGAGAACTTGCTTTTGGACTGCTATATCAAAAGCTGTTCCATGGTCATGGTTGCCAGAAAGGCCATGGAAAAGGCGGGGCGTTTCAAGGAGCACCTGCTGCCGACCGATCATGACATGTGGTTGCGGCTTCAGGAAGTGGCAACGCTGCATTACCTGAGTGACTGCCTGATAGGGTACAGGGTGCATGCGACCCAGAGTTCCCATAAAAGAAAGCTTTGGGAGGACGGCTTTATCATCCTCGCCGACGCCCTGAAACGGTTCCCATACAGCAGGGCCGCTGCAAAAAAAAGGCTGGCGGTCCTTCATTATCGCTTGGCTGAGCACGACCTCAGGTCTGGAAAGCGCATAAGGTCAGCGAGGAACTTTCTGCTGTCGCTTTACCTCGATCCTGCGAGGTCCTTGAAACATCTTTACTCGAAGTTGACTGCGGCCTGACCATGAGGATATCCGCCATCGGCATTGCCTGGAATGACATATACCTGCGCACGAGGCTTTGGCTGCGTGTGATATCGAGGCTTGGGATCTTCACCATACTGCGCTGGAAGATGCACCTTTGGCTGCCAGACTACGTGGCCCGCCTGGCTGCAGCAGCCCCATCCTGCTCCGGGGTGCGGCACGTCATGTTCGTGTTCGTGGATCATTACGAGCCCGGCTCGGGAGAACGTGGGGCCGAGATCAACAGAAAATGGCTCGAAAACTACCGGTTTCTTGCGGACAGGCACCGTGACAGTTATGGCCGGAAACCCCAGCACACCTGGTTTTACCCGTATGACCAGCAAAACGATGCCGTGATGCCGGACCTCGTGCAGGCCGTGGGTGACGGCTATGGCGAAATCGAGTTCCATCTGCATCACAGCCACGATACGGACTCGAGCTTTACGCAAAAGATGGGGCGCGGCTTGAAGTGGTTCAATTCCTACGGCGCCATGATAGACGAAAAGGGGAGGGTCGCCTTCGGATTCGTTCACGGCAACTGGTCCCTGGACAATTCCAGGGGGGCGAAGTTTTGCGGGGTGGCCCGTGAACTGGAGATTCTGAAGAAATGTGGCTGTTACGCTGATTTCACCTTCCCGGCTTTCGGCGAAAAGGCGCAGCCGCGCAAGGTGAACAGCATCTATTACGCAAGGCAGGGCGCCACATGCAAGTCCTACGACCGGGGCGCCGACGCCTGCGTTGGGAAGCTAAACCACGAGGACCTGATGATCTTTCAGGGGCCGCTCAACCTTGACGACTACGGTGCTGTCGAGTCGTTCAACCTGCCGACCCCCCGGAAAATTGACAGCTGGATAGAGTCGGACATCCACGTCAAGGGGAGGCCGGAGTGGGTCTTCGTCAAGGTCCATACGCATGGCACCCAGAGCGGGCGGATCTTCGTCAGCGAGGTCGACGAGATGCTGAGTCACCTGGAAGCAAGATACGCCGCAGGCGATTTCCGCCTGCACTACGTGACGGCCCGCGAGGCGTACAACATAGTGATCGCTGCAGAAGACGGAAAGACAGGAGACCCGGACACCTACCTGGACTACGCAATTGCACCTCCTCTGAACAGGACAGTCGGCTTTACGCACATTACTGGTTGAAGGGAAAGCAAAATGCTTACTACACACGTTCTTCTGCCCTTGTACAACTACCTCAAGAACGACAGGAGTCTCAGCTATGTGGCCGAGATCCTGTCGTTCATCGGCAGTCCCGAAGAAGAGATCCTGAAGCGTCAGCTGGATAGGATCAGGTACATGTGCGACTATGCCTACAGGCATACGACCTACTACAGGAACCTCTTCGACGACCTCGGCATACAGGAACCCGCCCGTCTGACGCTCGAAGATTACCGTAGGATACCGGTCCTTAGCAAGGCGATCATCAGGGACAGGCTGGATGATCTTAAAAGCCGCGAGTTCACCGAGGGAGAGCTGAGGAAAACCGCCACTGGCGGGACGACCTCTTCCCCGACCGCCTTCTACAGCGATTGGGACGCCACCTATCGAAAGCGAAGCGCTACCGCTGTCTTTGACGGCTGGATGGGGTTCCTCCCCGGCATGAAGGCCGCCTACCTGTGGGGTGCATCCCAAGACTTCGCCCAGCCAAAGAGCCTGAAGCAGAAGCTGTTAAACGACCTGGTACAGCGCCAGCTCTTTCTAGCCGCCACACCGCTTGACGACGAGATAATGGAGCAGTATTACAGGACCCTTCGCTCCTATCGCCCTTTTTTGCTGCAAAGCTACCCTAATCCGCTGGAGATCTTTGCGGACTTCCTCAAGCGCAAGGCCTACCGGCTCGACATCGCTGCACTGTCTTGCACTGCGGAGCCGTTGCTCGACAGCCAGAGATCGCTTATTTCGGAGGTCTTTCGGCAGGTCCCCTGCAACTGGTACGGCGCACGCGAGGCTGGTCGCATAGCCACGGAATGCGCTCTGCACGACGGCATGCACGTCAACTCGTACTGTCTGCACGTCGACGTCGTCACCTCCACCTATGTCGACAGTGGCATGGGCTCCATCGTTCTCACCGATCTGTGGAACAAGGCAATGCCTTTGATACGCTACGAGATCGGGGACGTGGGGCGCATTACCGCGGACCCATGTCCCTGCGGCTGTCCGCTGCCGCGTATCCTGGAGATGCAGGGCCGGGTCACCGACACCTTTGTAAATTCCAGGGGGCAGAAGATAGCGGGGGTGGGATTTACCAACCGCTATATCAAGGATGCCCGCGAGATAGCAGCGATGCAGATCATCCAGCACGCGATCGGGGAGTTTGAGATTAAGGTGGTGGCGGCCGAGCGGTTCGGGCCCGACACTGAGGCGTGGCTGCGGCAAAAGCTCGATGAATTCATGCTCGAGCCGACCCGGCTCAGCATTACTCAGGTTCGGGAGATATTGCCCGAGAACTCCGGGAAAACCAGATTCTGCAAGAACCTCATCCTGTAGCAAATACGTAAACGGAGCCCTTGACCATATGGACCTGATGGGTACTTTTTCACGCATGGTTTATCAGCCGCTGTTGTATCGCCGGCGAGGCCTCGACGTCGGCAGCTGGGAGAGGCATTTTGCCAAGGTGGAGGAGATGACTGCCGATGCGCTCTCTGCCCACAGGGAAAACCGGATCGTCCAGATGCTGTGCTACGCCCATAAGTACGTCCCGTATTATCGGCAATTGCTGCAAGAAATCTGCGACGGGAACCCGGAGCGTCTTTGTGCGGCTCATCTTTTCCGGTTGCCGATCCTGACGAAGGACCTGGTCCGGGCAGAGAACTCGCGGCTCCTCTCCGCCGACAAGACGCTTCGCGATGTCTGCCGTAACATGACCGGCGGATCGACCGGGACCCCCCTGGTCTTTTACCAGGATGGTGACTACCGCGCCGCCGCCCTCGGTGCCGAGCGCCGGATACTTAAGTGGTTGGGGATATCCGCTGGTGACAGGACAACCGCTTTTTGGGGCGCAGACCGGGAACTGAAGGAGCAGACTCCCCGCGAAAGGCTCATGACGTGGCTTGAGCGGGTGAACACCTTCGATTCCTTCTCCATGAGCGAGCAAAAGATGCACGAGTTCGCCGCCCTGCTCATGCGCTGGAAGCCGGTCTACATAAAAGGATACGCATCGTCGCTGCACCTTTTTTCCCGTTTCTTGCTGGAAAACAGGGAGTGCAGCATCAGGCCCGTCGCCATCAGATCGACCGCCGAGACTCTGTTCGAGTTCCAGCGGGCCGACATCGAGAGGGCCTTTGGCTGCAAGGTCTTCAACTTCTACGGATCGCGCGAAATCAACAACCTCGCGGCGGAGTGCAAGATGCAGAACGGGCTGCACATCCTGGAAGGAGCGAGGGTAGTCGAGGTGGTCGACGTCAAAGGCGCCCCCGTCGCTGCGGGAGAGGTCGGGCGCATCGTGGTGACGGACCTGGTGAACCGTGCCATGCCGTTTCTGCGATACGAAAACGGGGACTTAGGAGCCGTTTCCGAGGCGGCGTGCCCCTGCGGCCTCCCTTACCGTCGCATCGAGAAGATCCTCGGCCGGGTCAGCGACATCCTGGTCGGCCTAGACGGGCAATACGTTCACGGGGAGTTCGTCACGCACCTTTTTTACGGCAATCCCTGCGTGAAGAGTTTCCAGGTGGTCCAGCACGACCTTCACAACATCGAAATCCTGGTTCAGGCCACCGACGCTGCCCCCCCGGACCTTACGCAGGTGAAGGAAAGGATCAGGGCGCGGCTGGGCGATGTCGCGATTACCACAACATTCACCGACGGCTTTTCGCGCAACTCAAGCGGAAAGCACCGGTTCGTCGTTTCGAAGGTGTCCCCTTTTGGTTAAGCAAACTGATGGAAAAATCCACCTCTTCTATGGGAGCGTTACCATGTACCCACTCATCGCATGGCTGAAAGTGTTGCAGCGCACCACGATGCTTGGCGCGGTTTCCGTTTGTCTGCTGTCTTGCGGCGGAGGCGGTGGCGTCAGCACCGCCAATGTCACTCCCGAAAACAACAGCGAGGACCAGACTGTTCCTGCCTTGCCTAGCGCTTGCGGCACCATAAGCGCGCCCGGCACCTATACCCTGCAAAACGACGTCACCAGCAACGGGACCTGTTTCACGGTGACCGCTGCTGGCGTCACCCTTGACCTGAATGGCTTCACGGTCACCTACGACAACGCCGCGCCGGTGACCATACCAAACGGCTCCTTTGAAGCCGCGCTCTCCGGCACCTGGGACACCTCCGCCGCCCCTGGCGCGGCAAGGGCGGCCGGGAGCTATGTCGCCCCTGTCTCCGTCTACGACGGCGGTTACGCCATCCGCTTTTCTCTGCCTGCCAGCGACCAGTACGTCCAGACGGTGGGGAGCGTCACGCTGGAGGCGAACACCGCCTACAGCCTGTCCGCGATGTTCTACAACGGACAGGGCCTGGCCACCAATCAGGACGGGATCGTGATGAAGGTCGAACTGATCGGTGCTGGCGTCAGCGCCACCCATACCGGGGTCACCTGGCGCGGTTTCCAGTACACCAACAGCGTGTTCACCACCGGTGCTACCCAGGCCAGTTATCAGATCCGCGTCAGCGTGATCGGCGCCTCCGGCTCGACCGGCTATGTCTATGCCGACGACATCAAGGTGCTGAGGGCCAACTCGTACGGGGTGCATGTCGGTCCCGGGTACACTAACGCGAACAGCTTGACCGTCAAAAACGGGAGGATTGCTCAGGGACAGGGGGGGGGGTACGATTCCGCGGCTCTGCGCTTTGAGGAAAATAGCGGGACGGGTCAGAACATCAACACGCTCGACGTCACAACTCACGGCGTAAACTCGCGCCCCATCGAGTTCACCAATGGCACCTACGGCTTCATCAACTCCGTCATCAGCCGCAACACGCTGAACCACAACGGGATAACCATCAAGTCCCGGGACCACATGGACGGTGCCGTGATCTACGCCATAGCCTCCCACGGAACCACGATAGACAACAACATCATCACCAATGGCCCTCAGGGGGGGATCATCGTCAGCCAGACGTCCGGCCAGACTGCCAACAAGATATACAGGAACACCATCTCGCTCAAAAGCAGGTACAGCAACGGCTTCGCGATAGGATCAGGCGGAGAGGTCTACGAAAACACCGTAAACTGCGGGTCCGGCAGTTACACCTGTCGCGGCATCTTCGCCGGCGGGATCGGGGGGAAGATCTATAGCAACAGCATTTCCGTTCAGGCCCTGCCTAACAACCAGGAATACGGCACCTCTGCCTCCAACGGCGGGCAGCCCGGCGGCTGCATGCTCGGCGGGGCTTATGGCATCCAGTCGGAGGACGCTGCGGGTTCCAACGTCACTGGTCTGGACGTTTACAGCAACATCGTCACGGCCAACAGCGACCAGTGCGAGGCCTACGCTTTGCGCACGAACCTGCTCCAGCCGCTTTCATCGACCAACAGCTTCCATAACAACATTTTCACTGCGACGGCCTCAGGGATCCAACGCGCCGCCGCGTTTAAGAACTCCGGCGGTGCCAGCTCCAGGCTCAACATCAACGACAACACCTTCAGTTCCAATCGCCGCTGGATCTTTATCCTCAGCGAGGAAGGGGAAACAACGGGGCCGTTCACCCTTTCCGGCAACACGTGGCAGACGGTGGGCAATGTGGATGCCCCGTTTTATCCGTTTGAGACCTCGGGTATCGGCGGAACCTTCTCCTTTGTGGGAAACCTCTACGGGGCGGAGGATGCGGCCAGATTCGGCTCTGCGTGCTTCGGGACCACCGGAAGCCTTGGGGCGTGCAGCCCGAACGTAACTTCCACCATATCGCCTTAGCGAAGGGGCGACCGCGGAGCCATGATGCCCAGATTCACCTTGGTTTTTTGCTGGAGCTACCTGCTTCTGGTCTCGGCGTTGCTGGCGAGCACCTTCTTGCTGGGGGACCGGTGGTGGTTCGCTACCTTCGTGCTCTTCGGACCGCGGTGGGTGTCCGCCGTTCCGCTGATTCTCCTTTTCCCGTCGGCAGTTGTCTGGAACTGGCGGGCACTGCTTCCGCTTGGGCTGGTTTTTATCGTTGTCTGCGGGCCGCTGATGGGGCTTTGCCTCAAAGGGGAGCAACCCAGGGGGGGAGGCATGGAAACGCTACGGGTACTCAGCTGCAACATTAATGCAGGCATGTTCGATGCGTCCGCACTGGTCGCCGCCGTTCTTGGGAACGGGGTCGACGTGGTCGCACTGCAAGAATGCCCGCGTGAACTGTGGCTTGAGCTCCCACCGGGCTGGCAAATGTTGAGGGAAGGGAACCTAGCTCTGCTCTCCAGGCACCGCATCTCGCCCGGCCAGTCCCTGCAGGCGCTTCATCCCCCCCACCGCTGGCCGCGTACCACCCTTCTTTCCTGTGTCATCCATACCCCGTTAGGCGTGGTGAATTTCTGTACCGTTCACCTGCCCAGCCCGCGTTACGGGCTCCTGACTGTTCTGGATCGCAAGACGGTGTTAAGCCCGGCCCGGTTGCCGATGCTTCGCGCCGAGACTTCCTACAGGCGGCGCTGCTCGGAGGATGTCCGGCGGGTCGTGGCATCGCTGCCGCAACCGGTCATAGTTGCAGGCGACTTCAACATGCCAGTGGAAAGCACGATCTACCGCCGGGACTGGGGGGAGTTGCACAACGCCTTTTCCAGCAGCGGTTCAGGGTACGGCTGGACGGAAAGGGTTAGCGTCCGCGGGATCCCCATAAAGGTCCGTATCGACCATATCCTGACAGACGGCGGGTTCACAGCGCGCTCCTGCGCCACAGGGCGGGATGTGGGCTCCGACCATCTCCCCTTGATGGCGGACATCACGAGGGTCCCCGAAGGGCGCAAAGCTATGCCTTAGCGATGACCGCCGCTGTTTTTGTTGCTCCTCAGCACTTTTCCACCATCCCAAGACCATTGAAAACCCTACCGCCCCGCCGTTTCCTCCATGTTTAAAAAACCCTTATAAGGCCCCAGTCTGTCAATAAGCAAAACGGTGCCGTGACGATTTTGAATCGTCTTTTTCGATGAACCTGTTTACGGTGTCGCAGTTCCGAC
>Ga0209317_1001170_pt1 | contig 24660 bp, 35 predicted proteins | sample RifGroB2_FD_183994 | JGI IMG/M metagenome (GOLD analysis project Ga0209317, IMG submission 183994) | Soil microbial communities from Rifle, Colorado, USA - Groundwater B2 (SPAdes) (version 2) | ecosystem: Environmental > Terrestrial > Soil > Unclassified | place: Rifle, Colorado | collected...
GTCGCTGGAACGCTCCGCCGAGACGCTGTCCGGCGGCGAGGCGCAGCGCATCCGCCTCGCGTCGCAGATCGGCTCCGGCCTGACCGGCGTGATGTATGTGCTCGACGAGCCTTCCATCGGCCTGCACCAGCGCGACAACGACCGCCTGCTGCAAACGCTGAAGAAGCTGCGCGACATGGGCAACAGCGTGATCGTGGTCGAGCACGACGAAGAGGCGATCCGCCATGCCGACTATGTGGTGGACATGGGGCCGGGCGCGGGCGAACACGGCGGGCTGGTCGTCGCGCAGGGCACGCCGGAGGAAATTTGCCAGAGCGAGCAGTCGCTCACCGGCGATTACCTGACCGGCCGCCGCAGCATCCCGATGCCGGAAAAATCTCTCAAGCCCGACCCGGAACGCATGCTGCACATCGTCGGCGCTTCCGGCAACAACCTGAAGGACATCACGCTGAACCTGCCGGTCGGCCTCTTGGTGTGCGTCACCGGCGTGTCCGGCTCCGGCAAGTCCACGCTGATCAACGACACGCTCTATCCCGCCGTCGCGCAGCACCTGTACGGCAGCAACACCGAACCCGCGCCCTATGCCGAGATCAGCGGGCTGGAATTTTTCGACAAGGTGATCAACGTCGATCAGTCACCGATCGGGCGCACGCCGCGCTCCAATCCCGCCACCTATACCGGCCTGTTCACGCCGATCCGCGAGCTGTTCGCCGGCGTGCCGTCGGCGCGCGAACGCGGCTACGGGCCGGGACGCTTCTCGTTCAACGTCAAGGGCGGACGCTGCGAATCCTGCCAGGGCGACGGCATGATCAAGGTCGAGATGCACTTCCTGCCGGACGTGTATGTGCCGTGCGACGTGTGCCACAGCCAGCGCTACAACCGCGAGACGCTGGAGATCCAGTACAAGGGCAAGAACGTCCACCAGATTTTGCAGATGACCGTCGAGCAGGCGCATGAATTCTTCAAGCCCGTGCCGGTCATCGCGCGCAAGCTGCAAACCCTGCTCGATGTCGGACTCGGCTATATCACGCTGGGGCAATCCGCCACCACGCTGTCCGGCGGCGAGGCGCAGCGCGTGAAGCTGTCGTTGGAACTGTCCAAACGCGACACCGGGCGCACGCTATACATCCTCGACGAGCCCACCACCGGCCTGCACTTCCACGACATCGCGCTGCTGCTCAAGGTGATCCACAAGCTGCGCGACCAGGGCAACACCGTGGTGGTGATCGAACACAACCTCGATGTGATCAAGACCGCCGACTGGGTGATCGACCTCGGCCCGGAAGGCGGCGAGGGCGGCGGACGCATCATCGCGGAAGGCTCGCCGAAGGACATCGCAAAAGACAAGAACAGCGTGACCGGGAAGTATTTGAAGCATGCAATGGGAAAGCGATAGAGAAACCATCGTAGCGTGCGCTGTGCGCACGACGCACAATCCAAAAAGACGTGCGCACAGCACACGCTACCGATTGAACATGCCGCCATTTATTGGTCTATCATCGCGGCATGGCTACCTTCCGCCGCTCTGTTGTTCCCGGAGCCACATACTTCTTTACGATCAACACCTATCGGCGTATCAAGGTGTTGACCGATCCGCCTTTTTATCTGGCGCTCAAGGAGGCTTTAAGGCAGGTCATGGCGAAGCATCCGTTCGAAATCGATGCCTTTGTATTACTGCCCGATCATATTCATTGCATCTGGACATTGCCGCCGGATGACGGGGATTATGCGATGCGCTGGAATATCATCAAACGATTGGTGAGCCAAACCACTCGCAACGGGATCGCTCCTTTGCTTTCTGCCTCGCGTAGCGGGCGCAAGGAGTTGGGTTTGTGGCAAAGGCGGTTCTGGGAACATCAAATCCGCGATGAGGAAGATTTTGCCAAGCATGTGGATTACATACATTGGAATCCGATGAAGCACGGTTATGTGTCTCGCGTCGTGGATTGGCCGTATTCGAGCTTTCACCGGTATTTGCGCGATGGCGTTTACCCGGAGGATTGGGCGGGAGCTGTTGAGGGTGTTCGTGCGCACAGCGCACGCTACGGCTTTGGCGAAGCGGAGTAATCACTTGCTCGACACAGGCTTACGATGAAACGATCCAACCGCCTTTCTATCCCCTATGCCGATATCTAACCAATGTAGCGTGCGCTGTGCGCACGAAGCACACAAACCAGAATCGTGCGCACAGCGCACGCTACAACTCAAGCTACGATGAAAATATCCAGCCACATTTCCATCCCCGATGCCGAGATCGAATTGCATGCGATCCGTGCGCAGGGTGCGGGCGGGCAGAACGTCAACAAGGTCTCGACCGCGATTCATCTGCGCTTTGACATCAATGCGTCGTCGCTGCCGGATGACTACAAGGAAAAACTCCAGCTTCTAACCGACCGGCGCATCTCCGGCGATGGGGTAATCGTCATCAAGGCGCAGCGCTATCGCAGCCAGGAGAAGAACCGGGAGGATGCGCTTGCGCGGCTTCAGGCTTTGATCAGAAGCGCAGGCATCACGCCCAGGAAGCGCACCGCAACCAAGCCGACCAGAGGTTCGGTTAAAAGGCGGATCGAAGGTAAAACTCAACGCGGCCAACTGAAGGCGTTGCGGGGCAAGGTTGAGGAATAGCGATTCCCCGGCTCGCCTAAACCGCAACACCCTTCTCGTCAAACATCCCTTCGAACAGGATCGAGCTGAGGTAGCGTTCGCCAGAGTCGGGCAGGATGACGACGATGGTCTTGCCCGCATTCTCCGGACGGTTGGCCTGGCGCACTGCGGCAGCAACCGCCGCACCGCTGGAGATGCCGGACAGGATGCCTTCTTCATGCGCCAGACGGCGGGCATATAGCACCGCGTCTTCGTTGGTCACTTGTTCGATCTCGTCCACCAGCGACATGTCGAGGGTGTCCGGCACAAAGCCCGCGCCGAGGCCCTGGATTTTGTGCGGGCCGGGTTTCAGCGGTTCGCCGGCGCGCTGCTGGGTAAGGACGGGGCTGGCGGTCGGCTCAACTGCAACCGAGGTGATGGTTTTGCCCTTGGTATTCTTGATGTAGCGCGATACGCCGGTAATCGTGCCGCCGGTGCCGACCCCGGAGACGAAAATATCGACCTTGCCGTCGGTGTCGTTCCAGATTTCCGGGCCGGTGGTCTGTTCGTGGATGGCAGGGTTGGCCGGGTTCTTGAACTGTTGCAGCAGAACGTAGTGCTCCGGGTCGGAGGCGGCGATTTCTTCTGCCTTGGCGATCGCGCCGTTCATGCCTTTGGCCCCTTCGGTCAGCACCAAAGTGGCGCCGAACGCAACCAGCAATTTGCGCCGCTCGATGCTCATGGTTTCCGGCATGGTCAGGGTGAGCGGGATGCCGCGCGCGGCGGCGACAAAGGCCAGCGCAATGCCGGTGTTGCCGCTGGTCGGCTCGACGAGTTTCTTGCCCGGGCCAAGCAGGCCGCGCTTTTCGGCATCCGCGACCATCGCCGCACCGATGCGGCATTTGACGGAGTAGGCGGGATTACGCCCTTCGATCTTGGCCAGGATGGTGGCGGGCGCGCCGTCGGTGATGCGGTTGAGGCGCACCAGCGGCGTGCGGCCTATGGATAGGGAGTTGTCTGCGAACCAGTTTGCCATGAGTGTCTCCTGTTAAGTTTGTCAAAAATGCAAAAAGCCGGACATGTCCGGCTTTTCGTTTAATGCTGAAACATCTTTCGACGTGCTCAGTATTAGCTGATGTGCTAATTACTCAACATCAACAGCAGTAGCTTCTGCCGGGCGATCCATCAGTTCAATCAGCGCCATCGGGGCATTGTCGCCCTGACGGAAACCGAATTTGAGAATGCGCAGGTAGCCGCCGTTGCGTGCCGCGTAGCGCGGGCCGAGTTCGTCGAACAGCTTGGTAACCATTTCACGGTCACGCAGGCGGGCAAATGCCAGGCGGCGATTTGCCAGGCTCGGGGTCTTGCCCAGCGTCAGGATGGGTTCTGCGACGCGGCGCAGTTCCTTGGCCTTGGGCAGCGTGGTCTTGATGAGTTCGTGACGCAACAGCGACACGGTCATGTTGCGGAACATCGCCAGACGGTGGCTGCTGGTGCGGTTGAGTTTTCTTAAGCCTAAACGGTGACGCATGATTTGCCTCTCTTGATTCTGATTTATTTCGCTGCTTTAAGCGACGGCTACAGGCCAGTTTTCCAGCTTCATGCCCAGCGACAAGTTGTGCTCGGCAAGAACCTGCTTGATCTCATTCAACGATTTGCGTCCAAGATTCGGAGTGCGCAGCAGATCGTTTTCGGTGTATTGAATCAGATCGCCGATATAGTGGATGCTTTGCGCCTTGAGGCAGTTGGAAGAACGCGGTGTCAGTTCCAGATCATCCACCGGACGCAACAGGATCGGGTCAACCTTGGGTGCTTGCACCTTCTCGACGACCGGCTCGGTGCCTTCCAAAGCGGCGAATACGGAGAATTGATCGACCAGGATACGCGCCGCATTGCGGATCGCCTGCTCAGGGTCAATGGCACCATTGGTTTCGATATTCATCACCAGCTTGTCAAGGTCGGTGCGCTGCTCGACACGCGCGCTTTCAACTGCGTAGCTGACGCGGCTGACCGGGCTGAACGATGCGTCCAGCGCGATATGCCCGACGGCACGCGTTTCGCTCGACACCTGGCGGGCATTTGCCGAAACATAGCCATGCCCCTGCTCAACCTTGATTTGCATATCCAGCTTGCCGCCGGCAGTCAGATGCGCAATCACGTGATCCGGATTGACCACTTCGACATCGGCATTGCCGCTGATATCGGCGGCAGTCACCACGCCATGTCCTTCTTTCTTGAGGGTCAGCACGACTTCCTGCGTATTATGCAGACGCAGTACCACGCCCTTCAGGTTCAGCAGGATATCTACGACATCTTCCTGCACGCCGTCGATGGTTGCATACTCGTGCAACACGCCGGCCATCTTCACTTCGGTCGGCGCGGCGCCAGGCATGGAAGACAACAGGATGCGGCGCAATGCATTACCCAATGTGTGGCCGTAGCCGCGCTCAAAAGGCTCCATCACCACCTTGGCCTGGGTGGCGGAAATCTTTTGCACATCAATGATGCGGGGCTTTAAAAATTCATTCTTAGGCATACGCTACTCCACGTGGATTACTTGGAATACAACTCAACCACGAGATGCTCGTTGATGGTTGCAGGCAGTTCGGCACGTTGTGGCTTGGCTTTATATGTTCCCTTAAGCGCTTTGGTGTCCATTTCGATCCATTCCGGGAAACCGCGCTGTTCGGCTGCAGCCAGTGCCGCTTTGATACGCAGATGCGTCCTGGATTTTTCGGCCACTTCAACCACGTCGCCGGGGCGTACTTGGTAGGAAGGAATGTTGACACGCTTGCCATTTACCAGAACGCCATTATGGCGAACCACCTGACGCGCCTCGGCACGCGACGCGCCGAAACCCATACGGTAGGAAACATTATCCAAACGCGATTCCAGAATCTGCAACAAGCTTTCGCCGGTGATGCCGCGTTGGCTTTCAGCTTGCTTGTAAGTCAGGCGGAATTGCTTTTCCAGCACGCCGTAAATGCGGCGAACTTTCTGCTTTTCACGCAACTGGCCGCCGTACTCGGACAGACGGGTATTCTTTTTCTGTCCGTGCTGACCGGGCGGATAAGCCCTGCGCTCAACACCACACTTATCGGTAAAACATTTTTCGCCCTTCAGGAACAGCTTTTCGCCTTCACGGCGGCACTGACGGCATTTTGCATCAAGATTTCTAGCCAAGATCGACTCCCAAAAAATTAGATACGGCGCTTTTTAGGCGGACGGCAGCCGTTGTGCGGCACCGGTGTAATGTCGGAGATGCTGGTAATCTTAAAACCAGCTGCATTCAATGCGCGCACTGCGGACTCGCGGCCTGGGCCGGGTCCCTTGATGCGCACTTCAAGATTTTTAACGCCGCATTCAACCGCAGCCTTGCTCACTGTTTCGGCCGCCACCTGAGCTGCAAACGGCGTGCTCTTGCGCGAACCCTTAAAACCCTGCGCACCGCTGGTCGACCATGCCAAGGTATTGCCTTGGCGGTCGGTAATGGTGACGATAGTGTTGTTAAAGGAAGCGTGAACGTGCGCAATACCTTCGGCTACGTTCTTTTTGACTTTCTTGCGCACCTTCGTGCTTGGCTTGGCCATAATCTAATCCTCTAATGCGTTATAGCAAACTTACTTCTTGGCGCCGGCAATCGCCTTGCGCGGACCCTTACGGGTACGTGCGTTGGTGCGAGTGCGCTGGCCACGGCATGGCAAGCCACGGCGATGGCGCAGGCCGCGATAGCAACCCAAGTCCATCAGGCGCTTGATGTTCATCGTCGTTTCACGACGCAGATCACCTTCCACCGTAAACTTTGCGACTTGTTCGCGCAGCTTCTCAACCTCTGCGTCAGTCAAATCTTTCATCTTGGTGCTGGAATTTACGCCAGCCGCCACGCAAACATCTTGCGAGCGGGCGCGCCCGATACCGTAGATTGCAGTTAAGGCAATCACAGCGTGTTGATGGTTGGGGATATTGACCCCTGCAATACGTGCCATGCAGCTACCCTATCTTTGAAAAGACGAAAATTATACCACTAAGAGCCAATTTTATTCAATTAGCCCTGACGTTGCTTGTGCCGCGGTTCTGCGCAAATAACGCGCACTACACGCTTGCGAATGACGATCTTGCAGTTACGGCATATCTTTTTTACTGATGCTTGCACTCTCATTTTTCTTCTCCTTACTCGCTCAACTATTTGGCGCGGAACACAATGCGCGCCTTACTCAAATCATATGGCGTCAACTCCACGGTCACCTTGTCTCCAGGCAGGATGCGAATGTAATGCATACGCATTTTTCCCGAGATATGCCCCAACACCACATGACCATTTTCCAGCTTGATTCGGAATGTCGCGTTCGGCAGCGACTCCTCTATCTCGCCCTGCATCTGAATCACATCTTCTTTAGCCATTAGCGTGCAGACCCACCCTTGAAATTGGCTTTCTTCAGCAGGTTTTCATACTGATGAGTCATCAGATAAGACTGTACTTGCGACATGAAGTCCATCGTTACCACCACCAGGATCAACAGTGATGTACCACCAAAGTAAAACGGCACATTCCATTTCACCACCAGAAATTCCGGCAGCAAACAAACCAGAGTGATATACACAGCGCCAATCATGGTCAGGCGCAGCATGATCTTTTCAACGTAGCGCGCAGTTTGTTCGCCAGGGCGAATACCGGGCAAAAAGGCACCACTCTTTTTCAAATTGTCCGCTGTTTCTTTCGGACTGAACACCAGTGCCGTGTAGAAGAAACAGAAAAATATAATCGCCACCGCATACGTCAGCACATAAATCGGCTGCCCGGGAGACAACATTCCGCTGATATCTTTCAGCCAGCTCATGCCCTCTCCGCTACCAAACCAGCCCGCAATCGTCGCCGGAAACAGGATAATGCTTGAGGCAAAAATAGGCGGGATCACGCCGGCCATATTCAGCTTCAGCGGCAAATGAGAACTTTGTCCGCCATAAACCTTGTTACCCACTTGTCGCTTGGCGTAGTTCACCAGGATCTTGCGCTGGCCACGTTCGACATACACCACCAAAGCCGTGACCGCTATCGCGCCGAAGAACAGCAACAACACCAGCGGAATGGAGAATGCACCGGTGCGCGCCAGTTCCAGCGTACTGCCAATCGCGCTGGGCAAACCTGCCGCGATACCGGCAAAAATAATCAACGAAATACCATTTCCCAGGCCGCGTTCGGTAATCTGCTCACCCAGCCACATCAGGAACATCGTGCCGGTCACCAGGGTAATTACCGAGGTTAACTGGAACATTGTGCCCGGATTCGGCACCAAACCCGGCTGCGACTGCAACGCCACCGAGATGCCAAACGCCTGAAACAACGCCAAAGCCAATGTGCCGTAGCGGGTGTACTGCGTTATCTTGCGGCGTCCAGCTTCGCCTTCTTTCTTCAACTGCTCGATATGCGGAACCGCTATCGCAGCCAACTGCATGATGATCGACGCGGAGATGTACGGCATGATCCCAAGCGCGAAAATCGTGAAACGTTCCAGCGCGCCACCGGAGAACATGTTGAACATGCCCAGGATGCCGTCTTTTTGCGACTTGAACAAATCCGCCAAAACTGTCGGGTCAATGCCCGGCACGGGGATATGTGCGCCAATGCGAAATACCACCAGCGCGCCCAGCAAAAACCAAAGACGCTGACCTAAATCACCATACTTACTCTTGCCTGCACCCTTAGCCACTGCGCTCACGTACCAGCCTTACTCGGCGATGCTGCCGCCAGCGGCTTCAATCGCTGCGCGTGCACCTTTGGTTACCAGCAACCCCTGCAGCTTCACTGCACGGGAAATTTCACCGCACAGGATGACTTTCGCAGTCAATGCACCAGCATGAATAACGCCCGCCTGCTTGAGCGCCAGCAGATCAACGCTGTCCACCGGCAGTTTTTGCAGATCAGACAATCGAACTTGCGCCGTATCATCGCGCGTCAGCGAGACAAAACCGCGCTTCGGCAAACGGCGTTGCAGCGGCATTTGGCCGCCCTCGAAACCGACCTTATGGAAACCACCAGCGCGGGATTTCTGCCCCTTGTGACCGCGACCGCAGGTCTTGCCCAAACCAGAACCGATGCCGCGGCCAACGCGGCGCTTGGAATGCTTGGCACCTTGTGCAGGCTGAATATTATTGAGTTGCATTTGTTATGCCTCGCACTTAACCATATAAAACACTTTGTTGATCATACCGCGCACACAAGGAGTATCTTCCAGTTGCACGGTATGATTGATACGACGCAGCCCTAAGCCGCGAATCGTGTCGCGATGTGATTGCTTGGTGCCGATCAGGCTTTTGATCTGCGTCACTTTTAAAGTCTTGTTTTTTGCTTGCGTCATGGCTTACCCCAAAATCTCGTCAACATTCTTGCCGCGTTTGGCGGCAATTTCCGATGGAGAATTCAATGCTTTCAGGCCGTTCAGTGTGGCGCGCACTACGTTGTACGGATTGCTGGAACCGATACACTTGGCCAACACATCGCGCACTCCGACCGCCTCAAACACTGCGCGCATCGCGCCACCGGCGATAATGCCGGTACCTTCGGATGCCGGCTGCATCAACACCTTGGCTGCGCCATGTTTACCGATCACGGTATGGTGCAACGTGCCATTCCTCAGGCTTATCTTGACCAGATTGCGGCGCGCTTCATCCATCGCCTTTTGCACGGCGACCGGGACTTCCTTGGATTTTCCTTTACCCATCGCCACGCGACCATCGCCATCACCGACCACGGTCAGTGCAGCGAAACCCATGATGCGACCACCCTTTACCACCTTGGTGACACGGTTCACGGAGATCATTTTCTCGATCAGACCGTCATCGCGCTCTTCTTGCTGATGCATTTTTCCTTGCGGCTTAGCCATCGCTCAACTCCAATTAGAACTGCAAACCATGTTCGCGCGCGGCTTCAGCCAACGCCTTGACACGGCCATGATACCGGTTACCAGAACGGTCGAACGCCACCTGGGTAATGCCCGCGCTCTTCGCTTTTTCGGCGATGCGCTTGCCCACCACAGCCGCAGCGGCCTTGTTCCCGCCATTCGCTAAATCCTTGCGAACCTCTGCTTCGTTACTGGACGCACTGGCCAGCACTTTGCTGCCGCAAGCAGAAATCACCTGGGCATAGATGTGCAAATTGGTACGGTGAATAGCCAGACGTATTGTCTTTTTTTCAGCAATGCGGGCACGGGTTTTGCGTGCTCTGCGCTGACGCGCTTCTTTTTTGATCAACATATTGGCCTCAATTATTTCTGCCTTAAATTACTTCTTTTTGGTTTCTTTCAGGATCACCACTTCATCGCTGTAGCGCACACCCTTGCCCTTGTATGGCTCAGGTTCGCGGAAGGCGCGAATTTCAGCGGCAACTTGTCCGACACGCTGCTTGTCGGCGCCCTTTAACAGGATTTCAGTTTGCGTCGGCGTTTCGACCTTGATACCAGCAGGCATCTTGTAGGTGACCGGATGAGAAAAACCCAGGGTCAGGTTCAGCGTATCACCGGCGGCCTGCGCACGATAACCCACGCCAACCAGGCTCAGCTTACGCTCAAAACCCTTGCTCACACCCTGCACCATGTTAGCCAGCAATGCGCGGATCGTACCGGACATCGCGTTGGCTTGAGTGGAGTCGTTCTGCGCCTTGCACAACAGGCTGTCGCCCTCGCGCTCCACGCTCACATCACCCGGCAAGACTTGCTTAAGGGTACCCATCGGCCCCTTCATCGAAATTTCACCTGCGCCCTGCACGACTTCAACACCGCCAGGCACAACAACAGGATTCTTGGCAACTCTAGACATGATTACCTCACTACGCGACTACGCACAGCACTTCACCGCCAATACCATTGGCGCGCGCTTTGCGGTCGGTCATCAAACCTTTGGATGTAGACACAATGGCGATACCCAAACCATTCATCACCTTGGGAATATCATCGGAACCCTTGTATATACGCAGTCCCGGACGGCTGATACGCTGGATCTTTTCGATCACCGGACGTCCGCTGTAATACTTCAGGCCGATTTCCAACGTGGCTTTGCCGCCATCACCCTTGACGACACTGAAGCCATCCACATAACCTTCGTCTTTCAAGACTTCTGCAATCGCCACCTTCAGCTTCGAAGAAGGCATTGCCACCTTGGTTTTTTCCGCCATCTGCGCATTGCGAATACGCGTCAACATGTCGGAGATCGGATCACTCATACTCATATATTTCTCCTACCAGCTGGCCTTAACGATACCGGGAATTTCACCGCGCATCGCGAATTCACGCACTTTAATACGCCCCAAACCAAACTTCCTGAAAGTACCGCGCGGACGACCTGTCAATGCGCAGCGGTTGCGCAAGCGAACCGGACTGGCGTTGCGCGGCAAGGCTTGCAGCTTTAGCCGCGCAGCAGCACGCTCTTCCTCGCTGAGCTTCATGTTGGAGATCGCTGCCAACAATTCCGCACGTTTGGCCGCAAATTTTTTTACGGTATCACGACGTTTTTGCTCGCGGTTAATTACTGCCATCTTAGCCATTAGTATTCCCTCATTTCTTTAATGGGAGTTTGAATGCCAACAGCAGAGCCTTGGCTTCTTCGTCAGTCTTCGCGGAGGTGGTGATGGTAATGTTCATACCACGCAACGCATCAATTTTTTCATACTCGATTTCCGGAAAAATGATTTGCTCTTTAACGCCCATGTTGTAGTTGCCGCGGCCATCAAAAGATTTACCGGAAATACCACGAAAATCGCGAATACGCGGAATCGCGACCGAAATCAGGCGATCCAGAAACTCATACATGCGCAACTTGCGCAGCGTTACCTTGCAACCAACCGGATAGCCTTCACGAATCTTGAAACCGGCAATGGACTTCTTGGACATTGTGACTACCGGCTTTTGGCCGGCAATCTTTTGCATATCGCCAACCGCAAATTCCATCACCTTCTTGTCTGCCACCGCCTCACCAACCCCCATGTTCAGGGTGATTTTCTCGATGCGCGGCACTTCCATGATGGATTTATAGCCAAACTGCTTCATCAGGTCCTTTGCGACCTTGTCTTTGTAAAACTCATACAAACGAGCCATGCTCTATACCCCTTAAGCGTCAATCATTTCGCCGCTGGACTTGAACACACGAACCTTGCGTCCATCTTCCAGCGTTTTGATACCGACTCGATCGCCCTTCTTGGCGGCCGTATTGTAGATCGCCACATTCGAAATATGAATCGGCGATTCTTTCTCTACTATCCCGCCAGTCAACCCCTTTGTCGGGTTAGGCTTCTGGTGTTTCTTGACTCTATTGATGCCGCCAACCAACAGGTGATCACCCAGGACTTGCAGCACATTGCCGCGATTACCTTTGTCTTTACCTGCGATTACGATAACGTCATCGTTTTTCTTGATCTTGCGCATGATTTTCCTCGACTCGATCTATTTCCGTTTACAGCACTTCAGGTGCCAGCGAAACGATCTTCATGAACTTTTCGGTACGCAACTCGCGTGTCACCGGCCCGAAGATACGTGTGCCGATGGGCTCCAGCTTAGCATTGAGCAAAACCGCAGCATTACCATCAAATTTAATCAGTGAGCCATCCGAGCGACGCACGCCTTTGGCAGTGCGCACCACTACGGCGTTATACACCTCACCTTTTTTTACGCGACCACGCGGAGCTGCATCTCTAATGCTAACCTTGATGACATCACCAACGGAAGCATAACGACGCTTGGAACCGCCCAACACCTTGATGCACATCACGGAGCGCGCACCAGTATTGTCAGCCACATCTAAAACAGACTGCATTTGTATCATTATTTAATCTCCAACTTTTTCCGCTAACGGCGGCCAGTTTTGGAACCCGTTCGGGTTAGGTCGCCGCTAACGGCGATGAAACGAAGCCGCGTATTATATTCGAATTTTGGAAAGACGCAAGCAGAAACTACAATTAATTTGCGGCCGCCCTTTCAAGCAACTTGGCAACACGCCAACTCTTCGTTTTGGCAAGCGGCCGGCACTCTTCGATCATTACCGCATCACCGGTATGGAACTCATTGGCCTCATCGTGCGCGTGATATTTTTTGGAAACGCGAATGATTTTGCCCAACAGAGGGTGCTTCACTTTACGTTCGACCAAAACCGTTACGGTCTTGTCCATCTTGTCGCTTACCACAGTACCTGTCAGAGTACGTTTCAGCTTGGAATCGCTTATTACTTTGGAATCGCTCATCACTGGGCACCCTTCTCTTTCAATACGGTCTTTACGCGGGCAATGTCGCGGCGCACTTTGCGCAACTCGCTGGTATTGGTCATTTGCTGCGTCGCAACTTGCATACGCAGGCCAAATTGTGCTTTGGTCAGTGACAGCGTTTCTTGTTGCAAATCCGCCGCAGACTTGGCTCTCAATTCACTCGCCTTCATGTTATGCACCTACCTGTCTAATTACGAATGTGGTCGCAATCGGCAACTTTGCAGATGCCAAACGGAATGCTTCGCGCGCCAATGTTTCATTCACGCCGTCCATTTCGTACAACATCTTGCCTGGTTGAATCTCGGCAACGTAAAACTCTGGATTACCCTTACCATTACCCATGCGCACTTCGGCCGGTTTTTTGGAAATTGGCTTGTCCGGGAAAATACGAATCCAGATACGACCACCCCGTTTAATGTGGCGGGTCATCGCACGGCGTGCGGCTTCAATTTGACGCGCAGTCAGGCGACCGCGTGCGACCGCCTTCAGACCAAACTCACCGAAACTGACCTTGTTGCCACGGGTGGCGATGCCGGTATTACGACCCTTTTGTTCCTTGCGGTATTTTCTTCTAGCTGGCTGTAGCATGCTTTGCTCCCGACTTTCTTACTTTCTTTTCCGGCTCAGTGGCGACTGGCACAGCAACTTCCTGACCCATTTCGCCTTTGAACACCCAAACCTTCACGCCGATGATGCCATAGGTAGTCTTCGCTTCGGAAGTACCATAGTCAATATCGGCACGCAGAGTATGCAATGGCACACGTCCTTCGCGATACCACTCGGTACGCGCGATTTCAATACCGTTCAAACGGCCGGCACTCATGATCTTGATGCCTTGTGCGCCCAGACGCATCGCATTTTGCATCGCACGTTTCATCGCGCGGCGGAACATAATGCGCTTTTCCAGTTGCGCGGTGATGCTGTCGGCGATCAATTGCGCATCGATTTCCGGCTTGCGCACTTCTTCAATAGCCACATCGACAGATTGCAGCCCCATGCGCTTGCGTAATTCGGCGCGCAACGCTTCGATATCCTCGCCTTTTTTTCCTATCACCATGCCGGGACGCGCAGTGTAAATAGTCACTTTGGCGTTCTTGGCCGGACGCTCTATGATTACCTTGGAAACGCCGGCAGAAGCCAGTTTCTTTTTCAGGAAAGCGCGAACTTCAATATCCTTGAGCAGCAAGTCAGCAAAATTCTTGCTGTTTGCGAACCACTTGGAATCCCAGTTTTTACGAACGCACAACCGGAAGCCGGTTGGATGAATTTTTTGTCCCATAATTTACCCCTAGCTCCCGACGCTGACCGTAATGTGGCAGGTCTGCTTTTCAATTTTGTTGCCACGACCCTTAGCGCGCGCCATGAAACGCTTTAGCGATGCCGCCTTATCAATGTAAATGGTTTTCACCTTCAACTCATCGATATCCGCGCCATCGTTATGCTCGGCATTCGCAATTGCGGATTCCAAAGCCTTCTTGATGATCCCCGCACCTTTTTTCGGGCTGAAAGCCAGGATATTGAGCGCTTGCGCAACCGGCAAACCGCGAATCTGATCGGCAACCAAGCGGCCTTTCTGCGCGGAAAGATGAATATTTCTTGCAACTGCAATAGTCGTTGTCATCATGCCTCCCTATTTCTTGACTGCGGCTTTTTTATCAGCGGCATGTCCCTTGAAGGTGCGCGTCAGGGAAAACTCACCCAATTTGTGACCCACCATGTTTTCGGATACATACACCGGGATATGCTGCTTACCGTTGTGTACCGCAATTGTCAGACCGACGAATTCAGGCAGCACCGTGGAACGGCGCGACCAGGTTTTCACCGGGCGTTTATCGTTGGTCGCGCGCACTGTCTCAATCTTCTTGAGCAGGTGAGCGTCGACAAATGGACCTTTTTTAATAGAACGTGCCATGTTTATTACCCCTTAAACCTTGAAGCGACGGCGCACGATCATGCCGCTCGTGCGCTTGTTGCGACGTGTGCGGAAGCCCTTGGCTGGCACACCCCATGGACTGACCGGATGACGGCCGGCTGCAGTCTTACCTTCGCCGCCGCCGTGCGGGTGATCGACCGGGTTCATTACCACACCGCGCACGGTCGGGCGAACACCGCGCCAACGCATCGCACCGGCCTTGCCGATGGATCGCAGACTGTGTTCAGAATTGCCCACCTCGCCCAAGGTCGCTTTGCAATCGATATGCACTTTGCGGATTTCGCCAGAGCGCAACCGCAATTGCGCGTAGCTGCCTTCGCGCGCCAACAGTTGCACGGAAGTACCTGCGGAACGCGCCAACTGCGCACCCTTGCCCGGCAACATTTCGATGCAATGAATAGTCGAGCCGACCGGGACATTGCGCAAAGGCAATGCATTACCCGGCTTGATTGGCGCTTCCGAACCGCTCACCAGGATCGCCCCGGCTGCAACGCCTTTAGGTGCGATAATATAACGACGCTCACCATCGGCGTAACACAACAAAGCCAAGTTAGCGCTACGGTTTGGATCATATTCAAGACGTTCGACAGTAGCAGGAATGCCATCTTTATCACGCTTGAAGTCCACCAGGCGGTAATGCTGCTTATGGCCGCCGCCCATATGGCGGGTCGTGATATGCCCATTATTGTTTCGGCCTGCAGTCCTGGTTTGCTTCTCCAGCAGCGCGGCGACCGGCTTGCCTTTATGCAGGTCTGGATTGACAACGCGCACTACCGCACGCTGCCCCGGAGTTGTCGGTTTTAATTTAATCAATGCCATGATAATTACCCTTGCTCACTTGGAGCAAAATTGATTTCCTGACCGGAAGCCAAGCAGACATAAGCCTTTTTCCAGTTGTTGCGACGACCGGAAAAACGGCCGGCGCGTTTTACCTTGCCCTTGACGTTGGCCACTTGCACGCTATCCACGCTCACCTTGAACATCATTTCGACGGCAGCCTTGATTTCTGGCTTGGTCGCATCCGTTACAACGCGGAAAATCACCTGCTCATTCTTGTCGGCGACGTAAGTTGCCTTTTCGGAGATTTGCGGAGCGAGCAACACCTTCATCAAACGCTCTTGGCTGAATTGTTGGGTACTCATGCGAACATCTCCTCAATTTTAGCCACGGCATTACGCGTGACGACCACGTTCGGGAAACGCACCAAGCTGACCGGGTCGGCCTGATTGGCTTCCAGCACCAGCACGTTTGGCAAGTTGCGCGCAGACAGATACAGGTTTTCGTCAACGCTATCAGTAATGATCAATACGCGTCCGGAGTCCAGCCCCATCCCCTTGATCTTTTGCGCCAGCAGCTTGGTTTTGGGCGCGTCGACAGTCAAGCTGTCCACTACCACCAAACGGTTTTCGCTGACCAGCCTGGATAAAATTGCTGCCAATCCGGCGCGATACATTTTGCGATTTATCTTTTGGGTGTAATTTTCTTCGCCGGTATTCGGGAAAATCTTGCCGCCGCCACGCCACAACGGGCTGGACGCCATACCGGCGCGCGCACGGCCGGTGCCTTTTTGCGCAAATGGTTTGCGCGTGCTCTTGGCGATTTCGCTGCGGCCCTTTTGCTTGCTGTTGCCGCCACGCGAATTGGCCATATAAGCGGTGACCAGCTGATGGACCAAATCTTCGTTGTATTCGCGGCCGAACAATTCATCGGATGCGCTCAGATTGGCAGTCGCCTGCCCCTTATCATTAATGACTTTAAGTTCCATCATGCACCTGCCTTCACTGCGGGACGCACGATAATGCTGCTGTTGGTGCAGCCTGGAACGGCGCCTTTAACCAGCAACAATTGGCGCGCAACATCAACACGAACGATTTGTAGATTTTGAACGGTACGCTGCACATCACCGAGGTGACCGGTCATGCGTTTACCCGGGAACACGCGACCCGGATCTTGCGCCATACCGATAGAGCCCGGTACGTTATGCGATTTCGAGTTACCGTGCGATGCGCGGCCAGATTTGAAGTGGTGGCGCTTGATGGTGCCGGCGTAGCCCTTGCCTTTGGAAGTACCCGTCACATCAACGAGTTGTCCAACCTGAAAAATCTCCACACTGACTGTCGAGCCTGCTTGCAGGCCAGCCAGTTGTTCAGGGGACACGGTGAATTCCTTAAGTGCACTCCCGGCTTCAACACCCGCTTTGGCGTAATGCCCGGCGGCAGCCTTGCTGACGCGACCGGGACGGCGTGTGCCGTGTGCCAATTGCACAGCGGTATAGCCATCGGTATCAACAGATTTAACCTGAGTGACACGATTATTTGACACTTCCAGCACTGTCACCGGCAACGAAGAACCGTCTTCGGTAAACACGCGGGTCATGCCAATCTTGCGACCGACAAGTCCTAAGCTCATTTTAATTTCCTCTTGTTAAGGGGGTGACTACAATTGGTCAACCGATTTTTTGCTGCTTTTTGCTGCTTTGGTGCAATAACTTGCAATAACTACTGCAATTTGATCTCGACATCCACACCAGCCGGCAGGTCCAGCTTCATCAACGCGTCTACCGTCTTGTCGGTAGGGTCAACAATATCCATCAAACGCAAATGGGTGCGAATTTCAAACTGATCACGCGAAGTCTTGTTGACGTGCGGGGAGCGCAACACGTCGAAGCGCTCGATCTTGGTTGGCAATGGCACCGGGCCGTTTACCACCGCGCCGGTACGCTTGGCAGTCTCAACAATCTGCGCTGCCGACTGGTCGATCAAGCGATAATCGAACGCCTTGAGGCGAATGCGAATTTTTTGACTTTGCATAATTTTCTCTTACTTTTACGCGGCAATGCCGCTAATTAAAGAACGAATCGCGCGATCCCACAAATGACCTCGGGTCACGCGAGGGCGCGCATTGTAGCCTTACTCAATAATCTTTGCAACCACACCCGCGCCGACAGTGCGACCACCCTCGCGGATCGCGAAACGCAGGCCTTCTTCCATCGCGATCGGGTTGATCAGGCTGACGGTGATGCTGACATTGTCGCCAGGCATGACCATTTCGGTGCCCGCCGGCAATTCGACCGCGCCGGTCACATCGGTGGTGCGGAAGTAGAACTGTGGGCGGTAGCCTTGGAAGAACGGAGTGTGGCGACCGCCTTCATCCTTGCCCAGCACGTAGATCTCGGCAGTGAACTTGGTGTGCGGGGTGATGGAGCCTGGTTTGGCCAATACCTGGCCGCGCTCGACGTCCTCGCGCTTGGTGCCGCGCAACAGGACGCCGACGTTGTCGCCTGCCTGGCCTTGGTCGAGCAGCTTGCGGAACATTTCCACGCCGGTACAGATGGTTTTCTGGGTGGGTTTGATGCCGACGATTTCGAGTTCTTCGCCGACTTTGACCACACCGCGCTCGATACGGCCGGTTACCACCGTGCCGCGACCCGAGATCGAGAATACGTCTTCGACCGGCATCAGGAAGGCGCCGTCCAGGGCGCGCTTAGGCTGAGGAATATAGCTGTCGAGCGCATCGGCCAGACGGAAGATGGCCGGCTCACCCAAGTCGCCTTGGTCGCCTTGCAGTGCTTTCAGTGCAGAGCCTTTGATGATCGGGATGTCGTCGCCAGGGAAGTCGTATTTGGAAAGCAGTTCGCGCACTTCCATTTCAACCAGCTCGAGCAGTTCTTCGTCGTCGACCATGTCGCATTTGTTCAGAAACACGACGATGTAAGGCACGCCTACCTGGCGTGCCAGCAGGATGTGTTCGCGCGTTTGCGGCATCGGGCCGTCAGCGGCGGAGCAAACCAGGATCGCGCCGTCCATTTGCGCGGCGCCGGTGATCATGTTCTTGATGTAGTCGGCGTGGCCCGGGCAGTCTACGTGGGCATAGTGGCGGTTGGCCGTTTCATATTCGACGTGGGCGGTGTTGATGGTGATGCCGCGCGCTTTTTCTTCCGGTGCCGCGTCGATCTGGTCATAGCCTTTGGCTTCGCCGCCAAATTTCTTGGACAATACGGTGGTGATCGCCGCGGTCAATGTGGTCTTGCCATGATCCACGTGGCCTATCGTGCCGACGTTGACGTGTGGCTTCGTACGTTCAAATTTGCTCTTTGCCATGATAATCGCCCCTTAACTTGATAGTTATTAATATTCTTGAATTTATGAAATTATTTCTTGCTCATGATTGCTTCGGCAACATTCTTCGGCGCCTCGGAATAATGCTTGAATTCCATGGTGTAAGTCGCACGGCCTTGCGTTGCGGAACGCAGCGAAGTGGAATAGCCGAACATTTCGGACAATGGCACTTCAGCCTTGATGGATTTCCCGCCACCCATCATGTCATCCATACCCTGCACCATACCGCGGCGCGAGGACAAATCGCCCATCACCGTACCGGCATAGTCTTCCGGGGTTTCCACTTCGACTGACATCATCGGCTCGAGCAGCACTGGGCTAGCTTTGCGCATACCGTCCTTGAATGCAATCGAAGCCGCCATCTTGAAAGCGTTTTCATTGGAGTCCACATCATGGTAGGAACCATCGAACAAGGTCACCTTGACGTCAACTACCGGGAAGCCCGCCAACACGCCATTCGGCAGCGTTTCGCGTAAACCTTTTTCAACCGCAGGAATATATTCGCGGGGAACCGTGCCGCCCTTGATCGCATCGACGAATTCGAAACCTTTACCCGCTTCGCTCGGTTCCATCTTGATCCACACGTGGCCATACTGACCGCGGCCGCCGGACTGCTTGACGAACTTTCCTTCGATTTCGACCGGTTTCCTGATCGCTTCGCGGTAAGCCACCTGCGGCGCGCCAACGTTGGCTTCTACGCCGAACTCGCGCTTCATGCGGTCGACCAGAATTTCCAGGTGCAACTCACCCATGCCGGACATGATCGTCTGACCAGACTCTTCATCGGTACGAACACGAAACGAAGGATCTTCTGCCGCCAAACGACTCAACGCAATACCCATCTTTTCCTGGTCAACCTTGGTCTTCGGCTCGACAGCAACGTGAATCACCGGCTCCGGGAACACCATACGCTCAAGGATAATCGGCTTGCTCGGATCGCACAGCGATTCGCCGGTAGTTACATCTTTCAAACCGATACAGGCAGCGATATCGCCCGCCAGAATCTCATCAACCTCTACGCGGTTGTTCGCATGCATCTGCACGATACGGCCGATACGTTCTTTCTTACCCCTGACCGGGTTGTAAACCGTATCACCTTTTTTCAGCACACCGGAATACACGCGCACGAAAGTCAACTGGCCCACGAATGGGTCGGTCATCAGCTTGAACGCCAGCGCAGAGAAGCTCTCACTGTCGTCAGCCTTGCGAGTAATATGCTCACCTTCTTCCGTTTCACCTGTCACATCCGGGATATCCACCGGCGACGGCAAGAACATAATCACCGCATCCAGCATACGCTGCACACCCTTGTTCTTGAACGCAGAGCCGCACAACATCGGCTGAATTTCACAGGCGATGGTGCGAGTGCGAATACCAAGAATGATTTGCTCTTCGGTCAGCTCGCCATTTTCGAGATACTGATTCATCAGCTCCTCAGACGCTTCGGCGGCCGTCTCGACCATCTTTGCACGCCACTCATTGGCGCTCGCCACCAACTCAGTCGGAATCTCTTGGTACTCGAACTTCATACCCTGAGAAGCCTCATCCCAGATGATGGCTCTCATCTTGATCAGGTCCACAACGCCAGTGAACCCCTCTTCCGCACCGATAGGAATCACAAGAGGAATCGGGCGAGCCCTCAGGCGGGTCTCCATCTGCTCAACCACCTTGAAGAAGTTGGCCCCAGTACGATCCATCTTGTTGACAAATGCCAGACGCGGCACTTTGTACTTATTAGCCTGACGCCATACAGTCTCGGACTGCGGCTGCACACCACCCACGGCGCAATACACCATGCACGCACCATCCAGCACACGCATGGAACGCTCAACCTCAATGGTGAAGTCCACGTGCCCTGGCGTATCGATGATATTGAAACGGTGCTCAGGGTAGGAGTTGTCCATACCCTTCCAGAAACAAGTGGTCGCCGCAGAGGTAATGGTAATACCACGCTCCTGCTCCTGCTCCATCCAGTCCATCGTAGCCGCACCATCGTGCACCTCACCGATCTTGTGGCTCACACCCGTATAAAACAGGATGCGCTCGGTGGTCGTAGTCTTGCCCGCATCAATGTGCGCACTGATGCCGATATTGCGATAGCGTTGGATTGGAGTTTTGCGTGCCACGGTGGATACCTAACTATATATTCTGATTAAAACTGCAGCGTTCCGATTAGAAACGGAAATGTGAGAAAGCCTTGTTAGCCTCGGCCATACGGTGCACTTCTTCACGCTTCTTCACCGCACCGCCGCGACCTTCGGACGCGTCGATCAATTCGCCGGCCAAACGCATGCCCATGGACTTTTCACCACGCTTGCGCGCAGCTTCGCGCAACCAGCGCATCGACAAAGCCATGCGGCGAGAAGGGCGCACTTCAACCGGTACCTGATAGTTCGCACCGCCGACACGACGACTTTTCACTTCCACCTGAGGCTTGGCATTAGTCAAGGCCAGATTGAACACTTCGATCGCATCTTTCCCGGTCTTCTTGCCAATTTGCTCCAGTGCGCCGTACAGGATGCGCTCGGCAACCGACTTCTTGCCCGCCGTCATCAATACGTTTACGAACTTGGACAAATCCTGATTGCCGAATTTTGGATCAGGCAGGACTTCGCGTTTGGGTACTTCTCTGCGTCTTGGCATATCAACCTCGAAAATTATTAATGCTTAAAATTATGCTTTTTTGGCACGCTTCGCGCCGTATTTGGAGCGGGATTGCTTACGATCTTTAACGCCAGCCGTATCCAGACTACCGCGCACCATGTGATAACGCACACCCGGCAGATCCTTCACGCGGCCTCCGCGCAGCAACACCACCGAGTGCTCCTGCAAGTTGTGCCCTTCACCGCCGATGTAGCTGATCACCTCAAAGCCGTTAGTCAACCGCACCTTAGCCACTTTACGCAGCGCAGAGTTAGGCTTCTTTGGAGTCGTGGTGTACACGCGGGTACATACCCCACGCTTTTGCGGAGAACCTGCAAGAGCAGGCACTTTACTCTTTTCTACAATTGCAACACGCGGCTTGCGGATCAACTGATTAATGGTTGGCATTATCTATACACCCTAAAAAATTTCTGAAATTTCATTAAAAATCAAATCTATAAAATACAACCGCCGCAGCATGACTTGAACAACCATCCACTGCGACGGAAAAAAGGTTGCGAATTCTATTGAGAAACACTAGGAGTGTCAAGCAATTCACCCGACGCGAGTACATCCACCCCTTGCAATTCATGCCCTTCCGCCACATCAATGCCCAAACGCTGTTTACGTCGCGTGGTGTGGTAGGCCAATCCCGTACCGGCCGGGATCAAACGACCCACGATGACGTTTTCCTTCAGGCCGCGCAAATCATCCCGCTTGCCCATGATCGCCGCTTCGGTCAACACACGCGTAGTTTCCTGGAAGGATGCCGCAGAAATGAACGAGTCGGTGGACAGCGAGGCCTTGGTAATGCCCAGCAGCACATCGACAAAACTCGCTGGAGTTTTATCTGCGGCAAACATTTTTTCATTTTCTACCAGCAGGTCGGCACGTTCGACCTGTTCGCCGGTGATGAAGCGGGTATCGCCCACATCACTGATTTGCACGCGGCGCAGCATCTGGCGCACGATCACTTCGATGTGCTTGTCGCTGATCTTCACGCCTTGCAAGCGGTACACTTCCTGCACTTCGTCAGTGATGTAGCGTGCCAGTGCCGCCACACCGAGCAGACGCAGGATATCGTGCGGGTCAGCCGGGCCATCCACGATCATTTCGCCGCGGTTCACCACCTGGCCGTCATGTGCCAGCACGTGTTTTTCCTTGGAGATCAGGAATTCGTTGGCAATACCGTCCACGTCGGTGATCACCAGGCGCTGCTTGCCCTTGGTGTCCTTACCGAACGAAACCGTACCGGTACATTCGGCCAACATACCCGCATCCTTGGGCACGCGCGCTTCAAACAACTCGGCCACACGTGGCAGACCGCCGGTAATGTCGCGTGTCTTGCTGCTTTCCTGCGGAATACGCGCCAACACGTCACCCACACCGACATGCTGGCCATCTTCAACGGTGATGATGGATCCGGTTTGCAGGGTCACGCTGACCGATGTTTCGGTGCCTGCCAATTTGACTTCCTGACCCGCATCGTCAATCAGGCGCACCATCGGGCGCACGACGGTCTTGCTTTGCGTACCCGCGCGCTGCTTGGGATCGATCACGACCAGCGTAGACAGACCCGTCACATCATCGATCTGCTTGGCGACAGTCACGCCTTCTTCAACATTCTGGAAGCTTACCTTGCCGGCGTATTCAGTGACGATCGGACGGGTGTGCGGATCCCAGGTCGCCAAGACCACCCCGGCACGCACGGTATCGCCCTGCTTGACAGTCAATGCCGCGCCGTAGGGCACCTTGTGGCGTTCACGCTCACGGCCATGATCGTCGGCGATGATCACCTCGGCGCTGCGCGCCACGACGATCGATTCGCCGCGCACGGTCGTCACCACGCGCATATTCTGGCTGTACTTCAACACACCGTTGGATTTGCTTTCCACCTGGCTGGCCACGACAGTACGCGAGGCCGCGCCGCCGATGTGGAAGGTGCGCATGGTCAACTGGGTGCCCGGTTCGCCGATAGACTGTGCGGCAATCACGCCCACCGCTTCGCCCACATTGATCATGCCGCCACGGCCGAGATCGCGGCCATAACACTTGGCGCACAAGCCAAAGCGTGTTTCGCAATTCAGCGGGGTGCGCACGCGCACCTCGTCGATACCCAATACCTCGATGCGTTCCACCGCCGCTTCGTCGAGCAGAACGCCCGCTTCGTAAAGCGTTTCGGCAGTCTCCGGGTTGACCACGTCTGCGCTGACCACGCGGCCGAGAATACGCTCACGCAACGCCTCGATGACTTCACCGCCTTCAACGATCGCCTTCATCGCGGTACCGTTGTCGGTGCCGCAATCATCCTCGATCACCACCAGGTCCTGCGTGACATCCACCAGACGGCGGGTCAGATAACCGGAGTTCGCGGTCTTCAACGCGGTGTCGGCCAAGCCCTTGCGCGCGCCGTGCGTGGAGATGAAGTACTGCAGCATGTTCAGCCCCTCGCGGAAATTCGCGGTAATCGGGGTCTCGATGATCGAACCGTCCGGCTTGGCCATCAGGCCGCGCATCCCGGCCAGCTGGCGGATCTGTGCCGCCGAACCGCGCGCGCCGGAGTCGGCCATCATGTAGATGGAATTGAACGACTCCTGCATCACCGGCTTGCCCTTTTCCATGCGCGGCTGGCCGGTGACACGATCGACCACCGGCTCGCTGCCCAGTTGTTCCATCATCGCCTTGGCAACCTGGTCGCCGGTGCGGCCCCAGATGTCCACCACCTTGTTGTAGCGCTCGCCGTCAGTCACCAGGCCGGAAGTGTACTGGGTGTGAATTTCATGCACTTCCTTTTCCGCCGCGCTGATCAGCTCATTCTTTTTCGGCGGCATCAGCATGTCGTCCACGGAAATCGAGATGCCCGCGCGCGTCGCATAGCTGAAACCGGTGTACATCAGCCGATCCGCCATGATCACCGTGTCGCGCAGACCGCATTGGCGGAAGCTGGCGTTGATCAGGCGCGAAATTTCTTTCTTCTTGAGCGTCTTGTTGATCAGCGCAAACGGCAGACCGGCCGGCAGCACCTCGGACAGCAAGGCACGGCCCACCGTGGTTTCGTAGCGGGTCAGCTTTTCTACTGACTGGCCTTCTTCGTCCTTGTGGAACTCCTTGAGACGCACCACCACCTTGGCCTGCAA
>Ga0209317_1001173_pt1 | contig 24606 bp, 18 predicted proteins | sample RifGroB2_FD_183994 | JGI IMG/M metagenome (GOLD analysis project Ga0209317, IMG submission 183994) | Soil microbial communities from Rifle, Colorado, USA - Groundwater B2 (SPAdes) (version 2) | ecosystem: Environmental > Terrestrial > Soil > Unclassified | place: Rifle, Colorado | collected...
AGCACGTTCAGGTTGCTCTTGATCAGGTTGTACTGCCCCTTGTACTCGGCCGTGATGGCCGGGGGCATGTCTCCCTTGGAGATCCGGTCCACGTAATCGTTCCTGGGAAGATCCAATTCTCAGTCCCCGATCTTCTTGTACAACTGGGCGTCCTGAACCACCTGTTGGAACAGGTGGGACACTTCCTGCGGCAGCTTCTGCGTGTTTTCCGTCGCCAGATATCCCCCCGGCGCCAGGGCCTTATGGAACATCCTGAACACCTCGACTCGCTCCGCGTACTGGAAATGGAGCATGACGTTCTTGCAGACCACCAGGCAGTAGTCGTTGCCGACCGGCTTGAAGGAAAGCAAGTCGTGATACTGGAAGTTGACCCGGTTGCGCAGCAGGTCGACGACCTTGTGACACCCCGGCTTCTCCGCGGGCTCGAAGTACTTGCCGAACAGAGCCGCCGGGGTCCTTTGCAGTTCGTCGTAGGGGTAGGTGGCGCTGGTGACGATGTCGCCGAAGTTGTTGGCGCTGTCGTGATCGGTGGCGTCTATGCGGAGGTTCTTGAAACCGAACGAGTTCATTTTCTCGGCGAAGATCATCGCGATGGTATAGGTTTCCTGACCCAGCGCGCAGCCTGCGTCCCAGATCTTGATCTTGCTTCTGCCGGAGGCATAGCCGATCATATGGTCGGCCGCATGCTCCAGGGTTGGCTGGTCTCTCATGAAAAAAGTGAATGCCATCAGCGCGACTCCGATTTTCCCGTGATCTGGGATTGATGAAAGCGGCTTGTCCAAAAGTATTAGATAAATCTATCGGTACCCTTTACGCGTACTGTAGATCATTTACCCGCAAATAAAATTAATTTTATTTAATTTACAAAAGACAACATCCCGCGACTGCGCACGCAGCGCACGCAAAAAGACCCCGCCGCCTTCGGGCAACGGGGTCTTTCCTTGTGGATCATGCTGCAGTGTTTGCGGCTACTTCTTCGCCTCGTCCTTCCTGGCGACCGCCATGGCGTCGTTCAGGATCTTCACCCCGGCCTTTGAGGCCGAGATGGAGCCCGTCAGCGACTCGCGTGCCAGGTCCGGGTTATGGAAGCCGTCGGAGTTCTCGGCGGTCCAGTACTCCCAGAGTGCATGCGCCTCTTCGTGCTTGGCGCGGGCGGCGTCAAGAACGGAGGGGGCGACGCCCAGGCGCTGCGCCGCGGCGTAGCCGTCGATCAACTCGCCCAGCCAGTACTCGGCCTTGCGCATCTTCCCTTTGACGTAGTTCTGGATGGCATCGAGCTGATACTGCTTTTTATCCTTCCCCTCGTCGGCATGGCAGCCGAGGCAGGCTTCCTTGATGTGGTTCTTGGGACGGATCACGCCGTGGGCGGAGAACATCTTGCCGTTCTTCCCTTTTTGCTTCGGCATGTGGCATTCGTGGCACTGGACCCCTGCCCTGTCGTGCACGCTGCCGGCATAGCTTTCCGCCTCCGGGTGCTGGAACTTGATGAGGCGCGCGCCGGTCACGGCGTGCTTGAAGTCGAAGAAGTTCAGCTCCTGGTAGTGCTTGAGCAGTTGCAGGGAGTTTTTCAGCGGGAAATGGTTGGTGCGCATGTCGTCGTACTTGACCGGCTGGCCGTCGCTCCACTGGGAGCCCGAGTTGCAGTTGTACTCGACGTGGCACTGGGCGCACATCATGCGGGAGTCGGTTTTTTCCATGACGCCGATCTTGCGGAAGCCGCGGAAGTCGATCACTTTCAGGTCGGTGACGCCGTTCTTGGCGAAGATGTTCCCCTTGGGGTCCTTCTCGATCGCCTGAATCAGCGCATCGCGCACGATGCGGGGTTGGGTGCCGTGGGGATCGTGACAGTGGATGCAGCCGACCGGGTTATGGGTGTCCTTGGCGACATCCACGATATTGGAACTCCGGTCCCACTTGGCCTTCGGGTCCTTGTCCCCCATGAACTTCCAGTTCAGCACGTGGTCCGAGGTCTTACACTGGATGCAGGTGGGGTTGCCGGCCATGGCGCTCTCGGGGAGCTTCTTGCCGGTGTCGGCAAGCACGTCCCAGACCTTGCCGGTGGAGGTGACCCCTTTCCAGCCGTCCTTGAACTGGAAACGTCCCCCCTGGAAACGGTCGACCGCGAACTGGTCGATCACCATGAAGGCATGACCGCGCGGCTCGCCATGCTCGAAGGTGAAGCCGTGCCCGGCCAAAAGCTTGTCCTGCAGCGGCGAGCGGCCGGTAGGCATCCCCTTCTCTTTTCTGGCCGCGGCCTCGTAGTTGTCCTCGTAGAAGCTATCGTACTGGTCCTTGTGGCACTTGCCGCAAAGGGCCTGGTCGATTACGGTGACCGGCTTGTTCTTTTCCGGATCGCTCATGTGGGTGTCGAGCTTGTCGTGACAGATCTTACAGGAGAGCGAGGCGTGCTTGGAGCTTTCCTTGAGCGCCTTTACCTCTTCATGGCACTCATAGCAGGTGGCCCTTCCGTCGTTGGCAATTTTAGCCGCGGGTTTCGCCTTCGCCGCCGTGGTCATTGCCGGAGCCGACAGCAGTAACAGAGCCGCTGCCACCGCTACTGTAGCAGTAACGGTTAGATTCTTTTTAAGCATGTTTGTTTTCTCCTTTCTGGGGGTTGTGGTGTCTGAGTTGCAGGAAATTCGTTATTTTATTTTACTCATTGAATAAAAACAAGACTGAATAAATATGAATTAATCCAGCAAGCACCCGTGCTAAAACAAACACGCGCTGGGAGGTGTAGTACACATGCAGTAAAACGCCAGGAAATGAATTGACCAAAGTCAATTTATTGCAGTTAGACACAGTTTCTTTTTTGTTAACCGATAACGGCGACTGGGTGTGAGGGGGTGCCTGAGCGGAGCAGTTTGCGGGAGCGGACCTTGAACCTTGAACCTTGAACCTTGAACCTTCTGCACATAAAGATGACGGCGAAAACGGCGACTCCACCTGCCGTCTCGCCGTCTCGCCGTATCGCCGTCCCGTGTCAGCAGGTCCCGTCCAGCACGCTCCTCACCATTTTCAGCAGGTCCTGCTGCGAAACGGGCTTGTAGAGCAGGCAGGCCCCGTCCGCGAGTTTGGCCTTCTGCATCGCTATTTCAGGCGCATAACCGCTGGCGAAAATGGTCTTGATGGCGGGGTGGGTCTTGTGAATCTCATCGCTTGCATCCTTGCCGCTCATCTTCGGCATGATCAGGTCGAACAACAGCAGTTGTATCGACCCGGCATGAAGGCGAAACTCACGTACCGCCTCCTCTCCGTCGGCTGCGCCTATCACGCTGTAGCCTGCTTCGGTCAGCACGCTGGTCAGAAGTTTCCTCACCAGGTCGTTGTCCTCCGCGAGCAGGATGGTCTCGCTCCCCCCGATCGCGGAGAGTTCCAACGGGACCGGGCACTCATTTGGCGCCGGTGTGCCGAGCGGAAAGTAGACCCTGAAGGTACTCCCCTGCCCCGGTTCGCTATAGGCGGTGATGAAGCCTTCGTGCTGCTTGATGATCCCGTAAACCACGGAGAGCCCGAGCCCGGTCCCCTTCCCCACCTCCTTGGTGGAAAAAAACGGCTCGAAGACCCGCTGCAGAGTCTCCTGGTCCATGCCGACGCCGGTATCCGAGACGGAAAGAAGCGCGTACTCCCCCGACCTGCCGTAGCCGTAGGTTGAGGCGAAATCATCCTGCAGCTGCACCTGATCGGTGCGCAGCACGAACTCCCCACCCTGGGGCATGGCATCACGGGCGTTGACCGCCAGATTCATCAGCACCTGTTCCAACTGGTTCCTGTCGGCAAGAATGGGGAGGGGATCGCCCAGGGGGAGCTGCTTTAGCGCTATGTCCTCCCCGATGATCCGGTGCAGGAAATTCTGCATCTTTGCCACCACCTGGTTCAGGTCCACCGGCCTGCGCTCGCTTTTCTGCTTGCGGCTGAAAAGCAGCAGTTCCCGGGTCAGATAGCCGGCACGCTCCGAGGCCTCCATGATCCCGGCCATGTTGGCACGCAGCGGGTCGTCTTGCGCCATCTTGTCGAGGGTCAACTGGCTCAGCCCGGAGACCACGGTAAGGATGTTGTTGAAGTCGTGCGCCACGCCTCCCGCCAGGGTGCCGATCGATTCCATCTTCTGGGCATGCAGGTATTGCTGCTCCATCTTCCTATGATCGGTGATATCGCGCCTCAACTCGATGACGTTCGCCACATCCCCCCGCTCGTCCGGAAGCGGAGCGGTCCGGATGTCCCAGGTCCGACCGTCGGAGTCCCGGGTCACCGTCTGCTGCCCCGGCAAGCCGGACTGGAAACTCTGCAGAACCGGGCACGATTCGCAAGGGGCGCTGCGGCCGTACCAAAGCTCGTAACAGTAGCGCCCGGCCAGCTCCTCCATTGGCGCTCCGAGACTCTCCGCGCCGGCACGGTTCACCCACAATACGTGCAGGTCCCGGTCCAGGAGCATCAGGCTGTCGGGGATGGCATCGAGCAGCCCGTGGAACTCCTGCGAGAGCCTGCGGAACTCCCGCTCGCTTCTCAGCAATTCGTCCTCGGCGAACTTCTTCTCGGTGATGTCGTGCACGATGCAGTAGAACAGCGATCTTCCCGCCATGGCGACAGGACTGCCGAACACCTCGACCTCCCGCCGCGAGCCGTCCGCCCGCCTGTGGTGTCCCTGAAAATGGCCCTGTTTCCAACCGGGCGGCGCCTCCGGATAGGTGCCTGGCGTGGGGACCACATCGATCTCGCTCATGTTTTTCCTGCACAACTGCTCCCGGGACCAGCCATACCATGCCGCGGCGGCCGGATTCGCATCCACCACCTCGCCGTGGAGCGGGTCGATCACCAGCATGACCGCCTGGCTGTTCTCGAAGAGGGTGCGGTAGCGCTCCTCGCTCCTGTTCAGTTCCGCCTGTTTTTCCATCTTTTCCAGGATGACTGGAAGCAGTTGCAGGTAGCCCTCATGCTTGGTCAGGTAATCGTCCGCCCCAAGCCTGAGTGCCTGGACAGCCGCGTCCTCCGAGCCGTGTCCCGTGACCAGCACGATCGGAATATCGAGGCCGCGCTCCCGGCGCAGTTCCTTGACCACCTCCAGCGCATTTATGCCGGGGAGGCGGTAATCAAGCAGCAGCACATCGTATTTCCCCGGGCCCTGTTCTCCTGTCATCGGCAGGCGCGCCAGAACCTCTTCGCCGCAGCCGACAAATTCCGCCCGTACGTTGAGAGCGTGCTGGGCAAGGTAGCGGCGGGTAAGGTCCACATCAACGTGGTTCGGTTCCGCGTAGAGCAGGCGCAAGGGGCGGGTGCGGCGCCTCAGTTTTTGCCTGGATGCGTCATAGGCGGCCCGGAGCATCCTGGGGAGATGGCGGATGAGTTCGGGGCGCTTGACCAGGTAATCGTCAGCCCCCGCCTTAAGGGCGGCCACCGCGGCCTCCTGATCGCCGGACCCGGTCATGATAACCAGTGCCGGCGGCAGGTCGCGCCCCCGGCAGTGGCTGATCAGCTCCAGCCCGCTGCCGTCGGGAAGGCTCAGGTCGGTGAGGACCACGTCGAACATGGCGGCGGCCGGCGCCAGGAGTTCCAGGGCTCTCCCCAAGGTCCCGGCGATCTCCAGCCGCATCTCCGGGGCGAGCCTCGCAAGCTCCCGGCTGACCAGGTCGGCGTCGACCCGGTTATCCTCGACGTAAAGCACGCGCAACGCAACTGCCGCCGTAGCCATACCTCCCTCCCTTGAGTGACCCATCAGCGCGGGGGCCGGTTAGTAACGCACCAGTACAGCTCTATCTGCTCGGCCACGTCCAGGAACTTCTCGAAGTTTACCGGCTTCAGTATGTAGGAGTTGGCGCCCAGCCGGTAGGCTGCATCGATGTCCTTATCCTCAGCCGAGGTGGTGAGGACCACCACCGGGATCGAGCGGCTGATCGGGTTATCCTTCCATTGGCTCAGCACCTCAAGCCCGTGGACCCGAGGGAGCTTGAGGTCGAGCAGGATAACCAGCGGCAGCGGCTCTCCAGACTCCCAGCGCTCCAGCCAGGCCAGCGCCTCCTCGCCGTCGCGCGCCACATGCACGGGATTGGTGAACTTGCGCCGGGCAAAGGCGCGCAAGGTGAGATCGACGTCCACGGGGTTGTCCTCCACCAAAAGGACGGGACGGTTGAACGAGATGTTGGTAGGTGTCATAACGGTATCTCCAGAAAGAAAGTGGCGCCCCGGCCGGGGGCGCTTTCCGCCCGGGCGCTCCCTCCCATGCGCTGCATCGCCTTGCGCACCAGGGCCAGCCCGACGCCGGTCCCGGGGTAATCCTCCACCCGCTGCAGGCGTTGAAAGATGTCGAAGATCCTGTCGTGGAATTTCATGTCGAAACCTATGCCGTTGTCGCGTACCCAAAGGATTGCCCGGTCCTGCTCCTGCCTTGCGCCGATCTCGATGGCGGGAGGGAGAGAGCCGCTGCTGAACTTGATCGCGTTCTCCAGGAGGTTGCGCAGCACCAGCGCCAGGCCGTCCCGGTCGGCGTTGACCGAGAACTGCGGCACCTCGAGGCGCAAGACGATTCCGGCCGCCTCGATCTCCGCGCTGCGCTCCGCGGCCACAGCCTGCACCAGTGCCGGCAGATCGAGGCTCATGCTCTGCAGCAGGCGGCGCTCCACGCGCGAGTAATTGAGCAGGTCCTCGATCAATTGGTGCATCTGGGCGGCGCTGGCCCGCACGTTCCGGATGAAGAGCCGCCCTTCCTCGTTCAGACATTCGCTGTGGTCTTTCTCCAGCAACCGGCTGTAGCCGTCTATGCCGCGCAGGGGCGCCTTCAGGTCATGGGAGACCGAGTAGGAGAAGGCCTCCAGCTCCTTGTTGGCCGTCTCCAGTTGGGCGGTACGCTCCGCGACGCGCTGCTCCAATTCCTCGTTGAGCTTGAGGGTTCTTTCCTCAGCCAGTTTGCGTTCGGTGATGTCCTCGGAGAATATCGCGATCCCCTCGGCCAGGGGCTGGATGATGAGCCTGAACCAGCCGGTGCTCCCGTCGGGGAAGGTGAACGGGTTGTCCAACTGGTGCGTTACCCGCTGCTCCATGCAGCTCTTTTCCAGCGCGAATACCCGGGTCCCGGCGATCCCAGGCCAGCATTCGGTCATCTCCCTGCCGAGCAGCTCCGCGTTGGGGCGCCGGTTGTGTTTTTCGGCAGTCTGGTTCAAGTACAGGTAGCGCCAGTCGAAGCCAACGACCTGGCACCCCTCGAGCATCGAATCGAGCGTGCGGCGATACTTCTCCTCGCTCTCGCGCAGGGCCTTCACGGTACGCCCGAGGTCGGCGGTCCGCTCGCCGATGCGCTCTTCCAGATGGTCATTGACCGCCTTGACCGCAGCCAGCGCCGCCGTCGTCTCGCGGGTGGCCCTCCTGAGCCGCCCGTGGGTCAGGGAGACGAGCACTCCCAGGCAGGTGAAGACGGCAAGCGAGAAGTAAGAGAGGGGGCGCTCCAGGGAAAAGGAGTAACGCACCGGCATGAAGTACCACCAGACCGTGAGCGACGAGAAAACGGTGGATAACAGGCCGGCTCGCACCCCGCCGATCCATGAACTGAAGAAAACCGCGGGGTAGAAAAAGAACCATACATAGGGTTGCACGGCGGACCAGAAAAAGTCCTGCAGTGCCAAGGCGAGCAGCGGAATCAGCGCAGCGATTATCAGGTTCCCCGGGAGAGGCTGGCGGATTTTAGCCCTCTTTTCTTTCACACCGGCATTCATGACTGCAGTGCTCCTTTCGTGTTTCATGATTAAATACAGTCAATGAAATCGACGGATGTGTCTCAGACGGAAAAGTGTGGCTCGTCAATTGAACTTACAGGCAATTATATTTATACAAGATGGCAAACCAGATTCAAGTGGATTATAATTATGTAATTAACTTTAAAATTTAAGACTGAGCTACTGTGCGCCCTGAAAACGGTTAACCTTTATGAGCCGGCACCTGGGGTAATGAAGCGACAAGACACATTCATTCCTGCAATTACGTGCTGCATGAAAGATGACAACCTGCGGCAAATAAATAACGCTCAAGAGACTGTTATTTGTGCCGATCCTTTAATAGCGACCCGGGTTTCTCAAAATTGTGTTCCAGCACCTCTTTAAGCGAAGGTTCCGGCCTATGGCAGAGCTTCGAAAATCACATCGCGAGCGCTTCCGGCAAAAGATCGAACTGATCCACAAGGGAAGCGGTCATCCGGGGTACCTGGACAACATCTCCCTGAGCGGAGCCCTGGTCCGGCTCGACGACGACACGGGGATCGATGCCGGCGAGCTCTGCCTGCTACGCATCCACCTCTCTGAAGAGGCAGTACCCCCCTTGGAGATCCGGTCCGAGACGGTCCACGGCGGCTCATGCCTTGTCGGCGTCAGGTTCGTCGATGGCGATGTCGACATAGGCCTGCGCCTGTCGCTACTGATGGAGCGCATGAGAGACAACCTTGAAAGGCCGGGGGACGACCTGGATCGGATCCGTGGATATCTGGCCGATTATCACGGCAGGCGCTGAATAAGTTGTAGATCAAGGTACGCACCCGGCAACCGATCCCGGGGGGGCGCTACCAGCGAAAAGGACCATCACCATGCACTATTCCGCAGGTATCCGCCGGTTCAATCGGCTGGCGGCCGCGCTTTGCTTCCTGTCCGCTCTTTTTTCCCTCCCGCCGCAGGCCCTGGCGCTGGAAAAGGCATCCATTCAGCTTAAATGGCTGCACCATTTCCAGTTCGCCGGCTACTACGCCGCTCTGGACAAGGGTTTCTACCGGGAGGCCGGCCTCGATGTCGCCATCCGCGAAGGCGGCCCCGCGACCGAGGTGGAGGACGAAGTCGTCTCAGGGCGGGCCGATTTCGGCGTCGGCACCTCGGCCTTGCTGCTGCACCGGGCCCATGGCGACGACCTGATGGTGCTGGGTCAGATTTTCCAGCACTCGGCCGCCATACTGCTCACCCCGCGCAAGACCGGGATCCGCTCCCTCGCCGACATGGCGGGCCGCAGGTTCATGTACTCGCGCCAGGACGGCGACTTGCTGACGCTGCTCCACAAAAACGGCATCGCCGAGAGCAATATCGTGCAGGTGGAGCATCAAGGAGACCCGCGCGACCTGATGGACGGCAAAGCCGACGTCATGATCGCCTACAGCTTCAACGAGCCCTTCATACTTGAGCAGGTAGGCGAGCCGTACCTGACCTTTTCGCCTCTCACCTACGGCATCGACTTTTACGGCGACAACTTTTTCACCACCCGCGGCACGGTGGAGGCGCGTCCCGAGTTCGTCAAGGCCTTTCGCGAGGCGACCCTGCGCGGCTGGCGTTACGCCCTGGAGAACAAGGGGGAGATCGCCGACCTGATCCTCGCCAAGTACTCACGGGAGAAAAGCCGCGACTGGCTCATGTTCGAGGCGAACCGGATGGAGGCCCTGATCCAGCCGGACCTCATCGAGCTTGGCTATCAAAGCCCGTCGCGCTGGCAGCAGATAGGTGACGTCTTCCACGAACTGGGCATGCTGCCGGACCGTTTCGATCCGACCCTCGTCATCTACGAACCCAAGCCCCGCGATGGTTACGCCCTGCTGGTGGCAACCCTCCTTTTTTCCTGCACGGTCATCGCCGTCCTGATCGGCCTGGTGGTGAAATTCAGGCAGCTGAACCACAGCCTGCTGGCCGAAGTGACCGAGCGAAAATACGCGGAGGAGGCGTTTCGGGAAAGCGAGGAGCGCCTGCGCGTCATTTTCGACACCTCCCAGGCAGGGATCATCATGGTCGACCCGCATGGGATCATTCGCTTCGCCAACAAGCGTATGGCCGAGATGTTCGGCTGTTCTCACCGGGAGTTGATCGGCTCCCCGTATACCGGCCAACTCCATCCGGAGCAGTGCGCCGTCGGCAGCGAGTTGATGAAAAAACTGATCAGCGGAGAGATCAGTCTGGTCAACACCGAGCGCCGCTACCTGAGCCGGGACGGCCGCGATTTCTGGGGCTACCTCTCCGGCAAAAGACTGGAAACCGCTGACGGGAAGCTGCGGGCCCTGGTCGGCATCATCGCGGACATATCGGATCGCAGGAAGGCGGAGGAGGCCCGCGGCAAGGCCCTGATGCTGGTGGAGACCCTCTTGGCGCAATCCCCAATGGGGATCAGCGTGTTCGATGGAGAGACCGGGCTCTGCATCCGGCTGAACCAGGCGGCGGCCGACATCGCCGACTGCAGCATCGAGACGCTGCTGCAGCACGATTTCCGGGAATCGCTCTTTTGGCGGGAAGCGGGGCTCACCGCCGTGGCCGAGCAGGTACTGGCGGACGGGACGGCGCGCCCGATGGAAGTCGAGCTCCTCGGTTCCTGCGGCAAGCGGATCAGCGCGCGCTGCTACCTGTCCCGCTTCCTTCTGGAGGGGAAGGCCCATCTGCTGATGATCGGGCAGGACGCCACCGAGGAGAAGCGGCTCGACAGCGAGAACAAGCGGATCGAGGCGCAGATGCTCAACATGCAGAAACTGGAGAGCCTGGGGGTGCTCGCGGGAGGGATCGCTCACGACTTCAACAACATCCTGACCGGCATCGTCGGGAACATCAGCTTCGCCCAGATGGCGCTGGAGCCGTCCAGCATAGCGAACGGTCCGCTGAGCAAGGCGGAAAAGGCGTGCCAGAGGGCGGCCGAGCTCGCCTCGCAACTGCTCACCTTCGCCCGGGGGGGACTTCCGGTCAAGAAGGCTTTTGCGGTAAAGCCGCTGGTGGTGGAATCCGTTTCGCTGGTGCTCAGGGGGACCAACGTGAAGGGGGCGCTGAATATTCCCGACACGCTCTGCGTCATAGAGGCGGACGAGGGCCAGATCAACCAAGCCTTCAACAACATCATCATCAACGCAGTGCACGCCATGCCGGCCGGAGGGACCCTTACCATCGCCGGCGCCAACGAGACGGTGCAGCCGGAAAACCGGCTCGGCCTGGCGCCCGGGACCTATGTAAGGCTCGACTTCAGCGACGAGGGGTGCGGCATCTCGGACTCCGACCAGAAGAAGGTCTTCGACCCGTACTTCACCACCAAGGCCAGCGGCACCGGGTTGGGTCTCGCCTCGACCCACTCCATCGTCAGCAAGCACGGCGGCATCATCCTGGTCGATTCCGCCTTGGGGCGGGGGACCACCTTCACCATCTACCTCCCGTCCACGGGCGGGACGTCGCTGGCCGATGCGGCCGCCGGCGAGCCTCACCCTGCCATGCGGACGGAGGGGTCGATCCTTGTCATGGACGACGAGGAGATGATAAGGGACATCACCTCCGCCACCATCGGCGAGCTCGGCTACCTGGTGCGGACTTGCGCCAACGGAGAAGAGGCGATCGAGCTCTACCAGGCTGCCATGCGGTCAGGGGCGCCTTTCTCCGCGGTCATCATGGATCTCACCGTCCCCGGCGCCATGGGGGGGAAGGAAGCCGCCAGGCGCATCGGGGAAACGGACCCCTCGGCGCGCCTGATAGTCTCCAGCGGCTATTCGAACGACCCGGTCATGGCCGATCCCTCGAGCTTCGGCTTCTGCGCCACCTTGATCAAGCCGTACCGTGCGGCGGAGGTTGCGCGGGTATTGAACCGGGTGCTTTCCGCATAGGCGATGACAGCATTAACGCAAACGATGTATACGCGATCAATCACCGGCAGCAACGATAAAACCTCAAGTAAACACCTCCCATACCGATAACCTCAGCAGACTGCCGAATTAACGAAACTACACTTCATCAAAAATGGAGAAGTACTAGTAAAAACGCGCCTGCAATGAAGGGCAAGAAGGGGTTAGTACATGAAGAAGCAGGCGAGATTCTCACTTGGAGTAAGGTTTTCATTGGTGCAGGCGGCCATTGTTCTCGTTGTCATGGCGATCTTCACCGTCACGCTTTCCGCGCTCATTACCAGAAAACTGGACCAACGCACGGAAAAGGATCTGAATCAGCAGGTTACGCTGCTGGTCAATTCCATGTCCTCTTACCACGAGGCACTGGCCGGCAGTGCCGGCAAACAGATGGGCGTGTTTCGTACCTACTTCCCCGGCACTTTCAGGGTTGATCCATCAAAAACCGTCGCCATAGGCGACCAGCGAGTCCCTCTCCTTTTAGCCGGCTCCACCGTACTTAACCTCGACACTGACATAGTAGACAGATTCACCCGTACAACCAGGGATGTCGGTACGGTCTTTGTGCGCTCCGGAGATGATTTCATAAGGATCAGCACCTCGGTCCAGAAAGAAGACGGCAGCCGCGCTATCGGCACCGCGCTTGACAGGGCACATCCGGCCTATCAGGGTGTTCTCAAGGGTGGAGCATTCACCGGCAGGGCCACGCTGTTCGGCAAGGATTATATGACCAAGTACCTGCCCGTTAAAGACGAAGATGGCAAAGTCATCGCGATTTTATTCGTGGGTTACGACCTCACCGAGAGTTTCAAGACCTTCAAAGAGAGGGCGCTCAGCATAAAGGTAGGCCAGACGGGTTATTTGTATGCCATGGATGCATCCGAGGGCAAGAACCTGGGGGTATTCCGGATACACCCGGCACTGGAAGGGGAAAGCTCCCTCAACATAAAGGACGCCAACGGCCGAGAGTTTCTGGCTGATGTGCTCAGGCAGAAGCAGGGTATCACCTTCTATGACTGGGTCGACAAAAGTACCGGGAAAACCGGATCACGGGAGAAAATAGTCGCCTTTCAGCATTTCAAGGAATGGAACTGGGTTGTTGCAGCCGGTACCTATGCCGATGAGATGAACGGTGAGGCGAAAATTCTGCGTAACTCGATGATGGCGGCGACTCTGCTGGTTGTGCTTATTCTCGTGCTGTCGTTCGTTTTCATCGTCAGGCGCTGGATTTCTCAGCCGTTGGAAGAAGCGATATCCATGACCTCCCTGCTCGCCTCCGGCGATTTCAGGAATGTTTCCTCCGTCGAAGACCATACGCCTGAAATCGTGGATGAGGTGGAGCACCTTTCCCAGGAAATACGGCGCATGGCGGGCGCGCTCAAGGGACTGCTGTTAAACATCGACAGCTCGTCGGAAAACGTTTCTTCGGCAGCGGCGAAAGTGAACCTGACCGCGGAGCGCATCGCCACCGGAGCGGAAGAGGTTGCCGCCCAGGCCGACACAGTAGCCACCGCCGGCGAAGAGATGTCGGCCACGTCCGGCGACATCGCCCATAACTGCCAGATGGCGGCGGAAGGAGCGCAACGCGCATCCCTCTCGGCCCAAAACGGCGCGGAGGTGGTGGAAAAAACGGTTTCCGTAATGAGCCAGATCGCCGAAAGGGTTCAGGAGTCTGCCAGGACCGTCGAGAGCCTTGGCGAGCGCTCGGATCAGATCGGCGCCATCATCAGCACCATCGAGGATATCGCCGACCAGACCAACCTGCTTGCGCTGAACGCCGCCATAGAGGCCGCACGCGCCGGAGAACAGGGACGCGGTTTTGCCGTGGTCGCCGACGAGGTCCGCGCCCTGGCGGAGCGCACCACGCGCGCCACCCGCGAGATAGGGGAGATGATCAAGGCCATCCAGAGCGAGACCAAAGGGGCTGTGGCCGCCATGGTGCAGGGTGTACATCAAGTAGAAACGGGCACCATGGAAGCGGCAAAATCGGGGCAGGCGCTGCGCGAAATTCTGGAACAGGTCAACGACGTCGCCATGCAGGTGAACCAGATAGCCACCGCAGCCGAAGAGCAGACCGCCACCACCCGGGAGATCTCCAGCAACATGCAACAGATCACCGGGGTAGTGCAGCAGACCTCCCGCGACGCGCATGAATCCGCCACTGTTGCAGGGCAACTGCACGGCAACGCGGAGGAACTGCATCGACTGGTGCGGCGGTTCCAGTTGTAGAGAGCCGGCCTGCATCTCGCAGGTCGCCCCGGCGTCTCATGGCTTGTCACACCACGAACATCGATCACGTCTGGTGCAGACCTCGCCCAAAGAGAAGAGACGATCGAGTAAAATAGGCGCGCCGGCATGAACCGCGACCTGTTCCGGCGCAGCTACCAAAAGAGCCGCCCCTTTCGGTTTTTCTTTATCCCCCATCAAATCAGCGCGCAATCCGGGCGGGGCCGAGCAGCGCGGAGAGCCTGGGAATCTCCGCGCCATGCACCACCGCCAGCACCTCGTCGCCCGGTTGTAGCACCAACCCGCCGCGCGGGACCAGGAGTTTCCCCCTGCGGATGACCGCTGCGATCACGCTCTCGGCGGGAAGCGCGATCTGCACAATCGCCTGCCCCGCCACTTCCGACTGGGGGTGCACCTTTTCCTCCACCAGCGAATACTCCCCCTTGCGCAGCTTTAGCAGGGTCATCATTTCGCCCACCGACATCTCCTCTGCGATCAGGTGGGCCAGGATGTCTGCCTGGTTCAGAGCCACATCCACCCCCATTTTCGCCGTGAACATCCAGAGGTTTTTCGGATGGTTCACCCGGGCGATGACACGGGGGACCTTGAATTCCGAGCGAGCCAGCCCGGCCACCACTAGGTTGATCTCGTCCGCACCGGTAACGGCGGCGACCACATCGGCCTCCCTGACGCCTGCCCTTTCCAGCATCCGCGGATCGGTGCCGCTACCAAAGGCGATCGTCTCCTCCGGCAGTTCGCGCCGCAAGGCCAGGATCCTTTCCCGCCGCTCCTCTAACAACCGGATCCTTGCTCCGCCGCTGGAGAGCAGGTGCGCCAGGTGTGTTCCGACTTTGCCGCCGCCGACGATGATAACGTACATGGCACGCCCCCTATTGCAGGCCGAGCATGAGCTTCAGCCGTGCCGAAGAAGAAGTCAAGATGGCCAGGTGCACCAGGTCCCCCTGCCGGAACTCGGTCCCAAGGGTGGGGAGCGTCGTCTTGCCGCGCCGGGTGATCGCGACCACCTGGATTTCGCCCAGAAGGGTCAGCTCGTGCACCGTCCGACCTACGAGTAACTGCGGCAGTTCGACCTCGACCACCTCCACCTCTCCGCTACCTAGGCTCTTTACCGTCTGTAAGGTTGAGTAACAGAGGAGCTCGATAAGCCGGCTCACTCCCCAGGTGACGTGGGAAATGGTGGGGAGACCCAGTCGCCGGTAAACGTCCTCCTTGCCGGGATCGAAGAGCCTGGCCGCGACACGGGGGACTCGGAAGAGGGCGCGGGCCAGGCGGGCGGTGACCACGTTCACCTCATCGCTGGCGGTTACAGCGGCCAGCGCGTCTGCCCTCTCGATCCCCGCCCGAAGCAGGACTTCCCGGTCGAAGCCCACCCCTGTCACCGTTTTTCCGCTGAAAGAAGAATCAAGCAGCTCAAAAGCACTCCCGTCGCGGTCCACGACGGTTACCGCAACGTCGCGCCGGCTGAGTTCCTCGGCAAGGCCTGCTCCCAGCCTGCCGCACCCGATTATAATCATCTTCACGATGCACCTCCCCGGATTTCGCCGCGGCCTTTTGGGCGCCTCTTCTCCCGGCTTCGCAACCACGCCTTGCGCCCCTCTTCCACCAGAAACATCCAGAACGGGAAAATCAAAACCAAGCCCCAGAAGCGAGCGGGGAGGGGGCCAACCTCAAAAATCCGCTGCAACGGCGGCAGATAGATCAGCAAGTAACAAAGGATCAGCTCGAAGGCGATCCCCAGCAGCAGAAACCTGTTGCTGAAAAAACCGATTGAGAAGACCGACAGCCGCTCGGTGCGACATGCGTAGGCGTTGCCGATCTGGGTGCCGACCACTCCGGCAAGGAAAATCGTGGTTGCCAGCACGTAGACCTGCCCGTCGCGGGTCAGGAGACGCTCCGGGTAGGGGACCAGATCGGGGCGCGGCAGATGAAGCAGATTCGTGTAGCCGTAGCTTAAATAGAGGATGAAGAACCCGGTAAGACAGAGGAGCGTCTGCCAGGCGCCAAGCCAAAGGAACGACCGCATAAGGAGCGCCCCGTTGATCAGGCGCTCTTTTTGCGAACGCGGCGGTTTCTCCATGATGCCGGGTTCCGGCTTTTCCGTGCCGAGCGCCAGCGCCGGGACCATGTCGGTCCCGAGATCTATGGCGAGCACCTGCATGACGGTGAGGGGAAGCGGAATGTTGAGCATGATCTGCAGGATGAAGGGCCAGGCCTCCGGGACGTTACTGGTAAGTATGTAGGTGACGAACTTTCTGATGTTGGCGTAGACCGCACGCCCCTCTTCCACGGCATTGACGATGGAGGCGAAATTGTCGTCCATGAGGATCATGTCGGCGGCCTCCTTCGCCACATCAGTGCCGGCGATTCCCATGGCCACGCCGATATCGGCCTTCTTGAGGGCGGGAGCGTCGTTTACTCCGTCGCCTGTGACGGCGACTATCTCCCTTAAGTCCTGAAGCGCGCTCACCACCCGAAGCTTGTGCTCCGGGGCGACGCGGGCGAAGATGACTTCCCCAGCCAACGCCGAGCCGAGGGCGCCTTCGTCCATCCGGTCCAGCTCCCCCCCCGTTATTACCCGGCACCCCCCTTCTCCGCGAATGACCCCGATGCGCCGCGCCACACTTTCCGCGGTAAGGCCATAGTCGCCGGTCATCATGACGATGCGGATGCCGGCGCCGTGGCATTTCCGCACGGCGCTCGCCACCTCGTCGCGGGGCGGATCGAGCATCGCCACGAGTCCCAGCAGCACCAGTTTTTGTTCCACCGACCCGGGCGAATAATCCCTCAAAGCCCGATCCAGGCGGCGCTCGGCTACAGCCAGGACCCGATAGCCTTTACGCGCGTAGGCGTCGACAGCCCCGAATACCACCCCCTTAAGATCCGGGGTTAGCGGCAACACGGCACCCGCCTTAAGGAGACCGGTGCATAGCTCCACAACCTCCCCGGGCGCCCCCTTAACGAAGGCTGTTTCGCCGCCTTCTTCCCTATGAACGCTTCCCATCCTCTTCCTGGCTGCGTCGAAGGGGAGCTCGCGCAGGCGCGGAAAGCGCATCGACTCCTCTGCGAGGTCCACCCCCCCTTTCAGGGCGAGAACCTTGAGTGCCGCCTCGGTCGGGTCGCCGACAATACTCCAGAGAGCGTCTACTCCCCCGGGTGGGATCAGCCTGGCATCGTTGCAAAGCCCTGCCGCGACTAAAAGCCGGCGCAGTCCCCCTACTGACGGAGCCTTGGCACCGCTTCCGGCCGCAATTATCTCGCCCGCCGGCTCATACCCCACCCCCGTCACCGAGAGGCCGTCCCCCGCGATCCAGAGTTCCCGCACGGTCATCTCGTTCTGCGTCAGGGTGCCGGTCTTGTCCGTGCAGATGACCGTGCAGCATCCAAGCGCCTCAACCGAGGAAAGCCGCTTCACCAAGGCGTTGCGCCGCGCCATGCGCTGTACCGCCATGGCGAGGGCCAGTGTTACCGTCGGGAGCAGCCCTTCCGGGACAAAGGCGACCACCATGCCGACCGCGAAGATGAAGCCAGTATGAAGTTCACGGTGCATGACTACGACAGAGAGGAAGAAGAATATCGCCCCGATCACGAGCGCCAGCGAGGAAACCATGCGCGTCATCCGGTTGATCTCCTGCTGCAGCGGAGAAGGAGTCTGCAGCGTGCCGGAGGTGAGGTGCGCAATCCTCCCGAATTCGGACTGCATGCCGGTGGCAAAGACGACACCCTTGCCGGTCCCGGCCACCGCACTGGTACCCGCGAAGAGCAGGTTCAGCATCTCGGAGCGGGAGAGCGCTTCCTGCATTAGCGGGTCAGCCGTCTTTCGGACCGGGTGGGATTCTCCCGAAAAGGTTGACTGATCGATCCTCAGGTCCCATTCCTCGACCACCCTGGCGTCGGCCGAGATCCTGTCGCCCTGCGCGATCAGGATCAGGTCGCCCGGCACCAGTTCCTCGGCGGGTACCAGCCGCTCAGCCCCGTCACGAATCACGGTGACCTGCGCCGGAAGCATCCGGCGCAGCGCCTCCAATGCCCTCTCGGCCCGGTACTCTTGCCAGAAGGAGAAAACAGCGTTGATGACGACCACGCACCAGATAGCCCAGCCAAGCTGCGGCATCCCCCCAACAAAGGCCATGGCGCCTCCCCCCCATAGCAAGAGCGCCATGAGGTGGGTGAAATTGACCAGGAGCTTTCGGTAGAGCGGTATTCCGGCGGCGATGCGGATAGCGTTACGCCCGTAAAGCCGCAAACGCCTTGCCGCCTCATCGTCGCTGAGCCCCCCTGGGCCGGTGTCGAGCGCCCGGAACACCTCAGGGACGCGCAGTCGGTGCAACGGTTGGTCCCTGCGCAGGTCGCCGCTGTCGTCCTTCATCATGACTTTATCCCGATCGGAAGTTGCAGGCCGAACTCCGAGGAGGCAAAAACATCAGCTGAAACGAAACAGCATCGCCATCGATGGCCCCATTTACTCTAATGGGATTTAAATCGGAGTCAAATGCTGCTGTAAGGCAGTACAAAGGGAATTTTTCAAACTAGATCAGAGGCGGGAAATTGAATCGGCTTTTAACTAATGAGCATTGAGAGGGGGTAGGCCTGGGTGATTACTGTGAGACAACTAAAGAGCCACAACCCCGGAGGGGGAGGGAGGAGTGACTCCCGGCGCTTCGTCACCAAGCCGCTCTCCCGGATTTACCCGGCCGCCCGCGGCAGGGTGAAGCTGAAAACCGACCCCTCGCCGGGAGCGCTCTCAACCTGGACCGTGCCGCCGTGCGACTGCACGATATGCTTCACGATGGAGAGCCCGAGCCCGGTCCCGCCGTTGTCCCGGCTGCGCCCCTCGTCCACGCGGTAGAACCGCTCGAAAAGGCGCGGCAGGTCCTTGGCCGGAATACCGATGCCGCTGTCCCGCACCGAGATTTTCACCATCTCGCCTTCCTGCGCGGCATCGACGCTGACCGTCCCCCCGACCTCGCTGTACTTCACCGCGTTGTCCAGAAGGTTTATCAGCACCTGGTCCAACCTGCCGCGATCCGCTCTGACGCACGCGGCACCCGTTGCCCCGAGATACTCCAGCCTGACCCCCTTCTCCTCTCCCCGCTGCCCCATGAGCAACAAGACATGCCGGACCGCCTCTTCCAGTTCCACCTCTTGCGGCTGCATCCCCACCTCGCCGCTCTCCAGCTCCGAAAGGGTCAAAAGGTCGCGCACCAGGCTGGAGAGACGGTCCGCGTGATGCTGTATGATCCCCAGGAAGCGCTCGCCGCGCTCGGGATCGTCCGCGAGCGCCCCCGACAGGAGCGTCTCGGCGTATCCCTTGATCACCGTGACCGGAGTGCGCAGCTCGTGGGAGACGTTTGCCACGAAGTCGCGGCGTATCCTGTCCACCCTCTTCAGGTCGCTTATGTCGTGGAATACGGCCACCGCGCCTCGGAGGATACCCGCTTCGACCAGAGGGACCCAGTGCACCAGCGTCGCCTTTCCGTCGGAAAGCTTGATCTCCTGATGCCGCTCCCGACGCTGCAAGAGCACCTCGCGGCAGGCGGCGTAGAGGTCCGGATGCCGGCTGATCTCCAGAAGCTGCCTCCCCAGCACCTTCACGCTGGTCTTGAACATGGCGCAAAAGGCGGGATTCACCAGGGTTATCACGCCCTCCTGATCGGTCACCATGACCCCCTCGCCCATCCCCTCGAGAATGGCGTCGAGCCGGCTTTTTCCCGAGGAGATTCGCTCCAGCTGCTGCTCTATTCTCCCCGACATGTCGTTCAGCACCTGGGCTAGCTCCCCCACCTCGTCGTTGCTGGCGACGGCTATTCTGGCGCCGAACTCCCCCTGCCCGATCCGGGCCGCCCCGGCTGTCAGGATCCTCAGGTTGCGGGTGTTCACGTTGGACAGAAAGTAGGAGAGTAGAAGTGAAGCGAGCACCGCGACGGCAAGGGCCGCCCCGAGAGTTTTCCTTAGCCCCTGTTTGGCCTGTTCCAGCTCTGAGAGCGGCAGCGCCAGCCGGATGGACGCGCCCTCCCCGAAAGGCGCCGCGACGTAGAGCATATCCGTGTGCAGCGTAGCCGAATAACGGATCGCGCTCCCGACCCCGTCCCGCGACGCCTGCCTTACCTCGGGCCTGTCCGCGTGATTTTCCAGGATCCTCGATTCCGCGGGTGCCAGCTCCGAGTCCGCCACCACCACGCCGGTGCCGGAGATCACCGTGATCCTCGACCTTATCGCCTTGGAGAGCGCCGCGGTCAGGACCGGCGCGTCCCGATTCAGGTCCAGGATCTCCTTTGACGCCATGAGCGACGCGATGCGCGCCTCGTCCTGGAGATGCTCGCGGGTCGCCGCGGTCATCGACTCTTCCAGGCTCGTGGAAAGGTAAAGGTAGAGCCCGATGCCAAGAAGCAGCACCAGAACCAGATAGGAACCCATCAGTTTCCAGCGGAAGCTCCCTTTCATGTCTCCTCCATCTTGTAGCCGAAGCCGCGCACCGTCTTTATCATTTCGCCCGCCGCTCCCAGCTTGGTGCGCAGCCGGGTCAGATGAGTATCGACGGTGCGGGTATCGCCTAAGTAGTTGTACCCCCAGACATCTTGCAGCAGGGTCTCCCTGCTCTGCACCCGGCCGATCCGCCCGGCCAAGTTCATCAGCAGTTTGTACTCCGTCGAGGTGAGAAGCACCTCCTCACCCGCGACCTCCACCAGGTGACGCTCCGTATCGATGGCCAGCAAGCCCAAGGAGATGCTGGTCACAGCCGGCGTCTTTTCCGCGTGTCTTCTGAGCACCGCCCGCACCCGCAGCATCAGCTCGCGGGTCGAGAACGGCTTGACCACGTAATCGTCGGCGCCCATCTCGAAACCGACCACCCGGTCGATCTCCTCCCCCTTGGCGGTGAGCATGATGACCGGGATGGCGGCGGTCTGCTCCGAGCCCTTCAAGAGCCTGCAGAGCTCGGTCCCCATCATGCCGGGCAGCATGAGATCGAGCAGAATCAGGTCCGGCTTGGCGCGGCGCGCCTCGCTCAGGCCCAGGTTGCCGTCCCCGGCGATCAGGCAGCGAAACCCCTCCTTCTCCAGGTGGAAAGCGACCAGTTCGGCCAGATCCCTTTCGTCCTCTATAACCAGTACCGTTTGCATTTAAGATCCTTCGCGGACGGCGCCCCGCCCGCCCTGTATCGCCCTAACGGAGGAACAGATAACGACCGGAGGTCATCGCCGCGCCCCGAGACAGGCTGAGGCCAAATGTGCAGCGCTTCGCAATGACGACAGCAGCATATTCAATGAGAATCTCGGGAATGTCAACGCAGAACCGGATTGGCACCCGAAACCGTCTACCGTAGGGGCGAATCATCATTGCCCGCATTCGATTATTGGAACGATACGGAATGCCCCGGTAGGGGGAAGGAGCGGGAACCCTGCCGATCCTTCGCAGGAAGCGGCTTATGGTCCCCAAGCGCCGGCGCGGGAAGCGGCCTTCGGCGCTCCGGCGGCCAGTCCGCCGGAAAACCGGGACGCGGGAGCGTCCCGGGATGCGTTCCAACGCCGGAGCGTTGGAACGATGTGATGAGGTTGTTTACTACGGATGGAATGTCGGATTCAGCGAGATGCGGGAGTGGAGCAACAGGACCATCAACGGGAGCGCGGCGAGGAGACGGGAATGCGGCGTCGCGGCGCCGGTCTTGAGGCGAGCGTTTCCGATCGGTGAAATCCCAGCTTGGTTGAGATCTCGTCGGCGCCTCTTTGCACCAACGGGGTAAGCTCGCGGGCTATACGCTCCATATCAACCCGGCAGGAAGGACCGGAAATGACGACCGCCCCCACCACCTTTCCGGCATAGTCCCGGATGGCAGCCGCCACACCGCGCACGTCCTGATCCAGTTCCTCGTCATCGACCGCATACCCGGCTTCAACGATGCGCGCTAGCTGCAGCTTCAGCTCTTCGAGGCAGGTCACCGTGTTCCCCGTGTGCTTCTGCAACTCCTCCCCCTGCAAGAGAAGATCCAGCGCTTCGCCGGTCTCGTAGGCGATCAGCAACTTGCCGGCGGCCGTGCAGTGGACCGGGAGATGCAACCCGACCCGTCTGACGATCTGCACCGGATGCTCCGTCTGGATCGAGTCCAGCTCTATAACATGCGCCTTTCTCAGGACCGCCACGGCGCAGTTTTCACCGCACTCGGCTGCCAGGGAAGCCAGAATGGGGTGAGAGATGCGATAAAGATCAGTCTGCCGCAGGACGGCCTGCGCCAACTCCAGGTTCTTGAAACCGAGCCGGTAACCCTTGGTGGAACTGTCCTGCTCGACATAATTTCGGGCCTTCAGCGTGGCCAGCATCAAACCGAGGCTCGTCTCGTTCATGCCAAGCCGTTTGCTCAAATCGTTGAGGCTCAATTCCGCCACGTCGTCATGAAACTGCTCCAGGATGTTGAGCGCCTGGATCACCTTCTGGATGATATAGTCCGTCTTATCCTTCTTCACCAACGGTTGCCCGTCGGTGTGCGCTGCGTCATACTGGCTTCGATACGAGTTCATGACTTCACTTCCCTACGTTTAACGCGATCTACCTTCACAGACGTATCTCCTCGAATTCCATCTCCAACAGGTTGCAAATGAGCATGCGCCCGGAAATGGGTTCCCCCATGCCCAGGATAACCTTGCACGCCTCGGCGACCTGCAGGCTCGCCACCACCGCCGGCGTGAACGAGGGGTTGCCCAGCTGGGTCTCGACCCCCTTGGCTCCGGCCCCTGCGCCGGAAAGATAGCCGGAGATGTCGTCACCGGCGAGTTGCGTGGTCACCTGGCCGTACCAGCCTGCGATGGCGCCGTGCACCAGCGGGATGCCCAGTTCCCGGCAGACAGCTGCCAGCTCGAAGCGGGTCGTTATGTTGTCCAGGGCGTCCACCACCACCGTGGCGCCGGCGAGAAGCTCACTGCCGTTCCCGGCGCCAAACGCCAATCGATGGGGAACCAGCATCACAGCCGGGTTGATTTCGCCGACCCGGCGCGCTGCGGCTGTCACCTTGTACTCCCCCAGGTCGGCGATGGTGGCAAGCAACTGACGGTTCAGGTTGTGCTCCTCGAACAGATCCGGATCAACCGCCTCGATCCTTCCCACGCCCAGCCTCGCCAGTTCCTCAATCACGTAACCGCCCAGGCCACCGCAGCCGATAACGGCGACCCTGCTGCGCAAAAGAGCCAGCTGGCCGGCGCTGGAGATGGTCTGCCGGTTGCGCTGATAGCGAGCGGGGCAAAGTCCCAGTTCCAGGATGGCGGCCTCGACCTCGGCAAGGCTGACATCGAAGTGCAGCGAGGCGTCCAATTGGCTGGAAAAACTGATCAAGCCGTCGCCGGCGAGCGCGGTCAGATAGGTGTCGAGTGCGCTCATGCTAGCCACCTCCCAGAAGAGGGAAGATCGCCAGCAGATCGCCGTCGGCAAGCTCCCGGTCAAGATGTACGTGGCGGCAGTTAACCAGCATGATGCCTATCTCCCCCACGGGTACCCCCTTTTCCGCGACAACGTCCGCCACGGTGGTGCCGGGCGGATATTCGCAGACCTCGATGGGGGTGCGTCCGGTGCGGAAGCTGGCGAATAATTTCACTGTGACCTGCATGGCTCTGCTCCTTCTTAAGTTCGAAATGGAAACCACTCCCAGGAGGGTGTCAAGGAAGATGGATCAGCTCGCAGGATCGGCACTTGCCGTAGCGCGCCGGGAGGTAGATCACGTTGACTGTTAGGCATTTTTGGCATTCCCAGAACGAGAAACCGGCAATTTCGCGCCCGGCATGGGCGCTGAACAGCCAGTTATAGTAGCCTTCCCAGTCGTGCTCCGGCTTTTGGCCTGCCTTTTCCACCAGATGTTCCAGCAACATATAGCTCTCCGTTGTGCTTGCCCATCAGTCCTGCCGCAGCTGTCTGACCAGTCAAACTTCCCTGACGTTTACCCTGAGCAGGATCGCATCGCCGGCGTCAGGTTCGCAGAGATCCCAGGCCGTGATACAGTCGCGGCCCAAGGGATCGCCCCCCCCGAACAGGCCATCCAACTCATTTCTTTGCAACAGGATGCCGCGGGCCAGGACGAGCGGCCCGATCTCGGCCAAAAGCAGATTGAAAAGCTTCAGCTTCAAGGTCCCCTGCCCGGTTCCGAGATCGTCTCCTTGTTCCGCGTGGGAGATCCCCTGGCGCAGCGTCGCCAAGATACCGGAGCGTCTCATCATCGCTCCTACCAGACCGGGCATGGCCGCGGAAAGGGTGACCCGGGAACCTTCATGAATAAGCGAACGCTCCAGGTCGTCCACCGGATGGTTGTCGAGAAAGATCGTGGTGATGCGCCCGGTGACGTACTCCTCGGGAATGCCGAATTGCTTGGTGAGCAGTTCCTTCAGCGGGCCGCCGAGCATGGCCGGTACCACCACGCCCCGCTGCAGCAGGGGAAAGAAGGAGCTCAGTTGCCCCGGCCCGATGCCCAGCGTTACATTTCCTCTGCGCGGAGGGGAATTTACCGTCGCGGCGAGATCCGTCCCTTCTTGCTCCATCGTTCCCCCCCGATCTGCACGTGGCGCCAAGGCCCCGATACCGTTTGTTTAAAGCTCCCGCCCGGGCGCATGTAAAATAAAAGCCCGGCCGGAGGCGCGCACCTTGAAACAATGCCGCCCGGAGGAATTCCCCCGGGCGGCATCTTTTGTTACCCGAAGTTGAACACCTCGTCCAACTCCTCGTCCTTCATCAGGAAGGTCTGGTTATGCGGAGCGATCGGCTCGTTGTAGAAAAAGCGCGGCAGCCGGTCG
>Ga0209317_1001174_pt1 | contig 24595 bp, 22 predicted proteins | sample RifGroB2_FD_183994 | JGI IMG/M metagenome (GOLD analysis project Ga0209317, IMG submission 183994) | Soil microbial communities from Rifle, Colorado, USA - Groundwater B2 (SPAdes) (version 2) | ecosystem: Environmental > Terrestrial > Soil > Unclassified | place: Rifle, Colorado | collected...
AAGCCCTGCAACTTGATGCCAGGACCTTGAGGCTGGAAGCCAAGTGAATCAAGGCTTGCAAAGGTATTATTGGGTTAAAATGAACTCCGAAACGTTAGAAGATAATTTGTCAGGGTATTGGGATTTGGCGTTTCCCCAACGACTTGTGGTAGCCGAAAAATGGCATAGTCTTTGGCGGAGTGTGCAACGAAAACTTCCATCTCCTTTTTATGCATCACATAGGGTGATGTTTGTAGCTCAGGATCGCATACACTGCATGTGCTGAAATACACCAGCATTTTTTGAAAGCTCAACGCTTCAATGAGCATTTGCCGTTCACGAAGAAAAGCTTGGCTACGATTCTCCCGTGAGTTAGAGACCCCAGAAGCAAAAATAATTACATTGGGGTCATCCTCAAAATGCTGAATGAATGCTTGGGCGATTAGTCCGGTACCAATTATCATGTATCTCTGATTTCAATTCAGGAGTGCTTGCACTTCATGCATGAGCGACTGTTCGTGATTGGAGTTTGCACTAATACGCAATGCGGCTTGAAGCTGCTTAGCCGCATCTGTTTTATTGTTTAATTTAATTAGTGTCTTGGCGAGCCAAAGTCGGTACAGCACGTTATTGGGCTCCAGTTCAATCGCACGCGCAAAGAAATCCCGTGCTTTCTCGAATGAGCCCTGCGGCATCGATGAAAACAAAAACATGGAACGTAACCGCAAACTCGTTTCGGGAGCCGCCCACTCAAAATGCCATTGTCCCATCAACACCTGCAGTTCTGCATCGGCAGGATCGAGTGCAATTGCCCTAGTCATGAAATCCGCAAATATACCGGCGCCTATATTTTGTTGTTTGGTGCCCTCGATCCGCCCTAATTCCGCAGCCATGATGCCCCACCACTCAAGTGTTTTTGAATTTGTTATCAGATTATGAGCCATAAAAGCATAGTCAGCACCCGTTCTTAGATTAGCCCATTCCTCTTCTAGCGAAGCACTTTTGGCAGCCAATTGTTTATGGACCCGCGCGAACCGCCAGAGAATTTCCGGATTCTTTAACGTCACCGTTTCGGCCTGTTTCAGAAAGCGAAATTCCTCAGAATATTTTCCGTTCGTGTGGCTCTTGTCGGCATTAACGATAAGCTGTCCAACATCCTCGGAAAGCGCAACGGGCGGCGTGCCAGCCTCTTCCATTGGCACTAAAGAACCCCATACTTCGAGGCGGGCATGGGCAATATCCACTGTGGGGGTGCTGGCATCTGAAAAGAAAAATGGCCGGATCAAGGCATAACCACCATCACTGATATCGAGACCGGTAACAGGGGGCGCAACATAAATCAGTCTAATTTTCTGCCATTTTTCATTGATTGTAAATGGGCTGCCACTCGTCGGCCCGAACGACACCGCAGTTTTATCGAGCAAACCTTGCGGCACCAGATACCCGTGTGAGGAGAACTCTTTTTTCCCCGATGGAACCTTGGCCCAAAAGGTAAGCGCAAGTTCTTTTCCGGCTAGTGCCTTGATGTCAAAATGTTGTTCCAAAAAAGCATAACTAGCAGGGCTATTGAGCTTCCAGCGTGCGTAATATTTAGGGTTGCCCGGAATGAGGGTGGGTTCCGCCCCAAACGGTATTTGCTCGAAAGTAGCGATTCCCTGTGCAGCGGTATATTGCCAAGCTTTTAGGTTAGGCAGCTCAAAATCACCATTCATAAGGAGATTTTTTCTTTCTGTGGACATACCCTCGTCGCCGTTAAAAAACTTGGCGAGTTTAGCCCCGATGAACTCGTTCAACTGCGCTTTCCTGTCCCCTTCGTAAATTAAGACATGCCACGTTCCACAGACGACTTCTGCTGATGGTGATCCCAAATAACGCGAGGTGTTCTTTTTGAACTCGCTGCCGGTATCGCTGCTGGTAATAACGAAATCATATTCAATGAAGCCATTTTTATGGGGCGCTTTAGTTTTATACCAATGATCATTGTTCATCCAGGGAAGCACGTCAAAGTTGTAGGTGAACTGGTTTACAAGAAGTCCAGTTTTGCTCGTTTCGGAGATTTTCTTCGCATCCCAGTATTCGCTGATGCCAAAGTGTAGGTTATACGACCGCGCCACTTCATCTATGCATGCAATTTCTTGGGGATAGGGTGGGTAAAGCCATGCCAACGAGATACCACGCCGACTTGGTTGAAAAGAAGAATCGTGTGCGACGGTCATCAACAGTAAAACCGCAACAAAGGGTAAAAAGTATGCCAAGCGGGAAATGTTTTTTGTTCGTGCGCTGCGACCCCGTAGGTCGAACAGGTATAAGCCTACAATCACCCATGGCAGAACAATGAAATGAGGGAGGTAGCGATAATTCCATTGTTCCCACATTTTGAGGAACACGATCGGGATAAAGAGCACAACAAACGAAAGAATGACGACTATATGTATGGCGACAAAAGCGTCTGTTTTATTTTGCGGTAAGGATGCGGGGCGAAGCGTGCGCCACCGTCTCTGGTAGCCCCATGAAATGATCGCCAGGATGCAGAGCCCTACGGTTAAAAAGAATAATACCGCGAGCAAAGGAGAGCTTATAAGAAGATCGGATACGTCTCTGACAATAAAATTCAATTGGTTAATAAAAGAATACGCAGGTGTTCCTACAGGGACATGAGAGAAATGAAGCCATGCTTGCCATTCGATCAAACGGTTAATCAATTCGCCAGAGAGCACACCAATACCCATAGCACACAAGAAAAATATATTCCCACGCCATTCCAGTTTCCTGGCGGCTAGCAATGCCAAAGTTGCCAGCCCGATCGGGACTCCAAACCAGACTACCCACCACAGATCGGACATGCTGGCAACAGTCGAGAACAGCATCAGGAAGAACAATTGTTTGGAATTCAATGTGCTCAAAAGGGAGCGGTACCAAACCCATAAAATTACCAAGCCATTGATGAGCGCACCGGAATGGTAGACGGGGAGAAGCAATGTGTGGGGCCCATATCCAGTCGGGGTAAATTCCAACAGCAGAATTAACAGAGCGCCCCAGATCAAGGTGAACAATAAATCTTCCACCCCGGATTTTTTGTGGAAATATCTGGCTGTGCAATAAAAGAAGGTTAAGAGAAAACTGAAATCGAAAATTATATATAAATACCAAGCTGTAGCGTAATTCCCCGAGAACGCCCTGATTAAACAGTAAGCAACCCAATCCGGGAAGAAGTAGGGCGCCTTGCTGACTAGCCAACCGTTTAAGGGATAATCACGGATAAGAATATCGCGATAGAGCGACTCGATATAAATTAGGTCACTATTTATTGCTGATGACACGTCATAGACCAGCTCGAAGGAAAGCGCAAGTGCTATAAAAATAACTATTGCGAGGATATAACCGAAAAAAGTACGTTTATTGAGTATCATCGGAGCTATTGAAGACAGGTTAAAATGCGTTAATATTGCGCGGGTTCAAATTTGAAGTGCAACGCCTGACTTGAAGAATGCCTGGTTGTGTGATTTGCGGTGAAGGAAACTTGAAATGAAGGGGAAAGGGATTTTTATGAAGGAAAATTCATCATGGACAAGATTTGAGTTCATATTTATTACCTTATTGGGCATAACATTTGCAGCGCTCTTGGCGGTATATTCAGGGCAGGACATGAATCCCGATCTGATCAATTACCACTTTTATTCAGGTTATTTGTCATTCAACAAAGAGCGCCTATTAACGGACGTCATTCCTTCAAATATACAAGGCTATTTGAACCCCTACATATATTCTTTATATTTTCTGCTATACCAAATCATGTCGCCTATTTTCGTGGGTGCTATTATAGGCGGAATACATGGTCTTAACTTTGTTTGTATTTATTTGATAGCACGGCTTTGCTTAAGTCATTGGCCGATACAAAAGACTAGAATCGCATCATTTTTGTGCGCTGTGTTTGGATTGTTAAATCCTTTTTTCTTGTCGATGGTGGGCGCGTCTTGGTCTGATAATTTAACGCCCATTCTGATCCTGCCTGCGTTAGCCATCATCCTCTATTACAAATTTCAGCCTGAAAATAATGACAAAACCCCTACTGGAGTAATTGGCAAGCGCTACATGGCGTTTGCCTTGGCAGGTTTGTTGCTGGGACTCAGTACGGGTTTCAAATTAACCAACGTCGCGTTTGTAATCGGGCTTATCCCGGCATGGCTAATAGGCATCAGCTTTAGCAATGATTCACTCGTCAGAACATATATTAAAGAACTTGTTTTTACTTTTACCGGAATAACCATTGGATTTCTAGTCGTCAATGGCTCATGGATGTGGAGTTTGTGGATCAACTTCCAAAGCCCCATGTTCCCTTTCTACAACAACGTTTTCAAATCCCTGCAGATAATTGAAATATGGACCAATATTCCCGCATGGGCCGCCGCACACAGTCTTCTGGATTACCTTATCTACCCATTTAATTGGGTGATTGGAATTCCTCCCAAGACAGAATGGGACTTCCGAGATCCGCGCTTTGCCGTAATTTACATCCTCATCTTTTTGCGCATCACCTATCATTTTTTGCGCACTTATAAATCCAGTATTTTTACCACGGCACCGGTTGAAAACGGCACTCCAAATTACATTGTTAATCGATGGAACTTCATGTTTATATGGGGTGCAGTCTCGTATTTATTTTGGCTAAATCAATTCGGTGCACTTAGATACCTCATCCCCGTCACGCTGCTGACCGGCTTAGTTATCCTGATATTGCTGGATGGCTTTGTTACGAAAAAGAACACACTCATGGTTTTCTTTGCAATCATCGGAATGGTTTGTTTGGTCATGATCCAACAGCCACCTTATGGTCGCTTACCTTGGAGCCAGTCTTGGTATCCGGTAAAGCTGCCTGAATTGCTTGCGAAAGAACCCGCGCTATATTTTAACCGCGACAGCTCTTTGATCCTTCCTTTCTTTCCCAAGGAATCCAGATTTTTTGGTTTTGTTTATCTTGATCCGCCTGATGGACTTACCCAATTTGTTAAAAATGAAATTCAACACTCGACTATGCCCATGAGAACACTCACGGCAGCGCGCTGGACGACTCGTGATGATGACCAATTAGCGATGCTATCGCTACGGCGAAATCCGTTCGACTGTTTAACGTTCGATGCTAATTGGATTAAATATGAAACTTGCAGAGTAGAAAAAATAACTACGGGAATCATTCCGATTCAAATGCCGAATGTGTTTCAGATCGATTTGAATAAAGTCCATCTAAATGGCGTGTCTAATGTTGATGGATTTTCTTCGGTCGAGCCTGTGGGTACTTGGACTGAGGGGCCTACGGCAAACATAAAATTGGCGGGCAATTTGCCCGCCAATTTTGATCTAACTTTGACGGCTTATGCTTTTGCCAAGAACGCAGAAATAGGAATTGATATAATCATCGGTGATCAAAAGCGCAGGATTAAGCTTGGTAGCGCCATGACTTCTATAGTGCTTCCTTATACATTTAAAAGCGACACTGCGGCTGGTTCGTCGATCCGTTTTGAAATACCTTTTCCCACCTCGCCCTCGGAAGTTGACAACAAAAGTGCTGATTTTCGCAAATTGGGCGTATTCATCCAATCACTGCGTATTGGCCCGAACATTCCAATATGGCCAATGGAAATTGACGTTAGCCATTTGAGTGGCAGGACTTACCTGAAAGAGTTCTCAGGTTTTTCTACTCAAGAACCTACTGGTCGATGGACTGAAGGTGTCAGTTCAAGCTTGGTATTTGAAAAGTCGCTTCCCAACCGTTTTAAACTTTCATTGAGAGCGTCAGCTTTACCGGTCATTACTGATCAATTGGCGACGATTTTAGTTGGAAAGTCTAAATACAAATTTAAGTTATCAAGTGTGCCGAGTGATTATGCATTTGATATACGAACGGATTCTTTGTCTTTAGACAAGATTGAATTTAATGTTCCATTCGCCACTTCGCCAAAAGCAATTGGGCTGAGTGCCGATTCACGTATTCTCGGTATGTTTTTGGAAAAAGTTGCCATCATGCCATTATGGCCGATAGAAATTGACTTTAGCCATTTAAGCGGCAGGGCTTACTTGAAAGAGTTTTCTGGTTTTTCAACTCAAGAACCTACTGGTCGATGGACTGCAGGCGTTAATTCAAGCTTGGTATTTGAAACACCGCTTCCCAAGCGTTTTAAACTTTCATTGAGAGCGTTAGCTTTACCAACCAATACTGATCAATTGGCGACGATTCTAGTTGGAAAGTCTAAATACAAATTTAAGTTATCGAGTGTGCCGAGTGATTATGAATTTGATATACGAACGGATTCTTCGACTATAGATAGGGTTGAATTTCATGTCCCATTCGCCACTTCGCCAAAGGCAATTGGGCTGAGTGCCGATCCGCGTATTCTTGGTATGTTTTTGGAAAAAGTTACAATCGCACCATCTGTCATTCCAAAATAATATGACTTAGCCAGAATTCAGAATGATGATGATGAGTACAGCCGCCCCCGCTCGGGAATAAATGCAATAGCGGGGGGAGCTGTTTCACTGCATTCGCAAGGTTAACGACTGTATCTCAAAGCGCGGTGCCTTTGATCAACAGGATGCGCAAACTCACTCGCCGAGATCGCTTCAAGTTTGACGGCGGCCACATGCGCCGCCCATAATTCTGTTCCCATCTTCATGCTCGCTCCTTACTTGTTTTTGAGGGCGCAAGGATGCGGTTTTTATTCAGGCAGGAAGGTTGGGGTTTATGGGGCGCTTACATACAGTTTGGTATCCAGGTTCCTTACATTTTCTAAAAACAACTCAAATGAATTTGCCTTTTTAATATGTTCGAGCACGCTTTCTTGTCCTTTCAGAACTTCTGCTCGATTTTGTTCCGCATGAACAATACAATTTGCAAATGACTCTATGTCAGCAAACGGAGCCGTAAGTAACTGTTCCGATATTTTGCCAAGTTCGCTTGTTATCAAAGGATTTTTCATGGTAACAACAGGGCAGCGATAGTGTAGCGCCTCGATTAATTGCGTTGGCAAGTTCCCCTCCAATTCTGAAGTAAAGGCCAAACAAACCGCATTTTTATATAGCCATGAAATAGTTGCATCGTTAATTCCGGTGAAGAAATGCAAACAAGATTCCAATTTTTCCTGTTTAACTAGAGCCATTAAGGGTTGTCCAATATCCCCACATGTTAGAACCAACTCAAAACGTAGCTCAGGATGTGATTTGTTAACTAATATCCACGAGCGGATAAGTAGATCAAGGCGCTTGTTGGGATGAGGTTGCGTCGGATAGAAAATAAACTTTTTCCCGAAAACCTTATCAACTACCCGATGATCCGCCGCATCTTCATCATTGCTCATGCCCAGAAGTGGCATAGGGAAGGACACAATTTTATCTTTGGATACGATTAAACTACTATCTGGCAAGTATCCTGCGGTAAACCTTGAGTTGGTAAGAACCACAGAGGCGATATTTGCCAATTCATGTCCCAATTTGAGGTGAGCATTATTTTCCGGGAAATAATCCCTGCCCTTGAAAAAATGGGGCATGTAGTCTGGTATATATGCTAGAACTTTAGCAAACCCCGCTGTTAAAGCTTCCGGGAATAAATAGTAATGTGGCACTACAACATAGCGCCATTTCTGACTGTCAGGTATTGGCTCATCATTACTAAATCTGGCAATGATTTTTACAACGAGGTTTTTGCCAAACTGAATAAGCGTATTGATTTTCAAAAAAGCGAGCGAGATCACCTGATTTCGCACGGGGAAAACGATCGCTTTATATAATTTTATTAGGCTATTTTCAAGTTGGCTCAATGTCTCCGGATTTTTTACATATCGATTACGGATATCATGCAGCATCGAGGATCTTCGAATGATCCAATTGAAAAAATGATGAAATACTTCCACTGTGTTTAATCTATTATCTGGGCTAGTAACGCCTAGTCCCAGCTCATCGATCGCAATTACCGATACCAAATTTGGGTTGTCACACTCAGCAGAATAAAAACCATGTGTATTAATCAGATCGTTATGCCATGCCGTAACAACAACAGGAATATTTAATTCTGTCAGCGCCTTGACTAATTGGCGCATGACACGCGGTATGCCATGCATAGAGCTATATTCACCATTTGAAAAAGTATAGGCACCAGTAAAGTGTGCGAACAGAAGAACAGGCTTGGTTACATGTGGGTTTATAAATTGCTTTGCCAACGCAGCTGCTTTAGAGTCGTCGTAGCCGTCTGACTTTTGCAATATTTCAAACATGGCTTTAGAGAAAACAGGAAATCCATAGGATTTTGAGTATCTATTCGCGACATCATCCTGTGACGCAATTATTTCCTCGGCAAACTTGGCATCTCCCTTAATTAACAACTTCGCTTTCTTGAGCGCATCAACTTCGTCTCTGACGAGCCCAGGCGAAGTGTGCTTAAAATATCGATGCAAAAGCGATCCTGGAAAATATAAAACAGGCCCCCCCAACACCATCATTTCTATTGGAGGTAAATAGCAAACATTGCGTTCGCGGTAGCTATATAAATATCCAGAAAGATGCAAGAACTCATTGAGGAACTGATCTCTTGGTAGAGAACCTACAATATTCGGATCAGCATTCTCTTCAAGCTGCGCTCCATAATAGCGAAAACACCGCTGCTCAAAATAAGCTTTAAGATACTTAAAGTGTTCTTTATAATAGGGATTCGACACATTGGGGCAGGTCAGCCCAATCTCCGCTTTCTTGGGCCATTTATTTTGCCATTGATCTTGAAGCAGGAACACATCATCGGTCAGCCAGTATGGCGCAATCTTTATCCTTTCCCTAAGCCAATTATGCTCATCTGAAGCCGTTTCAGCGCAATGGGGAACAAACCAAAAATCATCATGCTTCTGAATAAATGCATAACTCCCATTCATGTAAAGACTTTCGCTTACTAATCCGATCCCCCCGTACGTCCTGTAAATAATTGTTTTTTTATAAACCTTTAATACGGATAGTAGCCAATCAGGGTTGATAGTGACAATTATTGCGTCAAAATACTTTTTCAGAATCTCCGCAATTTCACTATCAATGTCATTATAGAAAAAATTATAGTGAGTAAGTTTTTCATGTATTTCATCGGGCAACGTTGTTTCACTTGGAAGCCAATTCAACTCTGCTGATTGATCCCTGACATCACTCAAATATGGCGGGTTAAATACTTCGTATCCCATCTCCCTCAAAGCCGGCAATTCAGTCCGAACCAATACCTTATGCATCCCAAGCCAAAATATTCGCTTTTTTATCACTATCTATTTGCCTCTGAAAAATCCCATATTCTCAATCTCGTATCAACTCAGAAAATGTAATGTTTAAATAATTTCAATTTCAGGAAAGGGGAAAATCATCTTTCCACCACTGGCGAGGAATTCCTTTTCCCGGCGAACAATGCCGTCCTTAAAGTGCCAAGGCAACACAAGGAAATAATCCGGCTTCATGGCTTTGGCATCAGCCTCGGATACGATAGGAATGTGACTGCCCGGTGTAACGCAGCCGTATTTTTCTGGGTTCACTTCAGCAATCGCTGGAATATCTGTGGCTGTTAAGCCACAGAATTGTAACAACACGTTACCTTTGGTCGAGGCACCGTAACCAAGGATTTTCTTGCCCTCTGCATTAAGCGCGCGAATCAAACGTGTTAGATCGTCTCGATGACGGAACACGCGCTCTTCAAAATCTCGATATGGCTTTGGGGTGTTTAATCCCATACGTTCTTCCTGCTCTAACAGCCACTCAATCACTGCCAGATTCGCTTTGATGGATTTGTTTGAAACCTTCGCGGCGGTTACTGCAAAGCTACCTCCATTAACTGCGTTCATCACCACATCGACCAAACGCAAGCCCGCACGCTCCAAAATCGATTTAACCACCCCTAGCGAATAATACTCAAGATGTTCATGACAGATGGTGTCGTAAGAATTTGTGCGGAGCATTGAAGGCATATAGCTTTGCTCAAAGTGCCAGACCCCATCATCGGCAAGAATAGACTCAATCTGTTGCGCAAAGGCGACAGGCGACTCCAAATCATAATACATCGCGATCGAACTGACGATACGCGCTGGGCGCGATTCAACAGAGCGATAGGCATCCGCAGAAAAGAAATCCGGCACTAGTGTGACTTCCTTTGGGTAGTATTGTAGAAACTTGCTGCCGGTGGGGTCGATGCCAATGCGGCGAATGTCCTTGGTTTGGTATGCCTTCAGCGTTGTACAGTCATTGCTACCGATATCAACGACTACATCACCCGCCTTCAGTGGAACAAGGCGCTCAAGGTAAGCAACTTTATCAGTCAAATGGCTAACCATTGATTGATTGAGCCCGGAGCGATAACCATAGTTGTCACCATACATTTCGGATGGCTCATAAGAATGTTTGAGCTGTAAAAGTCCACTGTCTGGGCACCAAACTAATTCCAATGGCCCCACAGTGACTTTTTGGTCGGCATTTTTTGGAAATACGCCAGTCAAGGATTGAAATCCAAGATTAAGCACTGAAACAAGATTCTTGCTCTTGCTGATACGACAAGCTTCAATTTGATGGTAGTTGTTCACATTTACTCCTAAGTTTTATTGAAATGTTGGGAAAATCTTTGCTGTTGATTCACCAGCACCCTTGGCGCCTCGCAAGTGTGCCGTCTCATAGATAGCCATAAGGCTGGGTACGGTCTTTCTAAAAGCCTCTAGGTGTTTAAATCTGGAAATCAGCCTCGCAGGTGAAAAGTAATCAATATTGGACTCCATATCATTTTGGTATATCTCACTAAACCAGTGTACGAGATGCGGCACATGCTTGGATCGACACTCATCCATTGCGACCGCATTGGCTCCCATCTTTTCTGCAATATCAAACGCCTCGGGCATCCGCTCCAAAATCCAAATTGATGCGTATTGTATCCAAGAAACATTTAGATTAACGACCAACAGTGGTTCGCCGATCCAATAAGCATCTTCATCCATCATATGGTGAAGCACATGATAGGTCGTGGGTATGCAGGTTCGCATCGTCGAAAAAGGTCTACCCTCGGTGTTTTGAGAGTACGCACTCAGTGCGTGGTCGCGACGAAATATTAGACAATATATCGCAGTAAAGAAGTTTTCCGACTCCGTGCTGACGCGCCACACTGGTCCGGATATATCAGGGCATGAAGCAACAACAGGGGTGCTTTCTGCGAGGAAACGATCAATATCTGTAACCGCAGTCGCATCATCTTCACGGGTATGTGCGTAATTGAGGTAGATCAGCGCTAATTTAGGCTGCTCACGCAGTACTTTCAATATGCGTTCGATGCCACCGGGCTTTATTAGGTCATCGTCGCCTAGTATCCACACATAGCGTCCTCGAGCATGATGAGCGGTGACCCGTAGATTGCCCAGCATGCCTACGTTACGCGGATTTCGGTAATATCGAAAATCACTGCGCCCCATATAGGGCTTTACCACCTCAGGCGTGATATCGGTGGATGTGTTGTCGCACACTACTATTTCAACTTCGTCCAGAGCAAGCGGAATTAAGCGGCTTAAATTTTGCAAGCTTAGATCTAGCCACACCGCTCGGTTATACGTGGAAATACAGATCGACAGTAATGGTTGTGATGACAAATTGATAGCTTCCTGCTGGAACTGAAAGGATGGAGGAATCTGTGGCAACTGCTGCATATTCGGCATCTGCCGTTCGTTTGCCATCAGCATAACAACGTCGTGTGCATAATCATCCCAAGTCCGGAAATGGCACTCCTTTGCTTCTGTGGTTAGGTGATCACGCAAACTCGTATCACTGATTGGAGCATCAGTTTGAACTGAGCGTGTCGGTAATACTCTAGTACTTTCTTTGAATTCTACGGGCAACTCACAAACACGCACCCTATCTTCCAGATTTGGCGTTCTGTCAGCGATTCCTCGAAGAAATCCAATAAGATCACTCCGCGCAACCACTGAGGCTGGCAATATCAAATCAAATTCGTTGAGCCCCCGCATGTATTCGCCATACCTTTTAGTTTCGTCCTGTGAGCAGATACCTCTCATTTTCCACAGTATCGCATCAGAGAATAGCCGAGCTGTTCTCAATCGGAGTTTAGTCGCGTAGCGTTTGATTGCGGCTCCATCCGGGTCCGTCGCCTCTGTCAGAAATTCCGGTATCAGCAACCAAGCGGGTAACGATGCGGTTGTTGGATATTGCCAAGGAGCCCAACCGTTAATCGGCGGGCCATTCCATAGGGACATATTAACGAGATCTTCTTGGGTCGGAGAGAAAAAACTTTGTGATTTTCGATTCCACTTTACAGGAACAAGACGGACACCTATCTCCATTAGTGCACTCGCCATTTCTCTGACGACTCGCTGAACACCGCTGTTAGTATGATGTCCACACGTATGATCTATCCAGTAATAGACAATTCCTATTTTGTTTAATGGATCAGAAAATTGGTTTAATGCCTCGCTAAAATTATTTGCATAATTGCTCCAGCTAGTAAGCGGGCGTGCTAGTGCCTCTGTTTGTAGCCGCGAAAGAGTTTCTGGTTCAAATGCAAGTCGCTCTATTGCCGACAAGATAGCATCGCTACTGTGAACATCGACCATCAGGCATCCGCCCCCCGTAGCGACTTCGGCCATCGCACCAAAATTAGCACATATGCAAGGCTTGCCGTGCCATAGGCTTTCTAGAATTGGAAGGCCGAAGCCTTCCATAACGGACGGAAATACTGTGAATGCACACTCATTCAATAGCCGATCAAGCTCATCGTCTGATGCAGCATTAAGAACTTTAATCGATGGCGTGCGAATCGTGAAAGTCGCCAGCTCGGCAACGAGATCATGGTGGATATTGCCAACCAATGCCAATTCCCAGCCACTCTCAGGATAACGAAGAGTGAAGGCTTCGAACGCTTGCACTAGAGCCAGCTGGTTCTTATGCGGTGAAATTGAACCGATTGAGAGAATTAATCGGCGTGTCGACTGATGTACCTCAGTTGCCTTAGAGGAGAGTTGCGATTCACCCGTCAAAGGAAGAGTAACGATTTTGGGGATAGTGTTCGGCGTGGCCAATTCATGGTGCGTAAAAAATGCCACCAAATCTGACGCCGCCCACATTGAAATGGGCACAAGCAAATCCGCAAGCAGCAATTGCTGCATATATTTCTCGTGCATGGATGCCATGCCAGCTAGTTCCTTGCGTCGTAATGGCGTCGCATCGTAAAACACAAATGCCGATTTAAGACCATGCCGTTTAGCCGCCATGATTACATCCAGCGTAACCGCTGCGGGATGATTGTTGATATGCGTTACCTCCGGCACTACCAGCCAATTGGCTTCACCTATCTGATGTATAGGAATTGCCACACTAGGTGAACCTGCTAATGGGTAGCGGGCCACTTCTTCAGGAGTCAGCTCTGGTCCGTGCCAGCGAGCTAAATGAGCGAGTTCGTCACGATTAATCAACACCAATTGACGGCTGTCAAAATCCCACTTAACAAAACAGAGTCGTTCCCCGACTGCCATAAAAGATCGGGCAAGGCCTCGAACCACACGCTGCATACCCGTATTGACCGGACAACCCACCGTATGATCGACATAGTAATAGACTGTGCGCTGTCCCTTGGGTAGTGCATGATGCAATGCGCTGCTGGTTTCTTCTACACCGACAGACCCAGGTATAGCTGGCGGTTGAGTAGCATTTTGCTTCTGGCTTGGTCGATGCGCACGGGCAAAATCACGCAGAAGTAAATTGACTGAGGGGAAGTGTGCCACCCAACGCTTTACTAAGGATTTCAAAGTAGGAGCAGCTCTCAAACCAGCCAAAGCGAGTAGCAGCCCACCTCTCAACATTCGGCGGAAAATAGTGTAGCGATTAGAACCTAATAGCTGAAGATAGTTGGAACACATAGCCCGTTAAATACCTTGGCAACACCGATGCTGTCTTAACGGCTCGTATAGTTTTGTACTGCAGCGAAGTAATTTGCCAAGATTTGCTTGCATATACGTTTTGCAACTCCCGATCATTTTGGCTTAACGCCTAAAACCTGCTTAACGGTCAGCATGACTTTGCGTAGAGGCGAAGTGATTTGCCAAGATTTGCTCGCATAAATGCTTTGCAACTCTCGATGAAGCTGCTCAGTGGCAGTCTTCCAATGATGAGAAGATTGTTTAAGTTCATCCATCTGCTGAGCTTGGGCTTGAGCAACAGTAAACCAGTGATGTGACGAGAGATTAAGTTCGTCAATTCTGGCTTTGGCATCGGAGCTGGCGCCAGCCAGTGATGTGCTTAACGATTTTATTTTTGAGCAAAGATAACTTATTTGCACCGCACTATTATCCGCCAGTTCAATTATGCCAACATCTTCAATATACAAACAGTCGAGGCCTGCTTCAAAAAAACCACGAAATGCATCGTCAGCCGAACACACAATGGGTTCTTCGTGAATGTTAAAAGAGGTATTGACTAACGCCATTTTGCCCGTGAGTTTTTTGTATTCTCCCAAGACTAGATATACCAACGGGTTCGTTTCTTGCGAGACCAATTGCGGTCTGGCGGTTCTGTCAACATGCACAACAGCGGGGCAATCCTGTTGCGCCTTTTCAGAACAATCAACCGTTATCGTCATAAACTGACAGGCATACCGCTCACTTTCTAAGATATTAAAATATTCATCTGCATCCTCAGCACGAATTATCGGCGCAAAAGGCATGAACTCAGTCCGGTCAAGACGTGCATTGAGTGTTTGGTTGACATTGTTATTAGTTGCAGGCGCTAGTATCGAACGATTTCCGAGCGCACGTGGTCCAAATTCGCTTGCACCCGTACATATAGCAACGATTTTGTCTGACGCCAGCATCGATGCAATATCCTTGGCACAATGGCTTGAGTTAGAATATTTAATATCAAGTTTTTCAATAATGTTCAGCGAGTCAGGCTTGCTTACACTCGGCCCAAGGTACGTGCTGTCCAGCTTGCGCGGACGGAAGCTGGGGAAGCTTGATGCCACCTGCCATGCCGCGCCAAGAGCGGTTCCATCGTCTGTCATTGCCGGGGCGATGAAGACATTTTCAAATCCAAATTCAGCTACTCGTTGATTTATTTTTACATTGGCAAACAACCCGCCCGAAAGACAAATATTCTTTTTAGGCAATCCTTGTAGTTGCATATTCTTCAATATATCCAAGACATGCAATTCTGCCATTTCCTGTACTGTTGCGGCCATATCTTCACGAGAGAAGGATGCAAACTGTTTGATCAAAGAATTCCGAACAGGAGGGTATACAGTCAAAGCGGGGGCTATGTGTTTGTCATAAGCTGCGTGCCATTGCATTAAGCCATCTATAAGCTCTGGCTTTGTCAGCCATTGTTCAAATAGAGCTCGACATGCTGAATTGGGTTGGCCATAAGCAGCTAGCCCGGTAATTTTTCCTTCATGTTTTAGCGGAGTAAAACCCAATACCGCTGTTACTGCCGTATACAGAGAAGTGATGTTTGCATAATGAAGCTTATTAAATTGGTCGAACGGGATAATGCCATTCGTTATGGATGCTTGGTAAACGCCTCCAAACCAACTTTCATTCGACATGCTGCCGTCATAAACCAGACATAGTGCATCTGTATATCCCGAACCCCAGAAAGATGATGCGGCATGACTTAGATGATGCGGGACGAAGATTTTTTCGCATGGGATATCATCGAACACACTCAAAAATTCCGGGGGGTGCAAATGAACTTGCTCGTTTGACTTCACCAACGGAAGTGGATGAATTTTACTAACGTAATTTTCTCCTGGTGGAGTATATATTTCAGATACCGATATGGCGACCTTTGCAATGCGATCCCAAGGGATACCTTCCAAAAGCGGCGTTGGCAAGCGGCCATCTTGCTTTTTTCTTGATATTCGCTCCAGTGATACAGCAAAAACTGGCTTGCCATCAGGAGAGACGATTGCAATTGAAGTGTCATGCTGGCCGCTATAGTTAATCCCCAAGACGCTTCCTGAAGGTATTATTCGCAGATCAAATATTGAATTCATAAAAGAAAGGATCGTATGGTCGGAAGAAAGAAATCAACCCTCACTGGAGATAACAAAATGGGCATCTAGCCAACTACTGCCAATAAAAAAATCTTCATCAACATTTATCACATCAAATATTAATTGATTATCCACCCACGCATAATTGTCAACCAAATGGCTGTCAGTGCTGTGCAAGGCAGCGGATACCGAGTAAGAGCCTTGCCCCAAGGTGCAGGTAAATGGCAGCCTGAACACAATCACTTCATCAGATTTAACGTTTAGTCGAATTTGGTGAGTGTGCCAAGTGTTGGTACCCCACACTACATGACCTTGTTTGTCACTGATCCTATAGCCGAGTACGAGCTGAGGTATGTCTGTATGAATTGATGCTTCAAGGCGCAGTTCCACCGCTTGTCCAACTTGTACAACCGCAAGGTCATTGCCAGAAGCAGCGTCTAACAACCGGAGTGATTTAATGCGTGCCTCGCCCGTCCCGCTTTTGGTAAGCATCCACCCGTTTTTCTCACGGCGTTGCTCCACCGTGAACTTAGCGTTCTCTTTTGTGGCAATGAGCGAGTTGTAGTAGTCCACCACTTCATCAGGTTGACCATCTTTAAGCACTAGCCCTTTATCTAACAAAATGACACGGTCGCATAGTGTGCGGACATCACTCATGCTATGGGTAACCAGCATGATGGATACGCCCTCACTCCGATATTGACGTATTCGATCAAAGCTCTTGTGTTGGAAATAGCTATCACCCACCGAAAGCGCTTCATCCACAATCAACAGGTCAGGCTTAAATGCTGTTGCTACACTAAAAGCTACGCGCATTTGCATGCCGCTAGAGTAGGTGCGCACCGCTTGGTCAAAATACTCCCCTACTTCGGCAAAAGCTTCAATTTCAGGCATGGCACGCTCGATGTCTGCCTGGCTGTAGCCCATGAGGCCGGCGGAATGGTAGGCATTTTGCCGTCCGGTGAGATCTGGGCTGAAACCCATGCCTAATTCCAGAATGGCGGCCACACGACCATGCACTTGTACCTTCCCTTGCGTGGGAACAGTAGTGCCAGTGATCAATTTGAGAAGGGTGCTTTTGCCTGCACCATTTTGGCCGACGATACCGACCGCCTCGCCGGGGCCGATGGAAAAACTCACGTCTTTGAGTACCCAGTGTTCTTCGCGCGGGGCAATGGAGGGCACAAACCACGAAGCGACGCGCCGCAATTCACTGCCCCATTGACGATAAGACTTGCCGAGGTTTTGTACGTGCAATTCGCCGCTCATAGCTGGTCTACCATTTCGGGACTAGCCTTACGAAAGATCAGCAAGGAAAAGACCAACAAGACAACAGCGACGATTGCGACCTCACCCAACCCTGCCCAATTGGGTGCGCGGTTATACAGCAGCACGTCCTGGTAGCCGGTGACTATGGGAATGAGTGGGTTTAACACTAGCCAACCACGATATTTTTCTGGAATGATGTTCACCATATAAACCACTGGTGTGAACCAGAACAGGAATTGCATGACGACAGGCACAACCTGCCCAATGTCGCGCATAAATACGTTGAGCACACCGAAGCCCAAACCCAACCCAATCGCCAAGGCGATGGTGACCACCATGAGCACGGGCAGCCAAATTAGCGCAGTGCTGGGTGTGTGCCCCAACACGCCAAAAATCGCCAGAATCGCCACAAAGAGTAGTAAGTTATTGACCAATGCGCTGCCCGTTACGATGAGTGGTAAGGCGATTTTTGGGAAGGCCAATTTTTTAAGAATGTTGCCGTTGTCGATGAACAGGGTTAAGCAACGGTTGACGATTTCTGAAAATAACGACCAACCCAAAATACCGGCCATCAGATAAATGGCATAGGCGTATTGGTTGTCGATACCTGGTAGTTTGGCGGACAATACTGCCGAAAGCACAAAGGCAAATATGAGCACCTGCGCCAGCGGGTTTAATATCATCCACAATCCACCTAGTCGGCTACGGATAAATTTGGTTCGTAGCTCGGTTTTGATGGATGAAATTATAAAAAACCGATAGCGCCACGCAGCGAGTAGTATGGCTTTCATTAAATTGCTCCTATTATTGCCGAGGGTTTATGGGCGTGTGCTGATACACGCCCAGTGATCTTGACGCTGCCAGTGGTTGGTTGGGTGGTACCGGTAATCATTTTGAGCAGGGTGCTTTTGCCTGCGCCGTTGATGCCGATAATGCCCACCGCCTCGCCTGGATTAACCTTGAAGTTGAGGTCCTGCAATACCCACTTGAGCTGATGGCGGAGTTTGCTAAATGGCACCAGCCATTCTGCCAGTCGCGACCAGCGGGTGGGGTATTGTTTGTAGGCTTTGCCTAGATTCGTGATGGTGATGGTGCCCATATTAGTCAGTCCTCGTCATGTCCGGAGAGCTCGGCGAATTGGCGGTGGCTGCAACTTTCTGAAAAGAAGTCACGCTCATTGCAAAACACTTTTGGCTCAATGATAGGCAAAGCGTTCTTTGCGTTGGATGCTGCCATCAAATTCAAACGCGACGCTGATGTAAGAAATGATGAATTTCATCGACTGCTCGACTACTTCAAAAAGCGTGTCGGTAAATTGGCGGTCATCGATGATCATGCTGGGTGTTTTGAATCGTCCGATGTGGATGTGATGACGTATCGGTTCTTTGGCAAACAGTAGCATGGCCGCCCATGTGGGATGGCCGTTGACAATGTAGTTGAGTTTTTCCAGTGCTGTGAGGCCTGTGCTTTCCAATGCGAAGCGCCCGTTGTCGTTCACTTGCCGGATGAAGCGTTTAATCTTGGGCATGGATAAGGCATCAAGCGTGTGGGTACCGGCTTGATGCGCATCCCATGAAAGTTGTAACGATTGCATGTAGAGGTCGGCAATTTCGCCCAAGGCAAGCTGATGATTGGAACTGGCCACGCGCTTGAAATAACGACCTCGCGTATTGACCGGTTTTACGGGGAATTCGCCGATGCGGATGGCTACTACCGTTTTGCCTTGTTCGGTGAACGTTTCCATATCCGGGATAAGCGCTGGACTGGTCGCGGATTTGATTTGCCCCAGCCATTCATTCAACGTTTCTTTGCCCAGTGTCACGCCACAGACAGAGCCGGTATCCGTCACGCCGACCAATACTGTGCCGCCCTGGGTGTTGGCAAAAGCGACTAATGACTCAACCGTGGTTTTGTCAAAAGATGCTTTGCGTTCCAGCGTCTGGGATTCGCCTGCAAGAAGCAAAGGATCAAAGAGCATTGTAGAAATCCTTGGTTTCCGTGCTGATGCGCATCTGGCGTGAGACGAAATAAAAGCTTTTGCGCAGTTCCTGGAAAACCTCTAAAGGTTGGGCTCCCTCTTTCAGCACGCGTGGCTGGTGACGGCGCGGCATATTGCTCGGCAACATCCATTCCGCCAGCCGTGACCAACGGGTGGGGTATTGTTTGTAGGCCTTGCCTAAGTTAGTGATGGTGATGGCGCCCATGTTCAGTCAATCCATTTCAGGCAGTTACGAAGTGCGCTTCCTTCGATACGCCCGCTACGCGGGCTATTCAGGACGAACATCCAACCACACATTGGACGACTGCCTGATTCAGTGTCAATTCTTCGCATCTGATTGGGGCATTGAGGCGATCGGTTTACGCAAGAAAGCGGCGATAAATTGGTGACGGTCGTTGGTGATGAGTTCGTAAACGATTCCCATATCAATATTCATGTAGTCATGCACAATCCGGTTGCGCAATCCAATCACCGCATTCCACTGCTGCGTCTCTTGCGAATTAATATCGCCATGTTGTTCGAGGCTGGCAAAGGCATCATAGGCAGACACGGGTACCGGCATGCCTGCCGATTTGAGCAGGTGTTTTGATTTGCCGATAGCATTTTCGATGAGGACTTGAAGGGCATGCAGCACACCGCTTTGTTCAAGACGTGAAAGCGGTGCGCCTGACTGAATGCGTTGTTTTGCTTCCGCGAGTAGCGCCATTTGCTCGTTGGCAATACGCTCGCTTTCTGCCTGATAAAGATCAAGCCGCATGGTTTTTCCTCCAGTAATAGTCTTCCAGCTCTCCCCAGGTTTGGGTGAGGTAGTGACTCCACGCCAGCGTATCCTCACCTTTGAGAATGATCCCTTCTTCGGCAATCACGGCGCGCATTGCTAATCGCGCCGATGTCATGTCGACCAAGTCAATTTGGTCTTTGTGGATATTAATTGCAGCGGCGATTTGTTGCTTCAGGTTTTCCGCGTGTTCCAGACTGGCCAATCCCTTGAACTGTTTTTTCCATCGAACGGCAATGTCCCAATCACTCTGGCCAGTTGCCATTCCACCTGCCTGGCTTCCGATCAGGATTGCCAGCTCCAGGTCAGGAATGGTCTGTAGCATCTTTTTTAAATGATCCAGTTTGTTCATCCTGGAAATCGCAGTTGAAGGTTATGTAGGTGCGAATTCATTCGCCCGAACAAGAGGTTATGTGCGAATGAATTCGCACCTACAAGGGCAATACAGTACCTTGTATGCATATGACACTCAGCACCAACTGCGTTGTTTAGTCCCTTATTGGTTAAGTCATCGCAATTTGTGACAAGAATGTATCGTAAATCAAGCATTGGCGCAGCTTTACAAGGTGAATCTGAAACAGGTGATGTAGCATCCGTAGGGTGGGCTATGCCCACCATGTCGGGCATAGCCCGACCTACACTTTGGTTCCGGCTCGTCCGGCTTAGTACTCCGTTTCATAAGTTCACACACGTATTTCTCAAGTTACAGTTGTAGCCCGGATGCAGCGCAGCGTAATCCGGGAAGAACGGAGCGTCGCACTCCCGGATTACACTGCGTTTCATCCAGGCTACGGTCTGAATTGTCAATATAAATACGTATGTATATTTACGAAAATAACTACTTAGGTTCATACCAAATAATCCATTAACCCGGCCCGCACAGATTTAACATCTTGAGATGATAAATGTCCGATAGTCTTCAAAACCAGGTTTTGATCCAGCGTGAATAATTTCAAACGAAAGTGGCAAGCCACTTTTAGCCCAACTGCTTGCCAATGAGTGAATGAAACATCACCGGGCCAAACGTTATCCGTGGCCGTGGTGATCATGGCCAAAACAAGTTGTTTGTGCTGCTGATTAAATCGCTCATTGGAAATCACCAATGCCGGGCGGCGCTTTGCTGCGTCGCGATCCGTGAATGGAAAAGGAACGGCAACCACATCGAATGCTTTAAAGGTCACGCCAAGCCTCTTCGTCCTGTGGCGAGTTCCATTCAGATAGAGTTTCTTGCAACGCTAATAACTCGACGTCAGCGGACGGATCAATACGTCTAATGGTGATCCGGTTGTTGCTATCCAGGTCGAACGCCAGCATATCGCCCTCCCGAATATGAGCGGCTTCTCTGATACGTTTGGGGATTGTTGCCTGGCCTTTGGTCGTGACGCGTGCAAGCTCCATGATTTTCTCCATTCATTACTACAAGTAGCCATTTACCACTTTTACTACCACCGAGCAAGTACTGCGCGTATTGCAAAACAGGCTGCCACAAGATCGAAGGGTTGCCGGGATCGCCAGCACTCCCGTATCAAGCCTGGCCATCCTGAAAACTGCAGTTGACCGTTTGCATTTTTATGCAGCCCGCGTGATGATTGATTTTTGCATCTTTGATACCACTCACCTTCCGGGTGACCCCCTGTAGGAGCGCGCCCCTACAAGTTTCAACTGCGTTTTCCAGGGTCATAGTTCATCCACCATTTCGCCGGCATGCTTACGAAAAAGGTACATACCTAAAACGCACATGGCAACAGCAAGGAGGGTTACGGGCAGCAGTCCTTGCCATGACGGCCACTGGCCGGTAACAAGAATATCCTGGAATGCGCCGATAAGGTTAGCCATTGGATTGTAGCTCATCAGCGCGCGCACGGACTCGGGCAGGATGCTGATTGGATAGACGATCGGTGTGAGCCAGAACCAGAACTGGATGACGATCCCGAAGAATTGCCCCACATCGCGGAAGAAGACATTGAGCACACCCAGCGTGATGCCAAGCCCGATCGCGAAAGCAATCAGGATCATCAAAACAGGCACTAGGGCCAAATAAACCAGGCCGGGAAAGTTGCCGGAAATCAGCAGGAAAACACTGAACAGGCCAAATACGATGGCGAAATTCAACAGTGCGTTGGCAACCACGGTGACGGGCAAACACAACCGGGGGAAACTCAGTTTCTTGAGCAGATTGGCGTGTTCAAGAAAGGTGTTTTGCGCGCGGCCTGCGATTTCTGCGAATAAACCCCACGTCAGTACGCCGGCACACAGGTAGATGCTGTAGGCAAAGGTGCTGTCGATGCCCGGCAATTTGGCACGCATGATCTGCGAGAAGATCACCGTATAGACGATGATCATGGCCAGCGGATTGATCACCGTCCACGCGGCACCGAGCAGAGAATTGCGATACTTGGACTGGAATTCGCGCTTGACGCTGCCGAGAATGAAGCCGCGATAGGTCCACAGGGATTTCAGCATGGCATCCATCAAGCAGTTTCCTTGATCGAAGTTTCGAGCTGATGCACATGGCGTGCAACGGCGGGAATATCACCGCGCGTTTCTACATTCAGTCGCAACAACGGTTCGGTGTTCGAGCCGCGCAGGTTGAAGCGCCAGTTGGGGAACTCGATACTCACGCCGTCGGTGCGATCCACGACGGGATACTCTGCTGCTGCAATACCATCCGTTCGTGTTGAGCCTGTCGAAACATGAACGCCCACACTCCTTTCGACATCACCTTTAGTCCTGAGCGGAGTCGAAGGGTCAGGGCGAACGGGCTGATTTGTGAAGCAGTGCAAGATGCGCTCGATAGTTTTTGGCACATCGTCTACGCGGTAGTTGATCTCGACGCCCAGCTTGCCACGAATGTCATAGGCCTTGAAGCACGCAAGGGTCATTGAGGCGAACGCCCATATATGTCGTCAAAGCGGACGATGTCGTCTTCACCGAGATATTCGCCGCTTTGCACTTCGATCATCACAAGATCAACCACACCCACATTTTCCACGCGATGCTTGTGGCCAGCGGGTATGTAGGTGGACTCATTGGTATTGACCAGCACCTCACGCTCACCATTAGTCACTTTTGCTGCACCAGTCACCACAATCCAATGTTCGCTGCGATGATGATGCATTTGCAAGCTGAGCTTGCCGCCAGGTTTGACTTCAATGCGTTTGATCTTGAAGCGCGTACTTTCCTCCAGGATCGTGTAGGTGCCCCAGGGACGATGTACGGTGCGATGCAGCTTGTGCGCTTCATGACCGTCAGCCTTGAGGCTGGCGTAAAGATGTTTGACATCCTGCGCCCGATTACGATCCGCAATCAGGATCGCATCGGGTGTGTCGATGATAATGAGATTGTTGATGCCCACCGCACCCACAATGCGCTCGTTACTCTGAATGTAACAATTGCTTACATCGTGGAGCAATGCTTCGCCTTCGATGCGGTTGCCTTTTTCATCGGCCGCAGTGAGGTTGCCCAGTGCACACCAGGATCCGATATCGCTCCAACATAGGCTGCACCGCACGACCGCCACGTTGCTGGATTTTTCCAGCACGGCATAGTCGATAGAGTCGTCGGGTACCTGGTCGAAGGTTTCTGGGTCGAGTTCAACCTGCGCAAAATCTTTGCCCTCTGCTTTGCGGGATTGCGCCATGCAGGTGCGAGTGGCGGTTAGAATTTCCGGGCAGTGTTGCTCCATCTCGCGCAGCATGACACCGGCGGAAAAGCAGAACATGCCGGAATTCCACAGGTAACGTCCGGAGTCCAGGTATTCCCGTGCTTTTTCGAGGCTGGGTTTTTCGACGAAACGGAGAACCGCAAAACCCGCCCTCTCCCCCTGCCCCTCTCCCCCAAGGAGAGGGGAATCAAGGTCAGCTTCAATATATCCATAGCCGGTTTCAGGTGCTTCCGGCTGGATGCCAAAGGTGACGAGCTTGCCTTGCTGTGCCAGTTGTGCGGCCTGCGCGACGGCTTGGGTAAACGCAGCCTGGTCGGCAATGAGGTGGTCGGCGGCCAGCACCAGCATCAGTGCATCTTCGCCATGTGTTTCGGCCACTTGCAGTGCGGCGGCCGCGATGGCTGGTGCGGTGTTCCGGCCGAAGGGTTCCAGGATGTAGCTGTTGGACAGACCCAAGGGTGCACTATCAGCTACTTCGCGGTACTCATCCTCCGTTTTGAAAAATAACTCACGGTTGGTGACGGTAAGAATCTCGGTCACATCAGGTAGCAACGCGCCCCTCAGCCATGCCTTTTGCAGCAGACTCTGCCCGTCCGCCAGGCGGATGAAGGGCTTGGGATGCATCTCGCGGGAAACCGGCCAGAGGCGAGAACCGGCCCCGCCACAAAGAATTGTTGGGATTAATTTCATGCAGGAATATTCATTAGTTGCTCATGTAAGCGATTGTACTTGGATGCACGAAGGGAGCACATAGGCAAGAATATCTATGCATTTCGGCATATTGTGTTGTTACGTTGCTTATGTTAATGACGTTTCCATAATTGGCGACAGTTTCTTGCCCCCACCCTCCTTCGACAAGCTCAGGAC
>Ga0209317_1001178_pt1 | contig 24506 bp, 21 predicted proteins | sample RifGroB2_FD_183994 | JGI IMG/M metagenome (GOLD analysis project Ga0209317, IMG submission 183994) | Soil microbial communities from Rifle, Colorado, USA - Groundwater B2 (SPAdes) (version 2) | ecosystem: Environmental > Terrestrial > Soil > Unclassified | place: Rifle, Colorado | collected...
CGAGCCGCACTTCGGCGTGATCGGCACGGTGAAGTCCCTGCCGCCGGAACTGACCGTGATAGGCAGCGAGTCCCATGCCCGCGTGCTGGAAGTGACTCTCGACGGCGGGGAAGTGATAGTGGTTCCCCGCGCCAACATCGAAGTCCTGGAGAAGTAAGGAGCGCGGCCGTCTTTGGGTTTATCGGTAACCAGCCGGGAGCTTTAAGCCCCCGAACTGGTTACCGATAACTATTCCCGGCCGGCCCCGGAGTTTATGGCGAAAAAAGTACAGCAAAAAAAGACGCCCCCCGCGGCGGCCGCGGTAAGCCCCAGGCTGCCCGTCATGGCCGTGACCGCGCTGCTGGCGGTATGGCTGCTGGTCGTGCTGGTAAATTACACGGCGCAGAACGGTTTCTTTACGCTGCCCCCCTTCGCCCCCCCGCTCTGGCTGACCAACCTCGGCCGGGCCGGCCACCTGTTCAAGTACGTGCCGCAGCTCCTGCTGCTGGCCCTGTTCTCGGCCTCCGCGCTGCTGCTGGGCGCTACCCTGCTGCGGGCGGTCGCCGGGCCGGACAATAAGGACATTGGCGGCCTGGACTGGCTGCTGTTCTCGCTGGGCCTCGGGTTCGGCGCGCTTTCGCTGCTGACCCTGGGCCTCGGTTTCGCCGGGCAGCTCAACCGGCCCGCCCTCCTTTCGGTCCTGGGCGCCGCCTGTGTGCTGGGGGCCGTCCGGTTCAGGGCGGATGCCGCCGGGCGCCTGGCCGGGCTGCTGGCCGAAGTCAGGTCCCTCCGGTTCTCCGGCTTCGACCTGGTGCTGCTGTTCCTGCTGGCGCTGTACGGCGCCTCGGCGCTGGTGTGGGCGCTGGCGCCGGAGATCTTCTTCGACTCCCTGGTCTACCACCTCGCGGTGCCGTCGTCCTACCTGCAGGAGGGCCGCGTTCTCGCCCAGCCCCACAACCTCAATTCCGCCTTCCCGCTGCTGATGCAGATGCTTTATGCGGCCGGCCTGCTCATGTCCGACGACGTGCTGCCCAAGCTGATGCATTTTGCCACGGGGCTGTTCCTGCTGGGCACGCTGTTCGCCATGGGCCGGCGCTGGGTTTCCGTCACCGCCGGCCTGCTCGCCTGCGTCATCTTCCTGAGCATGCCGATGGCCCTCATCAATATGAGCAGCACCGGCGTGGAGATCGGTTCCGCCTGGTTCACCGCGCTGGCCGTCTACGCCCTGCTTCTTTTTTCCGCCAGGGAGGGCGGCCCCGGGCCGGTTTTCGACAGGACCCTGCTGCTGGCCGGGCTTTTCGCGGGCCTCGCCTGCGGCACCAAGTACCCGGCCCTGTTCACCGTCATCGCCGGCGGAGCGGTGGTCCTCTTCCGGCGTCCCGCCGGGGACGCGCCCCGCGACTACGGCCTGGCCGCCAAACAGGCCCTGCTCTTCGGCGTGGCCGCCGCGCTTGTTTTCCTGCCGTGGCCGCTGAAGAACCTGTTCTTCCACGGCAACCCGCTGTACCCGTTCTTCGGCAAGCTATTGGGCGGGCAACTGGTGGACCCGGTGAAGTGGGTCATCTTCAACTCGGACTGTTTCTCGCGCGACCTGGGCGCCGCCTTCCGCACATCCGGCGACTTCTTCCGTTTCGTGTTCCACCCCTGGTACATCACCATGTCCGGGATGGGCAACGCCGATTTCGTCGGGCCGTTCCTCCTGGTTTGCCTGCCGCTGCTGCTGCTGTACCGGCTGCAGAAGCCGGCGCTGCGCCACCTGGCGCTGTACCTGGCCGTGATGTGGTGCCTGTGGGCGCTGTCCACCACCATGCCCCGCTACTTCCTCCCCTCCCTGTCCCTGCTGAGCCTGCTGCTGGCCGCGGTGATAACGGAGTCGGGCAGTGCGGTCCTGAAATGGACCCTGCAGGGCGCGCTGGTGGTCTTCTCCCTCTACAGCGCGCAGTGGATCAGCGAGCTGGCAAAATCACAGGAGGGCTGGCGGGTGGTCTTCGGCCTGCAGTCCAGGGCGGAGTACCTGAGCGCTCCCCATTCGGCGTATCCCATGCCCTACTACCCGGCCATGGAATACATAAATTCCTCGCTCCCGCCGGACAGCCGGGTGCTGTTCGCGGGCGACAGCAGAAGCTTTTTCTGCGAGCGGAAGTTTATCGGGGTTTCCGTCCACGACGTGCACCCGCTGGTGCTATTTGCCCGCGCTTCCTCCACCCCGGAGGAAATGCAGGCGCGGGTGGCCGCCGCCGGGATAACCCACCTCTTCCTCAACCTGGGCGAGGCGGTGCGCCTGGATAAAAGCTACCGCCTGTTCCAGTGGGACGACAAAAGCCTCGGCGTCTTTAACGCCTGGTGGGCCCGCTACGCCGAGCAGCTCTGGAGCGACATGCGCAACAGCCAGTCGGATTACCGCCTGCTGTTCGTCTACCGGCTGGTCCCGGGGGGCAGGCCCGCCGCGGCCCCGCAGCCCCACAATTACATTTACGACCTTTACCTGAAAGGCCTGGAAAAATAGCGGGAGGATAAGCCAGTGAGCGAAAAACTTTCGATAGTCATACCGGCGTACAACGAGGAAGCCTCCATAGCCGGCATAGTCGGGCGCTGCCTGGCCGCGGCCGCGCCCATCTGCGCGGCCACCGGCCTGGCCGGGGTGGAGGTGCTGGTAGTAGACGACGGCTCGCGCGACAGGACCGGCGCGATCGCCGCCGGCATCCCCGGCGCCAGGCTCATCACCCACCCGCAGAACAAGGGCTACGGCCAGGCCCTGATGACGGGCTTCTCTTCCGCGACAGGCGACTACCTCAGCTTTCTCGACGCCGACGGGACCTGCGACCCGCTGGCCTTCATAGACCTCTTCAAGGCGCTGCAGCGGGCCGGCGCCGACATGGCCGTGGGCAACCGCCTCCACGCCGGCTCGCAGATGCCGCGCGTGCGCTATATCGGCAACCGGCTCTACGGCTGGCTGATCTCGGCGCTTTCCGGAGTGCACGTTGAGGACACGGCCAGCGGCATGCGCCTCTTTTCCTCCCGGCTGCTGCCCCGGCTGGCCCCGCTGCCGAGCGGCCTGCACTTTACCCCCGCCATGACCGCCCGCATGGCCTGCATGGGCGCGCGCATAACGGAAACCCCCATCCCTTACGCCGAGCGCGAGGGCAGGTCCAAACTGAGCGTGGTGCGCGACGGGCTCAGGTTCCTGCGCGTCATCCTGGGCATTATCTTCGCCTATTTCCCCCTGCGCATCTTCGGCCCCATAGGCCTGGTCTTCCTGGTCACCGCGCTGGCCTACGCCGCGGCCCCCGTCTCCTTCTACCTGGAGCACCGGTACCTGCGCGAGGACGTGATCTACCGGCTTATCACCATCTCCACGCTGGGCGTCTGCGGCCTTACGGCGCTGGTTTTCGGGCTGATAGGCCAGCGGGTCTCCAATATCTCGGTGCGCCGCGTCCGCGGCGCCCTGGAGGCCGGCTGGCTGCGGGGCGGTTCCATGCTGGCCGGGGCGCTGCTTGGCGCCGCCGGGGTGGCGCTTAATTCCGGGACGATCCTGGAGTATCTTTCCAGCGGGCGCATAACCATTCACTGGGTCTATGTGCTGACCGGGGGCATGCTGGTCCTCCTGGGCACGCTGCTGCTCTGCGCCGGCATCATGATGGCGATACTGGACCACCTGCCCGACTCCGGCGCCCCCAGCCGCTCGCTCTGACCCCCGCCCTGTGCCGCCGGGAGCCTCCCCGGCGGTTTTTCTCTTGCCTGAAAAATCCATAAAGTGTATATTATTAACAGTTATGTTAAAAACACGACTCAACCTTGCTGTGTTATCTGTTTTCCTTGCGGCTTCAGTTGTTTCGGCCGCGACTCCCGCCTCCCAGAAAAATGCCCCGACCGCCCCGGACCTGTCCGGCTTCGCGGCCAAGGACATGCCCTATGACAAGGGCGAGGCGGTTCTGCTTACCTGGCCCTCCGGCCCCGCCGACGTGCCGGGCGCCGTCTACCAGGTCTACGCCGCCTCCGGTAAAGACTGGGTCAAGGTGGAAGAGTTCCCGGCCGGAACGAAGCTGGCCGCCGACGTCGAGCTGCCCTTCTGGGCGTGGGACCGCCACGCCGCGCTGCACGTGGTGCAGCTGGACCTGCCCGGCTTTTTCAATGATTTCAAGATAGGCAACGAGTACCGGTTCAAGGTAAAGTACGTTAACGGCAAGGTGACGGCGGAAAGCTCCGAGCTCCCGGCCGCCCCCAAGCCGAACCTCTTCAACCTGGCCCGCCTGAACAACCTGCTGCTGCTCATCGTGACGACCATCGTCTTCTTCTGGACCGTGTCGCACGCCAAGCGCAAGGGCGGGCTGTTCATCCGCCGCATCGCGGGCCTCGACGCCATAGACGAAGCCGTCGGCCGCGCCACCGAGATGGGCCGCCCGATCTTCTACTCCACAGGCATCGGCGCCATGAGCGGCGTGCCCACCATCGCCTCCACTTCCATCCTGGCCGAGGTGGCCAAGAAAGTGGCCGCGCACGACACCCAGCTCAAGGTGCCGCACTTCGACCCCATCGTGATGACCGTCTCCAAAGAGATAGTCAAGCAGGCTTACGCCGAGGTGAACCGCCTGGACTCCTACCGCGACGACATCAACTTCTTCGTCAGCCAGGACCAGTTCTCCTACGCCGCCTCCGTGGACGGCATGATCCACCGCGAAAAGCCCGCCGCCTGCTTCTTCATCGGCCACTTCATGGCCGAGTCGCTGCTGCTGGCCGAGGTCGGCGCTACTACCGGCGCCATCCAGATAGCCGGCACGGAGCAGGAATCTCAGCTGCCGTTCTTCTTTACCTCCTGCGACTACACGCTCATCGGCGAGGAACTCTACGCCGCCGGCGCGTACCTGTCCAAGGAGCCCATGCTGCAGAGCACGCTCAAGGTGCAGGACTTCGGCAAAGCCTTCGTGATGGTCTCCATTGTCGCGGGTTCGGCGCTGCTGCTGGCCGGCACCTGGTTCAAGCTGGACACGCTGGTCACGGTGGTAAAGCACCTCTTCAAGGCCTATTGATATGACATTGATCAAAAAACACATACCGCTGGCTATCTGCTTCATCGTCGGCATCCTGACGCTGAGCTCCTACTATGTTCCGACCCAGGCGTCGGAAAAATACGTGGAGAGCATGAACAAGTGGGAGAACATCGTGGCCGGCTTCGCGTTCCTGCTGGGCCTGTTCAGTTTGTTCTTCTCTCACACCCGCAAGATCACCCGCAGGGTGGACGGCTGGGGTTACAGCCTGTTCGTCTTCGTGGGCTTCCTGGCGATGGTCGTCCCGGCCATCGTGAGCAACGGCAAGCAGATGGTCGGCGCCGACCTGACCGGCCTGGGCTGGGGCTACCGCTTCCTGTTCAACGCCCTTTCCGGCACGATGTTCTCGGTGCTGGCGTTCTACATCGTCTCCACGGCGTACCGCGCCTTCCGCATAAAGTCCCTGCAGGCCGGCGTGCTGTTCGCGGCGGCGCTGGTGCTGATGCTCGCCAAGGTGCCGCTCGGCCAGATGATCTGGGAAACCCTGTTCGGCTGGACCGGGGGCTGGGATATCGCCCAGATCGGCCAGTGGCTTATGGACGTCCCGGCGGTGGCCGGCAAGCGCGGCATCATGATGGGCCTGGCGATAGGCGGTATCGTGACGGCGCTGAAGATCATCTTCGGCATCGAGCGCCAGTACATGGGTAAGGACTAGACCATGAAAAATATCATCGAAAAGATCCTGAAAATCGACAGGCGCCTGATCTTCCTGGCGCTGACGCTGCTGCTGGTGTTCCCGATCGTCCGGCCGCTGGGCCTGCCGAACAAGAACATCGGCAACGAAGTGAAAGCCCTCCATGAGAAGATCGAGAGCCTGCCCGCCGGCTCCTTCATCATGATGTCGCTGGATTACGCTGCACCCGCAGGCGGTGGCGGTCATCAAGCACGCCTTCCGCAGGAACCTGCGCGTCATGATCCTGACGCTGAACGCCGGCGCTACCGGCCTCATCGACGAGATCGGCGAGCGCATCCCCAAGGATATCGCCCCGACCAAGAAGTACGGGACCGACTACGTGATCCTGCCCTACCAGCCCAACCCGGTGGCCGTGATGACGCAGCTCGGCATGGACATGTACCAGATCTACGACAAGGACCGCGACGGCGCCCTGCTCAGGGAGATGCCGGTCATGAAAGGCATCCGCAACGTCAAGGACATGCAGCTCGGCATGTGCATCACCGGCACGGCCCTGCTGGACTACTGGGTCGCCTACACGGCCGACAAGTTCAAGATGCCCTTCGCCGGCGGCACCACCGCCGTCAGCCAGATCGGCTACGCGCCTTACCTGCAGACCGGCCAGCTGAAGGGCCTGATGGGCGGCATGAAGGGCGCGGCCGACTACGAGCTGCTGATCGACGCCAAGGAAAAGGGCACGGCCGGCCTCGACGCGCTCAGCCTCGCCCACATCATGGTGATAGGCCTGATCGTGGTGGCCAACATCATGATGTTCTGGCTCAAGTACCTGTAATTTAGGAGAAAATATGTCCGAAACAATGTTCATTGTCGGCGGATGGGTGGCGGCGGGCCTGACCATCTTCCTGTTCAGCTTCCTGTACAAGGATAACCCGTTCTTCAAAGCGGCGGAGCACCTGTACCTCGGCGCGGGCATGGGCTGGGTGTTCCAGACCGTGCTCTTCCAGACCTGGATCCCCAAGGTCTGGGAGCCGCTGACCAAGCAGGGCGACTGGACGGTGCTGATCCCGACCGTGCTCGGCCTGACGCTGGTGACGCAGTTCTTCCCCAAGATCTCGTGGCTGTCGCGCTACGGCTTCACCTTCATCATGGGCTACGGCTCGGGCCTGGTGATCCCGCTGACCATCTCCACCGACCTGCTCAAGCAGATCGGCGGCACGATGGCGCCCTTCATGGTCTCCGAGGTCACGCGCGGCAACATCTTGTCGCTGGTCAACGGCGCCATCATCGCGGTGGGCTTCATCTGCGTGCTGTTCTACTTCTTCTTCTCGGTAGAGCACAAAGGCGCCATCAAGAAGGCCTCTAATATCGGCATCTACTTCCTGATGCTCTACTTCGGCGCGGCCTTCGGCAATACCGTCATGGGCCGCTTCTCGCTGCTGTACGGGCGCTTCGACGACCTGTACAAGTATTCCGGCAGCAATTACTTCTACGCCACGCACGTCATCCTGGGCGTCATGGTGCTCTACTTCATAGTGGACCACTTCCGCACCCGCAAGCCCGCGGCGGAAGAAGAAGCGGCGTAAGCCCTTCAGGGCAAAAAGAAAGGCGGGCCGGTTATCCGGCCCGCCTTTTTTGCGCCCCGCCCTGCGGGTCCTTACTTTATTATCTCTATCTTGGCTTTGGCCCTGAGCTCGGCGGCGAGTTCGGGCAGCTTCTGGGTTACCGCCTGGTTGAGGATGGCGGCCTTCAGCTCTTCCTTTACGGCGGCGAAGTCAGCCTCTTTGCCGGGCCGGCGCTCTTCGGCGCGGAAGATGCTGTAGCCGTTGCCGGTGGGCATCGGCTTGGTGAACTGGCCGGGTTGCAGCGCGAAGATCTCCTTCTCTATCTCGGGGACCAGCATGCCCTTGGCGATGTAGCCGAGGCTGCCGTTGTTCTTCTTGAGGTTGGCGTCGGAGGATTTCAGCGAGGACAGCTTGGCGAAGTCGGCGCCCACCGAGGTCAGCAGGTCGTAGGCGTCGTCGGCCTCGGCCTTGGTGTTTACGAAGATCTGGCTGAGCTTTACCGATTCCGGTGACCCCAGGCGCTCCTTGTTCTTGTCGAAGAAGGCCTTGGCGTCCTCGTCGGTGACGGCCAGCCGGCCGGCGGCTATGACCGCGGCCCGGATCAGCATCTGCCGGCGGATCAGTTCGCGCAGCTCACCTTTGGACCAGCCCACGGACTTCAGGTTCTTCTCGAACTGGGCCTTGTCGGGGTAGTTGGCCTCCAGGCTGGCCAGCCTGGCGTCCACCTGCTTGGGGTCCGCTTTCAGGGAGAGGCGGGCGGCCTCTTCGAGCAGGAGCTTCTCGTCTATAAGCTCGGAAAGGCCCTGCGCGCTGTACTGCCACCACAGCTTCTTGGTGAGTTCCTGGGGCGCTATTTTAACCCCGTTGACCACCGCTACGTTCTTTTCTGCCGCGTAGAGGCCGGTGCCCAGCAGGGCCACGGCGGCGGCGGCTAATATGGTTCTTTTCATTGTGTTGTGCCTCCTCCTACTTTGTTAACGTAAAGCGTCTGCGTGGGATAGGCGAACTCTATGCCTTCCTTCTGGAAGCGCGCTATCACGCCCTGCAGGAATTTTTCCTGCGCGGCCATGTGCTGGTTGTAATCCGGAGATTCCAGGAAATAGACCGTCTCGAAGTCCATTGAAAAATTTCCCAGGCCGGAGAGGTTGCAGCGGTCGAAGGTGGTCTGCTCCACTTCGGCCAGGGCTTCCTGGACGAGCGCCGGGATTTTCTTGAGCTTCTCGAGCGGGGTCTGGTAGACGACGCCGGTTTTGGTGGCCACGCGGCGGCGCGTCATGTGCTTGTAGTTCTTGACTTCCATGCCGAGGAGCCGGGTGTTAGAGACTATCATCAGCTCGCCGGAGAGGCTGCGGATGCGGATGGATTTCAGGCCTATGTGCTCGACGGTGCCCACTATGGGGTCGGCTACGATGAAATCCCCTATCTTGAAGGGCTTGTCGAGCAGGATGACGAAGAAGTTGAACAGGTCGCCCAGAATGGCCTGGGAGGCCAGCGCTACCGCCACGCCACCGATGCCCAGGCCGGCGAGCACTGAGGAGATGTTGACCCCCAGGTTGGAAAGGACGAAGAGGATCGCGGCTATCCAGAGGAGGATGCGCAGGATGGTCTGGGTGCTCTTTACTACGGAGGTCCTGGCCTGGTCTTCCAATTGCCGCTTGGCGGCCACCTTGTTGATCCAGTAGGTGAGCAGGTCCTGGGCGATGGTGATGGCGCGGTAGGTGAAGACTACCAGCAGCAGTAGCTTGAAGGCTTTGTCGAAAGCCGCGCCGCGCTGCAGGTAGCGGGTGGCGACGAAGAGGGCGACCAGCTGGTACTCGAACCAGCGGAACTTCTCTGTGAGGGAGATGACGAGGTCGTCGAGGTCGGTCTCTGTTTTGGCCGCGAGGACCTTGAGCCGGTTGATGCCGATATTCTTGACGATATAGAGCAGCGCCAGCGCGGCGCAGAACGCCGCCAGCGCCAGCCCGTACCCGGTGGGCGTATTCCCCAGTATAAGCGTAGTGTCAGCCCAGTCGGAAAAAGTTCCGGAATTAAGCGAAAGGTTCATCCCTTAATTATAAAAAATTCACCCCTTCCAATGGAACCTCAATATCGACGGGTGCCAGGCCGGGGCCGGTTCCCCGCTCCTAGCTGACCGCAGGAAAACCGTTGCGCGGTTTTCCCCCCGCGGGAAATTAAGCGGGTGCCACGCATAAACCGCATAGCGGTTTTGCGCGGCCCCGGCTCGGCAATTTTCGCTGAAAAATTGCCTCCGCCCTTGCGGCCCGGACGCGAGGCATAATTATGCCTCGCTCTAAAGCCGGGCCTCACCCCTTCCCCAAAGTCGCGGGGAACCGGCCCCGGCCCGTCACCCTGCGGTTTTCAACGTCTATATAGTTACTGTGACCTGCGGCCTGGCAAGGGGTATGGGTTCGGCGGGCCCTCCCGGAGGCCGAGGCTTGCGTAAGCGCCGAGGCCGAGGGAGGAGGGGCGGGCACGGTGTGTCCCGACCCCGTGCCCGACGGGCCCATACCCCTTGCCGGGCCGTGAGTGTCTAAAAACAAAGAAGCCGGCGTTTAGCCGGCTCTTCGTTTGGATAGGAACTGCGATTATTTGTAGTGGCGGCGGAGTTTGGCTTTGTCGGTCTGGGCCAGTTCGTAGTCCTGGGTCATGATGAGGGCCTTCTTGGGGCAGATCTCCACGCACTGGGCGCAGTACACGCAGTGGTCGAGCTTCATGATGCAGTCGAACTTTTTCTTGGCCGCCACGGCGGGCTGGCCCTCCACCTGGGCGGGCGCCGGCGGCTGGTGTTCGGAGGTCGGGATCTCTATGGCCTTCGAGGGGCAGACGCGCACGCACATCTGGCAGCCTATGCACTTCGACGAGTCGAAGTCTATGCGGCCGCGGAAATTCGGGAAGATGTGGGCCTTTTCAAAAGGATAGGCGATAGTAGCCGGCTTCTTGAAAAGGTGCTTTATAACTTCGCTGAAGACTCTTGCGGGTTTTTTCATGGAGTTATCCTAATTTGTATTTGAGGAAGATGTCGAAGACCAGCTGGGCCATGGCCACCGGGGCCAGGTACTTCCAGCAGAAATTGATCATCTGCTCTATGCGGATGCGGGCCATCAGCACCTTCAGCAGCGCCAGCAGGAAGGTGATGAACAGCGTCTTGGCCAGGAACATGGCTATGGCCGCGGGGCCGGTGAGGCCCAGCGCTCCGCCGAGGAACACCGCGTTAAGCAGCGCCGCCCCGACCACCATCTCCATATCCACGGCCAGCAGGAAGAAGTCCAGCAGGCGGCCGGAATACTCGGTGAACTGCCCGCCCACGATCTCGTTCTTGGCGTGCGGGATGTCGAAAGGCATGCGCTCGAGCTTGCCCTGCAGCGCTATCAGCGCCGCCAGGAAGCCCAGCAGCTGCGCCGGGATCAGCACCGGGTGCGCCGCGTAGAAGGCTGAGATCTCGGTGATGTTCCAGGTGCCGGCCAGTATTGCCGGGCCGATCAGGGAGAGCATCAGCGGCACCTCGTAGGCGAACAGCTGCGTCAGCACGCGCATGGCGCCCACGGTGGAGTACGGGCTCGCGGAGCTCCAGCCGGCCAGGAAGAACGTCACGGTCGGGATGGTCAGCAGGTAGATCACGGCTACCAGGTCGCCCTGGAAGCCGTACAGGGCGGTGCCCCAGACCGGGATCGAGAGCAGCGCCGTAATTATGGCCGCCATCGCGAAGAAAGGCAGCACGCGGAACATCCGCGTGTTCGCCTCGTCCGGCACGATGACTTCCTTGGCCAGCAGCTTTATGAAGTCGGCGTAGCCCTGGAACCACGGGGGGCCCATGCGGTTCTGCATCACCGCGCAGAGCTTCCGGTCCACCCACTGGAGGAACAGGCCGTAGACGGCCAGGAACAGGAAGCCCGGGAAGATCAAGAGGTAAGCGAGGGGTGTTATTAATTCCATTTGTTATCCTTATCTGGATCCCGGCTTTCGCCGGGATGACGTTAAAGCCTGGTGAAGTCGACGCCGCGCTTGCGGTACTGCTCTATGCTCAGCTTGCGCAGGTCTTCCCAGCTGTACACCTCGGTCTTGCCCTTTTTGGGGTTCCAGACCGCGGCGCGGTCCGTGCAGGACATGCACGGGTCTATGGCCGCTATCACCAGCGGCACGTCGGCCAGCCAGCCGCCTTCCAGCATGTAGGCGACGCTCTGCAGGTTGGCCAGGGTTGGGGCGCGCACCTTCAGGCGCTCGGGCTTGTCGGTGCCGTTGGATTTAAGGTAATGGATGTCTTCGCCGCGGGGCGCTTCGTAATGGTTGACGCACTCGCCGGGAGCGATGCGCATGGGCACCTTCACCGCGATCGGGCCCTCGGGCAGGTCGTTGAGCACCTGCTTGATCATCTTGTAGGACTCCACCAGCTCCAGCGCGCGCACGACCAGGCGGCCGAACACGTCGTTGGTGTTGTGAGTGATGAGCTTGAAGTCGAGCTCGTTGTAGATCAGGTAGGGCTCGTCCTTGCGCACGTCGCGGGCCAGGCCGGAGGCGCGGGCGGTGGGCCCCACGGCGCCGCGCTCTATGGCCACGTCCAGCGGCAGCTTGCCGACGTTGGCGGTCCGGGCGGCCACGGTGGGCTCTTCCAGGGCCAGTTTGATGTAATAGTTGGTGCGCTCGATGAGGTAGTTGATGCGCTGCACCACGCCGGCCTTCTGCTCCGGGGTGATGTCTCGGCGCACGCCGCCGATGGTGTTGATCGAATAGTGCACGCGGTTGCCCGAGAGCATCTCCAGGCAGTCCAGCACCTGCTCGCGGTCGCGCCAGGTGTACATGAACAGCGTCTCGAAGCCCATCTCGTAGCCGGCCACGCCCAGCCACAGCAGGTGGCTGTGCACGCGCTCGAGTTCGGCGAAGAGCGTGCGGATGGCGAGCGCGCGCTTGGGCGTCTCGCATTTGGCCAGTTCTTCCACGTTGGTGATGTAGGTGGTGGTGTGGGAGTGGGAGCAGATGCCGCAGACGCGCTCTATAAGGTAGAGGTTCTGCAGGTAGGTGCGGCCTTCGGCGGCCTTCTCCATGCCGCGGTGGTTATAGCCGAGGTTCACGGTGGCGCCGGAGATCTGCTCGCCTTCCAGCACGAGCATGAAGTTCTCGGGCTCTTTCAGGGCGGGGTGCTGGGGACCCAGCGGGATGGTTATCTTGGACATGTTATTTGGCCTCCGTGTTGAGCGCGGCCTGCTGGGCGAGGTAATCCTCGGTCTTCCAGTCCTTGCGCAGCGGGTACTGGTCCGTGGGGAAATCTTCGGCCAGCGGGTAGCGGCGGCCGGGCGGCAGGCCGTCTATCTTTATGCCCAGCATGTCTTCGAGCTCGCGCTCGTAGGACAGGGCGCCGGGAAAGGTCTTCAGGATGGACGGGATGGACGGGTTGGCGCGCGGGGTCTTCACCTTAACGGTGACGATGAGCTTGGTGTCGGTGGCGTGGTAGTAGGCCCCGAGGTTCTCCCCCTCGTCGAAACCGGTCACGGTGGCGAGGTGGTCGAAGCTGTTGGCCTTCAGCCAGGCCATCAGGTCCGGCAGTTTCTCCGTGGTGACGTCCAGCCAGACGCGGTTCTTGCGCTGCACCAGGGCGTTGGAGACGGCCCCGCCGAACTTGGCTTCTATGTCGGCTTTGATCTTTTCTTCTCTGGGAAAATCGCTCATGGTAGGCTCCTTGTTATTTCGAAGCGGCTTCGACGCTCTGGATCATCTTCACGACGCCGTCGATGATGGCTTCGGGGCGCACCGGGCAGCCGGGGATGTAGACCGAGACCGGCAGCACGTTGCCCAGGCCGCCGGGCACCACGCCGTAGCAGCCGTCGAAAACGCCGCCGGAACAGCCGCAGGCGCCGATGGCCATAACGAACTTGGGCTCGGGCATCTGCTCGTAAATGGTCCGGAGGCGCTTGGCCTGCTGGCGGGTCACCGGGCCGCTCACTACCAGCACGTCGGCGTGCCGGGGCGTGGCCTTGAGCACTATGCCGAAGCGCTCCACGTCGTACTTGGGCGTCAGCGCGTCCACGATCTCTATGTCGCAGCCGTTGCAGGCGCCGGAATTGAAATGCAGGATCCAGGGGGATTTCAGCAGCGACCAGGTTATCAGTTTGTCTATGATTTTCATGTTGGTTTTATCCCACGAAGAGAATGGCGAGTATGACCATGACCGAGACGGCGTAGCCGATGACCAGCTCTATGCCGGCCGAGGCCGGGTTGAAGCTCCAGGTGGCGAGCATCAGGCCGGCCACGTGCAGCAGCGTGAAGAAGATGGCGAACGGGAAGAAGCCCTGGTAGTCGGGGATGGCCTTGGCCTGGTCCACCGGCACGTCCTCGCCGCAGCCGTAGGCCTTGTGCTTGGCCGAGCCCGGCACGCGCGCGGGCTTGGCCGCCAGCGGCGAGAGCAGCCCCGACACGAGCATTACGAACAGCAGGGAGATGATGAAGGCTATCGGAGGGAACAGGAGTATTTCCATGGTTTTATCCTTTCAGGCTGTCCAGGTTCCAGATGTCGGCGGCGCCGTGCAGGCGGAAGTTCTTGACCAGCAGGGCCAGGCCGGTGGCCACCACCACGACCTCGATGACGATCATCGTGATCAGGATGGCCTGCGCGTACACCAGGTTGTTGGTGAGCGCGCCGGCGGAGATGAGGGCGAGCATGGCGGCCTTGGAGACTATCTCCAGGCCGACGAGCTGGCGCACGATGCTGCGCGAGGCCAGCATGCAGTAGAAGCCGATGAACATTATCAGGGCTATCAGGTACCAGTCCAGGGCGAAAACGTTCATTTCTGGGTCCTCCTGGGGAATATGGATTTGATCATGAAGACGCCGGCGGCCAGCATCAGCACCTGGCCCAGCAGGTCCGGGCGGCGCATCTCCCACAGGGCGAGGCCGATGGTGCCCCCGCCGTTGCCCACCCTGGCCCAGCCGGCCAGTTCCTCGAAGAAGGCCGGCAGGTAGAACCACGCGGCTATGGCGAAGATGGCGGCCGCCAGCGGCAGCGCGTGGAAGCGGGACCGGTTCTCGGGGCGCTTCTCGTCGTGGTCGCGGATCAGGCTGACCGCGCCGATGAACAGCACGGTGATGAGCCCGGCGCAGACGGACAGCTCGAAGACGCCGGCCCACGGGGCGCCGAAGTCGAAGAAGATGAGCGAGACTGTGATGCTGACGAGCGCGAGCATGATCGCGGAGGTCAGGAGCTTGCGGGCCATTACGGCCCACAGCGCGAAGACCGCCGTCAGGACGAACAGCAGCGTGTGGTAGATCATAGTATTATCCTTTCAGCCACGACTTTCACGTACTGGTAGAAATACGGGAACAGCAGGCCGAGCGCCACGATGACGCCGCACATCAGCACCGCCGGGGCGAGCAGCGGGGCGGACACCTCGGAGGAGCGCTCCGCGGCCGGGCTCTTGCGCCCGAAGAAGACCTTGCGCTGCATGATCATGAAGTAGGCGAGCGTCACGATGCTAAATAGCAGCGCGAGCACCGCGTAGGTCTTCAGGCCGGACTCCCACAGGGCGAGGATGATGAGCAGCTTGCTCCAGAAGCCGGACAGCGGGGGCACGCCGGCGGTGGACAGCAGCGCTATCACCGAGGTCCAGGAGGTCCAGGGCATGGCGTGCTCCATGCCGCCGAGCTTGTCCATGTCTGTGGTGCCGGCCGCTTTCTCCAGGCTCGCGCTGTTGAGGAACAGCGTGGTCTTGAAGGTGGCGTGGTTGATAAGGTGGAACACGGCGCCCATGATGGCCAGCGGCGTGCCGAGGCCTGCCGCCAGCACGATGTAGCCGACCTGGCTGATGCTGGAGAAGGCGAGCATGCGCTTGAAGCTGGTCTGCCGCAGGGCGGCGATGGCGCCCACGGCGATGGACAGCAGGCCGAGGAACATCACCAGTTCGGACAGCGCCTGCGCGCGGCCGTCGAAGAAGCGCAGCAGCGTGGCCAGCTTGACCACCGCGTACACGCCGGAGATCTTGGTCACGATGCCGGCCAGGTGGGCCGAGACCGGGGCGTAGGAGCCCTGGTAGGCGTCCGGGGTCCAGGCGTGGAAGGGCACCACGCCGGACTTGATAAGGAAGCCCAGCATGATCAGGGCCGAGGCGAAGACCACCGGGCCGTCGGGCATGTCGGAGGACATGTAGACGCGCAGGCTGTCGAAGGACAGGCTGCCCAGCGAGATCATGAAGATGGCGATGCCGACCATGATCAGGGCCGAGGCCGGGAAGGTCAGGAAGAAGTACTTGATGGCGCCTTCTATGCCGCCCGCGGAGTCGTCCGTGGTGATCAGCGCGAAGGAGGTGACGGCCAGGACTTCTATGAACACGTACAGCGTGAAGAAGTCGCCGGTGGTCACCACGCCCGTCATGGCAGCTATGGAGGTAAGGATCAGGGAGTAGTACGCCTGCCGGTTAGGCAGGCCCTCTTCCATGAAGTAGGCGGAGAAGAAGGTGACGCACAGGCCCACCAGGTAGACGGCCGCCACCAGCAGCAGCGAGAGCGCGTCGCCCGGGATGTCGGCGAAGCCGCCGGCTATCACCGACGGCCGCAGCGCCAGCCAGAGCAGGTTGACCAGCCCGGCCAGCAGCGTGACGTTGGCGAAGATGTCGGCCAGCCGGGGGCGGTTGCGGGCTATGAAGGGGATCAGCACCGCGGTGAAGAGCGGGATAAGGAGGTAAGCCAGAAGTCCCTTGTCCATTATTTAAATCCTCCGACCAGCAGAATATAAACCGCGGCGCCCGCCAGCGTCAGGGCCATGTAGAGCGGGTAGGAGCCGTTGTGGAAGCGGCTCGAGGCGCCGCTGAGCAAGCCGGTCACGCCGCTGGGCACGGTGTCGATCGCCCAGTCGAAGAACCGGTCCGCCTTGAAGAGCGCGTAGGAGACCGGCGGGACCACCTTGTCCATCGCCAGCTCGTAGATGTCGAAGACGCGCCGCTCGGCCAGCGCGTAGGTCTCTTTGAGCACCGGGGCGTAGTGAATGTGGTCGGAAGCCTTGTCTGCCTTCCCCCCGCCCGCGGCCAGGCCCAGCATGTGGTTGAGGACCGCCGCGAGGATCACTATCACCGAGACGAAGTAGAGCTTGTCGGCGTGGAACCCGAACAGCAGCCCGTGCTGCAGGTTAAGGGCTTCCAGCGACGGCGAGATGAACCACTGCACCGGGAGCCTGGCCCCGAAGCCGAACGCCACGCAGATGCCGGCGAAGGCCATCATCGGCAGCAGCATCGAGAAGGGCGCTTCTTTGGTGTCCTTGAGGCCCTCCGGGCGCTTGCCGAAGTAGACCGAGTGGCCCAGCTTCAGGAAAGAAGCCAGCGTCAGGAAAGAGCCGAGCTCGGCGGCGATGAAGAACCAGGTGTAGCCGGTGTCCAGCGTGCCCTTGTAGATGAGCTCCTTGGAGAAGAAGCCGTTGAGCGGGGCTATGCCGGAGATGGCCGCGGCCGCGATAAGGAAGCAGAGGCCGGTTATGGGCATGGCCCGGAACAGGCCGCCCAGTTTGGACAGGTCGCCCGTGCCGGCCTGCCGCTCCACCGAGCCCGCCGTCATGAACAGGCAGGACTTGTAGGTGGCGTGGTTGATCATGTGGAACAGGCCGCCGGCGATGCCGATGGGGTTGAGCGTGCCGATGCCCAGGATCATGTACCCGGTCTGGCTGACGGCGTGGTACGAGAGCAGGCGCTTGTAGTCCTTCTGCACGAAGGCCATCATCACGGCCACCAGGATGGTGACCGCGCCGAGGGTCATCAGCACCAGCTGCATCGTCCCGTTAAGGGTGAACAGGTAGACGCTGGCCCGGGCCAGGAAATAGATGCCCAGCAGCTTGTCGATGGCCGCGGGAACGTAGGCCATGAAGGGCGCGCTGGAGTCCGTGGCCGCGTCCGGGATCCAGGTGTGGAACGGGAACGCGCCGGCCTTGGAGACCGCGCCGATGAGCAGCAGCACGTAGGCGAACACCGACCAGCCGTAGTCGAGGGTCAGCTTGTTGTGCGAGATCTCGCTCATGCTGTAGGTGCCGGCGATGTAGCCGGTGATCACCACGCCGGTCAGCAGGCACAGGTCCGTGACGGCGTTAATAAGGAAGGCTTTCATGGCGGTGCGCTTGGCCGCCTTGGTCTCCTGCGAGAGGGCGATGAAGGTGTAGAGGAACACCAGCAGGCCTTCCCAGAAGAACAGCATGGCTACCATGTTGTCCGACAGGGCCGCGCCGGCCGCGAAGGCCTGGGTCATCAGCAGGTTGAAGAAGAACCACTTGGCCGAGCCCTTGTTGGGGCTGCTGAAGGAGTAGATGGAGATCGCCGCCGAGAACAGCGAGACCGCCAGCAGCAGGAACGCGCTGAGGGTGTCGGTGCTCAGCGTGAAGCTGATCCCCCCGCCCAGCCAGGCGTAGGAGAGGGTCTGCGCCGGCAGCAGGAAGAGGTTGGCCGCCGCCAGCAGCGAGACTATGGAGGCGGCGATGGCCAGCAGTTCTTTCAGCCAGCGCGTGCGCTCGCTGATCAGCAGCAGCGCGAGCGCCGAGACGATGGGAAGTATTATCGGTATCAGTATCAGGTTCATTGCAGGTTCACCCCTAAGTTGTTGGTGAGGAGTTCCGCGTAGGCGGACGGGTAGTAGATCAGCGCGCCGAGGGCGAGGCCGATGAGGGCCAGGGCCATCACGCTGGCGACCATGGTGACCGAGCCCTCTTTAGGGCTGCTGTGCCCGGCCGGTTCGCCGAGGAAGATCTTGTAGAACAGGCGGACGAGGTAGAGCAGCGTCATCACCGCGCCGACGAGGAACATCAGCAGCACCGGCAGGCTGCCGTTCTGGGCGGCGCCGGAGAAGACCAGGAACTTGCTGAAGAACCCGCCGAAAGGCGGGATGCCCATCACGGACAGCGAGCACAGCGCGAACGCGGCGCCGGTGACCGGCATGGACGAGAACAGGCCGCCCATCTTGTTGATGTCCTTGGTGTGGGTGTTCTGCTCGATGATGCCGGCGCACAGGAACAGGCCGCCCTTGGCGATGCTGTGCATCAGGATGTAGAGCAGGGCGCCCGCGAAGGCCGTCTTGTTGCCGCTGGCCAGGCCCAGGAAAATGAAGGCGATCTGGCTGACGGTGGAATAGGCGATAATCCGCTTGATGTCGGTGTCTATCAGCGCGGCGCCGGCCGAGACCAGCGCGCTGGCCCCGGCTATGTAGAGCACGGCGCTGGAGAAGGCTTCGGGGGCGGCGAAGGTGACGCCGAAGATGCGGGCGTAGGCGTACACGCCGATCTTGACCAGCACGGCCGCGTGCAGCAGCGAGGTGACGGTGGAGGGCGCGACGCCGGCGTCGGGCAGCCAGGTGGAGAAGGGCAGGGTGGCCGACTTGGAGAGGATGCCCACCAGGATGAAGCCGGCGGCGACCATGGAAATGGCGCTGCCGTGCAGGCTGCGCAGGTCCAGCGTGCCGTGGTCGAAGTACACCATGATGATGCCGACCAGCATGCACAGCGCGCCGAAGACGGTGACGAGGATCGTCTTATTGGCCTTGGCCACGTCCTTGTCGGAGCGGAAGAAACCGACCAGCCGCCAGGAGGCGAAGCCGGTCATTTCCCAAAACACGTACATCCAGAGCAGGTTGGCCGAGAAGACCAGGCCCATCATGGAGCCCAGGAACAGGACCACCATGGCGTAGTATTCGGTCTGGTTCTCGTAGTGGGAGATGTAGTCCAGCGAGTAGATCAGGATGATCGCGCTGACGAAGGCCGAGACCGAGGCCATGAACACCGACAGCATGTCGGCGTGCAGGATCAGGTCGAAGCCGCGCGGGAAGGCCAGGGTCCAGGTGGCCGTCTGGCCGCCTATGACCAGCTTCAGGAGCGAAGCGGCCGCGAAGAAGGTGAACAGGCCCAGGAGCACCGCGAAGGCGTTCCTGACCGGAACCGATACACGGGCGGCGATGGGTATTAAGAAGGCGCCGAAGACCGGGACTGCTACTGCCGTGACGAGCATTTGAATAGGTAGGTCCATATGTTTTCCTTATTTTTATTATACAAAAAAGGGAAAAGCCCTTCTTTTTAAAAACCTTAATGCGGTTATTAGCGCGGCTAATACTCCCGACGTTGCAGGCAAAAAGATACCGGCTGGAGGCCGGTGTCTTTTTTTATCGTAACTCCGCGTTACAATGGGATATTGCCGGTGAGCCGATGCTCGCCGGGGCGGCGCTTGCCCGCCAGCATCCGGAACGCGCCGATCAGGCGGGTCCTGGCCTGGGAGGGCTCTATCACTTCGTCTATCGAGCCCATGGCCGCGGTCTGGTACGGCGAGGCGAACTTGTCCGAATATTCCTTGGCGAGCTTCGCCCTCAGGGCTTCCCGGTCCTCCTCCTTGGTCTCTTTTATCTGGCGGGAGTAGAGGATCTCCACCGCGCCGCGCGGGCCCATGACGGCGATCTCGGCCGAAGGCAGGGAGAAGTTTATGTCTCCCCCCATCAGCTTGGAGCTCATGGCGATATAGGCGCCGCCGTAAGCCTTGCGCAGCACCAGCGTTATCTTGGGGACGCTGGCCTCGGAGTAGGCGTAGAGCAGCTTGGCGCCGTGGCGGATGATGCCGCCGTGCTCCTGCGCCACGCCGGGCCAGTAGCCGGGCACGTCCACGAGCGTGAGGATCGGGATGTTGAAGTTGTTGAGGAAGCGGATAAAGCGCGCCGCCTTGTCGGAGGCGTTGATGTCCAGCGCGCCGGCCATGTGCGCCGGGTTGTTTGCGATGACGCCCACCACCTGGCCGCCGAGGCGGATGAAGCCGACCACGATGTTCTTGGCGTAGTCGTGGTGCACTTCCAGGAATTTATGGTCGTCGGAGAGCCACCAGACGATATGGTGCACGCGGTAGGGCTTGCGGGGATCCACTTCGCCGAGCTTCTCCAACAGGGCGATCTTGCGGTCGGACGGGTCCTTGGTCTCGTGCGCCGGCGCGGCCTCGTAGCGGTTCTGCGGCAGGAAGCTCATCAGCTCCTTCACCTGCCGGTAGCAGTCCGGTTCGGAGTTGGCCACGAAATGGCAGACGCCGGACTTGGAGGCGTGGGTCATGGAGCCGCCGAGCGTCTCGAAGTCCACTTCCTCTCCGGTGGCGGCTTTCACCACCTCGGGCCCGGTCACGAACATGTGGCTCAGGCCTTTGACCATGAAGACGAAGTCGGTCAGCGCCGGGGAATACACCGCGCCGCCGGCGCAGGGGCCGACGATGATGGAGATCTGGGGGACTACGCCGGAGTACTTGGCGTTGCGCAGGAAGATCTCGCCGTAGCCGTCGAGCGAATCCACGCCTTCCTGGATGCGCGCGCCGCCCGAGTCCAGGATGCCGATGACCGGCACCCGGGCGTCGGCGGCCATGTCCATCAGGCGGGTGATCTTGTCGGCGTGGGTGCGGCCGAGGGAGCCGCCGAGCTGGGTGAAGTCCTCGGAGAAGATGGCGGCCAGCCGGCCGTTGACGGTGCCGAAGCCGGTGATGACGCCGTCGCCTTTTATGTGCTTGTCCTTGACGCCGAAATCGGTGCAGCGGGTCTCCATCAGCAGGCCGAGCTCCTGGAAGGACCCCTCGTCTACGAGGTAGGCTATCCTTTCCCTGGCCGTCAGCTTGCCTTTTTTCCGCTGGGCCTCTATCTTTTCCGGAGGGCCGCCCGCTTCCGCGGCGGCGTGGATCTCCCGGAACTTCTTGAGGGATTCTGAAACGATGCGGACCTTCTTGGGATGGGCTTTCTTGCCCGAGGGCTGGGGTTCCTCTTTCGTTCCGGTTATAGGGTCTATCAGATCTGCCATGTATTAGCCTCCAAAGCTGTGATTATTTTACCTTTTATACGGGGTCATTTGCCCGCGGCCACCGCGGTCCAGAAACCTTCGGGGAACGGGCGGGTCTCCACGGAGAAGGCGGGGCTGCCCATCGCCAGCCAGCGGTCGCGCGCCTTTCCCTTTAACTCTATGCCTTTCTCCCCTTCCTTAATATCAAGGGGGTGGGCCATCAGGCCGAGGCCCAGGGCCTTCATGACGGCTTCCTTTATGGCCCACAGGCGGGTCGCGGCTGAAGGCTCCGGGACTGGAAGTTCAGAGGAATGGAAATAGTCAGCGTACCAGGCTGGGTGGCGCTCCTCTATCTTTTCCAGGTCGGCGCCGAGGAAGTCCGACTCCGGCTTCAGGGCCGCGAGGGCCCAGCCGCCGGAATGGGAGATGGAGAGCAGCGTGCCCCTGCAGGCCGGGCGCCCGTAGTGGTCCATGCCGATCTCGAAGAGGGCTGGGGCGGCGCCGCCCGCGGCTTCGGACAGCAGGGCCTTGGCGGCCAGCCGGCCGCCCAGCCATTCCCGCCGCCGCTTGTCCAGCCTGAAGGCGGACAGCCGCAGGGTCTCCGCCGGGGAAAGCGCTTCGCCCGGCTCCGGCGCGTCGGTGCGCAGGAACCTGAGCCTGGCGCCGGTCTCCGGCCAGGTCTCCGTGGTGTCGGTGGTCGCGGCCCGGGTCATGCTCAGATGGGCGTGGGGATCATCGCGTAGTCGCGAAGTTCCGCCGCCAGGTTGAAGTCCGCGTCGAAGGCCCAGGCGTCGTAGAGGCTCCTGTTGTCGTCGGTGCGGCCCTTGAAGACGCCGTAGAGGAACAGCGTTTCGGGGTCGACCGGCTCGTGGTCGTAGGCGATGGCGGCGCCCACGGCGTCGGGCAGGGCCATGCTGCGGTCGAACTGGATGTCGCGCCAGCCGCAGGCCTGGAACAGGGCCTCGAACACCAGCGGGTGGAAGACCAGCTTCTGCTGGGTTCCCTTCCACAGCGGCGCGGCCGGCCGCTTGAAGACCGCCAGCACCGAAGTCTTATCCACGGAGATTATCCCGTCGAGCACCTGGAAGCTCGGGCCGTGGAAGTAGGTCTTGTAGATGGTCGCCAGGTCGGCTTTGTACTTCTTCACCTTGGGCAGCACCGGCCGCATGGCCGGGGTCCAGGCGGAAGGGGCGTCGGAGGCGGCCACCGCCTTGAAGTGGGTGCGCGTCTGCCCGAGGCGCAGGCCCTTGGGGCTGACGAAGTCCGACTCCAGGCGCATCTCCACCCCGCCGCCGTTGGCCAGCGTAAAGGCTTTTATCTTCACTTCGGCCGGCTTGTTGCGCAGCAACTTTATCGGCACGGCGAAGCGCACGTTGACGAGCGCCTTAGGCGGCGCGCCGGTCACTACCGCCGCGGCCTCCGCGAAGGTCTCCAGCCCCATCACGCCCGGCACGTAGGGGGTGCCGTTGATCGAGTGGTCGGTCAGGTACGGGTCCGACTCCAGGGAGAATTCCTTGGAGGCGGCCAGGCTTTCCCCCTTCAGCAGGTCCTCCAGCCGGGGCGCGAAGTGGTAGCCCGAGGAGGCGGAAGCGGAGAAGTTGGGCTCGTAGAGCAGCTGCTTGTCCCAGTCCAGCTTGCCGAGGCTGCCGGAGAGAATGATCTCCGGCACCTTGCCGTAGGCGATCTCGTCGAGGAAAGCCTGCATGCCTTCCTCGGGGTAGAGGAACTCCATCTCCTGGGATTTCAGGAAGGCTTCCACGCCGGGGCGGGCGCCCATGCCGATCTGGGCGTAGCCCGTCATGTCTATGCTGACGGCGCGCACGCCGCGGTTGGTCTGGCTGACGCAGAACTTGGCCACGTAGTCGTTGGCGGCGGCGTAGTCGGTCTGGCCCAGGTTGCCGAACTTGCCGGCGATGGACGAGGCCATCGCCCAGAAGCCCTTCTCCTTGACGATGCCGGACTTCCACAGGTTGATGGCGGAATCGGCCTTCACGGTGAAGATCAGGTTGAACTCCTCTACCGTCTTGTCGACCGCCAGCTTGGAGCGCTCCATCCCGGCGAAATGCACCAGGCCGTCGATAGCCCCGAAGTCGGCCTTGATGTTGTCCATGGCCGTTTTGAAGGCCGCGGGGTTCATCAGGTCGCAGCGGTAATAATGCACCTTGACGCCGAGGGCGCGCATCGCCTCCATGTTGCGGTGCATGTCGGCCGCGTCCTTGAGCCGCGTGAATTCCTTCTCCAGCGTAGCGGGCGTGGCCTTATCGGCCGAGGCCTTCAGCTCGTTCCAGAGCTCGCCCATCTTGTAGGCCTTCAGCTCGGCCTCGCTCATGCCGGTGAGGCGCTTGGCCTTGTCGCTAATCTCCATCATGTCAAGGATGAGGATGTTGGCCTTGTGCTGCTCCGCCAGCATCCGCGCGAACATGGCGCCCAGGCCGCGGCCGGCGCCGGTGATCAGCACGTTCTTCCCCTCCAGCTCGGTGGTGCGGCGGGACTTGTCCAGCGCCACCGGCTTGCCTACCATGGTCCAGCGCTTGCCGTCGGCGTAGCCGATGGCGAGGCGCTTGTCCGAATAGAGGATCTCGTAGAAGGTCTTCTGCACGATGACCTGGTTGGAGGAGCTGGGCTCGAAGTCCAGCAGCTTCACCGCGCTCTTCTCCAGCTCTTTGCGCAGGCACAGCGTGGGGCCGTGGATGGCGCCGTAGATCGGGTCGTAGGCGTCCTTGGTCTTGTAGCCGAAGCCGCCGTCGAGGGTGGTCACCACGGCCATGAAGGTCGTGTGGCCCGCTTCGGCCTGGTTGAGGCCGCCGGACAGGTACTTGGCCGCCAGGAACAGCGGCAGCGCGTAGCGCTTGAGGTCTTCGAAGGCCGCCGTCTCGGCGGACAGCGACTTCACCATGCAGCCCGGCAGGTACACTATGCCCTGCGTGTCCGGGTGCGCGGCCGCGAAGTCCGCCAGCGTCTTCTCCAGGGCCGGCACGTCGCGGAAGTCCACGGTGATCGCGTCCTTCAGCTTGGTCTTGGCCGGGGTGAAGATATAGGAATCGGCGCGGTGCTTGTTGAGTTCCGCCCGGAAGGCCTTGGCCAGGTCCAGGTCCTCGGCGAAGATGGCCACGGGGCGCTTGGGGGCCAGTTTCTTTATGACCTCCTGTTCCACCGGGGCCAGGATGATAGTCGGCACGTGGCGGATATGGCGCTTGGGGTACTCCTGCTTCGGGGCGGCCTTCGGCGCGGGTTTTTCGGCCGGAGCTTCCTGCGGCGCGGCGGTCAGGTCCAGCAGTTCCGGCTGCCGGGCGCGGGTTTTTGCCGCCGGCGCGGCGGCAGGGGCCGCGGCGCTTTTCTGGTCCGTCACGAACTTGATGCAGTGGCGGATGGTCGGATAATCCTTGAGCGAAACGCTGTCGTTGCGGGGTATGGTGTAATGCTCGCGGATAGCGGCGAACAGCTCGGCCTGCTTTACGGTGTCGATGCCGAGGTCGGCCTCCATGTCGAGGTCCAGCTCCAGCATGTCCTTGGGATAGCCGGTCTTCTCGGCGATCATGTTGAGG
>Ga0209317_1001182_pt1 | contig 24454 bp, 18 predicted proteins | sample RifGroB2_FD_183994 | JGI IMG/M metagenome (GOLD analysis project Ga0209317, IMG submission 183994) | Soil microbial communities from Rifle, Colorado, USA - Groundwater B2 (SPAdes) (version 2) | ecosystem: Environmental > Terrestrial > Soil > Unclassified | place: Rifle, Colorado | collected...
CCCAAAGGCGCGTTTCGTGATCGTCGGGGACGGCTACGGCGACGAGCTGGAGCGGGCGCGCCTCGACGTGGCGCGGCTGGGGCTTGCCGGCGTGGTCCACTTCACCGGGCACCGAAACGACCTGCGCGACGTCTACCTCTCCTTCGACGTCTTCCTGATGACCTCGGTCACCGAAGGGCTCCCGAACACCCTCTTGGAGGCGATGGCGCTCGGTGTCCCCTCGGTCTCCACGGACGTCGGCGGCATACCCGAGCTGCTGAAGGACGGGGAGGGGGGCTATCTCGCTCCCGCCGGAGCGGCCGAGGAGCTGGCGCGGCGGGTGCTGGAGTTGCTTCAATCCGCGGCGCTGCGGGAGCGCTGCTCGCGGCAGTGCCGGGAGCGGATCGAAAACCACTTCTCCTTTGACCGCCGGGTGCGGCTCATGGAGGAGTATTACGCCTGGTTCGCCGGCTGCGGAGAGCGGCCGGAGCCGGAGCCTGCAAGGGGAGCGCTTGGCCATGCCGGCTAAGGAAATCATAGTAAGGGAGAGCGCCGGTTTGGCGCGCCTGGAAGAGCCGGTGCTGGTTTCGGTCCCGTTCGCCAAGGGGGAACTCCGGGAGCCTGAAGGGATCGGGCTTTTGGACCCGGAGGGTAACCCCGCCCCGGTCCAGCTCCAGGCCCTGAGCCGCTGGAAGGACGGCTCGGTGCAGTGGCTTTTGTGCGATTTCGCGGCCAGCGCCGCGCCGGAGCAGGAGCTGCGTTACCGCTTGGCCCCCGCCGCGGGCCCGCCCGCCCCCCTCCCTTCCGGCATCGAGGTCGTCCCCGGCGACGATTCCTGGAGCGTCGACACGGGCCCGGCCCGCTTCCTGGTGGACGCGAGGACCCTGCGCCCCTTCCTGGGGGTGGCGGCGCGGCACGAGCGTCCGGTTGCCGGCCCGGGTGAGTGCCGGCTGGTCCTCTCTGACGGGACTCACCCGGCGCCGACGGTGGAAAGGGTCACCCTGGAGTGTCCCGGACCGCTGCGCGCCACCCTGCTTTTGACCGGACGCTTCGGTACCGCGCCGTCTGTCGCGCTTTTTTCCTGCCGCCTGCACTTCTTCGCGCTGAAGAGCCTGTGCAAGGTGGATTTCACCCTGCATAACCCGCGTCGTGCCCGGCACTCCGCAGGGCTTTGGGACCTCGGGGACCCGGGCGCGCTTTTCTTCCGCGCGCTCTCTTTCGGCCTCCCCCTGGAGCAGCCGGGCGAGCCCCTCCTGCTCCCCGCCCCCTTGTCGCGGCCGGTCCGCTCCTCGGGGCGGGAGTTCCTCTCCCTGGTGCAGCACGCAAGCGGGGGCGCCCGCGGCGTTACCTCGCAAGCGCCCGGCTACCGTCTCCTTGCCGGGAGCGAACTCCTCCTCGAGGGGGACCGGGCCACCCCGGTAATCTGGTGCGGGACCGGGGAGGTGGGCGCGGGAGCCGTGCTGCCCCGGTTCTGGCAGGAGTATCCCAAGGCGGTCGCCGCAGGGCCGAAGGCCCTCCTGCTCTCCCTCTTTCCCGAGACGGGTGAGGCGCACGAACTGCAGGGGGGGGAGCAGAAGCGTACCTCCTTCTGGCTCGATTTCTCCTGCCATGCCGCAGCGCTCGCGACGCTCAGGGCCCCGCTTGCCGTACTGGCTGCTCCCGAGGCGCTGCGCGGTTGCGGGGTGATACCGGACCTGCCGCAGGCCCAAGGGGACTTCCTGGACCTCTTCCTGCCGGGTCCCGCCGCGCTCCTGGCCCGCCGGGAGAAGATAGACGAGTTCGGCTGGCGCGACTTCGGGGACATCTACGCGGACCACGAGGCGGTCTACCACCGGGGGGAGGAACCGTTCGTCTCCCACTACAACAACCAGTACGACATCTGCGCCGGGCTGTACCGGAAGTTCCTGGCGACGGGCGACCCGAACTGGGGGGAACTGGCCGGCGACCTGGCGCGCCACGTGCTTGATATCGACATCTACCACACCGAGGAGGACCGGGAAGAGTACAACGGCGGCCTCTTCTGGCATACCGACCACTACATCAGCGCCGGCAACGCCACCCACCGCACCTTCTCCGCCGTGCATCTCCCTGTCAAGGATCCCCGTTTCTACGGCGGCGGCCCCGCGGCGGAGCACTGCTACACCTCCGGGCTGCTGCTCCATTACCATCTGACCGGCGATCCCGATTTCCGGGCTGCGGTCATTGCCCTGGCCGACTGGTGCTACCTCTCGCTCGCCGGCCCGCCGCTGCTGCTGGCTACCCTGAAAAGGTGCCGGGGGTACCTGTCCCAGCTTCGCGGCTGCGGCTGGGAGAAGCCGCTCTTCCCCCGTTATCCCCTGACCAGGGGCACCGGGAACGCGCTCACCGCGACCCTGGACGCCTTCCAGGCCAGCGGCGACAGGAAATATCTCAGCCGTGCCGAGGAACTGGTCCGGGGCGCGCTCCACCCCGATGACGACCTTGCGGCGCGCGACCTCCTGAACGCCGAGGCGGCCTGGTCCTACACGGTCCTTTTAGGGAGCGTGGCGAAGTTCCTGGACAAGAAGGCGGAGCTGGACGAGTACGACGCCGGCTACTTCTTCGCCCGGGACGCCCTCCTGGCCTACTCGTCCTGGATGGTCCAGCACGAATACCCCTTCCTGGAGAAGCCTGAGATCCTCGAGTATCCCAACGAGACCTGGGCGGCCCAGGACCTGCGCAAGGCGGTGGTCCTCTACCACGCCGCCCGCTACGCGGCAGAAGAGTGCCGCGCCCCTTTCCTCGAGAAGGCGCGCCGGCTGATCAGCGCCGCCCGGGCCGATCTCGCGCGCTTCCCCACCAGCAGCTGCACCCGCCCGGTGGCGCTCATGCTGCAAAACGGCTGGGTGGCCGCGGCGCTGGAGCGCGAACTCCCCCCGGCGCCGCACAGAGGGAGCGCGGCCGCCTCATACGGCCCGCCCACCGCGCGCCTTTCCCTTGGCGCCGTCGCACTCCGGGTGCTCGGCGAGGTTTTCCGGGCGCTCCGGGAGACCGGCCCCAAGCGGGAGCTGGACTGGCTCAAAGCGAGGCTTGGATGAGCCCGGGAAAAGGAGAGGACGGGATCAAGGGAGCCGTTAAGAGCGCCCTCGCACTGGGACAGACCCGGATCGGGGTGGATCGCCTGTTCCGCTTCCTGAACCGGGACAAGCTGCTGGTCCTGATGTATCACGGCGTGACCGAGCAGGAACACGACCCGCCGGTCTGGACCCAGCTCCCCGTGGCCCTCTTCCGGGACCAGATGGCATTTTTGCGGGACCACTACCGGGTGCTTTCCCTAGAGGAGTGCCTCGCGGCGCATAACCGCGGCGGGAGGCTGCCCGAGCGCTCCGCCCTGATCACCTTTGACGACGGCTTCAAGAACAACCTGAGCGTCGCCTTTCCGGTGCTCCAGGCTTTCGGCCTCCCTGCCACCATCTTTCTCACTACGGACTTTATCGGAACCAGGGATATCCTCTGGTTCGATGAGCTTTTGCTGCTGATCCTGGAGGGGGCCCGCCGGGGGGTTGCCCTTAAGCTGCGCGGCCCGGGGGCTTCGGAGAGCTACCGGGCCGGGGCACTCTGGGAGGCGTATCTGAGCTGCTTGGAGGCGGTCAAGCGGGGGGGGGCGGATGAGAGGGGGCTTTTTCTTCACGAGTTGCGCCGGCTGGTGCCCCTGGAAAAGGAACGCTGGCTGGCCGATTTCGGCCCCATGAGCTGGCAGGACGTGCGCCACATGGAACGTTCCGGGCTGATCAGTTTCGGGGTGCACACCGCGACGCACCGGATCCTGACCGAACTGAAGAGCGAGGAACTGGCCGATGAGCTGGCGGAGCCGCGGAAAAAACTGGCCCGGGAACTGGAGCGCGAGCCGCACTCTTTCTGCTTTCCCAACGGCCGCCCGGGGGTTGATTTCAGCACCGAGCACCAGGAGTTCCTGCGCGGCTGCGGCTATCACTTCGCCTTTTCCACCGAGGACCGGCTCTTCGACTGGCAGGGGGGGGACCGGCTGGGGATCAGCAGGATTGCCGCCGGCAATGACGGTACCTCGGAGCCGCACCTTTTCCGACTCAGGACTTCGGGGGCCTTTGACTTCCTTGCCCTCCTACGGGAGCTCATCTCATGAGCGCTACTTTTATCGAGTGCCTGCACACCCTGGAGGAGTTCGAATCGGTGCAGGGCGACTGGGACTCCTTCATGCACGAGTACTTTCCCCGCAATTACGGCAGAAGCCACGGCTGGCTCTCCGCCTGGTGGCGGACCTATCACGCCGGTCGTACCGCGCTGGTTTTCATCCAGAGGCGCGGCTCGGACCGGGGCATCGTTGCCGCTGCTCCGCTCATGATCAGGCGCGAGAGTTTCGGCGGGTTCCCGGTGCGCATGCTGCAGGCACTGGGGCGGGGAATAGGGAGCGACGATTTCCTGGTGGGGCCCCAGGGGGAGAGCTTCATACCGTGCGTTTTCCAGGAGTTGGCCGCCAGGAAACCCTGGCACGTGGCCGCCTTCTACCGGCTCTCCACCGGCGAGGGGGGAGGGATGCTCCTCAGCGCCAGAGGGAAGCTGGCGCCGCATGCCGAGCTGGACGAGTCCGCCGATTTTTACCTGGACCTTCCCTACAGCTACCAGGCGTTCCTGAAGTCACGCTCCAGCAAGTTCCGCAACAACCTGCTGCAGGCGACCAAGCGGCTGGAACAGGAGGGAGCGCTCTCCATGGAGGTACTGGACCCGTTCCGGCAACTGGACCGGGTCCAGGAGCTGTGCGGCGCCGTGGCGCGCGAGAGCTGGCAGTTCAGGGAGGGTAAGAGCCATTTCAACGAGCATGCCGGGGCGAGCTTCTACGCCAACCTGGCCAGGGGGGGGAGAGGGACGGGGGGAGAGGAGTTCGTGGTCCTGCTGACTGGCGGGCGGCCCGTGGCGTACCTGCTCGGCTGCCGGCGCGGGGCGAGCTATTTTCTGGTGGACACCGCCTTCGACGCAGGTTTTCGCAACTACTCGGTGGGACGAGTCCTGATCAGCTGGAACATCGAGAGGCTGCTGCAACTGGGGGGCATTGACCGGTTCCACATGGAGGGGGACGGAGAGTACAAGCGCTACTACGCCAGCGGCGCGCAGCCGACCATGTTCCTTTCCCTCTACAACCGCTCTTTTTACGCCCGCAGCGTCAGGATCCTGCGCCAAAGCAGGCTGCACCGCTTTATCAAGGAGGCCTTGAGTGCCAGGAATGTCAATGCTCAAAGTTGACACGGTTCACGACTCAGGGGAATTCGCCCGCCTGAAACCGGAGTGGGATGCCCTTTTGAGCGCGCTGGAGGAGCGGGGTTCGGTCTTCATGAGCCATGCCTGGCACCACTGCTGGTGGCGGCATTTCAATGCCCATGCGGCCCTGAACCTCCTGGTGGTGCGTCGCGACGGGGAACTGGTGGGGCTTTTCCCCCTGATGCGGCAGCTCACCTTCGTTCATGGACTGCCGGTACGCTCCATCTGCTTCATGGAAAACTGGAACTCGTTGCACAACGACGCACTGGTGCTGCCGAAGTTCCGGGACGGGGTGCTGCATGCGGTGCTGGAGACCCTTTATGCGGAGCGACAGAGCTGGGACGTGCTGCAGCTGAACAATATTCCCGGCAACTCGGAGAACTGTGACAGGCTCATCTCCCTCCTGACCGAAGCGGGGGGGAATTTCCAGTTGCGCCACTCCATGGACACCCCCTACCTGGAGATCGCGGGCGAGTGGCCCGATTTTTTCGGCGGCCGCTCCACCCGGGTGCGAAAAACCCTGCGCAACATCCAAAACGGATTGGCGCGCTCCGGCAACTGGGAGGTGCTGCAGCTAAGGAGCTGGCAGGAGTACCTCGATGTGAGGGAGGGAATCCTGCAGGTGGCGCGCAAAAGTTGGACGAAGCGGATCGGCGATTCGCTGGCGGACCCTGTGAACGCCGCCTTCTTCGACGATCTCGCCCAGGCCGCCAGCGCCCAGGGCTGGCTTTCCATCTGGCTGCTGCGGCTAAATGGCAGGGAGATCGCCTTCGAGTTTCACTTGCGCGGCTGCAACAAGCAGCACGCGCTGCGGGCATCCTATGACGCGGAATTCGCGGCCCTCTCCCCTGGGGCCTTTCTGGAAATGCAGGCGCTAAAGCGTGTCTTTCAGGAGCCTCAGGGGGTGCAGTTCTTCGATTTCGGGGGAAGTTTCGACACCTACAAAAAGCGCTGGAGCGACCACTCCAAGGAGTTGGTCTCGCTGCAGGTGTTCAACCAGCGGTTCTATTCCCGGTTGGCGGCGCTGCACGAAATGGGGGTGGTGCCGGTGGCGCGCAGCATACGGGACCGCCTAAGGAGCAGGCATGAAAGATCTGAAAGTGGTGCTGGTAGTCAGTACTGACCCCTCCGATTTATTCTTCGGCAACGTACTGGCCCGACGCCTTCAGGCGGCCGGCATCGCTGTGGAAAACCAGGCCTGCCCGGAGCCGTTTAGCAAGCGGGGCGGGCGCTGGGTGGGGCGCCTGCTCCGCCCTTGGGATCTGCCGAAGCTGTGGCTTGCGCGGCGCATCGTGGCAGAGCATGTGCGAAAGAGCGGGTGCATTGATCACGCCGGGTTCGGTGAGGACGGCTACCGTCTGGCGGTTCCGGACTCCTGCCGCGTGCTGGAGCTCTCCGGCAAGGGAGCGCTCAACTCGCCCGAAACGGTGCAGTGCATCCGTGAACTGGAACCCGACCTGCTGGTCCTTTGCGGCTGTTCCATCCTGAAGGAGGAACTGATCTCGGTGCCGCGCCTGGGCGCCCTCAACCTGCACGGGGGGCTGGCGCAGTGCTACCGAGGTGTCTGGACCACGCTCTGGGCCGTGGTGAACCGGGAACCGGAGTACGTCGGGGCAACGGTGCATTTTGTCGCGCCAGGCATTGACGATGGAGAGATCGTGTTCCAGGGGCGACCGGAGATCGTTGCGGATGACAACCCTGAGTCGCTCTACGTCAAGGTGGTACAACTCGGCGTCGAGATGATGGCGACCGCGGTCGAGGCGGTACGGACCGGCCAGGTGCAGCGCCACCGCCTGGAGCAGAAGGGGAAACTGTACCGCTCATCAGCGGTCACCCCCGAGGTGCTGGCAACTGCGTGGCGTGAGACCGAACTGGGGGTGATCCCTCTGTACTTGGCGCAAAAGGAAAGCCGGGATGCACCCGTGCTCCGTCTCATGCGCGGCATTTTCGTCTCTGGAGGGAAGTAGCCATGTGCGCCGCTACCCTCGGGCGTCGCGCCTTTCTAAGGGCGCTGGCAGCGATGCTTTGTCTCCTCGGTGTCAGGGGGCGCGTGCCTCTGGCTGCCACCTCGCCTCATCGCAGCAAGGTCATAGCGGTGCACGATCCGCAGGCCTCCAAGGCAGGCAAGGGTTTCGACAACGCGGATCTCGACGCGCAGGCGGTAGTCGGGATGGTCAACAGGGGGGTGGTCGCCTTCACCGGCGCGGCCGACTTGGAAAAAGCGTGGCGGCAGATCATCCCTGATCCGGGGAGGCGGGTGGCCATTAAGGTGAACTGTCAGATTCAGGGGGTGTACACCAAGGCCAAGGTAGTGCAGCCGATCGTGAACGGGTTACTCCTGGCGGGTGTCCCGGCGGACAACATCTTGATCTATGACATGACCGATACCGCCTTCGCACTGGCCGGGTTCCGGCGCAACACGGGGCCCGGCGTCAAGGTCGGCACTGTCGCGGATTTCGGCGGCTACTCGAGGTTTCTCTTCCATCGGCTTGCGAACCTGCTGACCGGCGGCTACCGATATTCTGGTCTGAACCTGGTCTCCCGCATTCCCGGCTCGCCGGGTGGTAGCTGCGACTGCGACTATCTGATCAACGTCCCGGTCCTGAAGGCGCTGGACGGTTACTGCGGCGTTACGCTCAGCATGAAGAACCACTACGGCAGCATAGCAAACCCGGGGGAGCACCATGATGACATCATGGCGCACATCCCTTTGATTAACTCGCTGCCGCAGATCAGGAACAAGACCCGCCTGATCGTGCTGGATGCCATCTTCGGCCAGTACAAATGGACCAACGGCCGGAACCAGCAGTACGTGTCCCGGGTAAACAAGGTGCTGGTCTCGGATGACCCGGTTGCGCTCGATACGGTGGGGTGGGGGATGATCGAGGCCCTCAGGAAAGAGCACGGGGCTGGTCCGGTCTCACCGGCACCCGTTTACATCAAACGGGCCGCGGCACTCGGGCTCGGGGTGTCGGATCCGGCCTTCATCGAGCAGAAGGAAATAACCCTTTAGGGGGGAGCTCGTTACCAGGAGCGCGCCATGTATGCAGGATTTGCCAGAGAGCTGCTTCAGCTGATTCGTTGCCCGGACGACGGCGCGCCGCTGCTGCTTGACGCTGAGGGAGACGGGCCGGTGCGATGCGGCACGCTGACATGCGACCGGTGCGAAACGGTTTACCCGGTCGAAAATGGTATCCTGAATCTCCTTGTGCACCAGGATTTTGACCCGGTGAGTGCCCATGAGATAAAGGCGCGCGACGAGGATGCCGGCAACTACCACAACTACTGTACCAAGATCGGAGACCGCAAGGAGATCCCCTCGACGCTCGCCATGATGGCCGGCGTGGCCGGGAAGAGGGTGGTCGAACTCGGCTGCGGCACCGGCAGATATTCGGTGCGGCTTGGCCCGGAAGCGGCCCAGTTCATCGGTGTCGACTTCTCCATCCATTCGCTTGCCATCCTGGCTGCCGCCCTTCCTGCGGGGGGGAGTACCGGCTTGGTGCTGGCGGACGCCACACGTTTCAGGACCGCCAAGGGGCATTTCGACTTGGTACTCTGCGCTCAACTGCTTCAGCACGTGCCGTCCCGGGCCATGCGCGACGAGCTGTACCGCAACGTTGCTGCTCAGCTCCGCTCGGGGGGGGTGTTCGTGTGCAACGCTTACCACTATCACCTGAGTTTGCGCCTGCTCCGGCAAGCACGGGAAGGACGCCACGAAAGCGGCATCTTTTACCACCGCTTCACGAGGGGAGAACTGACCGATGAGATCGGTTGCCACCTGGAGGTCAGCAGTGCCCGTCCCATATCGATACACCTCCCGTTTTCCGGTACCTTGCGCCTCAATGACGTATGGCTTTCGCGGAAGATCGAGTCGGTTCCACTCGTCAACGCTCTCGGGGCGCTGATGCTGGTCAAGGCTGAGAAGCGGCAGGCAGCCCCCAAGGAGAACTAGTCAGATGAACCTTTTAACTGGCATGTACCGTGAACTCAAGGGCAATGTAAAAAGAGAGCTGCGTCATCTTCGTGTGAGACCCCTATGTTCAATCGCTTTTTTAACCTATCGTTGTACCAATTGCTGCAAGACCTGCAACATCTGGCAGAAGGGTTCCGACGGAAGCGACGAACTGGACCGCGACGGCTGGCTCAAGGTGGTCAGCAATATGAGCCGGCTCGGTGTCAAATCCATGGAGATTTTCGGCGGAGACGCCCTGCTGCGTAAGGATGCCATCTTCGATGTGCTGCGCGCCTGCCGGGAGCGCGGCATGGACACCTATTTCCCGACCAATGCCAATCTGTGTGACGAAGAGACGCTTATCCAACTGATCGATTCAGGCCTGGACACCCTCTACATATCCGTTGACGATATCGAGGATGCCCACGATAAGGTGCGCGGAGTGCAGGGGAATTTCGCCAAAGTGAAAGCGGCCCTGGAAAACTTCTTTCGGTTGCGCGGCTCTCGGGAGACCCCCAGGTTGGGTATCGTATGCACCCTCTCCAGCCTTAATTTCCGTAATTTTCCTCGGCTGGTCGAATTCATGGAGCAGTACCCGGTATCGGTGATCTACCCGCGTCCCCTGGCTGAATTCGCCCCGCAAAAAGTGGCTGCTTCCAGCTTGGATGGACTGCGCCCGGAGCCGTTTTTCGTCTCCACTGACGGTGGCTCTCACCTGATCCGCAGTGAGGAACTCGCGGAATTCAGGGAGATGGTCTCATTCATGAAAGGACGGCACCACAAGGTCTACGTCTGCTGGAGGACCTATTATTCAACGACAGATGCGACCTGCCTCAAGGGGGAATACCCACGGGCCAGTTGCCGTATGGCAACCACGCTCATGACGATATGTCCCAACGGCGACGTCTCACCCTGCCCGATGTACAGAGATTACGTGCTGGGGAATCTGACCCGGGAGAATCCAGAGGTGATCTGGGGCAACGCCAGGCACCGACGGTTCATCCAGGCCCAGCAGTCGGGCCAACTTCCGATCTGCCTGAACTGCAACATCAGGCCGGACCACAACTCTTCTATCCCCAACCTGCTGAAGTACTATGGCATCCGCGTTGCCGAGAAGAGCGGGCTCTACAAGCGGTAGGTGGTTCTCAGGCACTACAGGTTGTCGGGGGGAAAAGGTCTTCGCTTCTTTGAGATCCTGGTATGAGATGCGGCTGAAAAAGTGTTAGCCGCCGCGGCCTAAGCGGTGGCCCAAGTTTAATATGTCGAATGCCGGAGGTGACCCATGGGTTTTGGCAATGCCCTATATGAAAGAGCGCCGCACCTGTTGAGATCGGCCCTGCTAAACGTCTACGCCTACTCGCTCAACTTCGAGCGCTACGGCAAGAAGTTCGAGCGGCTCATGGAGGAATTCGCCAGAAACGAGAAGCTCTCCCGGGGGGAACTGGAGGAATATCAGCGGGAAAAACTGGGCACCCTGATGCGTCATGCCTACCAGCACGTTCCCTACTACCGAGATCTCATGAAAGAGTTGAAGCTTACCCCGGGGGACTTCAGGGAACTGGGCGATCTCGCCAAACTGCCGGTGCTCACCAGGGAGGACGTCAAGAAGCACAACCTGCGCCTGCAGGCGGACAACGTCTCCAAGCTCCGGATCCGGCACGGCCATACCAGCGGCACCACCGGTTCTCCCCTTGGTTTTCTCTGGGATTTCAGCGTCTGTACCATCCATCATGTGGCGGACTGGCGCCAGAAGGGGTGGGCGGGCTTCGAGTTCGGCGACCCCTTCGTCTCCTTGCAGGGGCGGCAGGTGGTTCCCGCGAGCCGCCAGAAGCCGCCTTTCTGGATGATGAACCAGGTGCATAACCAGCTCTTCATGTCCTCCTTTCATCTAAAGGACGAGTTTCTGGGGAGCTACGTGGAGAAAATCCGGCAGTTCAAGCCGAAGGGGGTCGAGGGTTACCCCTCCACCCTGTACATCCTGGCGCGCTATCTGAAGAAAAAGGATCTCTACTGCCCGGTGCCGGCGGTGCTCACCTCTTCCGAAACCCTGCTCCCCCTGCAAAGGGAGCTGATCGAGGAGCGCTTTCAATGCCCGGTCTACGACTTCTACGGCATGGCGGAAAGGGTGATCTACGCCTCGGAATGTGAGTTCCATAGCGGCAAGCATGTCAACATGGACTACGGCATCGTGGAGGTGCTGGACAGCAGCAACAACCCGGTCGCCCAGGGGAGCCTCGGGACGATCGCGGCTACCGGGCTTTGGAACTTCGCCATGCCGCTCATCCGCTACAAAACCTCGGACGCCACCGCCATCCACCCCGGCACCTGCGCCTGCGGCAGGGCCTTCCCGCTCATGGACCAGGTCACCACCAAGCTCGAGGACATCATCGTCTTGCAAGACGGCAGGATGATACCCTCCTCGATACTGACACACCCGTTCAAGCCCCTGGACAACATCCTGAAGTCCCAGATCATCCAGACTGACATAAGGACTCTGGAGATCTACCTGGTCAAGGGGAGCAATTACACGGACAGTGACAGCGAACTGCTTCTTAAGGGGATGAAGGAAAGAGTGGGCAGCAACATGAGTATAAACCTGAAATTCGTGGAAGACATACCCAATGAGAAGTCAGGAAAGTTCAGATGGGTGATATCCAAGTTGGAAAAACTTACCTAAAACAAAAAAAAATGGTATCCTGACCGTTCCTTAATTGTATCCGGCTAAGAACCTGCGGATCAACTTCCTGGCATAAGGCCGAAGCTATGAGACATCCCGCCGGAACCGTGAAGCAGCGGGCAAATGCAAAGCAAGGTGATTTATCATGACTGCGGAACAAGCCAAGGTACAGGTAGTTCACTGTGACAGCTATGACGAGGAACGGGTCGCTGCAGCCATCCCGGACTCCGTCTTCACGCAGATACAGCCTGGCGACAAGGTGGTACTGAAACCGAACTGGGTGTTCGAGTGCCACCGGTACATGAAAGAGGATTGGGATTACGTCATCACCCACCCGTCGGTGATCGGCGCTGTGCTCCGCAAGGTGCTGCGGCGACTGGCCGGCCAGGGACGCATCAGCATCATGGACGGCCCGATGACCGACGCCTCCTTCGAGAAGCTGATCTCGCGCTACCCGGTGCAGCAATGGCGGGAACTCGCCCTGGAGGAAGGGGTGCTGCTGGAGATCATCGACCTCAGAGACTCGGAGTGGCTGGTCAAAAACGGCGTCATCGTGGAGCGCAAGGAACTGCCGGGCGATCCCCGCGGCAAGGTGCTGGTTGATCTGCAGGGTGAAAAAAGCGAGTTCTGGGGCCAGAAGAAATCCAGGCGCGGCTATTACGGGGCGGACTACAACCTGAGCGAGACCAACGAGGCGCACGACGGGCAGCGCAACCTCTACAGCGTTTCCCGTACCGTGATCGAGGCCGACGTCTTCATAAACCTGCCCAAGCTGAAGACCCATCGCAAGGCCGGCATCACCTGTTGCCTGAAAAACCTGGTTGGCATCAACACCTATAAGAATTACCTGCCGCACCATTCGGAAGGCGGCCCCGGTGAAGGGGGGGACCAGTTTCCCCGCGACAACGTGAACGCCCGGCTGGAAGGGCCGCTGATCACCTTCGTGAAGCAGCATGTACTCCAGAACCAGTTGATGGCGCGCTTGCTGGGTCCCCTGAAGCGCGTGGCGCTGGGGCTCTTCGGCGACAGTGCGAGCGTGGTGCGAAGCGGAAGCTGGCACGGCAACGATACCCTCTGGCGCACCATCGTCGACCTGAACAAGGTGCTCCTCTACGCCACTCCGGAAGGGGAAATGCCCGGGGCTCCGGGGTCGAGGAGAAAGCGCTATATCGGAATAGTGGACGCCGTCCTGGCCGGTGAAGGGGACGGGCCGCTCGCCCCGGATCCGGTGCGCATGGGGTACCTGGTCTGCGGGGTGAACCCTGTCGCCATCGACGCCGCCTGCGCCGGACTGATGGGATTCGAGCCGAGGAAGATCCGTTCCCTGGCCCATGCCTTTTCGGCCCGCGCCTTTGCCCTGTGCGATTTCGGCCTTGAGCAGGTCCGTGTCTGCCTGGAGGGGTGGGAAGGCGGGATCGACGAGCTGCCCCGGGAAAGAGTGGTCCCATTCAAGGCGCAGTCGGCCTGGCAGGGGAACATCGAGAAGGCCCAGACTGCTGCAGTTGTCCCCTCCGGTGCAGATGAACGACCTGGCGAGGGCGGGGCTCCCCTGCCGGAATTGGAGAGGTGATGCTGCCGCTGGTGAGCTTTGTCATACCCTGTTACAACGAACGGGACTATCTGGAGAGCTGCCTCGCTTCCATTTCCAGGCAGGTGGCCGACCCGGCCAGCTTCGAGGTGATCGTGGTCGACAACGGTTCCCGTGACGGCACCAGGGAGCTTGCCGCCTCCCTGGGTGCGAGGGTGCTGTTGAACGAGCGGCGCGGGGCTGCCGCCTCGCGCAACCTGGGCGCCCGGGAGGCCAAGGGGAACCTCCTTGCCTTCGTCGACGCGGACTGCCTCCTGGCACCTGAGTGGCTCCCCACGCTGTCGGGCCACTTGGCCGGCAGCCGGACCGCCGCCGCGGCGGCTCCGGCCGTGCCGGTGCCAGGAGAGATGACTTGGGTGGAGACGGCCTGGGTCCAGGTCTTTGTCTGCATGAATCGGCGCTCGCAAAGCGGCGTCCACTGCGTGTCGAACCTAGCCTCCTCGAACCTGCTGATCGTCAAGAGCTACTTCCAAGAGGTGGGTGGTTTCGACGAGGCCCTTTTGAGCTGCGAAGATTACGACCTTTCGCAAAGGCTCCTGAAGCACGGCACGCTGGTGCTCGACGACAACATCCTCGTCGCGCACCTCAGGGAATCGAAAACTCTCGGTGAGCTGATGCGCCGTGAGATCGCCAGGGGGAGGTTCTCGCTGCGCTGTTTCTTCAAGAACCGCTGCCGGCTGCGGGAGCTGATGAGCACCATGATTCCGTCGGTCACCCTCAGTCTCTTTGCGGCCTGTCTTTTTGGCCTGGCCCTGCAGCAAGGGTCGATTGCCTGTTTGGCATTCCTGTCGCTGCTCGCCCTGCCGATCGTCTATCTGGTGAGAAGCGGGCAGATGCCCCGGGGGGTAAAGGGCCTTCTGCAGCGATATCTGGTTGCCGCCACCTATGTTGCCGCGCGAGCGGTCGCACTGGTGAGGGAACTGCTCGACTTGGCGCGCCCCTCGCGGCGCTAGCCCGGTACCTGCCGGCCGTCCCTGGCAGGGCGCGGGCGCCAGCAAATTCACAGTCTAACCGGCGAGGGTTGAGGAAGATGTCAATGAACACCCGCAGGGGGGAGCTCCCCTGCCTGATGCATTTTGTCTATTCCCTGGGCATCGGCGGAGCCGAAAAGCTCGCCTATGACATGATCATGGGGCTGCCGGCCGGCAAGTACCGGCCCGTCGTCCTTTGCGTTGGAGAGGACGGCCCCCTGAGAAGCGCCTTTGAGGAAAGTGGGTACACCGTCCACTTCAGGCCCAACACGCCCGGCGAAATCTGGCGGACCGTTTCTTGGATCAAGGGGCTGATCCGCAAGGAGCAGGTGGCGGTGATCCACGCGCATCAATACAACCCGCTGCAGTACTCGGTCCTGGCGACCCTGGGCACAAGGGGGGTGAACCTGGTTTACACCGAGCATGGGCGCATGTACCCCGAGGTGTGGAACTGGAAGCGCTACCTCACCAACCCGCTCTTCGCCCTGCGAATCAACCACATAGTCTCCATCTCCGAGAGCACCGCCGCGGCGATGCAGCGCTATGACAACCTTCCGGGCAAGCGGATCCAGGTGGTCCACAACGGGGTGAATCTGGAGGAGTTGAACCCCGGGATGGACCGGCAGCAGATGCGCCGCTCGCTGGGACTGGGAGAAGGAGCGCGCGTCATCGGAACGGCTGGTCGCCTGGAGCAGGTGAAGAATCTACCCATGATGTTGCGGGTCTTCAAGGCGGTGCTGGCTGTCTTTCCGGACACCGTGCTGCTGATAGCTGGAAAAGGATCGGAACGGGCAAACCTGGAAGCCCTTGCAAGTGAGCTTGGGATTGACGGGCAGGTGCGGTTTCTTGGGCTGCGCCACGATCTGCCGGCGATCTTCGAGCTTCTGGAGGTCTTTTTGCTGGCCTCCTTTACAGAGGGGATTTCCATCACCCTATTGGAGGCGATGGGGACCGGCTTGCCTGCGGTGGTGACCAGGGCGGGGGGGAACCCCGAAGTGGTGCTGGACGGCGTGACCGGGTATCTGGTGGAGGTCGGAGACGACACGGAGATGTCGCAAAAGGTAATCGAGCTTCTGGCAGACCCGCAGATGGCGGCGCGGTTCGGGAGCCGGGGCCGGGACAGGGTCCGTGACAAGTTCAGCTTTCGCAGCATGATGGAAAGCTACCTAAGGATGTACGAGGCATGAATCAAGGGACCGCATGAACAGTAGCAGTAAAGAGAGAGCAGACGCCATGGCGAAGACAGCGCCGGACCTGGAAAGGGTGACGCCTTGAGAGCGGCTTTGCTGTACTGCATGCTGCCGGTACTTACCGTACTGATATTGCGAAACCCGTTCGTCGGCCTGGTGCTCTATACCGGCGTCAACATAGTCCGCCCCGAGATGTTTTTCTGGGGGGGGTATCAAGGGGCCATCGTCTTCAAGACCTTCATCGGCGCAGCGATGCTCTCGTTCATCCTAAAGCCAGAGAGTAGGCTCTTTAGCGCGTTTTCCAGCTGCGAGTTCTGGCTCATCGCCTGGATCTGGCTGGCACTTCTGGTATCCATCCGGCTCTCGCCGTATCCGCCGAATGCACTGGCCTATACTTACGCGAACGAGGTCCTGAAACTGGGCGTACTAGCCTGGCTGATTTACGGCCTTCTGAGTACGGAGCAGCGCATCGTTCGGTATGAGCAGTTCATTCTCGGTTGCTTTACCCTGCTTGCCCTTTGGGGTATCGAGCAGCATTTCCGTGGGAACGAACGACTCGAGGGTCTTGGCGGATCTGCTACCACCGATTCCAACGGTGTGGCAGCGGTGCTGATCCTTGCCTTTCCCTTGGCATTGAACCTCGCCCTCCATGGTGCGGCAAAGCGCCAGCAATGGCTGGGGTGGCTCTCCTCGGCGGCCATTTTCCTGGCCGTCATAGCGACCCAGTCTCGCGGCGGATTGCTGGGGCTTTTCGTGGCGACGGCCGTTTTCTTTCTCTACACGCGGAAAAAGAAGAAGATGCTGGTGGTTGCCGGTCTGCTGGTCGCTTTGGCAAGCGTCTTCACATCTGACGCGTACATGGAAAGGATGTCGACCATAGTCGCCGATGAGGAGGAACGCGACTTTTCTGCCGGGTCGCGGCTGGTACTGTGGCAGGCCGGGATGCTTATCTTCTCCGACTACCCTCTGACCGGCACCGGATTTCTCTCCTTCCCGGTTGCCAAGCAGGAATACCGGGACAAGGTGCAGAACGCCGATGAAGCCTTGCTTGAATACTCGTTTCGCGGCTACAAGGTGGGACACAACACCTACATCCAGGCGCTTTCCGAGGGGGGGCTGTTCCTCTTCGTACCTTATGCTCTGCTGATAGCAGGCTGCCTATGGAGCAACAGGTCCTTGCGCAGGCAATGTCAGGACCGCAATGACCATAACCTTGTGCTGCTTCTGAACGGGATTGAAGCAGGGATCATCGGGAACTGCTTCTCGATCCTCTTCATCAATGCTCTTACTGCGGAGTTCCTCCCCGTTCAGATCATGGTGTCGAGGGCGATCCGTGACACTCTGAGAAAAAGCCCGGCTGGCTAAGAAGACTGTGGTGGTATGTGCTATTTTTTGCGGCTGAGGTTGATCCACATTCTGTGGTCACCGGAAGCAAAAGGTTCGGAGAGAGTATGAAAATTCTTTTTGTGGTGTTCCAGGCACTGCTCGGCGGGCATGTGCTGTCGAGCCTGACCGTAGCCCGGGAGATGCAGTCGAGGGGGCACGAGGTCGTATTCGCAGGCAAAGAGGGGCAGTTGCTCCAGGTGATCTCCCAGACCATACCTTTCTTCCCGATAGACATACCTATCATGCACGGTGACAGGCAAACCTATTTCACCTGGCGCTCCCTTGGGGCAGTTCGCGACCTGAGACAATTGATAAAGGAGCAGCAGGTGGACCTAGTTCATGCCTTTGACGCCAGTTCCTACTTTCATTGCTATCCGGCTGCCTCGCTCGAGGGAGTCCCGGTCCTTTGCACGCTCTGCGGGGGGATCGACCCCTACTACAATCTCCCCGCTGCGCCCAGGCTCATAGTCTTCTCCGAGGAACAGAAGGCGAAGATGGTCGATTACTACCACTGGGACTTTGCCAAGGTCGAGGTTGTCCGGACGAGGCTCGACCTCGGCAGGATGCTCGCCCCGGAAGCACGGTTGGAACCGGAACTCTTCCGCCAGGCAAGGCTTATTCCTGACCTGCCCAAGCTGATGATGGTAAGTTCCTTCGACCACACGAAAATAGAGTCGATCTACAACGTTATGGAAGCCGTGGAGTCGCTGTTGAACCAGGGAATGCGCCTGCAGGCCGTCTTCATCGGTGGCAAGGGGGAGCTGCACGACGAAGCGCGCAGAAGGGGCGAGGCGATCAACTCTCGCTTCGGCAGTGACACGGTAGTGCTGACTGGGCCCGTTGTGGACGCATTCAAGCTCCTTCAGGAGGCGACAGTTGTCATCGGTGTCGGCAGGAGTGCCTTCGAGGGGATGGTTTACGGCAAGCCGACCGTCGTCGTCGGTAGCAACGGCTTTGCCGGCGTGGTTGACCCCGAGTGCATTGACGACATCGCCTACTTCAACTTCTCGGGGCGCAACAAGTCGACGGCGGTGCCAGCCTCTGTCCTTGCCGCTGAGATATCTGCGCTCCTTGAGGATGCAGAAAAGGCTGCCGCAGTGGGAAGCTTCGGGCAGGAGTTCGTAATGCGCGAGATCGATGTCAAGCGCGGTGCCGAGCGCATCGAAGCGATCTACCAGCATGTCTGCGATCCGGGGAACCGGGGCAACCTTCTTCTCAACATGGCATCTTTCTTCAGGACCTTGGTACCCGTTGTTTACGACAACGCAGCTCATCGCCCGAAGAGCTACGTCAAGAAGCTCATCTCAAGCATCAGGGTCTGACGGCATGGAAGCATCTGTCCCTGCCTCAAATGACAGCAGGTAAGGAGTCTTTATGAATATTGCAACTGTTTCCGAGGCGACCGGCGAGGTCTCCAAAGAGGCCACTTCCAGCTACGTGGTCCGCCGCTCGCGGCTCGTCGGGACGGTCAGCGTAAGCGGTGCCAAGAACAGCGTTCTCCGCCTTCTGGCCGCGTCTCTTCTGACCGGTGACAACATCACCCTGAAAAACTACCCGGTGGGACTGCTCGATGCCAAGGTCCATGTTCAGATGCTCGAAGCATTGGGGAAACGCTGCGTCATCGAGGGCGAGGAGATCACCATCACCGAGCCGCGCCCGCCGCTGTCCCGCCTTGACTGGGAGGGGCGCTCCATACGGAACACCCTTTTGATCCTAGGCGCCCTCGTGGCTCGCACCGGCGAGGGGGCGGTGCCCCTTCCGGGAGGGTGCAAGCTGGGGGATCGCAAATACGACCTCCACGAGATGCTTCTGCAACGGCTTGGCGCGGAGGTGTGGGAGGAGGACGGGATGCTTTGTGCCCGCGCTGCCGGTTGCCTGGTGGGAGCGGACATCCACCTGCCGATCCGGTCCACCGGGGCTACTGAAAACGCCATCATCTGCGGCACCCTTGCCCGGGGGGTGACGAGGGTGTGGAATCCACACATCCGGCCCGAGATACTTGACCTGATTCACCTGCTCCAGGGGATGGGGGCGCGGATCAGGGTTTACGGGCAGGAGCATATAGAGGTGACCGGTGTCGAGGGGCTGCACGGCGTAAAGCATGAGGTCATCTCGGATAACATGGAGGCCATCACCTGGCTGATCGCGTCGGTCGTCACAGGTGGTGACATCGAGATCTTCAACTTCCCCTACCGCGACCTGGAGGTGCCTCTAATTCATCTCAGGGAGAGCGGTGCAAGGTTTTTCCGCGGCGACAACAGCCTTATCGTCAGGGGGGGGCGCTGCTACCCGGTGGACATCAGCACCGGCCCTTACCCCGGCATAAATTCCGATATGCAGCCGCTATTCGCCGTCTACGGGGCGGTGGCTCGTGGCGAGACCCGCGTGATCGATCTCCGTTTCCCGGGGCGCTATGCCTATGCCGAGGAACTGGAGAAGATGGGGGTAAGCTATGCCATCGATGGCAACCTGCTCAAGATAAGCGGAGGGAAACCGTTGCATGGCGCGGAGGTCCGCGCCCTCGACCTGCGCGCCGGGATCGCACTTACCCTAGTAGGACTGGTGGCCGAGGGGCGGACGGTGCTGAGGGATGCCTGGCAGGTGGAACGCGGCTACAACGACTTCGTGCACAAGATGCAGCAGCTCGGCGGATCTATCTCTTATGGTTCCTGAGCATTCCGATCGCCATATCGAGGCCCTGGATGAAATAGCAGGCCGGGATGTCGGTCTTGTCAGGCGCCATGAGCCGCTCAGCAGGCATTGCACCTGGCGCATCGGCGGACCCGCGGATCTGCTGGTTGAACCGGGCAATGTCGAGCAGGCGGTTCTTCTGGTGAAATCCGTTGCCGACGCCGGTCTCCCTCTGGTCGTCATTGGCAAGGGGTCGAACCTGCTCTTCTCCGACCGGGGGATTCGGGGCGTCGTGATGAAAATCGGCAACCGGATGGCGAACTTCTCCGCCCGTGGCAACCGACTGTTTGCAGCTGCAGGAATCTCGATGCCGTGGTTCGCACGCAAGGCCGGCCGAATGGGCATATCAGGATTCGAGCATACTGTTGGGATTCCTGGCACGCTTGGGGGATTGGTGCTGATGAACGGTGGGAGCCAACGCAAGAGCATCGGCACGAACGTCACCCGGATCTGGGGGATCACCCGCGCCGGCGGCCCGGTCTGTGTGGAAGCCGGGGAGTGTGATTTCTCCTACCGGCACTGCAGGCTTCCCTACGACGGCCTCATCATAACGGGAGCCGAACTGACAGGTGTCACAGGCGACCCCCGTGCGATCCGCAGGGAGATGCTTGCTGTCCTCAGGGACCGCAGAAGCAAGTTCCCACTGAAGCAACCCAATTGCGGTTCGGTGTTTCTCAGCACCCCAGATCTTCATGCGGCACTGGGTGCCCCCGGCAAGATCATCGAGAATGTGGGGCTTAAGGGAGCGTCTGTCGGAGGCGCCCAGGTCTCTCCCAAACACGCCAATTTCATCGTCAACCGTGGCGAAGCCAGCGCTTGTGATGTCCTTTCACTTATCGGCAGGGTGCGAAAAGACGTCGCTGCCAGGTACGGGGTTGAGCTGTGCTGCGAGGTCAGGTACGTGGATGACACGGGCAAAACTCTTTCAGTAGATGAGGTCTGCGCTACCATCGAGGAATAGGTCGATACTATGAGTTTCCTGAAAAAAAGTGCATCGACCCTCATTACCCAGGCGTTCCTTATAGTTCTCGGCATGGCGTCGGGGATCCTTGTCGCCCGGGTGCTTGGGCCGGATCTCAAGGGGAAGGCGGCGCTACTGACCAATGCAGTTCAGATGTTGACCATGATTGGCGGCCTGGGGGTTGGCTCTTCCTGCGCTTTTTTCATCGCAAAGAAAAGCTACCGTTCCAGCCAGATAATAATGCTGTCGCTCTACTGTTCTTTGGCGTTCGGCACCGTTGCCACCATCCTGTTCTTCCTGACCTTCCCCTTGCACGAAAAGGTGTGGGAAGGTATCTCTTTTCTCTTTGTCGGCTGCACCATGTTGCTGACGACCTCTTACATACTCTTGAATTACCTAGTCAGAATCGTGGCAGGCTACGACAAGATCTATGAACTGAACACAACCGACGTGATAAAGGCAGCAGTCGGCCTGCTGGTAACATGGGTCCTGATCGGGGTGCTGAAGTGGCAACTGGCCGGCTACGTACTGTCACTCTATCTGACCATGGTACTGCATGCCATTTTACTGGGATGGGTGCTCAGAAAGGACTTCGCCGTCGACTTTAAACTCCCTCAAGGGATGCTCAAAAGCGGCATTGACTACGGCTTGAAATCGTATGGCATACTGGTCATCAACTTCTTGAATTACCGGTTGGACATGTTTCTTCTCAAGTACTTCAAATCAAGCTCCGAAGTAGGTTACTACTCCCTTGCCGTTGGTATGGCTGAACTGTTGTGGCTTGTGCCGAACTCGACCATAGCCCCGCTTTTCAACAGGATTGCAGGCGGTGACGGGGAAGACAGGTCTGAACTCACCGTCAGGACCTGCCGATGGTCGCTTTACTTCTTGGTCGCCATATCCGGAGCCATGCTGCTATGCGGCCGGTTTTTCATCGAACTGCTCTACGGCGCCGAGTACCTGCCTTCATACCTGCCATTCATTTTTTTGCTGCCTGGTGTTTGCCTTTTTCCTGTCTGCAAGCTTCTGAACGTGGACTTGGCCGCGCGGGGCATGCCAGGGTACGGGACCATAACCTCTGCGGTAGCTCTCGTTGCCAATATTTCGGTGAACCTGGTGCTGATACCACGATTTGGCACTGTTGGAGCCGCGATATCCTCCTCGATCTCGTACTCGTTGATGTCACTGCTGAGCGTGCTTTTTTTCATGAAGGTATCCGGCATGCCATTTCGGAAGATATTCCTTATAGAGAAAAGTGAGTTGGAATACATATGGAATCTCCTGCCCAGGAAAACAGGCGGGGAAACGTAAGGGTTATACACGCAGCTGCCTTGATATTTGGGAATATTTCGAACATCAATCACAAGGGTGAGCTTATGAACAGGTACTTTCAACGGTTTTGTGTGGCAACCATCCTGGTCGGACTTTTTGTCGAAGCAGCTTCCGCTGCCGTCATCTTCAGTGAACTCTTTGATAACTCGGCCGACTGGCAATCACAGCAAACGGTAGCGAAGGCAGTGGGAGGTGTTGATAGAGCTTGGCCTGCGACATTTGTCAATGCATGCACAGCGACATGTCCGCCCGAAAGGTGGACGGCATACAGGACAAGCGCTTCATATTTTTCCGATACCCCTGGCTCCGACACCTACCATCTCAATGCAGCAGGGGCGCGTGGCGCAACTGGTAAAGGCATCACCATGAACGTGGAATCCTCGAGCGGATATGGCGATTGGGCTGGTGGGTCATTGGACCTGTCCCTGGGATTGGCGGGTTATCAAGAACTTTATGTGCGCTACTGGCTCAAGTACGACGCGAATTGGGTCTGGACCGACCCGGCCAACACGCAGCATTCTCAACAAAAGCTGATCAGGATATCCAGGTTTAACGGCGACATCAACGACCACGTCAACAACAACCCGCAGATGTACTTCACTCCAACATCAAACGGACCATCGTGGATGCCGGACTGGTATTACAACAAGTCCTTCTCGTTGACCTCCTTTTTTTCCAGCGAATTTTTCAACCCGCAACCCAACGGATCAATCGGCTACGGACCTACCCAGACCTTCACCTCGTTGCTTTGGCCATCTGACGGCCAATGGCACAGTTACGAGTTCAGGGTGAAAATGAACAGTGCCCCCGGTGTTGCCGACGGGGAATGGGAAATATGGATAGATGGTCAGAACAGTGCCGACGCACACGCGGTAAAGAGAAACGTCCTTTGGGTAGACGCTACCGGCTCCGTCACCCAGGGCTGGAATTACCTGATGTTCCTTGACAACATCACGGTAGCTCCCGCGCCGGTGCTGTCCAAAAAAGAGATGCAGATCTACATGGACGATATAGTGGTTTCCACCCACTACAGCGGTCCTCCCCCTGTGCCTGCCGGTGTGACAGCCACAGGAACCAGTGACAGTTCAATCAAGCTCAACTGGTCTGCCGGCGTCAATGGCGCTAACTATCTGCTGGACGGCTACCACATCTCCTACGGTAAGGATGCCAACAACCTGACCTCGAGGGTGGACCTGGGCAACCTCACAGAGTATGAAATAACTTCCCTTGATACAGCCACGCGCTACTACTTCGCCGTATCCGCCTCCAACAAAGACACCTATGAAACCAACAGGAACGAAAGCACGCGCGCTTTAGCAAGCGCGGTGACGGTCGATACTGTGGCGCCACTTCTCACGTTACTGCCGGTCACCACTCCCACCAGGACGGCATCTCAGCTCGTATCCGGGGGCGTGAGCGACCCGGGTGGAATAGCCTCGGTAACGGTCAAGGTCGGTGCGGCGGCGGCCGTGGCGGCCTCGGTTAGCGGAAACGGCTGGAGTTATGGCATCCCGAGCCTCACCGAGGGGGGGAACGCCATCGTCGTGACGGCACGCGATGTCTCGGGAAACGAATCGGTGGTGACCGGGAGCATTTTGCTGGATACAAGCCCACCGGCACTGACGGTACTTCCTGTTGCAACCCCCACCCTTTTCACTTCTCAAACCATTTCGGGGGACGTTTCCGACCTGGTAGGCGTTGCCTCTGTTTTCGTGCAGGTAGATGGCGGGGAGAAGAGGCAGGCTGTGGTGAACGGCTCCGCCTGGAGCTACCGATTGGAGAACCTGAAGTCGGGCTCTGCTACCCAGGTGTCCATTACTGCCATGGATACCGCGGGCAATGAGAGCGGCCAGGCTGCGGCAGCGGTCTCGATAGGGGTCCTGCAGGCGGGGGACCTGGATGGCGACGTTGCAGTCGGGGTTGAGGATGCCCAGTTCGCCATGCAGATGGCGGTAGGCTCGAAGCAGCCCGATGCAGGGCAGCTGCAGCGTGGCGATCTCGCACCGATGCCGGGAGGAGTACCTGCGCCAGACGGCGTCATAGACACTGGGGATGCCGTGGTGATACTGGGCATCGTAACCGGATTGACCAAATTCTAGGAAAATGTATAGGGGTGAAACAGCCATGAGATCTCCCGCTTTAGGTATGTTTTTACTGTCACTGATCTGTCTGGTTTCCGGATGCGGAGGTGGAGGGGCAACTGGCCCAGGGCCCACTGCAACTACCGCAACCGTTGTCATCAAGACAGTGGGAGCCCCCACCACTCTTTACGGTGTTCAGTTCAAAGTGCAGCTTCCCGCAGGTGCCACGCTGGCTACCGAGGGCGCAGGAGTGATTGCTGCTGGCGTCATGATTCCCTCGGGAGGTGCCACCGGAGGGTTGCTGGAGGCTGGCTACCAATCGAGCAACTCACCTCAGACTGCGACGGTTTCCGTTGCTCATGGCTCCGGATTCCAAGTCGGGGAATTCATGACCAT
>Ga0209317_1001184_pt1 | contig 24420 bp, 20 predicted proteins | sample RifGroB2_FD_183994 | JGI IMG/M metagenome (GOLD analysis project Ga0209317, IMG submission 183994) | Soil microbial communities from Rifle, Colorado, USA - Groundwater B2 (SPAdes) (version 2) | ecosystem: Environmental > Terrestrial > Soil > Unclassified | place: Rifle, Colorado | collected...
TCTCTCCCTTCTTCAGTTCGACGACTGTTTCGCACGGGATCAGGATCTCGCCGAAGAACTCCTCCATCTCGAGTTGCTTGATGCGCTCGGCAAGCGAGAGCCTCACCTTGTTCTCGAAGCCGGAGTAGGTGTGTACGCCGTACCATTTATGTGCCATTTGTCAGTCCTCTAGCGGAGTATCGACTTGATCAGCGTCGTAAGGACCATATCGCAGGCGCCAAGATAAAACGAGATGATCACGATGATGACGACTACTACCTGGGCTGTAGAAATGGTCTCCTTGCGGGTCGGCCAGGTCACCTTGGCAAGTTCTGCCTGTACATCCTCTAAGAAGGTCTTGGTTTTCGCGATCACTAGTCACACCCCACGTGGTGAAGGATTAAATAAAAATGGCAGGCCAGGTAGGATTCGAACCTACAACACCCGGTTTTGGAGACCGGTGCTCTAGCCGTTAGAGCTACTGGCCTGCGGCGGAGGCTTCGCAGATGCGAAGCCCCAAATCGAATAAATTATTTGGTTTCCTTGTGAGGAGTATGCTTACGGCAGAAGCGGCAGTACTTGCTGAACTCCAGTTTCTGCGGAGTGGTTTTCTTGTTCTTCGTGGTGGTATAGTTGCGCTGTTTGCACTCGGTGCAACCAAGGGTGATGATGTCTCTAGCCATGTCTTTGTCCTTTTAAAACTTATTTCAGCGGCAAACTGAGCTTCGCGCTCCAGACCAGGTTCAACACCGGGACATAAAGCGCGAAGATCAGAGGTGCCTTAAGCTATGATGGAGCTGACGACGCCTGCGCCGACGGTGCGGCCGCCTTCGCGGATTGCGAAGCGAAGACCTTCGTCCATGGCGATCGGGGTGATCAGGTTAACGGTGACAGCAACGTTGTCGCCAGGCATAACCATCTCGGTGCCGGGCTCGAGGTCCACGATGCCGGTCACGTCCGTCGTTCTGAAGTAGAACTGCGGGCGGTAGCCGTTGAAGAACGGGGTGTGACGTCCGCCTTCCTCTTTGGAGAGGATATATGCTTCTGCCTTGAACTTGGTGTGCGGGGTGATGGAGCCCGGCTTGGACAGAACCTGTCCGCGCTCGATGTCCTCACGCTTGACACCGCGGAGCAGCGCTCCGATGTTGTCGCCTGCACGCCCTTCGTCCAGAAGCTTCCTGAACATCTCGACGCCGGTAACGGTGGTTTTTGCGGTAGCCTTCATGCCGACGATCTCAACTTCCTCGCCAACCTTCACAATGCCACGCTCAACACGACCGGTTGCTACGGTACCACGACCGGAGATCGAGAAGACGTCCTCGACAGGCATCAGGAACGGCTTGTCGATGGCGCGGACCGGATCAGGGATGTAGGAGTCAACTGCGTCCATCAACTTCAGGATCGCTTCTTCACCCAACTCGCCCTTGTCGCCTTCCAGACCCTTCAGAGCGGAGCCCTTGATGATCGGGATGTCGTCGCCCGGGAAATCGTAGGAGCAGAGGAGTTCGCGAACTTCCATCTCGACCAGCTCGAGGAGTTCCTCGTCGTCCACCATGTCTGCCTTGTTCAGGAACACGACGATATAAGGAACGCCAACCTGACGGGCAAGCAGGATGTGCTCGCGGGTCTGGGGCATCGGGCCGTCAGCTGCGGAAACCACCAGGATCGCGCCGTCCATCTGCGCTGCTCCGGTGATCATGTTCTTTACATAGTCGGCGTGGCCCGGGCAGTCAACGTGAGCGTAATGACGCTTGTCGGTCTCGTACTCGACGTGAGCAGTTGCGATAGTAATACCGCGCTCGCGCTCTTCCGGTGCGTTGTCGATCTGATCGAAAGCCTTGAATATCGCCTGGCCTTTGCCTGCAAGAACCTTGGTGATAGCGGCGGTCAGAGTAGTTTTGCCGTGGTCGACGTGACCGATGGTCCCGACGTTTACGTGCGTTTTGTTTCTTTCAAATTTAGCTTTTGCCATGTAGGAATCCTCCCTAATGTATCAACCTGTTATGTGAATGCTTTTTTGAAGAGTGGAGCCCACAACCGGATTCGAACCGGTGACCTCTTCCTTACCAAGGAAGTGCTCTACCTACTGAGCTATGTGGGCTAATGCAATTATTGGAGCGGGAAACGGGACTCGAACCCGCGACCCTCAGCTTGGAAGGCTGACGCTCTAGCCAACTGAGCTATTCCCGCCAATTTGCAGCGTGTAGCGAAGTTTTTTGATTCGATTTCCACCATCTCAACCAGTACATACGATCTTGCGATCTCCTGGATTGAGCACGGCATCCGTCTCATCTGCAGTTAGTATGGTGGAGGGAGGAGGATTCGAACCTCCGAAGTCGATGACGACAGATTTACAGTCTGTTCCCTTTGGCCGCTCGGGAATCCCTCCAGACGAAGAGCTTAAATTATCAAATGGAGCTGACGATGGGACTCGAACCCGCAACCTGCTGATTACAAGTCAGCTGCTCTACCAATTGAGCTACGCCAGCCTTTCACCCGCCAATCATCTGCCCCGTTCTCGCTGTTGAAACTTGCGTTGCGAAGCGAATCCCTGTTCTAAAGCAAAACCCTCTTGGTGTCAATATCTTTTTTCCAGCTTTAAAAATAAAACTGCAGAAAGTTTAAAGCCTGTAGACCGCATAGCACTATGCTGAATCCCTCTCAGAATTGCAAACCCATATCATAGCGGGGTTTTTATCAGGCGCAACTAGAAAACAACCCATATTGCCACTGACAGTAAATTTAGTGCAACTGACTGACGTTCATCCATTGCTACCCTGCACCGATATTAAAAACATGCTAACCTTTGCAGGGTATCACTATTCAGCACGTGGTGACAAGACCGACGAAATGAGTAACTGCACCAATAGCCGCGATACAGATACTCCTAGGATGCCAGGGAAAACTCCTTGCTCGCCAGAACGACCCTGTCATCCTCAACCAGAATCGAATGCGCGCTGTGCTCTAACCGCTCGTAGAGATGCAGGTACTTGGTAATTTCCGCCTGCTGGCCACTCTTCCGTCCATAGTATTTACCGGTCTGGGCAAACACTGAGGTTACGGCACGATCGTCATAGACTGCAAAATCTAGCGAACCGTAGACGTCGCTACCACTAAAATCAATCGCGGAAGGTAGTTCCTTCCTGAAGGCTATCCGTACTTCAACGCCGTCCCTGTGCTGCGCCATCAGCACCTTCTGCACCTCTAGGTCGCAAAGTTCTTCCCTGCTGGTGACGAAAATCCGGGTGATCTTTATGTCGCGCTCAAGAGCGCGCAGGTTGGAATGATAAAAGTTAACCAGCGCACCGCGACTGAGCCATCCCGACGTCAACGGGTCAATCGCCCGTATCTGGCGCATGGCCTGGTCCGACTGCCGCGCGCCCTCCAGGTAGAAATCCATCTCATCGAGCGGAATAAAGCCCTGCTGCAACTGGGAAAGGCTCTTGAGTGTGCCAGCGACAATATCCTGCGCCTTTAACTGGCATTCCGGGTCACTTATCTGAGCCAGGGCAAAAGGAATCGCATGAACCTGCTGATACTGGACCAGGAGTTCCGCCTTCGTCGTGGCGACGTCCTCCCGCATCAGGTACGTCACCAGCGAGAGCAGTATCCCCAAACCAAAGACTAGGTAGGCCGCCTCCTCGTTATGCAGCACCATGTGGAAGAAGATCGCCAGCCCGGATCCTGCCAGAAACTCTATGAATACCGCCATGTCTTGTATTTTTTTATTCATCTCTCTTACGTTTCTCACATATCCCCCTGTTGTATCTGCATGCAATCGTCCGCGTCTTGAATCCGACACAGGAACACGCATAAAAAAAGCCGGGCCGCCTCATATCAAAGATATTTTGGCGACCCGGCTGTCTCAGTGAGACCCATTAGGCTTTCCGTCCCACCCTCGCGGGCGGTTTAGTATTGTCTGTATCCTGCGCTTATTCTGTGTAACTTTCGTGGCAAAATACACTATTTGACATTCGAGGTCAAGTTAATCCCAAATATGGCAGTCAAGCCACTGTCTTAGTGTGCTATTGGTGGCCCCTGAAATAGGATCATGATTTGCGTTCTAGATAAATTATCTGCTCTCCAGCAGCCCATCCCGTACCAAACTCTGTCGAAGTAACTCCACTTTCTACCAACAACCCGACTCAACCTGAGACATTACTCGTGAGAGATTGGATGTAACATGAGATAGCCCAGAGAACCCGCTCTGCAGCGACCTTGAGAGTAATTGCTTATCATCGCCAGAACCACATCGGCACCACATCATGGTCAAGCCACCGGGACCGAATACCACTCTGCCGGGAGGAGATACTCTCACCTGCAGTTCAAAGACTGGATTGCGTGTTAAAATACGCCAACACTCTGGCATCCAGAGTCAGAGACCCGATGGGAGGCAGTATGCAAAAATTCATTCGCAACAATGGACTGTCACTCGCCCTATTAGTGCTGTTCCTAATCTCACTTTTCGGACAGAGTATCGCCGGCATGCACAAATATAACAATGACCAGACGGAGCACGGAAATCCCTCTGTGACTTTCGAAGAGTATCTCGCGAGCGATGATTTTCTAGAAGCAACTGCCGAAAACTGGGAGAGCGAATTTCTCCAGCTTTTCACCTTCGTTCTCTTGACCCGGTTCCTTTACCAGAAAGGTTCGCCCGAGTCACGCGATCCTGACCAACCAGAGGAAAAGGAGCCCGATACGCCTCCGGAAAAGCTCCCATGGCCAGTGCGCAGGGGCGGTCTAATCCTAAAGCTGTACGAGCACTCGCTCAGCCTGACTTTCCTTCTGCTTTTTATCGTCTCAGTCGGTTTTCATGCACTCGGTGGTGCGGGTGCATATAATCAGGAGCAGCGTGATCACGGCCAGGGGGAAGTTTCGGTCTGGGGCTATTTGGGAACAGCAACCTTCTGGTACGAGTCGCTGCAAAACTGGCAGAGCGAATTCCTGTCTATATTTATGATGGTGGTGTTCTCGATCTGGCTCCGAGAGAAGGATTCTCCCGAGTCCAAAGCAGTGAAGGCGCCACACGATCAGACCGGCAGGTAAGTACCTGCAATTAAAAATCAGGTAAAGCTCTCTTCTTTGACAAGGGGGGGCGGGAGATTTGCCTCGACCTTCGCCTCTGCCTCCGTAGAGGCGAATCATCATTCGCCCGCTGTCCACGGAGTTCATACCCAGCTATCCGGGCAGTGTTCAGCTTGCAGTGCCGGTTGCCGCATCGTAAAAGCCCCTCACCCGGCCTTCGGCCACCCTCTCCCGCTTGCGGGACGTAGCGCTTCAGCGCGAAGGCTCGGAGGGCGAGGATAGGCATTTATCCCTTCTCCCTTCGGGAGAAGGTGCCCCGTAGGGGCGGATGAGGGCGTTGCCACGGAGTGCAGGAGACAATATATAAACGCGGTCTGACTTCCCTTTTTAAAAGTGGGACTTTTTGCCAAAACAAAGAGGGAGCAACCCTTCAAATAAATAGGGCAGCGAAGAAGAAAATAAACTCTACCTTGCTGCCCCTCTAAACCTTCTACATTTCATCAAGACCTAACGACTACCTCTTCGACCTCGCCCCAAACAATTCATCAGCGGCAGCTTCGCGACCACACTCCTTCAATGCAAGCAGACAATTCTTTCGCTCATCCGCAACATGATAGAGCAGCAACGACTTCTGCAGCCCCTTTTCCCTATCCGTCTTCGGAACATAAACCGTCTCGCCGGTGAACGGATCGATCCCCGTATGGAAGATGCATGTGGAAAGCGTTCCCGGTGTGGGTGTGAAATCCTGCACCTGCTCTACCTGCATCCCCCACTGCTTCAGCATGAGCGCCAAATCTACCATGTCCGAAAGGGTGCAGCCCGGATGCCCCGAGATGAAATAAGGGACGATGTGCTGTTTTTTCCCGATCCTGCAGCTCTCCTTCAGGAAGGCGTCCCGGAAGCGCTGGAAAGACGCACGGCCCGGCTTTCTCATCACAGATGTCACCCGATCCGTTAAATGCTCGGGAGCAACCTTCAGCAGGCCACCGACGTGGTGACCGACCAGTTCGCGCAGATACTTCGGCTGACGCTCAAGAAGGTCGTAGCGCACCCCCGATGACACCGCGATATGTTTCACACCAGAAACCTTGCGTGCATTGGAAAGCAGCCGCGAAGCCTTGGTGTCATCGGTGACCAGGTTGCCGCACGGTTTCGGAAACAGGCAACTCCCCCGCCGGCATTTAGCTCCCGCCACGTGGTCACCACAGGAGAGTCCGAACATGTTGGCGGTCGGCCCTCCGACGTCGCTCACGCTGCCGCGAAACCAGGGGAGAGCGACCATCCGCTCCAACTCCTGCAACACGCTGGCCTCACTTCTCGACTGGATGGTCTTTCCCTGGTGGTGTGTGATGGCGCAAAAGGCGCAACCGCCAAAGCAGCCACGATGGGTGGTGACCGAACTTCTTATCTGCTCATAAGCGGGAATGGGTGCTGTGTAGCTCGGATGCGGGGCCTTGACGAAGGGGAGCGCATAGATGGCATCCAGAGCCTTTTCCGAAAGCGGCTCTGCAGGAGGATTACAGACAACGTAACGCGTGGCGTGACGCTGCACCACGATTTCAGCGCACCCAGGGTTCTGCTCCCCAGAGAAAAGCCGGAACGATTCAGCATACGCTTTCTTATCCGCTGTCACTGTCTCGAAACTCGGCAGCTCCAGCACGGAGGCAGCATCATCGGGAAGAGCGGATGAGGCGAAGACCGTGCCGCGAATATTCCTGATGCCGGCAAAGGGTTCGCCACTCTTTAGCCTCTGGGCCAATTCCACCAGCGGGCTCTCTCCCATGCCGTAGACCAGGAGGTCCGCCTTGGCATCGATGAGCACGGATCGTCGCACCTTATCTTCCCAAAAGTCGTAGTGGGCCAGACGCCTAAGACTCGCCTCGATACCGCCTATCACAACGGGCACGTCGCGATAGGCCTCTTTGAGCCGTGAGGTATAGATGATGGTGGCGCGGTTGGGTCGGGCGCCGTGTTTATTGCCGGGAGTATAGGCATCGTCGCGGCGCAGCTTTCTAGCTGGGGTGTAATGGGCCACCATCGAGTCCATCGCTCCGGCTGCCACGGCGAAGAACAGGCGCGGGCGTCCCAAAGCCATGAACGGATCTTTGCTGCGCCAATCGGGCTGAGCGATGATGCCGACACGGAATCCCTTCGACTCCAGGAGCCTCGCCAATAGCGGCACGCCGAAGGCGGGATGATCGACGTAGGCGTCTCCGGTGACGAAGATCACGTCGAGTTCATTCCAGCCGCGGGATTTGGCATCGGATAAAGTGATGGGGAGGAACTTTGAGGATTGCGATTGCTGCTTTGGGGGTCTTGCTTGTTTCATAAAAACCTTGAGTAAAACATTAGCCACCGAGACACGGAGAAATTCTGAGAAGGCCTAATACAATGGAAAACAACCAGCAAGTTAAGATCTTCAGTCCTTTGCTTATGCCTTCCCTATTGCTCAGCCTGTTTTGTGCCTTTCTCAGATTTTCTCCGTGTCTCCGTGGCTAATGGTTTTGTCTTTTACGGGAACATCGGCAGAAAGTCCAGCCCCAGGGTCTCCGGGAGACCGCACATCAGATTCATGTTCTGAACCGCCTGCCCGGACGCGCCCTTCACCAGGTTGTCGATCGCGGAGACGATAATTACCCTGCCGGTCCTATCGTCGACGGCGATCCCGATATCGCAGAAGTTGGAACCCCTGACATGCGCGGTCGACGGGAAGGTTCCTTCCGGAAGCACCCGCACAAACGGCTCGCCGTCGTAGAACGCTTCATAGAGCGTGATCAGATCCGCCGCAGACACCTTGCCCAGCGGATTGGTGTAGATGGTGGAAAGTATGCCGCGATCCATCGGGACCAGGTGCGGGGTGAAAGATACTCTGAGTGGATCTCCGGCAAGAAGCGACAGCTCCTGCTCGATTTCCGGGATATGACGATGCGTCCCGCCTACACCGTAGGCCCGGAACCCTTCATTGACTTCGCAGTAAAGACTTTCCACCTTCGCCCCGCGCCCGGCACCGGTCACACCAGACTTGGCGTCAATGATGATCGACTTCGGGTCGATGACTTTGCCCTTCAGTAGCGGCGCCAGACCGAGAATTACACTGGTCGGGTAACAGCCGGGATTGGCAACCAATGACGCCTCGGCGATCTGCAGGCGGCGCAGTTCCGGAATACCGTAGACTGCCTCCTGCAAAAACTCCGGGTTCAGGTGCTTGTCGTACCACTGGCCGTAAACCTCTGCATCATGCAGGCGATAATCGGCGGAAAGGTCGATGACGTTCTTATTCATCTTCAGGAAGGTCGGCACGACTTCCATGGCGGCCTTATGCGGCAGCGCCGTGAACACGATATCGACCTTTTCTGCGATACCGACCGGCTCCAAGTTTTCCAACTCGATGTCGTACCTGCCGCGCAGGGTCGGGAAAACATCACTTACGGGGCGGCCTGCACTTTGCTCGGAAGTGACGCAGGTAACAGCAACCTCGGGGTGGGAATGCAGGATCCGAATTAGTTCGACACCGGTGTAGCCGCTTGCGCCGACGATGGCAACCTTTAGCATGAAGGCCTCCCTTAAAAGTAGTATTGAAAACAAAAGATGAGATCGCTGAAACAGATCTCATTCAGAGTAACTATTAATCCATCAACCGGATCAAATCCTATCAAGCCGAAATACGACTACTCAATTCATATCAAGCCGTACCACGACCACCATTCATATTACGCCAGTTGCTTTATAAATCGCAACCGCTTCATGGCAACGGCTCTACTAACTGCGTCACTCCCCCAGCAAGCTTTGGACTAATAGATCAAAGGAGTTTCGTCGTGCACTCTGAGTCTAAGCGAGCCAACCGTTATGAGATCAGGAGGGGGGATCAAAGAACCACCACAGTATACCCGAAAGAAACAGCAAAAGGAGGAACCCTTTCGGATTCCCCCTTTGTAATGCTTGAGCAGCATCCTTTCTCGAAAAGCGGATTAACGCTTGGAGAACTGGAAGCTTGCGCGGGCTGCTTTCTTGCCGTATTTCTTTCTTTCCTTGATACGCGAATCGCGGGTGATGAACCCGGCTTTCTTCAGCGTACCGCGGAGGTCTGCATCGATGTCGATGAGCGCCTTGGTGATGCCGTGCTTGATCGCTCCGGCCTGACCTGAGTCGCCGCCGCCCTTGACGGTGCAGAAGATGTCGAACTTGCCGACGTTCTCTGTCAGTTCCAGGGGCTGCATAACTACCATCTTGGAGGTCTCCCTGCCGAAGTAGTTCTCAAGCGTCTTGGTATTTACGATGATCTCGCCGGTGCCGGCCTTGAGCCAGACCCGCGCGATCGACGACTTTCTCTTGCCTGTAGCATAAAAGCTAACTACTGCCATTTTATATCTCCTGATGAACGAATTATATGTTCAGATTCTTCGGATTCTGTGCTGCGTGCGGATGAGCTTCGCCCGCATAGATCTTCAGCTTCTTCAGCATGTGACGAGCAAGCTTGTTCTTGGGAAGCATGCCCTTGACTGCTTTCTTCAGCAGTTCTTCGGGTTTCTTCTCGATAAGCTTGGCAGCAGAAATTTCTTTCAGCCCGCCTACATAACCGGAGTGGCTGTAGTATGTCTTGTCGGAAAATTTCTTGCCGGTAAGAGCGATTTTCTCGGCGTTGACAACAATAACGAAGTCGCCGGTGTCGACACTCGGAGTGAAAGTCGGCTTGTTCTTGCCGCGCAGTACGTTGGCGATTTCAGTCGCAACACGGCCGAGCACCTTATTATCCACATCAACCAGATACCAATCCCTGGTCACATCTTCTTTTTTGGCAACTTTCGTCGTCTTCATCAAAACCTCACAACTATCTGGAATTAGCACTCGGACTTACAGAAAGTTGAAAATTTAGTCGATTTGGGCACCAATGTCAAGACAAAACTCACAGCAGGAGTTCAGGAGGGTAAAAAACCTGCATCAGGCAAAGCCCTTGAGGAGGCGCGGTTATCCCGGAAACCTGCCGGTCCCCCTCGCGAAGCAGCCTGGCCACATCCTGCGGCGCCCTTCTCCCCTGCCCCACTTCGACGATGGTGCCTGCGATGATGCGTATCATATTCTTCAAGAACCCGGTTCCGTTCACGTCGATGTGGAGGAAGGAGCCATCCTGGACCAGGTCGAGCGAATTTATTTTACGAACCGTGGTCTTGGCAGCGCAGTTGGAGGCACGAAAGGCGGCGAAGTCATGCTCTCCTATGAACAGTGCACATGCGGCGCGCATAGCTTCAAGATTGAGCTTCCCGCCCAGACGCCAGGCGGTGTGACGCGCAAGTGGCGAGCGAAGGCCGTCCAGGAGGAGCGTGTAGCGGTAATGTTTGCATGTCGCATCGGCGCGAGGGTTGAAGGGAAGCGGCACCTCGCAGACCTCCCGCACGGCGATGTCGTTGGGGAGCATGGTATTAAGCCCCTCCCGAAAAGCACGCAGCGGCAATCCCTTATCCGTGTTGAAACAGGCGACCATGCCGCGGGCATGCACGCCGGCATCGGTCCGACCGGAAGAGCGGAGTTTGGCAGGTTCGCCAAGCATCTGGCAGAGCGCCCGCTCCATGACCTCCTGGATGGTGATGCCGTTAGGCTGCACCTGCCATCCCGAGTAAGCAGTGCCGTCGTATTCGATGATCAATTTGATATTGCGCATGTTTGTATGAACCATTTAAATAAAGGCGGCATCTTCCGCCACTTCGTGTCGCTGCGAAGTAGTACACCCTGGCAGCAACCGATGAATCTGACAATTTAAAACAACCTACCCCTTTGATATAGACTCCCCCCTTTGACAAAGGGGGGCGGGGGGGGATTTGCCTTTAGAAGTAGACTCCAGCATCAGCAGACCCAGGAGAAATCCTAACCCTAAGTGCGTCCCCTTTTCGCAGTCAGCCCCCCTCTCCCTACCCCTCTCCCACAAGGGGAGAGGGGACTTTAAGCTCCCTCCCGCGAGGGGCTAGGGACTTTAAGCTCCCTTCCCAAGAGGGGATAGGGGACTTTGGCTCCACTCACACGAGAATAGGAACCTTGGCTCCCCTCCCTTGATGGGAGGGGCTGGGGGAGGGTGGACTTCCGCCCACCTATTACTTCACTTATTACTTCAGATACTTCTCAATCAGTATCTCAGCGATCTGCACGGCGTTGGTCGCTGCACCTTTGCGGATATTGTCAGCCACGATCCAGAGGTTCAACCCGTTCTCGACGGACTCGTCCTCGCGGATACGGCCTACCAGGGTAAGATCCTCGCCTGCCGCGTTGATGGCCATCGGGTAATCACCGGCGGCCGGGTCATCTACCAGTGCAACGCCCGGTGCTCCCTTCAGGATCTCCCTTGCCTTGGCGACGGAAATCTTTTCCACGGTCTCGATGTTGACCGATTCGGAGTGGCCGTAGAAAACCGGCACCCTGACGCAGGTCGCGGTGGTCTTGATGTCCGCTCCCATGATCTTCTGGGTCTCGTTCACCATCTTCATCTCTTCCTTGGTATAGCCGTTGTCGCAGAAGGAGTCGATCTGCGGCAGACAGTTGAAGGCGATCCGGTGCGGGTAGACCTCGTTTTTCGTAGGACGGCCGTTCAAAAGTTCCCCGGCCTGGACCCGCAGCTCGTCAATGGCCTTTTTGCCTGTGCCGGAGACTGCCTGATAGGTGGAGACCACAATCCTTTTGATGGTGCCGAAATCGTGCAGCGGCTTGAGCGCCACCACCATTTGGATGGTGGAGCAGTTCGGGTTGGCGATGATCCCCTTCTTCTTGTAATCGGCGATGGCGCCGGCATTCACCTCGGGAACTACCAGCGGGACATCCTTGTCCATGCGCCAGGCGCTGGAATTGTCGATGCAGACGGCGCCAGCCTTGGCGGCAGACGGGCAGAACTCCTCCGAACGCGCTCCTCCTGCTGAAAACAGGGCGATATCGATTCCTTCGAAAGAGTCGTGGGTCAGTTCCTCAACCAGAACCGATTTGCCGGCAAACTCCAGCACCTGGCCGGCGCTGCGGCCACTTGCCAGCAAGGTGATCTTGCCAACCGGAAAATTGCGTTCCTCAAGACACTCGATCATCTGGGTTCCGACCGCACCGGTCGCGCCTACAATTGCAACGTTCCAAAGCCTGCTCATACTCGTTCTCCTCGTGGACAAAAACGGGAGCGCGCCCCCCATAACTTCCGGGGACGCGCTCCACGATCACTGCCAATTTGAATTTAACCTATCTGACAGATCCGACTGATCTGAATAATCTGTCAGATCACTTTTCCGCTATCTTTCCTTCAGTATCTGCAGCATGCGGCGCAGCGGTTCGGCAGCGCCCCAAAGCAGCTGATCGCCGCAGGTAAATGCGGAGAGGTACTGCGGCCCCATCTTCATCTTGCGCACACGGCCGATCGGCACCGTGAGCGACCCGGAAACTGCCGCCGGGGTGAGCTGCGACAAGGTATCAGCCTTATTGTTGGGAACCAGCTTCACCCACTGGTTGTCGTTCTTGATCATCTCCTCGATATCAGCGATCGGGACATCCTTGTTCAGCCTGATGGTGAGAGCCTGGCTGTGGCAGCGCATGGCGCCGACACGCACGCAAAGGCCGTCGACCGGGATCGGGGTCGTGGTGCCGAGGATCTTGTTGGTCTCTGCGAAACCTTTCCACTCCTCGCGGCTCTGGCCGTCCTCGACCTCGCGGTCGATCCAGGGAAGCACGTTACCGGCCAGCGCGAAACCGAACTCTTTGGTCGGCAGCAGGTCGCTTCGCAGCGTGCTGGTAACCTCGCGATCGATGTTGAGGATCGCCGAGGAGGGATTCTGCAGATGCGTAGCTACCGAACCGTGCAGCACGCCCATCTGGGAGAGCAGTTCGCGCATGTTGGGAGCACCGGCGCCCGAGGCCGCCTGGTAGGTCATGGAGGAGATCCACTCAATGACGCCAGCGCGGAACAGCCCGCCCAGAGCCATCAGCATAAGGCTCACGGTGCAGTTACCGCCGACATAGTCCTTGACGCCTTTGGCAAGGGCTGCATCGATAACGCCACGGTTCACCGGATCAAGGATGATAACCGCGTCAGACTCCATACGCAGCGTGCTCGCCGCGTCGATCCAGTACCCCTGCCAACCAGCCTTATGCAGCTCCGGGCGCACCGCCTTGGTGTAATCGCCACCCTGACAGGTGATGATCACATCGAGCTTCTTCAGCTCTGCGATGTCCGAGGCGTCTTTCAGGACCCCGGCATTCATGGGCGCAGGCTGACCCGCCTGCGAGGTGGTGAAGAATACAGGTTCGATGCCTGCAAAATCGTTCTCTTCCTGCATGCGCTGGAGGAGAACGGAGCCTACCATGCCACGCCAACCGACAAGTCCGACTTTCATAGGGGTACGTTCCTTTTCTGTAGTTATAGGCAGGCTAGCTGCCTAATGGTAATAGATTTCAGTCTTTACTGTAGGAGCGGCATTCCTGCCGCGATCCTTCAGCACAAATTAAGCTTTACTCGACAAGACATCCTCGTAGCAAGATGGCTATCGCGGCAGGAATGCCGCTCCTTGCCGCTTACAGCGCGGCTATGATCGCGTCGCCTATCTCGGAAGTATTCACCAGCTTCTCGCCAGCCTTCTCCATGTAGATATCCTGGGTACGGAAACCCTGATCCAGCACCTTGGCGACAGCGTTGTCGATGGCGTCGGCTGCTTCCACCATCCCGAAGGAGAAACGGAGCATCATGCCTGCCGAGAGGATCTGGGCGATCGGGTTGGCGATCCCCTGTCCCGCGATGTCGGGTGCGCTACCGCCGGAGGGCTCGTACATCCCGAAGGTCCCTTCGGCAAGCGAAGCGGAAGGGAGCATGCCGAGCGAACCGGTCAGCATGGCGGCTTCGTCGGAGAGGATGTCGCCGAACATGTTCTCGCAGAGGATCACGTCGAACTGCTTGGGCCATTTTACCAACTGCATTGCGGCGTTGTCCACGTACATGTGGGTCAGCTCAACGTCCGGATATTCCTTGGCAATGGTGATCACGATCTCGCGCCAGAGCACGGAGGTGGAGAGCACGTTCGCCTTGTCGATGGAGCAGACCTTCTTGCCGCGCTTGCGTGCCGCCTGGAAGGCAACGTGGGTAATGCGCTCGATCTCGGGCACGCTGTAGCGCATGGTGTCGACGCCGATCCGGTCGCGCCCTGCCCCTTCGATTCCCTTGGGCTGCGAGAAGTAGATGCCGCCGGTAAGCTCGCGGATCACCAGGATGTCGAAGCCTCCCGCGATCACTTCTTCCTTGAGCGACGAGGCGCTGGTAAGCGAGGGGAAGATGATGGCCGGGCGCAGGTTGGCGTAGAGGCCGAAAATCTTGCGCAGCGGCAACAGGGCGCCGCGCTCGGGCTGCTCGTCGGGGGGAAGCGTTTCCCACTTGGGTCCGCCTACCGAGCCGAACAGGATGGCGTCGGAAGCCTTGCAGATATCAACGGTGGTCTCGGGAAGTGCGCGACCTTCAAGATCGATCCCTGCTCCGCCTACGTTAGCGCGGGTACGCTCGAAGGTGACATCGTAGCGTTTCTCGACTGCATCCAGCACCTTAAGTGCTTCTGTCATAACCTCTGGGCCAATGCCGTCACCCGCAAGCACTGCAACCTTAAATGTCTTTCCCATTACGCACCCCTCCACAATGTTATAAAATAGCGATTCTATTAGCGGGGGCGCCACATTGTCAACATAAAAAGGCCGCTAAACTTAGGTTTAACGGCCTCAAACAAACTCGCTATGTCGGCTTTTTAAGGAGCCTTTATCTCTTCGCTCTTGGTGCGCAGCTTCTTCACCAGTGCAGGATAACCCTCATTGTTAATGAGCCTGTTGAACTGGCCGCGGTAGTTGGAGACCAGGCTCACCCCTTCTATCACGACGTCGTATACCATCCACTTGCCCCCCTTTTGACTGAGCCGGTAATCCAGGGAGTACTCGTCGCCTTTGGGCACGATCACCTTAGACTTCACCTCGGCATGCTGACCGTCGACAATTTCCTTGAGATAGACGATCTTTTCATTGTGATAGCCTTCGATCTTGCCGGCATAGGAGTTTTCCAAAAGGGTCTGGAACAGTCCGACAAACTCCTGGCGCTCCGCCGGGGTGCGAGCCTTCCAGTGGGTTGCCAGGGAGCGCTGAGCCATCTCCTGATAATCAAAGATGCTGCTTATGCTTTTCCTGAGGGCCTGTCTTCGCTGCGGCTCGTTCTGTGGCTTTTTCAGCTCAGCATCACCGACGATCCTGACAACCTCGTCAACGACCCGCTTCACCTCGTCGGTGGCACCGGCCACGGCCTGTGCAGGAAGAGTTGCCAAGAGACAAAAGCACACCAGGATAATGGAAACTGCAGATTTCATATCTATCTCCTTGTCAATCTTGAGCGGCTTGTGATAGCCGCAATGTTGTAGTTTATTTTCATGAAGTCATATGTTACATTCGGACAGCCGACGATGTCGATTAGAGCATAGCATGTGTGTCATATCTTGAGCAACCACCACAACATTCTGTTATCGCGTCTGTATTTTCAAGAAACGGTCTATCACTCAAGACCTCGAACCTCAGCTAGCTACAGTACTAAGGCGTCCCTGGTTGCCGGCAGGCTCACACTGGTAGACAGAGCCGATGAGATCAACTAAATATAATATGATTCCGGCATTCGACAACCAGGCAGGAAGCGATTATTATGCTTGTCTGCCGGGAAACGGCAAGGGCACAATGGCTAATTTAAAGTGCAACTGGCACGGACTGATATCTATTGTGACAGTTTCTCATTGCTATATAGAGCGCTTGATTGCGTGGAGGCAACATGATACGTCTTTCTCACCCTATGCATCTGGCAGCGCTACTGGCTCTTTTGGCCATGACAGCCTGCTGCCCCGCCGGTAACTCCGCCATGAGCAAAGATTCTATGACCAGACAGTTGATGGGTGATCCTGAGAATCCCTATCCGCTTGCTTCCGCACCGAAGGTAGGGGATATTGTCCACCTGCCGACCGGCACCTCGGTAAACCTTGCACAAATGCTGGATATTGCCGGTGATGCGCGAGTGGTCTACATCGGCGAGACCCACGACAATCCCGCCTCGCATCTCCTGGAATTGCAGACCCTCCAGGGCCTTGAACAGCGTCACCCAGGTAAGGTGGCACTCGGCATGGAGATGTTCGCCCGCTCACAGCAGCCGATGCTGGATCGCTGGGTCGCCGGAGAACTGGACGAGAAAGCCTTCCTGAAGCAATCCGGCTGGTTCGAAAACTGGAAGATGGACTTCGAGTACTACCGCGAGTTGCTCATTTTCGCCCGGGACCGCCATATCCCGATCATTGCCTTAAACGCGGAAAAGAATCTGGTGCAGGCGGTGCGCAGCAAAACGCTTGAGGAGCTGAGCGCCGAGGAAAAGGCCCAGATGCCGGAGATGGATCTGAACGACCCGTACCAGCGCGGCATGGCGCAAGGCATTTTCGGCGGCCACAGCCACGGCAAGATGCATATCGACAGTTTTCAGCGCGTCCAGACGCTTTGGGACGAGGTGATGGCCGAAACTGCGGCCCGCTACCTGGCGAGCCCCGCCGGAAAGGATCGGCATCTGCTGGTGATCGCCGGTGGCAACCATATCAGCTACGGTTTCGGCATCCCGCGCCGTGTCTTTCGCCGCCTCCCCATCTCGTACGTCATGATCGGCGGCAATGAAATTGAGATCGCCGAAGAAAAGAAAGGGCAGTTGATGGATGTGGAACTCCCCGACGTCCCGATGGTCCCCTACGATTTCCTGGCCTTTCTCTCTTATGCGGGACTGCCGAAACAGGGAGTGCTCCTGGGCGTGGCTTTCGAGCCGACACCGGCGGGACGCGGACTGCTGGTGAAAACTGTGCTCCCCGGCTCCAACGCCGAAAGGGCGGGCGTGAAACAGGATGACCTGCTGCTGACCCTGGACGGCGAAAAACTCTCTGACAGCTTTGACCTGGTTTACGCCATAAAGAAGAAACGCGCCGGCGACCGGAGCACTCTGCAGGTCGAGCGCCAGGGGAAGCAACTGGATCTTGAGGTGCTGTATCAGGCGGATGAAGCTAGCTCTCACGGCAAGCAGTAGACCGTAGCTGATGAACCTTGCTCCCACGGTAAGCAGAGCCTGTGACAGATGAACCTGACTTCCCTGGCAAGCAGTAACACGCTTACCAGGCTGCACACTATTTTCCAATCAAGCTTCTGAACTTAATGCCGAGAAGAAGGAGGAATAATTTGTACTCAATGAGCAACGTGGGAAGAAATACCATCGCGATGGTTCTTGCTGGAGGAAAAGGAGAGCGCCTGGACCCGCTCACTGTCAGACGGGCCAAGCCCAGTGTCATGTTCGGCGGGAAATATAAGATTATCGACTTTGTCCTTAGTAACCTGTTCAACTCGGGCATCAAGAAAGTCTATATTCTCACCCAATACCGCGCCTATTCGCTGAACAAACATATCCGCGAGTCGTGGGGCAAATGGACCGGCCTGGGCGAGTTCTACGTGGCGATTTCGCCTGAAACCAGCAGCGAAAGCGAGGAGTGGTTCAAGGGGACCGCCGATGCGATCCTGCAGTACCTCCGCTTCGTGGAATCCTCCGATGCCGACTACGTGGCGATCTTCGGGGGCGATCACATCTACAAGATGGATGTCAGCCAGATGATCGACTATCACCGCCACAATCGGGCGGATCTCACCTTGGCGGCACTTGAGGTACCGGCCGAGGAAGCTACACGCTTTGGCGTCTTTACGGTGGATGAGGATTTCCGGGTCACCGGCTTCGCCGAGAAGCCGGAACATCCGGAAACCATACCGGGAAGGAACACCTGTTTCGCCTCGATGGGGAACTACATATTCTCCACCAAAAAGCTGATCGAGGTTCTGCAGGAGGGCAAGAAGCTGTACGAGGATCTCGATTTCGGCAAGCATATCATCCCGATGATGCTGGCAAACCGCGACAAGGTCTTCACCTACAACTTCAACGACAACCAGATCCCCGGCATGAGGGCGGAGGAGCGGGGATACTGGAAGGATGTGGGAACCCTCGAATCGTACTACGAGGCGAACATGGATCTGATCAACGTGTCGCCGCAGTTGAACCTCTACAACTACAAGTGGCCCATCCTCACCAACCAGGGGAATCTGCCGCCGGCCAAGACCGTGTTCGACGAAGACGGGCGGCGCGGCCTCAACATCGACTCCTATGTTTGCGCGGGGTGCGTAACGAGCGGCGGCACGGTCAAGAGAACCATCCTCGGCCCGCGCTGCAAGGTGAACAGCTTCAGCCTGGTGGAAGACTCCATCCTGTTTGAAAACGTCTCGGTTGGGAGAAATGCCAAGATCAGAAAAGCGATCATCGACAAGAACGTGGTAATACCGGATGGCGCTGAAATCGGTTACGACCATGACCAGGACAGGGCCAAGGGGTATCGGGTAACGGAATCGGGGATAGTTGTGGTTTCCAACACGGACATCAAGTAATGCTGCACCGGAGCACCCTCCCTTTACGGGAGGGGGTGAGGGCACTGCCATTAAGCTAGCGGAACCCGTATATTGGTAGGTCGGGTTAGCGGTCTCATCGCGTAACCCGACGGCATGTTGGGGTTCACGATAGAACCGTTCACCCCAACCGACGTGTCGAGGCCTCCTGTAGGAGCGGCATTCCAGCGCCGCGATTGATCTGCGGAGAATCGCGGCTGGAATGCCGCTCCTACACTCTGTCCCAGATTTAATGGGTGGGGGGAGGATCCCTCTCCCACTTGCGCAGCGCGGCCGACGCAACCGGTTAAATTCACTTCACTTTACTGCCGACGTGAGCGGTTCAAAAGCTTGACGGCGCAGCTGCCGCCATGTCATGCTATATGCTCTTTTAGCTCAACCCTATTGAAGCAGTTGTTCGTGCGACGGGAGCACAGATGTGGACGGGATCGAAAATCCGGGTAGGGCGTGAAATACAAAAGATAGTCGGGGTGTATGCCCTATTCGGTAGCGCCTGGATTTATCTTTCCGATTCGTTTTTGATCTGGCTGATTAGCGATCCCGGCACCAGATCCCGCATAGAAGTCTTCAAGGGTCTCTTCTTCATCATATTCACCTCCGCCCTGCTCTACCAGTTGATCGGACGCTTCGCCAGGCGCAATGCCGAGACGATCCGTCAGCTTACCGACAGCGAAGATCGCTTCCAGACCATCTACCACAACGTAAACGACGCCCTTTTGATTCAGGATGCTGCCACCGGCGCGATCGTGGACGTGAACCGGACCATGTGCGGCATGTTCGGCTACACCCGGGCCGAGGCGCTGCAACTTCAGGTTCAGGACCTGAGCCTCGACGAGGCTCCCTATTCACAAGCAGAGGCGCTTTCTCTTCTTAAACTGGCCGCTCGCGGGATACCCCAGAACTTCGAGTGGCGCAGCAAAAAAAGAGACGGCACCGTCTTCTGGACCGAGGTGAACCTGCGTCGCGCCGCCATCAATGGTGAGCAGCGGATCATTGTCATGGTGCGGGACATCGAGGCTCGAAAAGAGGCGGAGGAGGCGCTGCGGCAGAACGAAGCGATCCTGAAAATCCTGATGGAGGAGATGCCGGCGGGGGTCGGCTGGTCCGACGAGTCCGGGGTCATTCAATATTTGAACGATTTCCTCAAAGGTTGCCTGCTGGATTGGTTTAATTGCGTGCCCGCGGAGGTGCCTACGGTTGACGACCTGTTGCGGCATGCCCTGCCGGATCCGACCTACCGCCGCAAGGTCCTGGAGAGCTGGAACCGCTCCATTGCCGAGAACAGGGCAACCGGAAATCCCGTGCCGCCCATCGAGGCGAAAGTCACCTGCGGCGACGGATCGGTCAAACATCTGTTCCTCAACACACGCCTGGTCTACAACAGGATACTCTTCATCTTTACCGACATCACCAGGTGGGAAGCGATGCAAGCCGACATCCTCAAGGCGCAGAAGCTGGAATCGCTTGGGGTGCTGGCCGGCGGGATCGCCCACGATTTCAATAACATCCTGACCGGCATTCTCGGCAACATCTCCTTTGCCAACCTGATGATCGAGGGGTCGCACCAGGCGCATAAGCCGCTGCAACAGGCAGAGAAGGCATCGCTTCGGGCTGCGGAACTGGCTCATCAACTGCTGACCTTCGCCAAAGGGGGTCAACCGGTAAAAAAGACGGTTTGTGTGGCGAACCTGGTGCAGGAATCGCTCTCCCTTGCCTTGCACGGCTCGAAAGTTAAAAGCGTTGTCGAGATCCCCGAGTCCCTGCATGCCATAGAGGCGGACGAAGGGCAGATGAACCAGGCATTCAACAACGTCATCATCAACGCGCTGCAGGCGATGCCGGATGGCGGCACCCTGACCGTCAGGGGAGAGAACATTACCTTGGATGCCGAAAATGGCGCTGCGCTTGCCGCCGGAGATTACGTACGACTGACCTTCACCGATCAGGGGGGTGGCATTCCCCACGAAGACCAGCAGCGTATATTCGATCCCTATTTCACTACCAAAGCCGGCGGTACCGGCTTAGGGCTTGCTTCGGTACACTCCATCGTGAGCAAGCACAACGGCAAGATAGAGGTGAATTCGGTCCTGGGCAAAGGGACCACCTTTACCTTTTATTTACCCACTCTGGGATGCGTCGCCCCTGAGCCGGAATCTTTACCTGCAGCAGCGTTACGGACCGAGAGCGAGGTCGAAGGCGCCGTTTTGGTCATGGATGATGAAGAACCTATCAGGATGCTCGCCGCCGACATCCTGGAATACCTGGGTTACCGGGTAGGCACCTGCAGCTGTGGCGAGGAGGCGGTCAAGCTTTACAAGGAGGCCGGAGAGTCAGGCAGACCGTTTGTGGCCGCCATCATGGACCTCACCATACCCGCCGGCATGGGAGGCAAAGAAGCCGCCCGGCAGATCCTGGCATACGACCCGGGCGCGCGGCTGATAGTCTCCAGCGGGTACTCGAATGACCCGGTCATGTCGCGATACTCCGATTACGGCTTCTGTGCCGCTGTCGTCAAGCCCTACCGTGCTGCGGAGATAGAGCAGGCACTTGCGGCAGGGCTGGCATCCGGGGCTAAGGGGCGAATTCGGGGCTAGGGGCAGAACCGGGGCTAGGGTCTAGAATTCAACATCGGGGCTAGGGGCTAAAATCAAGACAGGGGCTAAGCTTCTGGATCTTGGGTAATAACGAACAAAAGGGCCATGGGTAAGGGACTTATTCCTTTACCATGGCCCTTTTCAGTTGTGATCTGCAGCCTGTGATCGTGCTCTACACAGCCCCTAGCCCCAGTCCTGCCCTTTAGCCCCGGCTCTGCCCTTTAGCCCCGGTCCTGCCCTTTAGCCCCGGCTCTGCCTCTTAGCCCCGGCTCTGCCTCTTAGCCCCGGTTCTGCCTCTTAGCCCCGGTTCTGCCTCTTAGCCCCGGCTCTGCCTCTTAGCCCCGGCTCTGCCCTTTAGCCCCGGTTCTGCCTCTTAGCCCCGGCTCTGCCTCTTAGCCCCGGCTCTGCCTCTTAGCCCCGGCTCTGCCTCTTAGCCCCGGCTCTGCCTCTTAGCCCCGGCTCTGCCTCTTAGCCCCGGTTCTGCCTCTTAGCCCCGGTTCTGCCCCCCAAGCCGTTCACTTCGTGGCCTCTCCCGTTGCGTACCCCAGGTTGGCAAGAGCCAGGTTGTAGTTGTAAATCGACTGGTAGTAGGCGGCCCGCAGCTTGGCATACTGCTGCAGGGAATCGAAGATCTCCTTGGCGGGCCCTACCCCGAAATCGAAGTTGGCGATTGCTGTGACGGCCCATTTCTTGGAACTCTCATAGCCGCCCCTGGTTGCCTCCAGGCTGCTTTCCGCCTCCAACCCCTCATTGTGGAACTTGGTGATCTGCAGCGGTATATTCTCGTCGGCAAAATACTTGGTCGATACCAGCTTGTCGTACTGAGCCTGCTCTTGCGCGATCTTGGCGGTGGTGATGCCGAAATCCAGCTTCCACTTGATCCCTAGCGCCACACCGCCCCAGAAGTGGTTGAACTCATCCGGCACCCAGGGGTTGGTAACTTTGTCGCGCCCGGCCGAGTGCGCCACCGACAGATTGCCCCCCAGGAAGATGTCCGGATAGCGGGCAGCTTTGGCGGCGGCCACCAATTCGCTGCGTGCCTGCAATCCTTCCTTCACCTGCCTGAATTCCGGCCGCTTCTCCCTGGCCCGCGCTACGTAGCCGGTCAGGTCTCCAAGAGGATCCGTCACCCTGACAAGCCTCTCATCGGCGAGTTCCAGGGGAGTTTCGGAACGAAGCCCGATCTTTGCTTTCAGCGCAGAAAGAGCCAGCGTCTCACCCTTAGTTGCCTCGGCCAGGTACTTGCGGACCTCGCCGCCGAAGGCGTCCAGCTTGTAAAGATCAGCCTCCTCCACGTTGGTCGAATTCTGTTCCAGGAGCTTGTTAGCCTTGTCGCGGGCCCGGGACAGGTCGTCGCGCACCTCGCTCAAGAGCTGTTTCAGCTCCCGGGCAAGCAGCACGCCGTAATAGTATTCCTTCACCTTGAGGACGATCTCGTTTTGCCTTTGCTCCTTGCGTGCCTTCTCCACTTCGATGCCGTGCTTCGCCGCGGACATGGCGTGCGAGATCTTGCCGAAGGTATAGATCGGCTGGACCAGGGTGGCGTCGCCGCGCTCGAACCAGGTCAGACTGTCGGTGTCATTGATCTCATCGGGAGAGCTCACCTGATTGCCCCGCGCTCTGGGAACCGGACCGGTAAGCCCCAGGAAATCGATCTGGGGATAGCGGTACCCCTTGGCCTCGTGGAGCTTCGCAGTGGAGAGCGCGATGTCCGCCTGCGCCTCCCCAAGTTCCGGGGCGTTCGCCAGCGCGCGCTCGATGCACTGCTGCAAGGTTAGCGTCTCCGCCGCAGCCGGAACCGGCGCGGCCGCAAGCAGCAGAACTGCGGCAAGCAGGCCCAAAGCTTTGGACCCGGCGGCCGACGAACGAAACCGGATCGGAACTCCTTTTATCGCTGCTAGTAAACGCTTCATGTCTCCCCCTTTGCCAAGTTATAAGGTTATCGGCTGACGGTATTAATCCAGCTGACCGTGCACGAACTTGCTGAACAGCTCCTCCAGATCGACCGCGGACTCGGTCTCCCGGATGGTCCCGCCTGCCGCTATCAAGGTATCGGAGCCCCCCGGCTTGAGCAGGACGTACTTGTCTCCAATGATCCCCCGGGTGCGCACGGAGGCGATGACATCATCCTGGAGCTTTACCTCGCGGCGTATCTTGAGAAGCACCCGCGCCCTTCCGATATTTTCCGGATCGATGCTGATGTTCTCGACGCGGCCGACATCTACGCCGGCGATCTCCACGGAAGCACCGTTTTTCAGCCCCGCCACCGAATCGAAATATGCGCTGACCTCGTAATAGTTCCCCCCGAAGAACTCAACCTTGCCGAGCCTTATCGAGAGGTAGCCCAGGCAGAGTATGCCGACCACCATGAAGATGCCTACCGCTATATTTATCTGCTCTCTTGTCATATCCGCACCTGTTTAGCTTTCATTTCTGATTTCAGGTCATTTGAATGGGCCCTTCCAGGCTCCCGCTGATGAACTGCCGCACCATCGGATGTGCGGATGCCTGGATCTCCTGCGGGGTCCCGACCGCGATGATGCTGCCGCGATAAAGCACTGCGACCCGATCCGAGATGTCGAAGATCTCCGGTATTTCATGAGAGACCACGACAGCGGTGTAGCCGAACCTGGCGTGGGTCTCCTTGATCATCTGATGGGTGGCGCGGCAGATGACCGGGTCGAGACCGGTGGTCGGCTCGTCGAACAGGATGATGCGCGGATCCATCAAAAGCGCCCGGGCCAGCCCGACCCTCTTTTTCATGCCGCCCGAGAGCTGGTCCGGGTATTTGGCATCCACCCCGGTGAGCCCCACATGAGACAGGGCGTCCCGCACCCGCAGGGCGATCTCGTCATCCGACAACCTGGTCTTTTCCTGCAGCGGAAAGGCGACGTTCTCGAAGACGGTAAGGGAGTCGAAGAGCGCAGCGTTCTGGAACAGCATGCCGAACTTCTCGCGCACCCGATTCATCCCCCCACGGCTGAGCCGGGCGATGTCCTCCCCGTCCACTATGACCTGTCCCTCGTCGGGGCGCAGCAGGCCGATCATGTGCTTCAAGAGCACGCTCTTTCCCTCGCCGGACGGGCCGATGACTGCGGTGATCAGGCCGGTCGGGATTTGAAGGTCCAACCCGTTCAGCACGATCTGGCTCCCGAACGATTTTTTCACCCCTTTTAGCTCTATCATGGCAGCATCACAGTAGCACCGAAGTAATGAAGTAGTCCCAGACCAGGATCAGCACGCTTGAGGTGACCACGGCCGTCGTGGTTGCCCGGGAGACCCCTTCCGCGCCGTGTCCGGCGTAATAACCTTTGTAGCAGCAGATCCAGGC
>Ga0209317_1001185_pt1 | contig 24414 bp, 24 predicted proteins | sample RifGroB2_FD_183994 | JGI IMG/M metagenome (GOLD analysis project Ga0209317, IMG submission 183994) | Soil microbial communities from Rifle, Colorado, USA - Groundwater B2 (SPAdes) (version 2) | ecosystem: Environmental > Terrestrial > Soil > Unclassified | place: Rifle, Colorado | collected...
CTACGGGTCCACGCCCGGCGAACGCGGACTTCAGAAGATCGGCTGGAATGCGAGCTTAAGATATTGAAGGACAAGCGCCGAGGACCTACTTGGTCTCAGACGGAGATCTGTTGTGGACCGGCTGGCCTGTGTTAATTGTGCGGCCTTTCCGCTCCAGCTCCTGCTTAAGCGCCATCCCGAGTGGAGCGCCTATCCGGCGGCCGTCATCGCCGAGGATAAGCCGCAGGCGATGATCCTCTGGGTAAATGAGAAGGCGCGGCGGGCCGGGGTGCGGTCCGAACTGCGCTTTGCCGCAGCCTCTTCTCTGATGCCTGATCTGCATGCTGGTGCGGTGCCGCTCCATGAAATCAAAAAAGAAACGGCCATGCTGACGGTGCGCCTTCACCGCTTCACGCCTGATGTGGAAGCCTCCCGTGAGGAGCCCGGAGTCTTCTGGCTGAGCGGCAGCGGGTTAAATCTCCTCTACCCTTCGCCAAAAGAGTGGGCACGGGCGATTCACGCGGAGATTGAAGCTTCAAGCTTTCGCGCAAGCGTCGTCGTAGGCTTTACCCGCTTCGGCACTTACGCTGCCGCCAAGAGAGCCGAGGAAACGGTGGTGTTCGACGATCTCTCCGGGGAGCGCGCCGCGGCGCGAGAAGTGGAGCTCGGCCGTTTAAATCTCGATCCGGATTTCCGCAACGCGCTCTCAAAGCTGGGGATTAAAAATGTCGGGGCGCTGCTCTCCCTTCCGGCCGGGGGATTGCGTGAGCGCTTCGGGCCCAAGGCCTATCGTCTTTACCGGGCGGCTGCGGGCGATCTATGGGAGCCGCTCAAGCCCTGTCCGACTCAGGAGCCGGTCCGGCAAAAACTCTTGCTCGACGATCCCGAAACCGATGCCGCGCGCCTTCTCTTTCTTATGAAGCGGCTTCTCCATCCCCTGCTGACAAGGCTTGCCGGCCGAGGAGAGGCGCTCGCAGAGCTGTTGCTTCGTCTCTTGATCGACAGGAGCGGCTGGCGCGAGGAGCGCCTCCGGCCGGCTGCCCCCACACTGGATTCGGTCCAGGTGATAGATCTGGTCCGCATCCGCTTGGAGAGAGTGGAACTTTCCGCGGGCGTGATCGAGATTGAGCTTATCGCCGAAGGGAGCCCGGCCAGCCGTGAGCAACTCCGCTTTTTCGTCGAACGGCCGGCACGCGATCTCGATGCCGCCAACAGGGCGCTGGCCCGCCTCAGGACGGAGTTCGGCGAACGGGCGGTGGTACGTGCGAAACTCGTTGACAGGCACCTGCCCGAGGCCAGATTTACCTGGGAGCCTCTTGAGCGCGTGACGTTCCCCAAGCCAGGACAGGAAGGAGCAAAAAATTTAGTGCGGCGGATCTTTGCAAAACCGATTCCTCTGCCCTCGCAGCCTAAGACGCACGAAGACGGCTGGCTTCTTTTGGGGCCGAAGTATGGCTCGGTGGAAAAACTCTCCGGACCGTATATCTTCTCTGGCGGATGGTGGCACCGCGAGATCACCCGCGAGTACTACTTTGCTGAAACCCGCCGCGGCGATCTCCTGTGGATCTATTATGACAAGCTGCGCCGGCGCTGGTTTTTGCAAGGATGGGTGGAGTAAAATTACGCTTGTAGCCCCTTCCCAGCAAGACTAGGGGGAGATATGGCACAGGACACGAATCCACAATATTGGAGGGAATACACCAATCTCCAGCATGTTAAACACCAACTGATCCGGGAGTATCTGAATGGGTGGTTTCCAAAACTGGGTTTTTGGAGTGGACGGATCGTCTATCTAGACACGCACGCTGGACGTGGCAAGCACGAAACGGGGGAGAGAGGTTCCCCAGTCATAGCCATAGAGACGCTGTTAGCACACAGCTTCCGAGATCGGATTCTTGAGAAAAGTGAAGTCCACTTTTTCCTAATCGAACATGACCCTGAAAACGTTGAAGCTTTGCGTAAGGAAGTTGAGATACTTGGTAAATTGCCGGAACGAGTGCATGTACGCATCAGCTGTGATGATTGTTTTTCCAAGCTGGAGGATCTCCTCGCAAATCTTCAGGGTCGAGACAAAAACCTGGCTCCGGCGTTCGTGTTTGTTGATCCATACGGTTTCAAGGTACCAGGCGATCTCATTCGGCGACTTTTGTCAGCGGGGCGAGTGGAGGTATTTGTTAACATAATCTGGCGAGAGCTGGATATGGCGATAGCTCAGGCTAGAAATGAGACAGCTGGTGGTATGGTGGAAGCACTAAATTTAGTTTTTGCAGGAGAGCGATGGCGTACCATCGAGGGCGTAACATCTTCCGACGAGAGGGCGGATCGAGCAGTAGACCTTCTTCGCGAATTGTACGGTGCCAAATGGGCAACGTCTATTCGCATGTTAGGTGATAATCAGGTCACACGATACGCATTGGTTCACTTCACCAATCACGAGGCCGGTCGCGATCTTATGAAGGACTGTATGTGGATCGTCTGTCCTGACGGTGGCTTTTATGCCAGAAGATCGGATAACCCAAAGCAAACCATGCTTATCGAAAAAGAACCGAATCTAGCCTCACTGGACAAGTGGCTCACCAAACAGCTGGAACGTGAACCGCTCCGATGGTCAACTCTATCTCAACGTCTCCGAAATGAACTTTGGCGCCAGCCTCATCTCTCGCAGATTATCCGGAAGCGCCGCCGTGAAGGAACAATCATAGCCGGGCAGTATAGTGGCCGTTTTTCCGAGAAAGCTGATCCCATCTTATCTCTTCAGAAAAAAAGGAGGAATAGTTATGGCTGGAGCTAGCCGTATTGAGTGGACTGACGCGACCTGGAACCCGGTAACCGGGTGCACCAAGATCAGCCCAGGTTGTAAGAACTGCTACGCTCATCGGATGGCGCACCGTCTCCACGCGATGGGTCAGCCCCGATACCGAAACAACTTCGACGTAACTTTACACCCAGACTTGCTCGAACAACCCTTACGCTGGGTCCAGCCGCGCAAGATCTTTGTCAATTCGATGAGCGACCTTTTTCACCCCGATGTTCCGGAAGATTTTATAAAAACTGCCTTTGATGTCATGGGGCAGGCCTACTGGCACACGTTTCAAATTTTGACAAAACGCTCGGATAGATTGTTCGAACTCGCCGGACAGCTTACCTGGCACGACAATGTCTGGATGGGCGTAAGCGTAGAAAATAAAGATTACACCTATCGCATCGACCACCTGCGGAAAGTACCTGCGGCGGTCCGCTTCTTGTCCGTTGAGCCGTTGTTGGGACCTATTCCAAAACTGCCATTACAAGGAATCGATTGGGTGATCGTGGGTGGAGAATCGGGACCTCGATGCCGTAAAATAGACCCGCAGTGGGTACGGCAGATCAGAGATCGGTGTATAGCCCTCGGAGTGCCTTTCTTCTTCAAGCAGTGGGGTGGAACGAGGAAAAAATCATCTGGGCGTGAATTAGACGGTAGGACTTGGGACGAAATGCCAGACCCAAAATCGAGGAAGCCAAAACGTATGGCAATCTAACATCGGGGAAGCGATGGCAAAAGGTGAAAAGAAAATGAAGCATACTGTCTCCAGAAATACCTCCAATAGTTAGAGATATAGGTCTGCTATGAATCGCGTAGAAGTCGCCAGCGAGTGGGTTTATAGCGCGATAAGCGACTTCTATTTTGCTTTCTGCATCGAAGATTCGAGGTTCAGAAGATACGCCACATTCTTTAACATCATGGGTGCCGAAAAAATCTGTAAAGGAATCCTACTGTTTCATAATGGTGAAATTTATAAGCAGCTAGGCAAGCAGCTTGCTAGACAGAAAATCGAGGAGGAGGTTAAAAAGAGATGGGGGCACAGTTTGAAGAAGATGTTGAAGGATATCGATACTATCATTGGATCTCACAAAGTGGAGGATATCTTGTCTGCCTCGTTCGATGGGTTTACCGGTAGGCAGTTTGTGAAGGTTATCGAAAAAGGATACATGGAATCCAGATATCCAACCGCAAACCCTGTCTATCGACAGTTCCCGATCAAAGGTACTACAGGGGATCCTAAACTTTTCTGGGATCCGTTAGAGTCAAGTGGGTTGCACAAGTTCGCGTACCTATTGTCTCAGGAAGTAATGCTGAATTTGAAGGGAGTAACGGCCTTTCGAAGTTTGCGATCATTCGTTAAGCGGCTTTTGGGTAAGGGGGATACTGGGCGACGCTTCACTAATCTGTTTTTCAAAGGAAATCTTAAGAAATATCTCTAACAATTGGGTCAAGCCGATGTCTTTGGGGCCCATCTTAAAATGCGGCTTACCCCAAAGCATTGGGCGGACACGGCACTGAATTGGAAAAATGGTTGCTCGGAAGCGACAACGATGGTCCCAGAAGGTGACGGAGAGCAGCAATGCCCTGGATCTGGAACCTGGTGTGTTCACTTTGGACGATCCTCGTCAAATCGCCCTATCCCTGAAGAGTTCTGCCGAGCGTAGCGAACGAAGGAAGGCAGCCCCTTTTCGCTCAGCAATGTCGATGCTCGTGTTTTATATCAACCGAGCGGGCACCAAACTCTCAGCCACGCAGCGGAAACGGCTGGAGATGGCAAAGGACGAACTCCGTAAACTCTACGGAAGGCCACGGCGGCGGCCGCGAGCATGAGCGGGCGCGGGTCCGCGAGACGATCATGATCAGGAAGTGCGTTGACGTGGATTTTGAAGCGATCTTCGAAATCATCAACGACGCGGCCGCAGCCTACAAAGGCGTGATCCCGGCCGATTGCTGGCACGAGCCTTACATGCCTCGCGAAGAGCTTGAGCAGGAGATCGAAGCCGGCGTCTCTTTCTGGGGATATGAGGAGAAAGAGGGTCTGATCGCAGTGATGGGGATCCAGGACAAGGGGGACGTGACCCTTATCCGCCACGCCTATGTGCGAACAGGCAAAAGAAACCAGGGGGCGGGCACGCGCCTGCTGCGCCTTCTCGAATCCATGACGGAAAAGCCGCTGCTGGTCGGAACGTGGGCTGCCGCGACCTGGGCGATAGCCTTTTACAAAAAGAACGGTTATCGGCTGCTTCCGGAAGCGGAGAAGAAGCGGTTGCTCAGGAAGTACTGGGCCGTTCCCGAGCGTCAAATAGAGACCTCGGTGGTCCTTGCCAGAGCGCAATGGACAAGCACGATGCGCTGAGTTGAATATCTGCGTCACCAAGCAAAAAACTGACAGCTGAACGCTTGCGCTATGTCTTCCTACGCTCCCCTCTGGTGCAAGAGCAATTTTTCCTTTCTCGAAGGGGCGAGCCATCCGGATGAACTGGTGGAAGAGGCCCATCGCCTCGGCCTTCAGAGCCTAGCGTTAACCGACCGCGACGGCGTCTATGGGATCGTGCGCGCCCATGTGAAGGCGCGGGAAGTCGGGCTTCATCTGATCGTGGGCTCGGAGATCACCGCAAGCGATGGATCGACGATCGTCCTTCTGGCCCAAGACCGCTCCGGCTACGCCAACCTCTGCCGGCTCATCACTGCGGGACGGCTGCGTTCCCCTAAAGGAGAGAGCAGCGTCACCTGGGAGGAGATCTGCCAACATGCCAATGGCCTTATCGCGCTCTGGGGCGGCGAGCAGAGCCTGATCGTTGGAGAGGCTGACCGCGACGAGGCGGCGGGCAAGCTCCGCGACGCCTTCGATGACAGGATCTATGCCATGGTCCCGCGCCACCGGCGCGAGGAGGAGATCGAGCAGGAGAAGCGGCTGCGCCAACGCACGGCGCGCTATGGCCTCTCTCTCGTCGCCGTGACTGAAGTCCTCTACCACACGCCCGCCCGCCGCCCGCTCCAGGATGTGCTCACCGCCATCCGCCACGGCGTCACCGTTGCCACCGCGGGCCGGAGACTAAAGCCCAACGCCGAGCATGGTCTTAAGTCTCCCTTCGCCTTCGCCGAGCTTTTCTCTGACGACCCTTCGGCGGCAGCCCGAACTCAAGAGATTGCCGGGCGCTGTAGCTTTTCTCTCTCCGAGATCCGCTACCGCTATCCTTCCGAGCAGCTGCCGGACGGGACGACATCCGCCGAGCGGCTGCGCCGGCTCACCTTCGAAGGGGCGCGCCGCCGCTACGGCGAGAGCGTGCCGACGGAGGTGGAAAAGCAGTTTGAGAAGGAGCTCCACTTGATCGAGGCACTGGACTACCCTGGCTATTTTCTCACCATGTGGGAAATTATAGATTTCTGCCGCTCGCGCGAGATCCTCTGCCAGGGACGCGGTTCGGCGGCCAACTCGGCGGTCTGCTACTGCCTCGGCATCACCGCGATCGACCCGGTAAGGATGGGGTTGCTCTTCGAGCGCTTCATCTCCCAGGAGCGGGCCGAGCCGCCCGACATCGACCTCGACATCCAGCACAACCGGCGCGAAGAGGTGATCCAGCACGTCTACGAGAGGTACGGGCGCGAGCGCGCCGCGATGGTGGCCAACGTGATCCGCTACCGCTCGCGCTCTGCTGTCCGCGACGTTGGAAAAGCCTTGGGACTCGCGGAAACTTCCCTTGACCGCCTGGCCAAATTCCTTTCCTATCACGAGGAGATTACTCCGGCGGCGCTTCGCCATGCCGGCTTTGATCCCGAGGCCCCTGTCCACGGTCATCTTCTTAAGCTCGCGAGCGAGATCCTCGATTTCCCGCGCCATCTTTCGATCCATCCCGGCGGCTTTCTGCTCGGCCACGAGCCCGTCCACGACATCGTCCCGATCGAGAACGCGACCATGCCCGGCCGCACGGTCATCCAGTGGGACAAAGAGGATCTGGAGGATCTCGGACTCTTTAAAGTGGACCTCCTCGGCCTCGGCGGCCTCACCCAGCTCGATCTCTGCTTCCGGCTGCTCAAAGAGCAGCGCGCTGTCGAACTCTCCATGGCAACGATCCCGGCCGAAGACCCCGAGACTTTCAAGACAATCTGCCGCGCCGACACCGTGGGCGTCTTTCAGATCGAAAGCCGGGCGCAGATGGCGATGCTGCCGCGCCTTCGGCCGAAAAGTTTCTACGATCTCGTCATCGAGATCAGCATCGTGCGGCCCGGGCCGATCACCGGCGGCATGGTCCATCCTTATCTCCGCCGACGCCGCGGCGAGGAGCCGGTGGACTATCCCCACCCCACCCTGATCCCGATACTGGAAAAGACGCTGGGCGTGCCGCTCTTTCAGGAGCAGGTGATGAAATTGGCGGTGATCGCCGCCGACTACACGCCGGGCGAAGCGGACCAGCTCCGCCGCGACATGGCGGCCTGGCACCGCACCGGACGCATGGAGCGCCACCGCGAGCGGCTGCTCTCGCGCATGCGGGCAAAGGGGATCGCGCCCGAGTTCGCCGAGCGCGTCTTCGAACAGATCAAGGGCTTCGGTGAATACGGCTTTCCCGAAAGCCACGCGGCAAGCTTCGCCTTAATCGCCTATGCTACAGCCTGGCTCAAGTGCCACTATTCCGCGGAGTTCGCCTGCTCGCTGCTCAACGCCCAGCCTATGGGTTTTTACGCCCCGGCGACGATTGTAGAAGACACCAAGCGCCACGGCGTGACGGTGAGGCCGGTGGACGCGCAAACGAGCAACTGGGATTGCACGCTGGAACCCTATTCGAAGAGCGCGGGCGGCTTCGCCGTGCGCATGGGCTTAAGATACGTGAAGGGGTTTGGCACAGGCGAATGGGAGCGGATCGAAGAGGCGCGGCGGGCTGCGCCTTTTGAGTCTCTCGCAGATTTTGTCCGCCGTACAAGCCTCGATAAAGGGGCGCTCAGCGCGCTCGCCGAGGCCGGCGCCTTCGAAGGCTTCGGCCTGGAGCGGCGGGGTGCCCTGTGGGATGTGTGGCAACTCGCGCGCACGCGCAGAGAATCTCTCTCCTTCCAGAGCCGCGAAGCAACTCCGTCCTTCGATCCCCTAAGCGCCTTCGAAGAGGTAAGCTGGGATTATCGCCGCACCCTGCACAGCCCGAGACGCCATCCGCTCGAACCCCTCCGAGCGCAGCTTGCAGCCCAAGGTCTGCCGGACGCCCGCGCCCTGGCCTCGATGAAAAACGGCCAGCCAGTAAGCTACGCAGGCCTGGTCATCTGCCGCCAGCGGCCTGGCACCGCAGATGGCGTGGTTTTTATGACGCTTGAGGATGAGACCGGATTTGCGAATCTCGTTTTGTGGGAGCGGGTGTTTGAGCGCTACGTCGCGCTGGCAAAAAGAGCGAACTTCCTCGGCGTCACCGGCGCCCTTCAGGCGGATGAAGGCGTTGTCCACATCGTCGCCGAGAAGCTCTGGCTGCCGAAATTAAATCTAAAAATCGTCAGCGCCCCGAGCAGGGATTTTCACTAGGCCGAGGCAGGAAAGTTCGTTCGGGGACCCACCTCTCGCGCCGAAAGCAAGGGGAGAGAGGGGCCTCACCATCCCTTCGCTCCAGTGCCTCCGAGGGGCCGAGGCTGAAGAGCGCAGACGTAGGACGAGGAAGGCTCGGATTAAGCACATCTCTATCGGCTGCGCTCGGAAGAGTCGTCTCCGAGGAGCCACTATTCTGAAGAGTCGCTACGGAGGCCTTGGACTGATCGGTCGAGGGATTTAAGACCATTCTCGATTTTGTCGCCGAAACCCGCGACCCTAAGGCCAAAAACATTGACCCACACTCCATCCTCGACCCGAGTTTTGTCAAGCAGCTCGACGAGAGCGGTTTCATCAAGAGTCTTCACTAATGTGGAGAAAAGAAGTTGGAGCCACCCGCCGGAGTCGAACCGGCGACCTACTGATTACGAAAAACAAATTTCACTTCTCCAACTTCACGCAACCTCATTTAAGCGCATAATACCAAGGAATGCCATCCCCAGGAAGGTCCGTTTTTATGGTCCTGTCTTGGGAGAATGGAAACCGGATGGAAACAGAAGAACCCCCGTCAGGTTCCCTCATGGGGCTGGCTACCCACTAACTCTTAGTTATCTACCCTTAAAAAATTCCTTTTCAATCAGTCAATTACACGGCCCTGTTTCCGTGATGTTTCCGTTAGACTGAACGGATTTAAACGAAAATGGACGGTAACGGAGCACTCACAGATAGGCAGCGAAGGGTAATCCCCTTCCTCCTGGAGGCCCCTTCCATCGAGGAGGGATGCAAGAGAGCCAGGGTAGGCAAGGAACCTGTCTAGGGGGTGCACGTTGACCCTCTTTGACCGCAATTAAAAAAGGGAGGGGGCTTGCGGGGCCTAGGGGGGAAAATCCTTGGCTTAACTTAGCTAGGTCACGTTTGATGGGGCTATGAAACAAAAAGGAGTCTCACATGCCTGGAAAAAAACCCACCAAGAAGGAGTTGGCAACGATGAAGGTCATGCACGAGATCGGGGAGAGTCCTACCGCTATCGCTCGGAGACTGGGCCGAAGCCACAACACGGTTATTAAATACCTTGAGAGCGATGTTTTTAACGATCCAGATATTGGGGAGCTTGTGGAGCGGATCAGAAAGAAGGAAGTTGAAGACCTCTACTTGCTTGGAGCCAAAGGAAGGCAGCGGCTTCATGAACTCTTAGACCAGGGAAACTCAAAAATGATCGAGACTATTGCGTTAGTAGATAGAACCTTTCAGCAGCGGAGACTTCTTGAGGGCCAGAGCACGCTGAACATCAACAGCCTTTCCGCCTTAGTCATTGGGGCCGCTAAGGATTTTGCAAAGAGGAGCCAGGATGGAGAGGAAAAAGTGGAAGCTAAGGATGGGAAAGTTGACGGATCGGAAGGGGCAAAGGAGTAGGTGACTGACGGGTTTTTGACGGGAGTTAAAAAGGATCGGGTTCAACGTTCCTCATTTAAGGCTTCGACCTGTTCACGTAAGAGTCGAACCTCTTCACCGAGATTTTCGGTTTTGTCTTCTGTCTGCGATATATCCTTTCCAAGAGACCTAATCTCCCCTCCAAGAGCTTCGATCTCCGTGCGCAAACCTCGAACCTGTGCCCCCAGCTCTCCCACCTGTGACGAAATCTCTTTACGAGAACTCTCAATCCATCCACGAACCTTTTCGGAAATATTTTCCTCAACCCATCCCAAAAGCAAGGCGAAAGCAATAATACCAAAAAAAACGCTAAGCCCTGATTCAGGAAAAAAATAAACGACCAACCCCGCTACCGTTACCCAAACTAAAAAAACTGTCCTCATTGACCACCTCTTCGTTCGTCTGATTCCACAGCAACGCAACGATAGATGCTAGAGGGTGATATTCTCCCACCATATCCCCAAGGCCGTCAACCAGAATTTTTCTTGAAATTGCCCCCTAAAAGCCTACACTGAAAACAAAGAACGTGCCTAGGGTAGCTCCCGAAAAGGGGGAGCTTGAGTTGAACTGCCCCGGGCGGTTGTGGTAAAAGATCAAGTATGCAGCCAGTGCGGGTTTGGTTTGTTTTTGAACTTCCGGCGGTCATTAAGAAAAAGGGGGAATACTATATTTCCTGCTGCCCCGTTCTTGACGTATATTCGCAGGGCGAAACGAAAGGCAAAGCGCTAAAAAATTTAACCCAGGCCCTGCACCTGTTTTTCGTATCTTGTTTTGAAAGAGGGACCTTGGATGATGTCCTGAGAGAGTGTGGCTTTCAAGCCATCGCAAAAACAATCGCAAGAGAACGGTCACCCTCAAAGAAGTACACAAGTGTCAAGGTTCCCCTTCCCTTTAGGACACCACGAAAGTTCGATTCCTCCTTGTGCCGCGTATAACCCCCACTCATTGGGCCAAGTTAAGGTGTGTTTTTGAGAAGGCGGGCTTTGTGTTTGATAGGGAAGAGGGAGATCATATAGCCCTCGTAAAAGCTGGCATCAAACGTCCCGTAATAATTCCGAAGTATAAATCCGTAGGTCTGGATATAATCTTGGCGAACATGAGAACTGCCAACATGAGCAGGGCTGAATATTTTAAGTACCTTAGCCAGTGTTAGCGTGACGCCCTGCTTACTGGGCGCGTTTCTTTTTCGGGTATTTTCCCGCCGCGTAGCCTAACACGTCAACCCAAAATTTTACTTGCTTTCAATTTTCGAAAAGTTCACCCTAGAGAGGATCATTGGGGGTCTAGGGTAGCTCCCGAAAAGTGGATGCCCTCCTGCGCCACCTGGCCCCTTTCATTTCCAAGCAGGAGACCGACAGGAGGCGAGAATGGACTTCCAGCAATTCATAACCGAGCAGAAAAAGACACATGCTCCATGGTGTAAATATGAAGAGCTAAATGATGTAGCTCTTGTTGTTCTATTAAGCACTTTTTGGGTCTTACGTCTCTGGTGCGCTTTGAGAATTCTGTGCGCCTCTGGCTTATCCCTCAAAAATGCGTATGACGATGCGCATCGCATAACTAAATTGACCCCTGAGGGTCTCAATCGGCTTTACACCATACACCCGCGCGAGACGCCGCTCACCCTTCTTGTCCTTTGGGGTTGTAATTCGAATGACATTTCCACTGAGCTGACCAAACGGACTGAGCGATACCCATTGAGCCGTGAAATTATTCGCTACAAGATGAGAAAGCCAGGCGCGCCTTGGATGATTTCACTTTTAAAGCTGGCAGGAGTCGATGAACTTACAACCCATAAGCCCTATATTGAGGACAACGAAGACCTCCAAATGCTAGGGCTAAAAGCAGTTGTCGAATGTCATAGACGTCTCGGCCAGAAGATAATGACGCACCTCAAAAAGCATCCGATTCGCGTGGCCCTTCCTGACCCGTCTAGCCTTGATCTTCCTACAGCCAACCTGCAACAGGTTGATGCTTTTTGTCTGAAGGTGCTGAAAAAACGCACCGAAATTTCCTTAAGAGACTTGCTTCCAGTCTTGAGTGGAGATCTAGAAAGAGAGGCACCCGAATATGCCCGGCAGATGCTTAGAAACCACTATAGAAAGCGGGATAGACGGCTCAGTAAACAAGTTAAGGGAGATGTGGAAGAACTGGAAGGGGCCGGAAAGCTCTCCCGTGATGGTCAAACTGTCAAAAGACTACCCCGGGATAATCACATGGAGGGAATAGAAAGAACTTTTGAAGCGCTTTTCCAAGACTCTTATGAGAGAATTAATGACATTCTCGATGGGAGACGGGCTTTGGAAATTATTCGACGCCTCCCGGAGAATCGAAGGCGTTTCTTTCACACGCTAGCAGAGACGGGCGACATTACAAAAGCTTCTGGAAGCGGCCCAGTTTCTCGCCAAATGGGACATAGATACCGCCTTGAGATGAGACGCAAGTTAACCCAGGGTACCCCCCAAAAGAAAAAAAAGTAGCTCACAGCGGTTTACACTTTCCCACCCTCATGCCCCCTAGTAATGATTGAAGGGAGTATGAGGATGATCCAAATCCACATCAATCCCGCCAGGGTCGAAAAGGTCCTCTTTATTTGTGAATCAGATAGCGAGGAAGACTTCGACCTTGCGGCATGGCAGGCAATCCGTCCGCTGGTAGATCAGATAGACCGGAGGTTGCGGAGGATCGTCCGGGACGTGAGGAGGGCGGATAATGACTGACCTTCCGAAAGCCGCCCTGAGTTACCAAAAGTTGGGGTTATCCGTAATCCCCATTGCCCCGGAGGATAAACGTCCCCTCCTTCCCTGGGAGGAGTACCAAACCCGCACAGCAACAGAGGAGGAAATCCGGGCTTGGTGGGCGAAGTGGGCAGAGGCCAATGTCGGGGTTGTGACTGGTGTAATCTCCGGCTTGGTGGTCATTGACCTGGACAGCATAGAAGCAAAGGACAAGCTCAAAGCGCTGCTCAATGGCTATGACGTTAGCGCTGTCCCCCGGTCGCGGACGGGCAAGGGGTGGCACCTTTTTTTCAAGCATCCAGGGGCCTTGATTCCGAATCGAGCGGGGATCATCTCTGGCTTGGACGTTAGGGGCGATGGCGGTTATGTCGTAGCCCCTCCCTCGATTCACCCTTCCGGCAAGGTCTACAAGTGGGAGGTCCCCCTGACCGGCGAGCTACCGGAACTTCCGGTTGATCTTTTCAAGCTTATCTCCTCCCCGACCGGGAACGGCTCGGAGAGTGGCTACCGGGAAAGGTTCGACACAGCCCAAGCCCTGGCCGGCGTCCCGGAAGGACAAAGGGATGAAACCCTGTTCCGGCTTGCCTGCAAGCTTCGAAGCGCGGACGTGCCCCAAGATATGGCGGAGAGCTTGATCCTGGAGGCAGCTAGAAATTGCCAGCCTCCTTTTTCTGAGCGGGAAGCCTTGGAGAAGATTTCCAATACTTATCGGCGTTATGAACCAAGCAAGAGAGAGGACAAAGCTGCACCGAGCCGCCACTTCTCCTTGATTGACGCGAAGGACTTACTCTCCCTTGAGGAACCCGAGACGGAATGGCTTTGGGAGGGAATCCTTCCAGCCGGTGGGCTTAGCCTACTGGTAGCGAAGCCGAAGGTGGGAAAAACAACTCTGGCCTTCAATTTGGCTCTGGCCGTGGCCAGTGGAAGAGATTTCCTTGAAAGAAAAACAAAACAATCCCCTGTCATTTACTTGGCCCTGGAGGAAAAGAGGAGCGAGATCCGAAAGAAGCTAAAGGCCCTGGGTGAGACTCCAGAAAGAATAAGCTTTCACTTTGGCTCTGCTCCTGAGAAAGCAATCCAGGAAGTACACACCTTAATCCGAAAGACAAAAGCCGGTTTTCTGGTGGTGGATGTTCTTCAGAAGCTCTGCCGCGTCAAAGACCTAAACGACTACGCGCAAGTGACAAATACTCTTGAACCCCTCATGGCGACGGCCAGGGAGGAGAACTGTCATATCTTGCTAACTCACCATGCTGGCAAAGCAGACAGGCAGGACGGAGATGACATCTTAGGGTCAACTGCCTTGCTTGGCGGAGTGGATACCTCGATTCATATCAAGAAGCGGGAAAAGAGGCGGAGCTTCTTCACAATCCAGAGGTATGGGGAGGACACACCGGAGACAGTCATTGAATTGAAAGCAGACGGGAGCCTTGAAGCGGTAGGCAGCAGGCAGGAGGTGGAGATTGAAGAGACCCTGCCCTTGATCCTGGTAGTCTTAGCAGATGGAGCTTTGACCGAGAAAGACATCTGGCAACGGGTCGGAAAAAATCATGACCTCGTAGCGAAGGCCCTCCGGCGTTTGGTTGACCGTGGAGAAGTCAACCGAACTGGAAGCGGGAAAAAGGGCGACCCATACATCTACGAGAAAATTCTCTCTTGCTCTCCCCATAATAGTATAGGGAGAGCGGGGAGAGAATCGGAAAACACCCAAAAGCCCTTGGAATTAAAGGAAGATTGCTCTCCCAGCGATTTTGACCTTTTTTCACTAAGAGACGGATCTTCGGGGAGAGAATTTCTAATTGAAAAAGTGATGGAGATCTTCCCTGGGAGCCGGGTGATTCAGGAAGGGGCGGAGGCAAAAGGAGCAAATGGGAAGTAACGTCAAACACCTGATCCCGTTGCCCAACGATATCAAGGCCGAGCCCGCCTGGGCGGCAGAGCTTAAGGACCTCCTGGGCCGTTTGGTTGACCTTGCGGCCAGTCTTGTTTCCTCCCATAAGCGGGGGCTAGTGTTAGAGAAGATCCTTACCCCAGAGGAGTTGTCCGAGCGACTAAAACTTCCGTTATCTTCGATCTACGAAGCTGCGCGGTCCGGCAGGCTCCCGGCCTTCCGAGTGGGCAAGCATTGGAGGTTTGATCTTGATGTTTTGAAGAAAGCCCTTGACAAGGAGGAAATATAGGTGTATATATATCTATATGAACAAGAGCCTGGAGAAAGAGGTTGCAAGAAAAGTGTCGATAAATTTTCCGAGGGAACTATGGAAACAGCTAAAGGTTAGAGCGGCGGAAGAGGAGACGACGGTGACCGAAATCCTCATGCGTCTGAGTCGGGAATATCTTGCAAAGGGAAAAACGAAAGGAGGCCGCTAATGGCTTGCGTGCGCCGCTGGAGAGGGGCATGGTGCGTGGACTTCCGGGATGGGTCTGGAAAACGAATCATCCAGAGGGCCGAATCCAAGCAGGAGGCTCAAGAAAGGCTTGCGGAGATCATGCGAGGATTGAAGGTGGGGAGCTATGACCCCACGTTAGCTAAAACGCCGCTGGAGGAATATGCCCCAAAATGGCTCCAGATAAAACAGGCGGAGGTGAAGCCCTCGACCCTTACTAGCTATGAGTATGCCCTACGGGTCCATATCTTGCCCGACTTGGGGAAGCACCAGCTTGGAAAACTAAATCGCGAAGCGATTAAAGCCTTCCTGGGAAAGAAAAATGAGTCGGGGCTATCCAGGGATACGGTGCGGGTCTTGCACGCCACCCTGCGGGCTCTTTTGGAAGAGGCGGTAGAAAGTGGGATTGTGCCGGTGAACGTTGCAAGGAGGGCCGGGAAATTCGTCAAAGGGAAAGCGGATCGGGGGGAGAAGATCCAGTTCTTTTCCCGAGACGAGCTTGCCCTCTTCCTTGAAACGGCTAAGAGCGAGGCCCTGGCCTATTATCCTCTGTTCCTTTGCCTGGCTCGGACCGGACTTCGGATCGGGGAGGCAATCGGGCTTCAATGTGGGGATCTGGACTTCGCTGGCTTCGGGATTGAGGTGCGCCGCAATATCGTCAAGGGGAGAGTGGGAACCCCGAAGAACGGACGGACCCGGAGGGTAGATATGAGCCAACAGCTTGCCCAGGTCCTCCGAGGAGAGATCGCTAATCGGAAGGCGCAGCTTCTACGGCTAGGTAAATCCGCCGACGAGCTTGGAAACCTCTGGCTCTTCCAGAGCGGGGCCGGAGGACCACTGGATGATAGCAAGGTCCGCAAGGTGCTTGCCCGGTTGCTAGTGAAAGCAGGGCTTCCGAGGCGAAACCTTCACTCTCTGCGTCATTCGTTTGCCTCTCTCTTGATCCAGAACGGGGAGTCCCTGGCTTATGTGAGGGATCAGCTAGGACATAGCTCCATTCAAATCACCGTTGACACCTACGGACATTTAGTCCCCGGCGGGAACCGAAGGGCAGTTAACCGTTTGGACGATGGAAACAAAGTGGAAACATTTGAGGCTATTTCGGCCCATGCGGGGCAGAGGAGGGAAGTGTAAGTGGTTGAAAATTCTGGAGCCACCCGCCGGATTCGAACCGGCGACCTACTGATTACGAATCAGTTGCTCTACCAACTGAGCTAGGGTGGCTCAATGTGGACTAAAGATATTGATAAGCGAAGCTACGATAAAAGAGCCGATGTAGGCAGCGAGCAAATCGAAAAGAAGGCGGAACGCGGATACCTCATCGATGATCCCCTTCAAACCAAAGTAGAGAATGGCAAACTGGCCCAGGAAGACCCCCACCGCCCCGACAATGAAAAAGAGGGCAGGGTTGGTCTTTTTCGCAAAGGAAACCGTTTTCATCCCGGCAAAACCGGCAATCACGGCGAAAACCAGGCTGACCAGAAGATTCTCTTTAAGGTAGTCCACAACTGCCAGCGTGATTTCTTTCATGATCACTGCCCCCATGCCTTAAGAATCTCTTGAGCCGCTCCTCCTGGATCACCGGCGCTCAGGATTGCCGAGATCAACGCAATCCCGCGGACGCCGGTCCCTTTAACTTCGGCTATGTTTCCGACCTTGACACCCCCGATAGCATAAACGGGAAGGGAAACTTTTTCCACCACTTCTTTTAACCGTCCCAGACCCTGAGGATTTCCGTAAGCAGCCTTTGAAGGAGTGAAATAGACCGGCCCAAAAAGAATAAAGTCGGCCTTTTCCTGCTCCGCCTCTCTTGCCTCTTTGATGGAATGAGTCGAGACCCCGATCAGTTTTTCCGCTCCAAGCAATTCCCTGGCAGCACGGACAGGCATGGCATCGCCTCCTAGATGAACCCCTTCAGCATCGACGCCAAGCGCGACGTCAACGCGGTCATTGATAAAGAGATTCGCTTGATAGCGTTCACAAAGCCTCTTGGTCTTTTCCGCCAGAACAAAGAGCTCCCGGCCTGCAAGGTCCTTTTCTCTGAGTTGAACCGCTCTCGCTCCACCTTCCAATGCGCGCTCAAGCACCCGGACGAGATCTCTCCCTCCGGTCTGGTTGCGGTCGGTAACGAGGTAAAGATCGAAGTTGGGAGATCGCAACGGCAAAACCGGGTTTCTAACCTAAGATGCCATCCAGCGGGCTGGAGGCAGTGGCGTAAAGTTTTTTCACCACCCGCCCGGCTAGGAAAGCCTTTCTCCCCGCTTCAACGGCGAGCTTCATCGCTTCCGCCATCAGGATGGGATCCCTGGCGCCGGCAATCGCCGTATTCATCAGAACACCGTCGCAGCCCATCTCCATAGCTATCGCGGCATCGGACGCCGTTCCCACGCCGGCGTCGACAATCACAGGAACCGTCGCCTGCTCCAGAATGATCCGAATGTTATAGGGATTGCGAATACCAAGACCAGAACCGATCGGCGCCGCCAACGGCATGACGGCAGCGCATCCCATTTCCTGGAGTTTTTTCGCTGTTACGGGATCATCGGTGACATAGGGGAGGACCACAAATCCCTCCTTGACCAGGGTCCGCGCCGCCTCGAGCGTGGCCGGGATGTCGGGGAAGAGGGTCTTCTCGTCGCCTATGACCTCCAGCTTGACCATATTACCCACCCCGGCCTCGCGGGCTAGACGGCAGGTGCGGATGGCATCGTCTGCGGTATAGCAACCTGCCGTATTCGGTAGAATAGTATATTTCTTAGGGTCCAGATAGTCGAGGAGATTTTCCTTATTGGGGTCTGTGATATTAACCCGGCGGACCGCCACGGTAACAATTTCCGCACCAGAGATCTCTATGGCCTTCTGGGTTTCGCGAAAGTCTTTGTATTTTCCGGTCCCTACAATAAGACGTGACTTATAATTTTTATTGGCCAGCCTAAGCAGATCCTCCATTTTTCACCCCCTATCCTCCACCGACAAAGTGGACGATTTCGATGTTATCCCCTTCCTTCAAGAAGGTCGTATCGTAAGACCCGCGCGCAATAACAGCGCGGTTAAGCTCCACGACCACTCTGCCCGGATGAATCCCCAGTTCTTGAAGCAACTGCGCCAGGCTGAGATCCGCAGCTATTTCTTTCTTTTCTCCGTTGATGTGGACTATCACCTAATTAAAAAACCGTATCCGGCATGACCACATAAAATGGTCAGGGAATACGGTCTCAAGTTCGTCCCGCCGCTGAAAAAAAGGAGAGAGGGGACAGTGACTCTCACGCTTCCCTACGCCGGCACTATCCGGATCAGGTTCAGAGGGTTACCCGGCAGTTTTCATGTCGGGCTCTCAGTCCGTCAATGACGGACACCCCTAGCATTAAGCAATCACTAACAGATGGACGGAGGCAAGTCAAATCAGCTCCCCGCTCTGCTTGGAACCTCGGATTAGTGAATGTTTTTACACCGGCCATTCTTCCAGCCGATAGGCTTGGTCCCAAAAGAGAAACTCGTAGCGGCTGCTGAGCAGGAAATGGGAGCGCATAAGTTTTTTTTCGTCGCTTTTGGCGCCCGCGCCTAAATGATCCATCAAACGGATCTGTTCCCGCACAGGCTTCCAAAACTCTTCCGAGGCGTAGGTCTCGATCCACTCACGATATATCTTCGGGCTCTTGGGGCGATTCTTGTAGAGCCTCTTTCCCACCTCTCCGTAGATCCAGTAGCAGGGGAGCACGGCAGCCACGATCTCCCCCAGGCTCCCGCCGCGCGCTACCGCCTGCAGATGTCTGGTATAGGCTTCGGTAATCGGTCCTTTGGGTGCGGTGTCGAGCTGCTGCTGGGAAAAACCCAGACTTCTGCCGAAACTGGCATGGAAGCTCCTTTCCACCTCGACTGCGATAAGCGCATGACGGGCAAAAATCTCCAGGGATTTCAGATCCGGGGACTTGGCTCCGCCTAAACAGAGGACCTGAGCGAAGTCGAGGAGGTAGAGGTAGTCCTGGAGGATGAAATAGGTGAAGCGGTCCATGGGCAGTGTGCCGGCATGGAGCTCGTGCAAAAAAGGGTGGCTGTAGATGGCACGCCAGATGGAATTTGCCCGGTATTTTAGCTGATAGCTGAAAGGCTTTGCCATTTGACTTTGCCTGCCTCGCCCTTTTCGCCCGCGGAGCAAAATCGGCTGTTAAATTACCACCCTTCTTGCAGTTTGAACAATTTCTTTTTATAACATATCCTTGATATGTTGTCGCCCTAACAGCGATGCAGGAAGGGCTGCAGCGAGAGAGAGAAAGGAAGAGCGATGAAGAAAAAGATCCGCATGCGGGTCAATGGAAAAAAGGTCGGAGTGGAAGTACCCACTAACCGCCTTTTGATCGATTGCCTGCGTTATGATCTGGGATTGACCGGTACCAAAGAGGGATGCAGTGTTGGTGTCTGCGGCGCCTGCACGGTTTTGATGGATGGGGAGATGATCAGTTCCTGCCTGGCGCTGGCGGTATTCGCCGACGGCCATGAGATTACTACCGTTGAGGGACTGGCGAAAAAAGGAGAACTCCACCCTGTACAAAAGAGCTTTATACAGTATGGGGGTTTCCAGTGCGGCATCTGCACTCCGGGCCAAGTCGTAGCGGCGAAAGCCCTGCTGGATGAGATTCCCAAGCCCAGCGAGGCGCAGATTAAGGATTGGATGATGGGCAACCTCTGCCGCTGCACCGGTTACTACAAGATTATTGAATCGATCCAAAAAGCGCACCAATTCGCCAAGTAAGGACAACCTCATGATACCCTTTGAATACCGCACTCCTAGGAGCATCAAAGAAGTTCACCAAGAGCTAAAACGATTCGGCACCGATGCCAAACTGATCGCCGGCGGCACGGCGCTCGTGATCATGATGAAGCAGCGCCTCGTGCGCCCATCTTCCCTGATCAGTTTACGCATGGTGCGCGGCCTGAACGGAATCGCCGAGAAGGATGGCGCGCTACGTATCGGCGGTCTGGCGACTCACCGCGAAGTGGAGACCTCTCCTCTCGTTCGGCGGCGAGTGCCGCTCCTGGCTGAGACCTACCGGCATGTCGCCACGATCCGGGTGCGCAATATGGCAACGGTGGGTGGAGGGCTGGCGCATGCCGATCCCAACCAGGACCCACCTCCTACCTTGATGGTCCTGGGAGCGACCGTGAAGGCGAGTTCGGCCGGAGGGAGCCGGGTCATTCCGCTGGAGGAATTTTTCACCGACTACTACGAGACCGTGCTGAAGCCCGATGAGATCATCACCGAGCTCTTTGTTCCTCGGTTACCGCCGAACAGTGGTGGCGCCTTTGTCAAATTTCTCCCGCGGACAGCCGATGACTATGCCACGGTCTCTGCCGCGGCTGTGGTCACTTTGGACCAAGCCAGGAAGGTTTTTACCGACGTCCGCATCGCCTTGGGGAGCGTTGGCACGACGCCGATACGGGCACGCGAGGCGGAGGCGGCTTTGCGGGGACAGCGGGTTAAGAGCGAGGGGCTTCGCGAAGCCGCGGAGAAAGTCAAGCAGGCTGTCGATCCGGTAAGCGATTTCCGTGGCTCGGCCGCCTACAAAAAGGAGATGGCCGCAGTTTTTGTTCGCCGCGCCCTGGAAATGGCCCTGGACGACCTATCCCAGAAAAGCAAAGCAGGGCGGGATTCTAAAGCGCCAAGAAGGAGGAAGAAATGAAGTTCAATCAACGTGCGGTGATCCCCATGGCGCGCGAGCCCCTGTGGGAGTTTCTCATGGATGTACCTAAAGTGGCCCGCTCGCTTCCCGGAGTGGAAACGGTCACCCAGATCGATGACACGACTTACCAGGGGACCTTGAAGGTGCGCGTAGGTCCTATCTCTCTCACCCTGCAAGGCAAGATTATTGTGGAGCAGCGCGACCGGGGGATCTGGCGGGCAGTGCTGAGCGCGGAGGCGAGCGACCGAATGGCTGCGGGAGCCGTCAAGGGCAAGACTACTATGGAACTCAAGGAGGTCAGCTCCCAAGAGACCGAACTCCTAATCGATACCGACGTCAACATCCTCGGCAAGATCGGTGAGTTTGGCCAGCCGATCATAAGGAAAAAGGCCGATCAGATGCTTCGGGAGTTTGTCGAGAATATCAAGAAACAGTTAGCGGCAAAATAGACCTTCCTACTCCGAATAAAATCCGAAGTGCCTGCGGGCCTTGGAGCCAAGTAGGAGCCGGTACGTTCCCACCGCCCGCCCTCAGCCTCTGGGTTTCTCGTATTTCCTTTTCATCTTTGGTGATCTTGATTTTGAATTCGCTCGTCATCGTGCCTTTTCTAAACTACCACCCCCCTTTTTACAAGACGACCCCCCTTCCTCTAGCGGTTGACAAAGGCAGAACGAAAATCTAAAATAGAACAGCTTTAGAAAAGTCAGGAGGGGCCTATGAAGATCTTACGCCTGCTTACTGCGCTGTTATTGTTTGCGCTTTTTTTCTTCTCAACGCCGCCGCGGGGTCTGGCGGATGAATACGATGACAGTCAGTCCCATCCTCTAAGGGTAGTGGCCTATCTAGTCCATCCGGTAGCCGTCTTACTGGAGTGGGTGACCACCAGGCCATTCCACGCTCTGGTAAGTGGTAACAAGGAGCTTGAGCATATTTCCGGCCATCAGCCCCACCCACCTATTTTTGCCGATCCCCAAATCACTTACAATTTTGGCGCTTCAAAACGAACGCCCATGTCGGTGGCGGAAGCCCCCAAGAGGGTGGCGCCCAACGAGCCGATCGCGGAGACAGTAACCGTTAAAGAGGTGATTGTAGAAAAGGCGGTTCTCAAAGAAGTCCCCAAGATTGTTGAAGTAGAGAAGGTTGTTTTCTCTGATGTTGCCTTTCGCTTTAACTCGGCTGATCTCACCGACCTGGGTAAGGGGAAGGTCTATCTCACTGCCCAAAAACTGAAAGAAAAATCGGATATCGCCGTCGTCATTGAAGGTCATGCCGATTATGTCGGGAGCGAGGAATACAATCAGCGGCTCGGCCTGCGCCGGGCGGACAAGGTGATGAAAGAGCTGGCGCAGTTTGGGATCGAACCCGCGCGAATGTCGGCCGCCAGCTTCGGAGAGTCCAAGCCCGTTGTCGAGGTTAACCGGCGGGTGGAGTTCAAGATTACGACTCCCTGAAGGAGAACTCTTTGTTATCCAAAAGCCCGGCCGAAAAACGACGGCTGGGCTTTTTTTTGCGACGCCCCGTCCTACTCGCGATGATTTACCAACCTAAGGATGTCTTTTACCGCAGAGCAAAAGAAGAGGGCTATCGCTCGCGCGCGGCTTACAAGCTTTTGGAACTCAACCGGCGATTTCGTCTGATAAGGCCGGGGGATAGAGTGGTCGATCTCGGCTCCGCGCCCGGCGGCTGGCTTCAGGTTGCCTCTCGACTGACGGGGCCGGCAGGAAGAGTCCTGGGGGTGGATACCCAGCCCATCGAACCCTTCAAAGAAAAGAACGTCCTTATTATTCGAGGAGATGTCACCTCTGAGGAATGCCAGGAAAAAATCAAGCGGCTTTTAGGATCCCGGGCTGACTGCGTTCTTTCCGATCTCTCGCCGCGCCTGAGCGGCATCCGCGATGCAGATGTCCGTCGCTCCGCCGACCTGGTCCGTTCGGCCCTCCAGGCGGCTTGTCGTCTCCTCAGGCCGGGAGGGAATTTTCTGGTCAAGACCTTTGTGGGCGAAGAACTGAAAGCTCTCTCCTTAGAGCTCGAGCCCCACTTCCGCTCGCTTCAGCGCACCCGTCCTGAATCCACCCGTAAAGGCTCGTCGGAGATTTACTTGTGCGCCCAGGGATTTCACGGGGAGACCAGCGACCCCACTCCGACCGAGGGAAAACTCAAAAGCCCATGACGGATTTATTCGGCGTCAAGATTTTCATACCTCCGTGGGTAGTTTTATCTCTTCTCTCACTGGCCACGGTCATCTTGGCTTATCTTATCAGCTCGGTCACTCTCTGGGTGCTGAGAAGGTTCATGCCGGAGCTCTCCAAGAAATCCGATAACCGGCTTTACCGGCTTCTCAGGAGCTACTTCTTCCCGGTTCTGATCATCGGCGGGCTCTTGATCATGGTGGACGCGGTTCCTCTCCCGCCCAAAGTCCTGCGCGCGGCCGACCGGGTGCTGGTCCTCTCGGGCCTTGTGCTCTTGATCTTCGTTTCGGGCAAGGCGGCCCTGCTGGTTCTGCGGAACATTGAAGCCCGCTATGAAGCGATGGGAAATATCCAGGGGCCCATCGAAATGCTCACCAAGATTGTATTCATCGCCGTCGGAGGGATGATTGTCCTCGATAACCTGGGGATCTCTCTGACCCCAATCATCACGACCCTCGGGATCAGCAGCTTGGCTGTAGCGATTGCCCTGCAGGATACTCTCGGGAACTTTTTTGCCGGACTCTATCTCAAGGCCGACCGCCCCATTGAGATAGGTCATTACGTTCGGCTCGATGGCGGCCAGGAGGGATTAGTGGATCGCATCGGCTGGCGCTCCACGCAGATCCGTACATTGCAGAACAATGTCATCGTAGTCCCCAATAACAAGCTGGCTCAAACGATCATCACAAACTTTGACCTGCCGGAGCGGCGGATGGCCTTGTTGATTCCCGTCGGGGTCTCCTACGACTCCGACCCTCAAAGGGTGGAGGAGATTTTGTTGGATGAAGTGAAAAAGGCCGTGGGGGAAGTGGAGGGGCTGCTGGCTCATCCCGAACCCCTTGTGCAATTGATTCCCGGATTTGGCGATTTCGCTATGAACTTTACCCTTACTTGCCATGTAGGGAAGTTCTTCGACCAATTTTTAGTCCAACACGAAATGAGAAAGAGAATCATCAATCGCTTCAGAAAAGAAGGAATTCAGATTCCCTTCCACAGGGCTTACGTCAAACCGGAGACCGATCCATCCTAGCGATCGTTTACTGCGAGAAAACGGTGCCGATAAAGAGGAGACGAAAATTTCGGAACCGGAGGGAACTCAGAGTCCTCGAGGCGCTAAAGATGCGGACTCCGGCAAAGGCCATTACTCCACCGTAACGCTCTTTGCCAGATTACGGGGTTGATCCACATCGGCCCCGCGGTGGACAGCGATGTGGTAAGCGAGGAGTTGAAGCGGGATCGTGAGCACAACAGGAGTGAGGAAGTGCGATGCCTTGGGGACAGTGAGCACCCGGTAGGCAGTTGCTTCAATGGGGCTCGAATCCTCATCGGTCAACACAATCACCTTCCCCTCTCTGGACTCCACCTCTTTGAGATTTCCCAAGGTTTTCTGAAAATAACGGTCTTTGGGCAAAAGCACCACCACGGGCATCTTTTCATCGACCAAGGCGATCGGGCCATGCTTCATCTCGCCCGCCGGATATCCCTCGGCGTGAATGTAAGATATTTCCTTCAGCTTAAGAGCCCCCTCCAGGGCAATCGGGTAGTTGATCCCTCTGCCCAGATAGAGAAAATCGGCAGCGCCGTACAGTTCCCGCGCCAACTTTTCCATTTCACCCTCAAGCCTGAGGGCCTCTTCGACCCAGTGCGGCAGATGCATGAGATCCTGGAGCAGCCGTTTCGCATCGGCGCGTTTGAGACGGCCGCTC
>Ga0209317_1001191_pt1 | contig 24344 bp, 19 predicted proteins | sample RifGroB2_FD_183994 | JGI IMG/M metagenome (GOLD analysis project Ga0209317, IMG submission 183994) | Soil microbial communities from Rifle, Colorado, USA - Groundwater B2 (SPAdes) (version 2) | ecosystem: Environmental > Terrestrial > Soil > Unclassified | place: Rifle, Colorado | collected...
GAGGGGGATTTCAACTCTGTTGCGAGCTTGGGCTTTGTTGCAGCCTGGGCCAAATCCCCCCCGCCCCCCTTTGCAAAGGGGGGAGACGCCTTAACTTAATGGCAGTGCCCCCGGAGGGGGAGGGCTAGGGAGGGGGAAAGTGGTCGCTTCTTCGCAGAAGCCGCTGTCTTCCCCCCTCCCTCTCCTCCCCCCTCCGGGGGGAGGAGAGTGGGCAGGTGCCTACGGAAATGAAGTTTGTCTCCGACCAAGCGCTGCATAGCTGGTGGGGTGCTAGTCAAAAAAGGGCTACGCCTGCCGGACCAGCTCGCGGTACTCCGATTCGATCCGGTCCAGCACCGCCTCCAGGCTGAAATGCCGGGCCACGAACGCGCTGCCGTTTGCCGCGATCCGCCCGGCTTCTGCCTGGTCCCTGAACAGGGTGATCACGGCCTCGGCAAACGCCTCGGGGGTGTCGGCTACCAGCAGGTCGAGGCCGGGGCGGGCGGAGATCCCCTCGTTGCCGAAACTGGTGGTCACCACCGGCGTGCCGGCGGCAAGGGCATCGAGCACCTTGACGATGATCCCCCCGCCGGTCAGGATCGGCGCCACGAAGACCGAGGCGCTCTTGTAGAGCTCGTCGGTGTCGTCGACAAAGCCGGTGACCTTGGTGCCGGGATCGTGCTCTGCCAGCTGCAGGAGCTGCTCGGGCGGCCCGAATCCCGCGATCACGAATTCGGCGCCGGGAAACTCGCGCCGTACCAGCGGCAGCACCAGGCGGTGAAACCAGAGCGCTGCCGCCACGTTTTCCGGCCGGTACTTGTAGGAGGCGAGGAACAGCAGCCGCTGCTCAACCCGCGGGTAACGGGTCGGCTTCAGGTCGAGTCCGGCTGGAATCGGGACGGTGACAACGGGAACGGCGGGGGAGAGGAGGAGCAGATAGCGCCGGTCGAATTCCGAGAGGGTGAAGACCCGGTCGAAGCGCGACATGATCCATTTCTCGGCGGCGCGCACCACCTGAAACCTGGCAAACTGCAACGGGCGCTGCAGGCCGCGGCTGCGCTGAAAGGCCCGCTCGGCGGGCTTGGTTATCACGTCGTGGGCGTCCAGTACCATGGGGGTCTTGCCCCGGAAGATCAGGATGGCCGTCTCCACCCACTCAACCTGCACCAGATCGTAATCCCCCTCCCTGATCAGCCGGTTCGCGAAGCGGCTGAAGGCCAGATAGTTGGCGATAAGGCGCAGTCTCCCGGCCAGATTCCTCTTCACGACCTGCGGATAGCTGAAAGGGTGGACTCGCGCACAGAAAGGGGCGAGCCCGGAAATACAGGGGAGCTCGCCCTCCTCGACCCTGGTGGCGAGGTGGATCTCGTGATGAGGCGAGAGGCGGCGCAGGAGCTCGTAGACGTAACGGCCGCCCGCGTGGTAGGCTTTCTCCTGGGGCAGGAAAAGCGAGACGAAGAGGATTTTCATGGCACCATGTCGTTCATAGCATTAAAATATAGGTATGGAGCTCAGCTGGAATCTGCTTTCGCTGCAGAGTACCCCGATCAGGGCCGCATTGGCAAAGACAAAATTCGCCTCGCCTGCTTTGAGTGATCGGGGCGGCAACGGGTCCTGCAGGAATCGGATTTTTCCGGCATGCATTGACTCTCTCGGCCTCTGCTTTTAAAATGGTTTTATTCATTACGCCACTCTGATATAAGGAGAAGGCAGGACCAAAACCAATCATAAGGGGGAGCGGAGTATGAATCCCGAAATCGCCAAACTCACACCAGCCCAAAAGTTGATGAAGCAGGCCATACACGAGATAGATGACTATTTCGGCGAGGGTGTCGCCTTCAAGAACATCGAGTTCCTCGGAAGTTACATTCAGGCTCTGGCCATTCTCGAGCTCAAGGATACGCTTCGCAACAAGCTTTGATGGGACCGCCCGCGCAAATCGCGCCACCTTCCAGGGCTTCCACCTAGCCGCGGCTCTCGTGCTTTGGCAGGGTGAACCAGAAGGTCGCTCCGCCGTCTACCGCGCCTTCGGCCCAAACCCTGCCGCCGTGCCGCGATATGATGCGCTGCACGATGGCCAGACCGACACCGGTTCCCTCGAACTCGTCGGTCCTGTGCAGACGCTGGAACAGTCCGAACAGCTTGTTGATGTAGGCGGCATCGAAGCCGACCCCGTTGTCCCTGACGAAGAAGTGGGTTTCATTTTCCCGGTCCAGCGCGCCGATCTCTATCCTGGCAAGGCTACGCGGCCGGGTGAACTTGATGGCGTTGGCTATCAGGTTGTACACCACCTGACGCAGCATGGCGCAGTCCCCGACGACCGCCGGCAGCGGCGAGATCTCCCATTCCAGCTTCCTTCCCTTGGCCTCTTCCGTCAGATTCCTGCTGATTTCCTTTACCAGCTGGGTGAGATCCACCTTGGTCTTCATGACCTCGGCGCGACCCATCCGGGAGAATGCCAGGAGGTCGTCGATCAGGGTTCCCATCTTCTGCGCCGCTTCCGTGATCACTTGCAGGTAATGGCGGCTCTTGTCGTCGAGCCCGACCGGCCCCTTGCTGTTCAGCAGGTCCACGAAGCCGATGATGTGGCGCAAGGGAGCGCGCAGGTCGTGCGATACCGAATAGCTGAAAGCCTCCAGTTCCCTGTTGATCGCGGCCAGTTGGTCGACCTGGTTTTTCAGCGCCAGGTTGAGCTCGAAGATCTTGGCATCGCTTTGTTTTTGCTGCGTTATGTCCCGGATGACGGCGAAGGCCCAGGTCCCTTCGTTGGTCTCGATCGGGTTCAGCATGATGTCGACCGGGATCTCCCTGCCGTCCTGGTTGCGGCCGTACAGTTCCAATCCGATCCCCATCTTGCGTGCGCGCGGGTCCTCGAAATAACTGCGACGGTGCTGACGGTGGCGCTTTTGGTAGCGCTCCGGGATCAGCTGCTCGATGCGTTGGCCGATCAATTCCTCGCGCATGTAGCCGAACAGTATTTCGGTCTGCTGGTTCACCTTGCGGATCGAGCCATTGCCGTCGACGACCACGACGGCGTCCGGCGCGGTTTCGAACAGGCGCTCCAGCATGTTGCGGCTCTTCTGCAGCGCCTCCTCCATGCTTCGGCTCTCGGTGACGTCTCGTGCCATCTTCACGAAGCCGACCGGCTTCCCTTCTCCGTCCAGAAGCGCGGTGATGGTCACGCTGGCCCAGAAGCGGCTGCCGTCCTTGCGCAGGCGCCACCCCTGCAGGTCCAGGCTCCCCAGCGCCTTCACGATTTCAAGTTGCCTTTGAGGCGTCCCGGCTTTCACCTCCTCCTTGGGATAGAAGATGGAGAAGTGCTTTCCGATGACCTCTTCGGCGCGATACCCTTTGATCTGCTCGGCTCCGGCATTCCAGGAGATGATGTGCCCCTGAGGGTCCAGCATCAAGATGGCATACTCTTTAACCTGTTCCACCATCATGCGGAACTGCTCATCGGTTGCCCGCAGTGGCGCCTGTTCCTGGACAGTCTCAGCTGCCGGCGCTGCAACCTCCCTGGTCTCATCGCTATTGGCCATGACTCGTGCTCTATCCTCTGAATTGGTAGTGCCGCTACATCGTTAGTTTGCTATGGAGCATCCCGCCAGTTGCAGGATGCTCGGGTATCGGCATTCCTGAGCCATTATATATTTTTTCGGGGGCCTTTACACCCCCGATATTCCATCGAGGCGGTGGCAGCCCGAAGTATTGGGTGTTAAACTGCTCCAAGCAGTTCGCTGTGCGCAACGCGGCATTTCTTCACAAAACCGGAGTTTTATCCGGCGACCGATCATAAGCATCAAGAAATGTGTTACCTTTCTTGCTGAAGGATAGTGTATGAAGTGGTCCCTATTCCGGCTCTGTTCAGAATGGACCCTCTGCCGCAGGGAGAAACGAAATGGCTGATTTGGACTGGTACCGGCTTTACTCTGACAGCGAGCCCATAATAGAGAGAGAGTTGTTGAACAAGGTGCTATCAAACGGAGCATATGCTACCTTCGCCCTGGTCCGGCATCAGGGTGAATACAAGGCGATGCTCTATGTTAACGGCAAGAGGGTCAACGGTCCTTCCTTGCCGCAGCCGCTGACCACCCCGAAGGATGATGTGACGCATTGGATGGGGAACAAACCTGGTGTGGGATTGACCACATCCGAAGCGGAAATGATTATCGATAAAGTCACCGACCGGATCGAACGTGCCCAAAAAACGTGAAGGGTGAAAGGTGAATAAACCGTGAAAGGTGAATAAACCGTGAAAGGTGAATAAACCGTGAAAGGTGAATAAACCGTGAAAGGTGAAAGGTGAAAGGTGAATAAACCGTGAAAGGTGAAGAGATTTTTTCACCCTTCACCTTTCACCCTTCACCTTTCACCCTTCACCCTTCACCTTTCACCCTTCACCTTTCACGGATTCAAGCATGCATCTCGCGCAGCCTGCGGGCTGCTGCCATCATGTTGGCAAGTGCGGCCCGGGTCTCTTCCCAGCCCCGGGTCTTCAATCCGCAGTCCGGATTCACCCAGAGCCTCTCCTTTGGTACCGATTGCAGCGCGCGCTCAAGCAGCTCCAGCATCTCTTCGCATGAGGGGATGCGCGGCGAATGGATGTCGTAGACCCCCGGGCCGATTTGGTTCGGATACTGGAAATCCTTGAAGGCTTGCAGTAGCTCCATCTGGGAGCGTGATGTCTCGATGGTGATCACGTCGGCATCCATGGCCGCAATGTTGACGATGATGTCGTTGAATTCCGAGTAGCACATGTGGGTGTGGATCTGCGTCTCGTCGCGCACGCTCGAGGTCGCCAGGCGAAAGGAGTCCACAGCCCACTGCAGGTAGGCATCGCGGTCGCTTCTCCTCAGCGGCAATCCTTCGCGAAAGGCCGGCTCGTCGATCTGGATCGCGGCGAGCCCCCCCTTTTCCAGATCGCTCGCCTCGTCCCTGATCGCCAGGGCGATCTGCATGGCGGTGTCGCGCCGGGGCTGGTCGTCTCGCACGAAGGACCATTGCAGCATGGTGACCGGGCCGGTCAGCATCCCCTTGACCGGCTTTCCGGTGAGCGACTGGGCGAACCGGCTCCAGCGCAGGGTCATGGGCCCCTTGCGCTCCACATCTCCGTAGATGACCGGCGGTCTGACGCAGCGCGAGCCGAAGCTCTGCACCCAGCCGTTTTGCGTGAAACAGCATCCCTCCAACTGCTCCCCGAAATACTGCACCATGTCGTTGCGCTCGAATTCGCCATGCACCAGCAGGTCCATCCCGATTTCCTCCTGAAAGCGGATCGCCTGCTCTATTTCATGCTCCAAAGCCGCGCAGTATGCCGTTTCACAGAGTTTTCCCCGGCTCAGCTGGGAACGCAGTTTCCTGATCTGCGCGGTCTGGGGAAAGGAGCCGATGGTGGTCGTGGGAAACAGCGGCAGTTTCAGCGCCTGCTGCTGCTTGCGCTGCCGGATCGCAAACGGGCTTTCCCGTCGCAGATCTTGCGCCGTCACTGCCTCGACCCGCGCCTTGACCTGCGGCTTGTGTATCAGCGCCGAGCCCCGGCGGCTTTCGATCACCCCCCTGTTTTCTGCCAGGCGCCGGCCGCGGTCGGCTTGACCCTGCTTCGCGGACAGTGAGGCGATGGCGCTGACCTCATCGAGCTTTTGGCTGGCAAAGGCAAGCCAGCTCCGGATCTGTACCGGCAATAGCTCCGCATCGTCTTCCATCGTGCAATCGTAGGGGACGTGCAGCAGCGAACAGGAGGGGGCGACCATCACGCGCTGCTCGCCCAGGGCAGTGACGGCCCGCTCCACGACCCCAAGCGACACCGATAGGTCGTTTCGCCAGATATTGCGGCCATCGACCAGGCCAAGCGACAGGCTGAGCCCCCGGGGGATGACGGCCAGGAGAGGGTCCAGCTGCTCCGGCGCCCGGACCAGGTCCAGGTGCAAGGCGTGAACGGGGAGTCCCGCAGCCAGAGTCACGTTGTCCCGAAGAGCCTCGAAATAGGTGGCCAGGATGACCTTCAGCTCCGGGACCGCGTCTCTTATCCGGGCAAAGGCGCACCTATAGGCGGCACGCGTCAGGTCGTCGAGATCGAGCGCCAGGAACGGCTCATCGATCTGGACCAGATCGGCGCCCGCTTGGTGAAGCGCTTTCAGCAGGTCGCTGTAAACCGGCAGGAGGCCTTCCAGCAGCTCCATGCGGTGAAAGCCCGGTTCCTTTTCCTTGCCCAGCAAAAGGTAGCTCACCGGGCCGATCAACACAGGCTTGGCCCCGATTCCCAGCGCCTTGGCCTCCGCCAGCTCGCCGATCACCTTGGACGGGTCCGGTCGGAAATTCTGCGCCCGGCTGAACTCGGGGACGATATAGTGATAGTTGGTGTCGAACCACTTGGTCATCTCCATGGCGATGATGTCGATGCCGTCCTTTTGGTATCCCCTTGCCATGGCGAAGTAGCGCTCCGGACCGGCAGCAAGCTGCGCGTAGCGAGGCGGTATGGCTCCAAGGGCCAGCGTCATGTCTAGTATCTGGTCATAAAAGGAAAAATCGTTACAAGGAATGAGATCTATGCCAGCCTGCTGCTGAGCCTGCCAATGGGCCTTGCGGAGCTCCATGCCGGCCGCGGCAAGCTCTTCGGCGCCGGATTGTCCCGCCCAGTAGCGCTCGCAGGCGTTTTTCAGTTCCCGGTGTCTGCCGATGCGCGGATAGCCAAGGTTGTGGGTAAGCATCATTACCTCCCCGTGCGTCTGAGTGTCGATCCACTGATCCAGTTGGTTCACCTGTCCCGGCTTTAGCAGCGGTAAATGCGCCGTTCGCCGCCGTCAGCAAATCGATCCTGCAGCACGATTTTGAGCAAGTCCCAAGTGTAGCCGAAGGGTCTGTATTTACAACGGGAGCGCGCGAGAGGTGAGGGAGAACGCAGCAGCGGGCTCCGGAAGGGCGAAGGGGGCTACAGCGCATGCCATAACCCCCCTCAATGGATTCCCTCGTGTAGGATGGGGCGTGCCCGCCGTCATGATGCGGGCGCGGTCTACCTCGATCTCCTTTACTTGACCTGATTACCGCCGATCTTGCGCTGAGAAAACTCCCCCTCCTTCAAGGGGAGGGGTGGGGATGGGGTGGGTACCACGGCATCGAAACTCTGCATCCAGTTCATGCCGCTGTGCAGGCCGCCGCCAAACAGATCCCCGTCCCCCCCATCATTGCTTCGGTATTTATAGGTGAAACGAAGCCTGGTCCCCGGCGCGACGGCAACCGGGAGCTTCAACCCGAACTCGGTTATTTCGTCCATGCTCAACTGGCTCGGAATCACGAAGGTCATCGAGCGGGCCACCACCTTTCCCGCAGCATCCATTACGGCAACCCATATCTCCAGATCGTACATGTAAGCGTAGCGCACATTTTTCGCCGCCCCCTCGACCAGGGTCTGGTCCCCGACCACTTTGGTTTCCCAGGCCAGCACCAGGTCGAACTGTGAGTACCGTTGCGGCAGGGTCTCCAGTCGCTGGCGGCTGATGTCGGGATAGGTGGAGCAGCCACCGATAAATACGACCATCAGAGCCAGAAGCAATAGGCGTCGCATCATCTCCGTCACCTCCCTGTTGAGATCTACCTAATTGTACGCCTGACCGTGTTGCAATCTCAATGAGGAAGCGCCGCACCCCCCTCCCAGCCTCCCTCAGCCTTCGCCAAGGCTTCGGCTGACAAGCCTTGAGGAGGGAGGGGCCATAAAATCCCCTCCCCTTCAAGGGGAGGGTTAGGGGGGGGATGGGGATGGGACAAGAGTGGCAATGTGACAAAGTAGAATTAGGGAGAGGACATGGGGGCGTGGAGGCGTGCTGTTTGTGGCGTACCCTGAAAAAAAGCCGCACCTGGCTCCCGGATCGGGGCGCTCGGTGCGGCTTGGTTTCGGAGCGAAGTTACCTCCTACTTCTCTTGATTATGGTCCCCTCGTTTATCATCGCAGGACCCGAAGCGCTTCGGCCTCGATTCCCGTTTGGCCTGCATCTCCTTGTATTTGGCCGCCTGATCCGGGGTGAGCAGGTCGAGGAATTGCCTGGACGCCTGCGCCCTCTTGACAGCCAGGTCCGCCTCCGCGTAGGCTACCTTGGCAGCCTGTGCCCGGATGGCTGCCTCATCGGCGCTCCCCGAGTGTACCAGCGCTCGCAACTGCCGCTTCTCGGTCATCAGTGCGCTGAAAGCGGGCTTGTTTTCAGCCCGGTTTGCTTCCCGGAGCGCCTTCGCCCTGCTTTTTTGCTGATCCGTGAGACCCAGTTCCTTGGCCATTTTCTCATGCTGCTTCTCTCCACGGTGGCCCTTATGTTTGTGCTGGCCGCCGCTCAGCTCGGAGCGGCCCGGAGCTGAACCGGTATCGGCGGCTGCGAACTGGCTGCCGAAGGCGGTGGCTGCGGTGATGCAGGTTAATAGTGCCAAAGGCCTGAATTGTCTTCTCATCTTGATTCTCCTTTTTTAACGGCTCCCCGTTTTCTCGGGCTCGCTCGTGGTGATGTGGCAACCCTACCGTCAAATTGTGCATGTAATGTGGAAGAACTAAGGAAATGCCTGGCAGTGCCGCACGACCTTCCCTTGCATGTCGCGTCACCTGAACCTGCCGGCGTCTGGCAAAGGCATCTGGCGCAAGGCATAAGCAGACCTGATTAGTGCTAATCTTCCGCACGCTGCGCAAGCACCCCTCCCCCTTGATGGGGGAGGGGTGGGGAGAGGGTGAAAAGCTGGCATGACCTCCCCCCGGCCCCACTGCCATTAAGTTAAGGGAATGAGAGGTAGGGTGGGCCGTGCCCACCACAACCGCATCCTGATGGTGGGCACGGCCCACCCTACATGATTCACGGAATCACCGCTTAACTTAATGGCAGTGCCCCCCGGCCCCTCCCATCAAGGGAGGGGGGAGTTTCAACCCGCGGAAGATTGACGCTAATCAGGTAAGCAGATGGCCTCCCTGGCGAGTCATTTTTCGCAGCAGATTTCTTGAAATCCCGAATCGAATTGCTAGAATTGCTACCGGTGACGACATTGAAGAGTTATAAGGAGGTGCCATGAAAATTCCGGTGGTATATCCAGATGAAACCCGCGGCTTGGTTAAGGCTGAGGAACTCCAGGAACTGATAGAACAGGCCGCCATTATCTCCTTTCTACGCAGTGACGGCGAATCGGTTCAGGTTGGAGTCGACAGTGTGCGCGGTATGGGCGGCAGGAACTATCGGGGCCCCGAGCGCAGGGGTAAAGTCTATTTCTGTTGATGATTGGCGCACAGAAATCGGTAGGCACAAGGCCGGTTCCAGCATTGGGATCGGCCTGCTTCATTTGTAGCTGGGCACGCTGGAAGTTGCCAAGCCCGCCATGCCGAATGAAGGGGGATCGACATGCAAGAGCTGTTGCAAAAAGGATTAGGAGACCTGCAGACCCCATCCCCACCCCAACCCTCCCCTTGAAGGGGAGGGAGCCTTTAAGTTACCCGATTAGCGTGATCTTCAGGTATCGATGGGTGGCGCAGAAAGTCCCCCTTTGCAAAGGGGGATTTAGGGGGATTTCAGCACTGTCGCAACATGCTCTCTATGGTATGGCTACCGGGACTAAATCCCCCCCGCCCCCTTTGCAAAAGGGCGGGGGGGGGACCCAGCTCACTGAAGATCGACGCTAATCGGGCAACTCAATGGCAGTGAGGTCCGGAGGGGGAGGGGGAGGGAGCTTTTAGTGACGCTGCTGGGTCCCGTAAACGTATACGCAATCGCCGCTTCTTCGGCTTGCGAATATGGTGCAACAGATGTATAAAACGAAGAACTGTCGTCTGCACCGGCATGCAGGCGGTGCTGGCGGCGGTAAGGCCGATACTGGTTTCACCCGATTTCACCTGCTGTCGGCCAATATTATTCACACCGGATACGGATATGCCACGCCCCCTTTTTCAATTTTGCAAAACGACCGGATCGCTTTTGCATTTCTGCAAATGACCTCCAGCGATGCATTAGCATTGATCAACGTGCTGATATTACGGTGCATCGCTCTTCCCTGCCTCTCCCCAGCCCCCCAAACGTTTTTGCTCTTGTGCGAAAAAGCCTTTTCCGCCGGCCCTGATTCATTCCAAAAACGTGGCAGCTAACCTGTTGATCTTGCGCGTATTTCAGATATATACGAAATTTTAAAACATTGGTATGTATGTTGCTAAAGGGTATGGCAAGCGTCATCAACCCACTAATGGAGGTATAAAGGCATGTCACAAACGTCAACTAACAAGGGCTGGCAGGTAGTCATAGCCGGGACCGGAATCAACCTGGCGCTCGGGGTGTTGTATGCCTGGAGTATCTTCAAGGGAGCAATCAAGGCTTCCATCGAGAAGGGGGGACCGGACGCGTTCCAGTGGAGCCTCTCCTCCATCAACGACCCTTACGCACTCTGCTGCCTCTTCTTCGCCTTCTCCATGGTTATTGCAGGTAAGTGCCAGGACAAGATCGGCCCGGCACGGACCGCGCTGATCGGCGGCCTGCTGGTAGGAAGCGGCTTCCTGCTGATGGCCTACTCCAACAGCTACGCCGCCTGGGTGACAGGCTTCGGCGTGCTGGCGGGCTCCGGCTTCGGCTTCGGCTACTCGGCCGCAACCCCTCCGGCTCTCAAATGGTTCTCTGCCAAGAAGACCGGCCTGATCGCAGGCACCGTGGTGGCGGGCTTCGGTCTGGCGCCGGTCTACATCGCTCCGCTCTCAAGCTACCTGCTCGGCGTCTTCGGGATCCAGAAGTCGATGCTCTTCCTGGCGGCCGGCTTCGCGGTGGTCGTCTGCGGCCTCTCCTTCCTCCTGGTGAACCCGCCCAAGGGTTTCGTGCCGGCCGAGCCTGCCGAAAAGGGAGACGCCGGTAAGGCGCCCGCCAAGAAGGCGGTCCACGACGCCAGCGTCGGAGAGATGCTGCGCTCTCCCAAGTTCTACATGCTTTGGACCACCTTCTTCATCGGCGCCGGCGCAGGCCTCATGGTGATCGGCTCCGTCGCAGGCCTTGCCAAGCACAGCATGGGCTCGATGGCCTTCGTGGCGGTCGCCATCATGGCGATCGGCAACGCCTCCGGCCGCGTGGTAGCCGGCGTGCTCTCCGACAAGATCGGCCGCCGCGCCACGCTGACCATCATGCTCTCCCTGCAGGCGATCCTGATGTTCGCAGCCATTCCGGTGGTCGGCTCCGGCAGCGCGGTACTGCTGGTACTGCTCGCCTCCTTCATCGGCTTCAACTACGGCTCCAACCTGACGCTGTTCCCCTCCTTCGCCAAGGATTACTGGGGCTTCAAGAACTACGGCCTGAACTACGGCGTACTCTTCAGCGCCTGGGGTGTAGGCGGGCTGGTCATGGGACGCGTCTCCGAGATGATGAACGCGCAGCCGGGCGGCCTGAACAAGTCCTTCATCCTTGCCGGCAGCTGCCTTGCCATGGGCACCATCATCACCTTCTTCCTGCGTGAGAAAAAGGCCGTTACCGTCGAGGCCCCTGCACTTGCGGGAGAACCCGTTCGGGTCAAGGTTGGCACCTCTGCTTAACGGCAGATCAAACGCCTGCTGAAAAAGATAGGGGCCATGCATTTCGCATGGCCCTTTCTTCGTCGAAAATGGTAGTATGTCGAACCGGAAAATCCCGTCGAAAGGAAGTGCAATGGATACCACCTACGTCACCATCATGCTCGTCGTCTTTCTAGTGCTGACGGGCCTCGCCATCGACATCGGCTACATGTACGTGAGCGAGGAGGATCTGCAAAGTGCCGCGGAGACGGCCGCGCTGACCGGCGCCCAGTCGATCAAGCAGCGCATCCTGTTTCAGGTGCAAAACGATCCGAAGAAGATCGCCGAGGTGGCAGGCGATACCGTGCAGGCCTCCGCCAGAGGCGCCGCAGCGGATTCGGTCTCCGGCAAGCACGCCGCCGCAGCCCTGGTCGGCCTTTCCAACAGCAACGGCAACGCCCTGACCGGCGACAATGACCTCACAGTCGGGTTCTGGAACATAAGCAGCCGCAGTTACACCGCGGGCGGCACACCGGTGAACGCGATGCAGGTCAGGACCAAGCGGACCGCCGAGAGCAGCTCGGTCGGCATGGGATCGCTCGGCAGTTTCATGGCCAAGATCACCGGCACCGACTCGTTCGGGTTCACCCCCGTCGCCACCGCCGCAATTCCGGCCGGCACGCGCTCCAACATCGCCATCTGCTCCGATGCCTGCGAAGCTTCCTGCAGCTATCCCGAGATCTGCAGCATCAAAGAGAGGCGGATGAGCCACGCGCCCTGGGATCCCCGCAGCGGCGCTCCGGCCAGCGACCGCTTTCTCTACACCTCGCTGCTGCATCCGGTCACCATCACCCACACCATGTCCGACATGGTCTGCCAGGAGATGCCGACCCAGGAAGTCTGCGGCAGGCCGATCTTCACGGCAGGCGGTACCAATGACGACATACTGCGCGACATCCAGGCGATGATGTACGACCCGAAGATCGACAGGTCAAACAAGGAATTCGACGCCAAGGGGAACCTGCTGGGGTGGTGGGTCATGGTCCCCGTTTTGGACTGCGCAGCCATCAAGGCGGGAGATGCCTTCGAGCCGCGTACCGTGACCAGGTATTCCCTGGTGCGGATCAGCAGGATCTGTGTGACCGGAAAGGCCGGATGCCGGCAGTTCGGCGGCTCTTCAGATGCGCCGGCTGCCGTCTGCGGCCCCGCTCAGGACGGCCTTTACCTGGACCGCATCTCCTGTGTCGGCTGCGCCAGCAAGAGCAAGATCGTGCTCCCCGGGCTGCATCCGGTTCTGGTCCATTAGTGAGGCGCTGTGAGGATGTTGCCCCCGAGGAACTGCTCCGGGCGATCGATGAATTCAACCGGGGTGACTGGTTCGAGTGCCATGAGACCGTGGAAGAGCTCTGGGTGGGAGAGAAGGGGGAGCTGCGGGACTTTTACCAGGGAGTGCTGCAACTGGCGGTCGCCCTGCATCACTGGCGTGACGGCAACTTCAAGGGCGCTCTCACCCTGCTGCAAAGCGGCGGCGACTGCCTGAGCCGGGTGGCGCCGGTATGCCAGGGGGTGGATGTGGCGCGGCTTGCCGCAGACGCCGGGAAGCTGCAGCAGGCGCTGAGCGCACTCGGGGAGGAACGGATGTCGGAGCTGGAGCAGCGGCTGATCCTGAAGCTGCGGCTGGCTGCGAAATCTCCCCCCATTGAACCTCCCCCCTTTGAAAAAGGGGGGTCGGGGGGGATTTAAGCGATGCCGTTATCCGCGACAAATCCCATCCCCCGGGCGGGGAAAGCCGGCCCCGGGGGATGGGATTTGTCGAGAGTGATTGCTATTTCAACAGCGTGACCTTGCCGTCGTCGAGGTCGTAGGTCGCCGATACGATCTTTATCTTCCCTTCCTTCAGCTGGTGAGCCAGCACTTTCGACTTCTTGGTGAGATCAGCCGCGACCGCCTTGGCGTTCACTGCGACTGCACACTCGACCACCTCCGCTGCCGGTTTCCCCTTACAATCTTTCTTCGCCTTCTTGGCCGAGGGCTCGATCGCCTTGATGATGGCTCCTACGTTCCCCTCCGGTTTTCCCTTGGCGTTCACCGTAGCCGTCACCGCGCCGCAGCGCTCGTGCCCCAGCACCATGATGAGCGGTGAGCCCAGGTGCTCGGCTGCGTACTCGATGCTCCCCAGCACGATCGGGTCGGCGACGTTGCCGGCTACCCGGACCACGAAGATTTCGCCCAACGCCCTGTCGAAGATGATTTCGGGCGGGACGCGGGAATCGGAGCAGGAGAGGATGATGGCGTAGGGATGCTGGCTTGTTGCCAGCTTCTCGCGCGCCGGCAGGTCGCACAATGCCGAAGCGGTCATCTTGCTTTCGACAAAACGCTTGTTGCCGTCGAGAAGTCTTTGCAGCGCCTCGTCGGCGCTGACTCCGGAGCCGCCCCCTGATGCAAAGGCAAATCCTGCGGTTGCTGCCAGGGCCGCTGTCAGCGTCACGATCCTGCTCACTACCTTGCTGCTCTTCATAGACAATTCCTCCTTTGGTTTAAGTCGGGGAGCTCCCCGAAAGCTTCACCTGGCATCCGTCCCACTCTGGAACCGGCCGGCAAACTGCGTAATTTCTGAAGGGGGTAGTCGGTCAGATCCACCTGAGAAATTTCTCGTTCCCAAGCTCCAGCTTGGGAATGCAATCGCTGTCAAAGCTCCAGCTTTGAGGCGTTGAAGCGGAGCTTCTATACATTTGCGTTCCCAAGCTGGAGCTTGGGAACGAGATGATGGAACCGGCCGGCAAACTGCGTAATTTCCGAAAAAACAGGGCCGTCACTTTATTACATATTTTTATCAATTATTCCAGCCTAATATGACCCCCCCGGCGGGCATGGCCCGACTTGCCAGGCCCTCAAGGCAACCGGGTTGACATCCCGCACGACTTCGGGCACATTGGGGTGCGTCCCCCGTGACAAATCTAGATCCTCAAAGGAGCTCCACAGCATGTTCTGGCTTAAATTCCTGGCGATCGCCGTCCTACTGACCGTCGGCATCTTTCTGATAGCCTTCCTGGAAGATATCCTGGTAAGCGCTCCCCGCAGGCGCGAGCTTAAGCGCAAGGCGCTCGAGAAGCTCAACGGTAACCAACGGGGGGATTGAGGCCGCTCTACCTTCAGCCACTTCCTCACCACTTCCTCACCGCTTCCTCACCAGTTCCTCACCAGTTCCTCACCAGTTCCTCACCAGTTCCTCACCAGTTCCTCACCAGTTTCCGCACCGGTTCCGCACCGGTTCCGCACCGGTTCCCGCACCTCCCGCCCCTATTGACTCATCCGCGAAATACTCTATCATTTGCAGGGTTGGAGAAAGCCAATCAAAACGGTTTGCGGCGCGACTCATTTTCACCTCCGGGAGCCAAATGTGAGAATAGCGCAGATAGCACCACTGTACGAAACCGTTCCTCCCCATTATTACGGAGGCACCGAGCGCGTAGTCTCCTACCTGACGGAGGAGCTGGTGCGCCAGAACCACGAGGTCACGCTCTTTGCCAGCGGCGATTCGGTGACCTCGGCCCGCCTGGTCCCCTGCTGCAAAAACTCGCTGCGGCTCGACAAAGGGTGCGTCGACCCCCTGCCGCATCATCTGGTGATGCTGGAGCAGGTCTGCCGCATGGCCCACGAGTTCGACGTCCTGCACTACCACGTCGACTACCTGCATTTTCCATTGAGCCGGCGCTACCGCTTCACCCACGTGACCACCCTGCACGGCCGTCTCGACATTCCCGACCTGGTCCCGCTGTACCGGGAATTTCCCGAGATGCCGGTGATCTCCATCTCCGACGCCCAGCGCCGTCCCCTTCCCTGGATCAACTGGAAGGGGACCGTGCACCACGGCCTTCCTGCCGACCTGCTCCCCTTTAGCCCGGACGGCGGCGAGTACCTCGCCTTTCTGGGGAGGATCTCCCCGGAGAAGGGGGTGGAGGCCGCCATAGCGATCGCCCGGAGGAGCGGCATCAAGCTGAAGATTGCCGCGAAGGTGGACAAGGCCGACGTCCGTTTCTACGAAAGCGAGATAAAGCCGCTTCTGGACGGGCCGCTGGTCGAGTTCATCGGCGAGATCGGGGAAGAGGAGAAGAAGGAGTTCCTGGGCAACGCGCTGGCGCTGGTTTTCCCGATCGATTGGGAAGAGCCGTTCGGGCTGGTGCTGATCGAATCGATGTCCTGCGGCACCCCGGTGATCGCCTTTGGCCGGGGCTCGGTGCCGGAAGTGATCAGGGACGGCATCTCCGGTTTCATCGTCCCCGACATCGAGGGGGCGGTACAGGCGGCGGCGCAGGTCGGCAGCCTGAGCAGGATGCGCTGCAGAAGATACTTCGAGGAAAAGTTCGCAGTGGCCAGAATGGCCGCGGATCACCTGGCGATATACCGGACGCTGATCGCCGAAAGAGAGCTCAATGCAAACCTGGTGACGCTCAGGCAGCGCAGCAGCACAACCTAGCTGGACCGGAGGGGTCATGGAGGTCATCCAGATAGAAGACAAGTATTACATCCTCGCCAACTCGGACCGGGCGGCGGAGTGTTCACGGGTGCTCAAGGAAGGGGATACCTTTGCCATTTTCGACTGCCACGGCGACATCCACCCGATCGGGCTGGGGGAGCAGGGCATCTTTCATGAAGGAACCCGCTTCCTCTCCAAGATGGAGCTCCGCTTCGCCGGATTGCGTCCGCTGCTGCTCGGCTCGACCATCAAGCAGAACGAGATGCTCGCCATCGACCTGATGAACCCCGACTTCACGGTGGGCGACAGCACCATCCGGCGCGATGCCGTCCACATCTTCCGCTCCAAGCTGATCTGGGAGGGAAACTGCTTCGAGCAGTTGCGGCTCACCAATTTCAGCATGGCCCCTTTGCAGATCCCCTTCACCATCGATTTCGAGGCGGACTTCGCCGACATCTTCGAGGTGCGCGGCACCAGGCGGGAACGGAGGGGGACGCTGCGTCCCACCCAGCTCACCGCTTCCTCGGCCCTCCTCTCCTATCAGGGGCTGGACGGCGCGGTCCGGACCACGCAGATCAGCTTCACCCCGCAACCGGAGCAGCTGAACGCCGCCGAGGCGAGCTACCTGGTGCAGCTCGCTCCCAAGGAATCGATCACCATCGGCGTCACCGTTACCTGCGGCTGCCGCGAGTGCGAGCTCTTCAGCGGCAGCTATCAGCAGGCGCAGAAGGAGGCCCATGCCTCCCTGGCGCAGCTCAAAGCGGGCTACTGCGACATCAGGACCGACAACCCGCATTTCAACCTCCTGCTGGAGCGCTCGCAGTCGGACCTCATGATGATGATGACCCGCACCCCGCACGGCGACTACCCCTATGCGGGCGTTCCCTGGTTCAGCACGGCGTTCGGCAGGGACGGCATCATCACGGCGCTCGAGACGCTCTGGGTCAATCCGAGCATCGCCCGCGGCGTCTTGTCCTACCTGGCCCGGAGCCAGGCCGCGGCACTCGACCCGGAAAAGGATGCCGAGCCGGGGAAAATCATCCATGAAACCAGGATGGGGGAGATGGCGGCCCTGGGGGAGATCCCGTTCGGCCTCTATTACGGCAGCGTCGACTCCACCCCCCTTTTCATCGTCCTGGCCGGCGCCTACTACCGCCGCACCGGGGACCGGGAGTTCATCGCCGGGATCTGGGACAACATCCTGCGGGCACTGGAGTGGATCGACGTCTACGGGGATGCCGACGGCGACGGCTTCGTGGAGTACGCCCGCCATTCGCACCAGGGGCTGGTGCAACAGGGGTGGAAGGATTCCAACGACTCCGTCTTCCATGCCGACGGGACGCTGGCGGAGGCTCCCATCGCCCTTTGCGAGGTGCAGGGGTATGTCTATGACGCCAAGGTGAGCGCTGCGGAAATGGCTGCCGTGATGGGGGAGGGCTCGCGCGGCTTCGAACTGATGGAGCAGGCGCGGACCCTGCAGCGCAGGTTCAACGAGGCCTTCTGGTGCGAAGATCTCTCTTTCTACGCCCTGGCCCTGGACGGGAGCAAGAAGCCGTGCCGGGTGCGCTCCTCCAACGCCGGGCATTGCCTCTTCTCCGGCATCGTCGCGCCCGAACATGCCGCGGCACTCGCCGTCCAGCTGTTGTCGGACGACTTTTACACCGGCTGGGGGGTGCGCACCCTCGCCAGTTGCGAGACGCGCTACAACCCCATGTCCTACCACAACGGCTCGATCTGGCCCCACGACAACGCGCTGGTGGCCTACGGCCTCGCCAGGTACGGTTTTACCAGGGACGCCATAGTCGTCTTGGAGGGGATCTTCGAGGCCTCCCTCGCCATGGAGCTGCAGCGGTTGCCCGAGCTTTTCTGCGGTTTCAAGCGGCGCGGCGATTCCAGCCCGATCCTTTATCCCGTTGCCTGCGCGCCGCAGTCGTGGGCCGCCGCCTCGGTCTATCTCCTTTTGCAGGGATGCATGGGGCTCTCCATCGACGCGGAGAAGAAACAGGTCCGCTTCGCCTACCCGGCTCTGCCGCCGTTTCTCAACGAGGTCACCATCAGGGACCTGAAGATCGGCAACGACTGCGCGGCCGATATCGTCTTGAAGAGGTACGACCAGGATGTGGCGGTGAGCGTGCTGCGCAAGGAAGGGGGGGTGGAGGTGGTGATCGTCAAGTAGTGACCACCACCTGCAAAGCCGGTCAATTTCAGTCTTCCGCTGTCAGCGCTGCTTTCCCCGTCCCCACCCCAGCCCTCACTGCCATCAATAGCTGATTAGGGCCGATCTTTTCTTCCGCTGTTCCGGTTCCTCCCCCTTGAAGGGAGGGGGCGGGGGGCACTGCCATTAAGTTAAGGGTGATTCCGTGAAGCATGTAGGGTGGGCCGTGCCCACCATCAGGATGCGGTTGTGGTGGGCACGGCCCACCCTACATCTCATTCCCTTAACTTAATGGCAGTGGGTGAGGCCGGACTGTTGCAGCCGCGGGCCCGGCGTTGCAGCCGGCAGCTTGAGACGGTCCGGAGCACTCCCCGGCAGGCATAGCTGCACAAACAATAGGCTTTGCTGCCTCTTTTTTATCAGCTTCTCCCTGATGTCATCAGTGCGTCGTCGACAAAGATTATATTTAACAGCGACTTTCACAGTACTGTGACATCTGGCATATCTCCTGCTATAGAACGCCCAGTACTGAAGCACGACGAAGTGCACCGTACATCGAGACAGGCAACGGCGCCTCTCTGCTTACGGGTGAGAGGCGTCTTTTTGATGAAACATACTTGAAAGGGGGGAGGAACAGTCTCGCAAGGCTGACAGGTGAAGGCAGTCCTACTGGAACTAACTATCTATTACAAAGGAGTAAGCAATGAAAAGAATTTCGAAGATTCTCATCACGGCAATGGCGCTCACTATCGCAGCAACCGGTGTCGCAATGGCGACCCCCTCGACGCAGATCTGGATCCCTTCCACGGATGTACAGGGATTCAAATCCCTGCATCTGGGCATCGACAACTACATCCGTACCTCCAACGCTCATTCGGTAGAGGCCGCCGACGGCACCGGTTTCAGACCTAACGTCTATGTTCTCGGACTGACGGGAGGCATTCTTCCCTTCGAGAAGCTGCAGGCCGAGATAGGGGTCGATTACACTGTCAACGGCATCAACGCTGCCGACAGCAATCCGCTTTCCTTCAACGTCAAGGTGGCCACCCCCGAGGCCTCCCTCTTCACGTTCTCTCCTGCCCTGGCCGTCGGCGCCTACGGCATGGGCACCAAAAAGGACCTCACCAACGCAAACATCGTCTACGGCCTTGCCGCCAAAACCCTCCCTGTCGTCGGTAGGCTCTCGGCCGGCTACTACGTTGGCAACGACGATGTCCTCGGTGACGATGATGACGGCGTGCTTCTCTCCTGGGACCGGACCTTGGCCGAGATCTCTGACAAACTCTGGGTCGCCGTGGATTACCAGGGTGGCGATAACTCCTTTGGCGCCTTCAGCTTCGGCGCATCCTGGGCCTTCTCCAAGAACGTCTCCGTGATCTTTGGCTATGACATCTACAACGAAAAGTCACTGGGCGGCGACAACACCTTCACCACCCAGCTCGACATCAACTTCCCCTAAGCTCACTCTTCGGGGCGGAGATCTGTTGCTCTGCGCCAGGGAACAGTTGATCCTGGTACCGACGCAGATCGCGACAAAATGGCATCCCAGCCGTATCCTCGATTTTTTCGGGGGTACGGCTTTTTTCGTCCCCGGCGGCCGCGCACCCCTGAAAAGCATGCCCTTTGTTAGAAAAAACATACCCCAAAAAGCAAACATCTGTTAATATACCCCGCGTCTGACTTTGCGAGCCGCGTCTTGCCGGCTCCCCGGGTTCCGGTTCTCGTCGACGCTGCCAATCTTGCAACAGGACCATCTGCCATGTCGACTCTGTTCTCCATGTCAATCAGGGCGCAACTCTTTCTGATGGTGCTCATTGTGGCCTTTCCCGCGGTCGGCATCATCGTCTACGCGGGAATCCAGGCCCGTGAGGGGGCCATCGCAGAGGCGGTGCGCGACGCCCAAAGGCTGGGCGACGGCATTGCCGACGCCCAGCGCAACATGCACACCTCGGCCGAACAGCTGATGAGCGCACTTGCCAAGCTCCCCGAGGTAAAGAGGCGCGACGCCGCCGAGGTGCGGAGCATCCTGGGCGAGCTGGTCCGACAAAATCCCCGCTATACCAATATCTCCATCGCCGACCGCTCCGGCACAGTCTGGGCTACCGGAGTCGGCAGCACCCCCTTCTCCATTGCCGACCGACGCCACTTCCAACATGCCGTCGCCACCGGCAAGCTCTCCTCGGGGGAATACGTCGTCGGCCGCGGTTCCTCCAAGCCTACCTTCCATTTCAGCTATCCCGTCAAGGATCGACACGCTGCGGTCGTTGACGTACTGGCGCTAGGCTTCGATCTGGAGTGCTTCAGGGAACAGTTCGAGCATGCATATCTGCCGCCCGGGAGCAGCTACCTCCTCGTCGACCGAGACGGGGTGATACTCGGCCGGGGGGTCGATCCGGAGCGCTATGTCGGCAAGAAGGACCGGCCGGATCTCTTCGCCCTGATGCAGGGAGGGGCAGGGAGGGGGGTGAACATCGGAGTGGGGCTCGACGGCCGGAAGTGGATCGTCAGTTACCAGAAACTGCGCCTGGACCACGAATCCCGGCCCTACATGTACATCCGATCCGGGATGCCGTTCGACGTGGTCGTGGCGGAGGCCGACCGGGTGCTGCTGCAAAACCTGGCGCTCTTCGCTTCCTGTCTGTTCTGCGCCTGTCTGCTCGCCTGGCTGATCGGCAAGCGCTCCATCATCGACCGGGTCTCCGTTCTGCTGGCGGCGTCACGCCGGCTGGCGGGGGGGGACCTGCGCATCAGGACCTCCGAGCTGGTCAGGGGGGGCGAGCTGGGGGCTCTCGGTGCGGCCTTCGACGACATGGCCCGTCAGATGGCGCTTCGTGAGCAGGAGCAGCTGACGGCGGAACTGGCCCTGAAAAAGAGCGAATTCCACTACCGCTCCATCTTCGAGAACTCCCTGTTCGGCGTCGGCGTGGTCGGCGCCGATCTGCGTTTCATCCAGGTGAACGATGCCTTCTGCCGGATGCTGGGCTACAGCGAGCGGGAACTGGTGGGGGGCATGGGGCTGGCGGAGGTGACCCATCCCGACGATGCCGCCACCAGTATCGAGATGGTCCGGAAGATCTTCTCTCTGGAGCTGGAACACTACGTCCTGGAGAAGCGCTACCTTTCACGGGACGGCAATTACAAGGAGGTCATGCTCTTCGTGCAGGGAATCTACGACGAGCACGGCAACTGCACCGGAGCGACCGGCTCGGTCCTGGACGTAACCGAGCGCAAGCAGGTGGTAGAGGTGCTCAAGGAGAACGAGGATATCCTGCGCACCCTGATGGAGGCGATGCCGGTGGGGGTCGGCTTCTACGACAACGACAGCAGGATCGAGCACCTGAACAGCCGTTTTGTGGAGTGGTTCGGGTATGCCAAGGAGGATGTCCCCACCCTGGACGACTGGTATCGCAAGGCGTATCCGGATCCGGAGTGCCGCGAGGAGTATATCGCGAGGCTGGAGGCCGCAATCGCCCAGGCCAAGCAGAGCGGCACCCCCATGGGGCCGGTGGATGCCAGGATCACCTGCAAGGACGGCTCGGTGCGGCACGTCATCATCAGCTACCAGTTTTCGCAACGGCGCACCCTGAGCATCTTTACCGACATAACCGAGCGCGAGCTGCAGCAAAGCGAGCTGCTCAAGGCGCAGAAGCTGGAATCCCTGGGGGTACTGGCGGGCGGCATCGCGCACGACTTCAACAACGTGCTGACCGGGATCATGGGGAACATCTCCATCGCGCAGATGTACCTTGAGCCCCCGCACAAGGCGTGCCTGCCGCTGGAGCAGGCGGAAAAGGCGTCCAAGCGGGCGGCGGAGCTCGCCTATCAGCTGATGACCTTCGCCAAGGGGGGAAAGCCGATCAAGGCCGCGGTCTCCGTGTCGCACCTTTTGCAAGAGGCGGTCTCGCTGGTGCTGCGCGGGGCGAACGTGAAGGCGCAGCTGAGCATCCCGGAGTCGATCCACGCCATAGAGGCGGACGAGGGGCAGATCAGCCAGACCTTCCACAACATCATCATCAACGCGGTGCAGGCCATGCCGCAGGGAGGGACGCTGAAGGTCCGGGCCGAGAACCTCACGCTTTGCGCCAGGAGCGTCTTGCCGCTGCCGGCCGGACAGTACGTGAAGATCTCCTTCAAGGACCAGGGGGGCGGCATTCCGCCGGAGGCGCAGGCCAAGATCTTCGATCCCTATTTCACCACCAAGCCGGACGGAACCGGGCTTGGGCTCGCCTCGGTGCACTCCATTGTCAGCAAGCACGGCGGGCACGTCGAGGTGAGCTCCGTCCTGGGGCAGGGGACCGTCTTCGACTTCTACCTCCCCTCCACCGGGCAGGCCTGGTCCGGGGCAAAAGGGGACCTCCCCCCCCTTTGCTCCGGTGGGGAAGCCGGCGGTACCATCCTGATCATGGACGACGAGGAGATGATCCGCAGCCTGGTTACCGAGATGCTGAGCAACTTCGGCTATCAGGTGGTCGCCAGTTCGCACGGAGCGGAAGCGGTCGAGCAGTACCGGGCCGCCCGGGAGGCCGGCACCCCCTTCGATGCCGTCATTCTCGATCTCACCATCCCGGGAGGGATGGGTGGGCGGGAGGCCGCGCAGCAGATACTGACCCTGGACCCGGCGGCGCGGGTCATCGTGTCGAGCGGCTATTGCAACGATCCCGTCATGGCCGATTACCGTTCCTACGGGCTGAGCGGCGCCGTCATGAAGCCGTACCGGGTAGCCGAGCTGGCGCAGGGGCTCGCCTTCCTGCGCGAGCCGCCGGCCGCGAGCGTTGCACCCTCGCAACCCCCTCCCGACGAAGGGAGCGGGGCGTAGGATGTCGTCTCTTCTAGGACTCATCTCGTCTAGGATCTCATCTCTTCCTTAAGTCCCCTCTCCCCTGGTGGGAGAGGGTTAGGGAGAGGGGGCGATGCGCCAATTGCAGTGAATGTAACCGTAGTGAAGCTGCCATTGATCTGCCGTTATCCGTATCATCGCGCCTGCGCGCTGGAGCGCTTCGGCGCGCCAGTCCGTCCAAAACTTGCAAGGGCTTTTAATCTTGCAAGATCAGCCGGAAAATTTATTGAAACAAAAGGTTGACTTGCCTGAGAAGGGTGTGGTACTACTTGGAACTCGATGACGCGGGGTGGAGCAGTCTGGTAGCTCGTCGGGCTCATAACCCGAAGGTCACAGGTTCAAATCCTGTCCCCGCAACCAAAACATTATAAGGACTTAGGCTTAATCGCCTAGGTCCTTTTTTGTTAGTCTGACGCAGATACTGACGCAGGCTGAACCAAGTTATCCAGCTAGTTAATTTATAACCACCAGACACGGCCTCCCTTGTCCGCACAAGATCCTCTCCGTAGGCAAACGCAGGTGTCCCCCACTCTTTCCCTTCACTCTCCTTTGTCCATTCTTAGAGGCTGTTTTCCGTGTGCGAAAAGAGGCTTCTAAGGGCTTGAAAACCAGGCAAATTGTGACTACTCCCCTGCAATTGCCACTGGTTAACTTGGTCCGACCCCGAAGTTCCAGCACAGCCAGAATCCATCGCTGCACTAACTGTACTCCGGCTTCGACCTTTGCTTTGTCCTTCGGTTTCCTGACGCGGGCGGGTATGACGGCGATGTTGTAGAAGGTGGATAGATCGTTGTAGGAACGGTTCAGCTGAGGTTCATAACGGCAAGGTTTCGAAACGGCTGACCGCAAATTGTCGGGCACGACTATCTTGGTTAAGCCGCCAAAGAAAAGGAAGGCTCGCACATGGGTAGAACCGATAGAACCGGGTGTTGACAAGTGAATAACTTTCCTTCCCGCCGGGTGCACCGGGCATTCCTGAGTTCTGTTCTCCTGTAACATGCCTGATGTGGATTCGTCTCTTTTGGGACACGCCGCTAGCATCATACCCCGAGATATCCACTTATCAACACCCGGTACCATGGGGTATGCCGTACCATGGGGTAAGCCGTACCATGGGGTAAGCCGTACCATGGGGTATGCACAAAATAGTGACTGAGCCCCTCCGAAGTAGAAGCGAAAAAAACGCTTGACGCATTGGACCGACCGGTCTAAGGTGTATTCATGAAACGAATTCACAACAAAGACGATATTGTTCAGGTTGGGCTCGACCTTGTGTTAAGCAGAGGGTTCAATGCTACCGGTGTTGAAGCAATTCTGAAGCAGGCGAACGTTCCAAAGGGCTCATTTTACAACTTCTTCTCCAGTAAAGAAGAATTTGCCCTTGCGATAATCGACAAATTCGTCGCTGACAGGGTTGAAG
>Ga0209317_1001193_pt1 | contig 24210 bp, 21 predicted proteins | sample RifGroB2_FD_183994 | JGI IMG/M metagenome (GOLD analysis project Ga0209317, IMG submission 183994) | Soil microbial communities from Rifle, Colorado, USA - Groundwater B2 (SPAdes) (version 2) | ecosystem: Environmental > Terrestrial > Soil > Unclassified | place: Rifle, Colorado | collected...
GTAGGAGAAGTGGAAAGGGTCTACCTGTCGCCACGATCCGAAGGAATAGGACAAGAAGACTACGCTCGTAGACGCGGTTTCTGTAGGTTCTTTGGACGCGGGTTCGACTCCCGCCACCTCCACCAAAAAAACGGCAACCCTTTGATTTTTCAAGGGTTGCCGTTTTCTTTTCCCCCCCTGGCCGCCAGGCTGGTACACAGGTGGTACACAGGGGGGCAGGTGGCTGACAATTTTGGGAGTGGGCTTGTAAAACGGAATGGGATGTACTATGGTCGATTAAGGGTGCCGGTTGACTTGACGACGTTCTTCGGACGGCAGGAGGTCAAGCGCTCGCTCAAGACCGGCAAGCAGCACGAGGCGAGGCGAGTTCTGCGCACGTGGCTGGTGCAAATACACACTCTCTTCGCAGGAGCACGCATGACGATGAAATTGACCTCGGCTGCCGCTAAATCTCACGCACAACAGTACCTCCGTGAGGAGCTGGACAGGCAGGAAGCGCGGCGGGTGACTCAGGAACCCTGCAGCATGGCGGCCATCGGTGCAATCGGTACCGTCCACGAAATCTACCTCAACCTGAATAAGGTGTCCCTGGCCACATGCCGGAACGAGGATGCCTTCCACCAGGCCACAACCTGCTTGCCGACAAGGGGCACGAAGACGAGGAGATCAATCGCGCCTCGGAGCCGTACCGGTTGCTGTGCAGGGAGCTTCTCAAGAGCAACGTCGAGTACCACCGGATCGAGATCGAGCGCCTGAACGGCAACTACTCCAACGATTACGACCGATTCCTTGAGCGGGCCGCGAGTCCTGCAATTCCGACCTTGCCGGTATTGAGCCCAGGGGCGAAAAATTTGACCATGAACGCCTTCGGTACCGGTGGCGCATTGGACGATGTGTGCGCAATGTACCTCGCCGATCATCCGCTGTGGGACAAGAAGACCAAGTCGGAGGTGACCTACGCCTTAAAGCTGTTCAGGGAAATCGTTGGCGTTAAGGATGTCAAAGAATACGCCCTGGCAGACTTCCTTCATTTCAAGCTGAGACTGACCCTGTTGCCTGCCAACTCCACCAGGAAAAAAGAGCTGAAGATTCGCCCGATAGTAGACCTCATAGCGGAGGTGGGGGAGGATGTCGATGCCCAGATAAAACCGCGCTACCAAATCTGCGAAGTCCGCACCCAGTCCAAGCAGATCGAGCGTATTTCCTGGCTGTTCCAGTGGTGCGTGACAAAATCTCTCCTGCTGGTGAATTTTGCCCGTGGCCTGGGCTACAGCGACGATGAGGTTGACGTAACACCCGTCCGCAGTCACACGCCGGAGGAGTTGCAGTGTCTCGTCAACTACCTGCCTATGTTACCGTCAAGGCCGGAGCAGTTTTTTGTGCCGCTGATGGGCCTGTACCAGGGGATTCGGCAAAACGAGGGCTGCCAGCTCTTTGTTCGGGACATTGCCAAGGATAAGGAGACGGGCCTCTTGTGCCTCAGCATCGTCAAAGACCTCGAAACGGGACAAAAAACCAAGAACAGAAGCAGCCGCCGCACTATCCCTATTCACCCTCTGCTGATCGAGCTCGGTTTCGAGAACTACTGGAAGGTGCGCCAAAAGCTCGACACGGATGACAAAAATCCGCTTCAGCTGTGGCCAAACACAAATCTCGGAGTCAACGGCTACATCGGAGCGATGAGCAATTTTTGGAGGCGTTTTGTCGACAAGTATATAACGGCAGACCCTGACGTCGACTTCATGTCGCTGCGCAAGAACTTCATCAACGCCTTGGATCAGGCCGGTTATGTGGAGTCACAATACCAGCCGATTGTCGGGCACGAGCCCAAGTCCGTCACAGCCAAGCACTATATCGAACCGAAAATGCAGGTGTTTTTCAGGATCATCGAGATGGTCCGCTACAACATCGACCTGTCCAGGCTGAAGCAGGGCTCACCCTGGAAATGACATCACAGTGCGAATTTTTCTCTAACCAGTAATGTCGCGGGTGCTGCGTGCAGCCGTCTTAGTCACACTACTATAGCAAAAGGACAGGCAGACCTGCCGAAGACTGGGAACGCCCATGAGCCGGGACGCACCAAGATTCAAGTGTAGGCAAGGCAAGGTACGCTTCTATGGTGGTTCCGGTTGGCAGGTGTATTTTCCGGTGCGGGTTTGCATTGATGGGCTATCGTAGATAGGCGTCAATGACTGACTCGCGGAAGTGGCCGACTTCCTGTGACACCACCAGGCGTGCGTCTTTATAACTCCATCCTGCTTCTTGCAACTCTGAGACACGCGTCTGAACATAGGTGTGTCTGGCTCCGTGCGCTCCGTTCGACCACCCAAGCGCTCTTTTACTGGCAGCAGTGAACGACTGCGACCAGCTTTGGCCATATCCGATATCATACGCCCTTATGTAGTGAACTCCTCGATCTGTCACACGTTCTGGCATTGGTAGTCGACGCGCTTCTAGCCTTGGCACCAGGTCTGCCGGTATCCAAATCTCACGCACCAAACCCCCTTTACCGACAACTGTGTACAGCGATCCTGGCGGGAGCAGACCGCCAGGGCCAGTAAATCGAGCGTCGCTCCACTGTCTGCGTGCGCTCCTTGGCTGCTCGGCTGCGGGGCGGATCGATGCGGCACAGTGCGCCCTGATTCCAGTACGTTGGGCGAGTTCCGTTGTCAGTGCGTGCCGGTCGGTCTGCGCGGCTCGGATAGCATCGAGTTGTGCCGGTGTGTACGCCCTGGTCGACCGGATTGTCTCCAGCTCGCTACGGACCTTCGGCAGCGGTTCAACGTCCTGGCCGTGGAGGTGTCGCTGTAAGCGGTCGAGGTGCTGTCGGTCCATGTTGAGGGCCGATTGCCCTACCTGCTCGGCTCGCTCGTGCAGGTAGTCCGTGATTGCCTCCCGCGTGCTGGTGCGGAGGTCTCCGCGTCGTCTACTGTGCAACCATTCAGCATATTGGGCGAGGCTCTGCTTCAGGCCGCGTTCGGTACCTAAACCATGCACCAGGCCTTTTTCTCCCGCCTGTTTGGCAGTATGGCGGCTGTTTCCATGCGCTGAGATGGACGCTGCGATCTGTTGCGCCTGGCTCTTTCCGTTGCGGAAGGTGTGTTTAGCTCTCTCCACCGCTGCACCCCTGCAACTCTGGCAGTTTTGCCAGATATCGGCTGATGGTCGAGACTGCGACGATTAACCGCTGCTCTTTGAGCCAGTACGCAATATCGACGTAGGATGCGCCGATCAGGCGCAAGGCTACCAGCTCGGCACGCCACGGCGCTAGTTTGCTCTGCTGGTAGTGGTAGCGCTGGGCGGTTTTCCGTTTCTCGCGTATCCGCCGTAATTCTGGTTCTACGATGATTGTGTGCTTCATTTCTCTCATTGCGCCCCCGTTGAGCGTGAATATCTGCAAACACTGGCACCAGAGGCATATCGCTGTGTCGGCTTGCACTGACACAGCGGAGATGCCGGAAACCGCGCCGCTGATTTTGAGATAGGGGAGGGCGCAAGAAAATGCCGCAACGGAAATAGTTGTTGACAATCCTTAGAGGTGGAATAGGGTGCGGGCATAAAACCATTGTTTTGTGGCTATGCCACACCGAACGGCAACGAGAAGCCGCATATGGGGAATTCTCGACGGTGCTTACTGCCAACCGTCTAAACATCGGCAGATTATAAAGTAGAGAGGGTGCGAACAGTCAACCCCTGCACCTATGGGTGCGAAAGTGGCGAACGGGTAAACCGTGCTAGACGGCCTTCGGTCCTGTCGGTCTGTGATCTATCAGCGTTCCGTTTTGTCGGTTGTCTCGCTCAGTCTGGTTGGCGTCCGAATAGAGTAGGCCCCAACCGGGCACACATCCAACTATCGAAATGTGTCCGGCTGGGGTCTGATTATGACTTTTCGGACAGGTTCCAGCTTGACTCTGGGACCCTATCCGAACATGACGCCGGCAGGTGACCGATTGCCAATCGACACGGGCTCTCTGTCAGGAGGACAGGTGGTGCTCCTGCCGATGCGGAATTCCCGAGCCAATGCGGCCCTGCTTTCTCCAGATGCCGCCCGATCCCTGAGATCCGACTGTTGAGCGGCGGTCAGCGAAGGCTTCCGGCCCTTGTAGACTCCCTGGCTCCGAGCTATGGCAATCCCCTCCCGCTGTCGCTCGCGAATCAGGCTGCGCTCGAATTCGGCTACGGCACCCAAAAGCGACAGCAGCAGGTTCGCCATTGGAGAATCGTCGCCGGTGAAGAGCTGACCTTCTTTCAGGAAACGGACCTGAATGTTCCTGCCAGTCATGTGCCTGACCAGCCTACGCAGATCATCGAGGTTGCGCGCCAGTCGGTCCATGGAATGCACAAAGACGATGTCACCTTCCCGAACGAACTCAAGCATCCGTTGCAGTGCAGGCCGGTCGGTGTCCTTGCCCGAAACCTGATCCTCAAAAACCCTATCCAGCTCGACTCCGTCCAACTGGCGGGCGGTATTTTGATCGCTGGAACTCACTCGGATGTATCCGACGCGCTGACCGCTCATGGCGTGTCCTGCCGATAGCAAAGGTTATAGCGGGGTTGCTGCAACGCCGGGACAGGCGTGGGAGGGGAGGTATCTTTCCGATTTGCCGGAACGGGGCATGCCGCGTCCTGTGGCCGTGCGACTGCCGCCCCTTGGAACAGGTCGGCGAATACTGCGGGGGGGAGGTCGGTATACAGACGGCTCGACACACCGTCGGTGTTCTCTCGCAACGAGAGCCGATACAGGCTGCCCCCTCGCGGCCCGAGCGGCATCCTCTCCTTGAGCCCGAGAAAAATTGCTGCGATCATTCCCGACTCACCTGACAGTCGCAGTTGGATGGTACCCAGACCCCTCATGAATCACCTCCCGCCGGGCTTTTTTTTCCTGGACTGCCAACGGGCGCAGCATGCTCAGCCCCAGTATCACCACCTGCAGAATGCAGAACAAAGCGTTCCTTATCCAGCACCGTGATGCGCTCGCGCAGCCTGGATGTCTCGGCATCGAGCAGTTCAGCGCGGGAGGTCGCCGCCGCACTGGCCACCATCACCTTTAGCAAGGTTGCCTCGGCCTCGGCCAATGTTGAGTCGCGTGCATCGAGTTCATGCTCAACCGCCTCGGCCCGTCCAGCTGCCTTAGCCGCCGCCTCGATCAACCCCTCGATCCGAGCGTCGCGATCCACCAGGCGTGCGTCCCGTGCCATCAATTCGTGTTCGGCCGATTCCAACTGTCCCTTCGCAGTCGTCAAGGCCGCCTGGATCGTCACGAGCCCAGCCTCAAGATCGGTGACCTGTGCCATGCGTGCCGCGAGTTCAACCTGAACGGCGTCGGCCTTGCCAGTCGCCATGGCCACTACGTCACGTGACGCCTCCAACGTGCTCTCCAGGGTGAGCAGTTGCGAGCGGGCCGCCGTCAGTTCTATTGCCATGGCCTCGGCCCTGCCGGTTGCCGCCGCAGCTGCAGACATCGCCTCGGTAACTGCCTGAGTCAGGTCGTTGATACTGACTGCCGAGTCGTCGCATGCCGTTAAGGCGACGTTCAATTCGTACTCGACTGCCGTGATGCGCTCGTCGGCCGATTTTACAGATGCCTCGACGCGAGCGGCGGCATCCCGGTCTTTCCCTGCCTGGTAGGACCCCAAATAGGTGGCCAGATCGCCGTGGAGCGAGGTGAGGAAGACGCCGATTGTTGCGGCACACTCTGCCAGCCGCTGGTCGAGCGCCTCCGGGAGCACCGCCCCTTCGGCAGCCTCGGCAGGTGTCGGGTTGCTGCCGAAACCTGCCGCGGAGCCGGCCAGCACAATTGCCTCCTCGCGCAGGCCGGACAGCCGTTTGGTGTCCCCTCCGTTCAGGAACAATTTCCGTAACCGTGCCTGGATAGGCACCAGCGCCGGTGGCTTTTCACCCGGTGCCCATTTCAGATCCTGCATCGCCGCCAGCACATGGTGAGCCTCGATTACATCAACACGAACCTGCTGTTGATTGTCCCCTGTCTGATTCATAATACCCCTTGTTATGCATATGGTGTCATTATGCATGGCATGCTGTTGTGCATTAGGCATAATGCACAACAAAGGTAGCAGACAGTGTGCCGCTCTTTTGGGGGCGTCGCCTTTATGCTATAAAAGTGTGACATATATCACCATTAATTTTAGAAATGGCTGATTCAGGGATGGCGAAGGTGCCAGTCACGAAGTGGGAAGCTGCACTGGTTGAAGGCCGAATAAACTTGTCAGGAAGGAGCCTTTGCGCTAAATTGCAAGGACTTAATGCCGTGGCCTATTTATATGGCTGCCGTTTGAAACAACCTGCTAGTAAATGGTTTGAAATGTTGCTCTGAAGACTGACTGGAGGTTTCTAGTGAGTAAAGGCCCTATCCGTTTCATTCACCTTTCCGATTTCCATGTCGGGAAAGATGACTGGGCACAACCGCGTTTATTTGGCAAGATCATTAAATACGTCGGGGAACTTAAAGCTCAGGGCTTCGTTCCCGATCTGATTTTTTTTACTGGTGACATCGCGAACCGCGGAACAAAACCGGAGTATGTATTATTCCGTAAAGAGTTCTATGAACCGCTCTTGGCAGCCTTGGGCGGTGAAGAATGGCACGGGAAGGTCTTCGGTGTACCTGGCAACCACGATGTGGTTAGACCTGGGCTTGATGTATTGAATCGAGCAGCAGCTGTTTCGGCTGGCAGCAGATTCTTCGACCCTGCAAAGGAGGGTAAGACTGCACGCGAGCCTCTCTTCCCACGCTTCAAGCAGTACAAACAACTTATGCCTGGTAATGTCAACAGTGACTGGGTTGCATCTCTTGCTGGCACTTTTGCAGAGTCTCTGGAGCTTAACGGCCAACAGATCGGCATTGTTGGTATTAACACTGCTTGGCTGTCGATGGACGACCATGACACAGGGAAACTAACGCCGGGGATCCCTTTAGTCGAATCGGCTTTGGATAAAATCAATCACTGCTGCCTGCACATCGTCCTTGGCCACCATCCACTGCACTGGTTGCTCGAAAAGGAAGCGCAGCGTATGCGGGCGCTTTTTGGTAATCACAATGTGATTTACTTGCACGGCCACATGCATAGGCCTGAGGGACGCCGGGAAGATGGGGCTGGTGAAGATTTTCTTAGTTTCCAAGCCGGTGCGGCTTTCCATGCGCGAGATGATGAGCTTTGGAAGAACGGTTTGATGTTAGGCGAAGTAGATTGCGAGCATGGCGTGCTGCGCGTGAGTCCACGCTACTGGAATCCAGACAACTACGACTGGCCCGTCGAGACTGGACGCTTTCCGGAAAAATTTCGTGTTCCAGGAAGCGATTGGTGGACTTGGCCGCTCCCGGGCGCTACGCTCCCGCTGGTAGTGCAGGCCCCAGAGTGGCAACCGCCACAGGGATGGGAGGTGTTCGATGCCACTACTATGCAAGCCCTCAAGCGTGACATAACATCCTATGAGGCTGCCCGCTTCTTCGACGGTGCCGAGCCCGACTGGGCGCTTGCCCAGTCTCCAGCTCTGCCGCCGCGTGCAGTTGTGGGCACGCTCACCGACCGGATCGTGCAATATTGCGGCTTGGAACGGCCGCAGGTTACTTTATTGATCGGGCCTAGCGGAGAGGGGAAGTCTATGGCGTTGCGTCAGGCCGTGGTCGCTTCCCTGAAACGCGCACCGAATCTACGGGTTCTGTGGCGTCGCGACGACGACAGCAGCAGCATCACCCCGGAACAGATCATGGCTCTTCCGATGGGGGATGCGCCTTGGCTAGTCGCCACGGATGCTGCGGACTTGGTTGCCATGCCTCTGCACCGCTCAGTCCAGCACCTGAAGGGCGCCGGCCGAAGCGATGTTCGCTTCCTCCTGGCCGCCCGCGACTGTGACTGGCGCGCTGGGGGTGCTTCTCGCTTGGACTGGCGTCCTTATGCTGACTATCTCGAGCAGCTCCTAAGCGGTCTGACTCTCGAAGATGCTGAACTCATCACGACATCTTGGGCAAATTTCGGCGCGGCTGGATTGGGGGCGGCTGCCGGCGAGGACGGCGCGGCATTGGCTAAGCACCTGTACGATGCAACCCTTGATGATGCGGTAACTGGAGGGAGTTCCTTGCTGGGCGGCATGCTCGCGGTGCGCATTGGCGAGGATCTGCGTGGGCACGTCAAGTCATTGATGCTAAGACTCGGAGCCACAAAGATCCCCGGCGGTGGTAGCCTCTGCACCGCATTCGAGTATCTTGCTTTAATGCACGCAGAAGGGCTGGACTTTCTCTCCCGCCCAGTCCTCGCTCAGGTACTCCACTGCAATCCGGCGTCATTGCAGCAGAATGTGTTGTTTCCTCTTGGCCGTGAGTCGGGCGGCGGTGGTGGCACATTGCTGCTCACCCGCCATAGACGAATCGCTCGAGCAGCGATGGAGGTTATGCGCGAGGATTATGGGGAAGATATTGACGAACGCTATGTGGGATTGGCGATTGCGGCCAAGGTTGCAAAACGGAAAGGCTATGTCGCCGAGCTTGCCCGATGGGAATATGAACTCCCGGAACACTTCATTGCACTTCAGCCGGGACTTGCAATCAGTATAGCCATCGCCTTGCTTGAAAATGACCCGTCGAACATGCGCCTCGCGGTGAACATGGCACGACTCTACAGGGAATCCGGCAACCCCGGCGCTGGCGCTGAACTGTTGAGCGGTTTCCATGCTGGAGAATCTCGTGGCTTTTGGGCCGAGTGGGGTGCTTGTGCCGGCAGGGCAGGTGATGAAGCCTTGGACGCTCAACTCGTCGGCTGGTCGTTAGCTGACCAGCCGGGCGTTTCACACCCGGAGAATGAGTCAGCCAAGCTGAGTCTTGCCTCGCTCGGTGTCGCTTTCAGAGACCTTTACAATAGTCATCACGACCATGCGTTCATCCTGGCACAAGGTGCGGTCGGCCACCTCGGGCTCATGCTTCGGCTTGACACGAGGACTCGCACCTACTTTGAAGGTTATCTGCTCGCAGCGCGGGAAGTAGGTGGCACCTATACTGACCTGCATAGTGCCCTGAAGTGCTTCATCCTGGGATTAACGAAGGCTTGGAATTGTGTAGCCAGCGCGCCACGCTTGCCGACCGATTGCCGAGTCCTGCGAAAATGACCTTTGTCGGCCTCGAAAATCTGCTTTCGTCCAGTAAATCGCAATAAGATCAGATATCTGGCCACTACAGTAGGCATGCAAAAAGGGAGAGTGACATTGCCTCAGGATCGGTGTTATATTGCGGAAACGGGAATCGAACTGAGATCCGAAAATACATGGTACACAAGTGGTACACAGCTGGTACGCGCAGGAGAGGAATAGATAGCAGTAACTATATGAAAAATAAGGGTATTTGCCGCGTGGCGCGACCTTTCGACTCCCGCCACCTCCACCATGTAAAGGTCCAGTAGGGACCGGAGAAGTACAAAAGCTCTGAGAAATCAGGGCTTTTTCTTTGTCTGGCATCCAGTGGCATCCTGGAATTTCTGTTGACCTCCTGGGGTGTTGGGGGTACAAAACGGCACAAATACCCCCAAATGAAAACCGATACCCCCAGGAGGCCCAGGATGGCATTAAATGACGTGAAGGCGAGAAACGCAAAGCCCGGCGACAAGCGAATCAAGCTTGCGGACGGTGACGGTATTCATGTATACTGGCCGCCGTATCCCCTTCTCTAAATGGTAGATGTTGCAGCTATTGAGGTAAATACAAATATCCGTGCCGTGGCAATTTTTAGTCGGTTTTCATGTTCAGCAAGCGGTAGAATGGTTCCACTCGCGAATCGAAGGGGTACCCATGACAAGACGTGAGCTTTTCTTGTGCATCGAAGACCTGAAATTACAGCTGGTTGCTAAATATGCCCCGGACAAGGTTATTTTGTTTGGTTCTGCCGCCCGTGACGATGATGAGATTAACGACGTCGACCTTTTGATAGTGAAGGATGATGTCCCTGTGTTGGGCGCTGAGAGGATACGGCAATTGTATCGGCTTATGGATACCGATCTTCCGGTTGATTACCTTGTTTACCGGCCATCCGAAGTGGCAGAGCGGCTTTCTCTGGGTGACCCTTTCGTTACCGGCGTCTTCAAGGAAGGAAAGGTGCTCTATGGCTGATGCCGCTATTATTCGGGAATGGCTGAACAAGGCGGAGGAAGATTTGCGTTTCGCCGAGGCAAACCTTCTTGAGGGAAATGAGTTCTTCGCACAGATTTGCTTTCATTTCCAACAGGCGGCGGAAAAATATCTCAAAGCGTACATCATAGGCAAAGGACTCGATTTCGGCAGGGTGCATGATCTCGTTCATCTGCTCAGAACCTGCGCTGCCCATGACCCCACTTTCGATGAGTTGAAGGAAAATTGTATTCTTCTGAATACAGCTTATATCGAGACACGCTATCCAGTGCATTGGCCGACCAATTATACGAAGGAAACGGCGGAACAGGCGCATGCAGCTGCCGTTGAAATAGCCGGAAAAGTTCGAAGCCAGCTTAGCCTATGAAAAGAAGTGGCTGCTCTCGTGCTGGTTGAGGTGATCCAGTTCCGAGGAACCGATAGTGGCGCTTCTCCACCAAATAAAGCCCCGCCTAGGCGGGGTGGATCACAAGACCCCTGATTTCCTTTGTGGAATTCGGGGGTTTTTTATTTTTCCAACAGGACACGCAGGGAAACGACATCACTGGTATTTTAGAAGGCCGGTTTCACCTGTGAAAAGCTGGCTGTAAGTAACCCTTATAAGGCCCCAGTCTGTCAATAAGCAAAACGGTGCCGTGACGATTCTAAATCGTTTTTTTTCGATGAACCTGTTTACGGTGTCGCGATTCCGACTTTATTTCTAAAACCTGGGTCAGTCGCCCCCTCCAGATGGGGAGGTCCTGCACCAAACACTTATCGAGGCTCACGCCTGCTGCCAATGGAGCGTTCGCAGCAAGCTGCGCAGGCATCACCTGCACGGCCTAGAAACCATACCGTACCCTCATGCCGTCCCATTCAAAACTCGGGATTTATCCTCACGGATAATCGCAGTTAGTTGCCGGGTTCTGGCGAGGGGCAGAACACACTGATACCGCAAAAGTCGATTCATGTATGTAAGGAGCGGGACGGGGCTCTAATCCGCCAAGAAAGAGCCGGGGCTATCGTCACATCGACCGGTACGCGTTCAAGGACGCATCGACGTATCTTTTTCGCGGTCGTTATCGTGCTCTCCCCTGCGTGGTGGCTCCAGTTATTATTCTAGCTGCTCCCATCCCCTCCAGCTCTATGCCGTTGCCAGGAACTTCTCGAGGCTAAACGGCACGTTCTTTTTCAACATGTAGTAGATCGCCCGCGCCAGCTTGTGGGCCAGGATAGTGAGCGCCTTACCCTTGCCGTGCAGCTTGATCAGATCATCCATCAGCTTCTTTGCCGAAGGGTTGTGGCGGACAAAAAGCACAGCCGCCTCGGAGAAAGCCCACTTCAGATGGGCGTTGCCTATCTTCGCCCCACTGGTACCCTTCTTCTTGCCGGCCGATTCGTGAATGCACTTCACTAGCCGGCAGTACGAGGCAAAGTCCTGGACGGTTTGGAAGCGCTCGATGTCATGAATCTCATAGAGCATTACCAGACCCAGGATCTGACCTATGCCATGGACAGAGCGCAGGAGCATGAGGGCGTGCCAGTCGTGGCGCCGCGCCGTCTTCTCTATGTCCGGTTCCAGGACTTTGAGCACGTCGTCATAGGCATCGATCATAGCGATATCGACCTGCACAATCTTTCGTACCTGTGGGTCTGGAAAGTGCTGATCCACTTCCTTGCGGTTACCCTCACAGGAGAGATTGACCCCAATCTCCGGCAGATTGTACTGGATCGCCGTGTTCTGTATGTGGGCCAGGAGTTCAGCCTTCTTGTGCACCAGATGGTTCCTCCGTCTCAAAAGATCGCGTGTGGCGCGCATTTCGGGAGGGTAGACGTATGCCACGGGGAAGGAGCCGCCGCGTAGAAGGACCGCGATCTTTTGAGAGTCAATCTTGTCGTTTTTGGCTTTACCACCGTGAACGGCTTTCATAAAGAGGGCATGGCCAAGGACGAACTCGATACCTTCTTTGGTACACAGATCTGCGAGCCAGTACCAGGCGAACATGCATTCGACACCGACTACCAAGTCGTCCCTGAAAGGGGCGACTGCTTTGAGAAAGGTTTCCGGTGATGTCGCAATATTACGATGTAGAAGGACATCGCCTGATGCATCGAGAATGCAGAGAAACATTTTTCGGGCATGAAGATCGATTCCGCAGTAGTGCTTGTGTGTTTTTGTGTAAAATTTCATGGTAAGGCCTCCTTTGGAGAATGGTTTCTCACAAAGTCCAGCATACCCCGAAAAGGCGTATGCCCAAGGGGGGCCTTACATAGTATCCGCTTATCATGTGGTAATGGTTTCCCTGCACAGGAAGGATCCGAGTGTACTGCTCAATACCGGCTGGGACCTGAAGCACCGGGCGTCCTACAACAAAAGCCCAAACACCGGCAAACTGACCGTGCCGTCAAAATTCACGGTGAAGCACGGAACCGTCTCGGGAACGGTAGTTGCCACGGTAAACAGGGCGCAAACCGCGGCAAGTGTGGAACTGCAGGTCACTGATGGTGACCCGTCGTTGGAAGCATCGTGGAAAGGCTTGGGGATGTTTTTCCAATGTCGCATGGAGGCGAAAGGCTTGGAGCCGGCGAGAAGGTATCACTTCAGGGCCAGGTATCAGAGCGCAGGCGCCACGGGCCCGTGGTCCCAGCATGTGAGTCTCATAGTCATCTGACAAGTAACTGAGGACGCGGCTGCATGACGGATGCCTGCCGCGTCCTTCAGAGACATCCCGTTCCGGCATCGATTCGGCAGCAGCCGGTTACCACAAGAAGTATTCCCCGATAAAAAAGCCTCCGGTTAATTTCAAAGCTCCCATGACAAAAACAAAAATTTTCCGGCACCGGAGAAAACCGAATGTTTAAATTGTAATTTTGAAATTGTTTATTGGAATTTGCGACCGGAGAAATTTTTCTTGGCCTTCGAAATAGCAATTTAGCGTCGTAAATTGAAATTCAGCATCCCGAGATTGAAACATAGGCGCCAAGAAATTTTTTCCTGGTACTGGATATCGCAATTCAGGCATCAGGAGATTTTTCGTGTGACCCCAACTTACAATTTAACGCACGAAATTGCAATTTTGGCATCGGATAATTTTTTTGTGCGCTACTGAATTGTAATTCAGGTAGCCGTCTCTGAAGGATTTCCTGGCGTTCTTCGCGGATACTCCTCGTCCTTTGCGTAACGGGTTGAAGCCTGCAAATCCTCAAAACATATTACGCAAAGAACTACTAAGTATCCGCAAAGTACGCAAGGAAAGCAGATGATTTAAGAATACTTAGGTCTTGCTTGGCAGTTATCCCCCGCATCTCCTTCATCCCTGTTAAGCTTCAGTTCCCTCTGTGGAGGCGGCTATGCGCAGGTTCCTGATTAAGGTCAGCTTCCTAGGCGGGAACAGGTCCGGCCTCACCCTTTGGAACGCCATCGGAGGTGCCACGTCGAACTGGTAACGCGGCACAAACTCCGGCACTATGGAGCGTAGCGACTTCACCAACTCTCCGATGTCGTATTTCCTCGCATGGCAGAAAAGCTCATCCAGGTCGTCGCTCACCCGTTTCCAATCGGTCTCAACGGGCGCCATGACGCTGATTTTCTTGTGGGTGGTCGGCTTGATTCCCTCCCCCTCGATGAGAAGTTCCTCGAAGAGTTTCTCGCCCGGCTTCAATCCGGTGAAACTGATATCTATATCCTCGTAGGGGATGAGACCCGAGAGCCTGATCAATTCCTCGGCAAGCGACAGTATCCGGACCGGTTCTCCCATGTCGAGAACGAAGATCTCCCCGCCGTGGCCGATGCAGCCGGCCTGCATGACCAACTGCGCGGCCTCCGGTATGGTCATGAAAAAGCGGACCACGTCCTTGTCGGTCACGGTAACCGGTCCGCCCTTTTTGATCTGCTCCTTGAAAAGCGGAATGACGCTGCCGTTACTTCCCAGGACGTTTCCGAAGCGGACCGTGGTGAACTTGGTCTGGCTCTTCGCGGCGAGCGCCTGCACATAGATCTCGGCGCTCCTCTTGGTCGCCCCCATGACGTTTGTCGGATTAACCGCCTTGTCGCTGGAGACCATGACGAAGTTGCGCACCTTGTGTTTATGGGCGGAATCCGCCACCACCCTGGAACCCATGACGTTGTTCAGCACCGCCTCGGCGGGGTTGTACTCCATCATGGCGACATGCTTGTAGGCCGCGGCGTGAAAGACCACTTCCGGACAAAACTCGTCAAATATCGCATCGATACGGTCCATGTTCTTCACGTCCCCTACCATCGGGATGATGCGCAGGTCGGGGAAGGCCGCAGCGAGCTCCTTCTCTATGTAGAAGAGTGGCGTCTCCGCATGGTCGAACAGGACCAACTTTGCAGGTTTAAAACGGGCCACCTGGCGGCAGATCTCGCTCCCGATGCTTCCCGCCGCCCCGGTCACCAGCACTCGCTTGTCGGTCAGGTAGTTGCGGATCGCGGTCTGGTCGAGGAGCACCGGGTCGCGGCCGAGCAGGTCCTCGATCTCCACGTCCTTGATCTGGCTCATGGAGACCTTTCCGTCGACAATGTCGGTGATCCCCGGCAGGGTCTTGAAGTGTGCCTTGGTGCGCTCGCAGTTCGCGATCACCCGGCGCATGAGTTCCTTATCTCCGGAGGGGATGGCGAAAATAACCTCCTCGACCTCGTGCTTTCTCACCAGGGCCCGGAGTTGGTTGGTGCTGCCCAGCACCCTCACGCCAGAGAGACGTAGACCGCGTTTACCCGGGTCGTCGTCCACGAATCCGACCACATCATAAGCGGAATTTCCCTGCTTCCTGATCTCCTTAAGCAGCAGATTTCCCGCATCGCCGGCACCTATGATCAGCGTTTTCCCCCCTTTTCCCAGTGAAGGGGTGACCTTGGTTTCCCGGTATACTCTCCAGATAAGCCTGCTGGCAGCGATGAAGGCGAAGAGGAGGAAACAGTCAAGAATGTAAATAGAGCGCGGGAGCGCGAAGGGTCCGTCCATGAAGACAAGCAGAAAGGCCGAGACCATGGAAGAGAAGGTGGCCACCTTAAATATCTGGAAGGCATCCAGAAGCGATGCATAGCGCCAGATATTTCGGTACATGCCTGAGGCTGCAAACAGGATAGGTTTCGCAATCATGACGACAGCAAGCCCCTGAAGCAGTGTATTCCATTGACCGGCGGGGATTTGAAAATCGAAGCGGAGCAGGAAGGAAAAGATAAATGCGGCAGCGATTAACACTATGTCGAGGAGAAAGACCAAGACCCTTCTAGCACTGAACATGTCTCCCCCTTACTACGGTGAATCAACAATTACAAAAAAACCGAACTGCATATCCCTTATTTAACCTGTAGATTGTCAAGATACCATTTATAGGTATCGGTGATCCCCTGTTTTAAGCTAACTGCATGCTGCCAACCCAAAGCATGTATCCTGCTGACATCCTCCAGCTTGCGCGGCGTTCCGTCAGGTTTAGTTGCGTCAAATATCAACTCGCCCCGGTAGCCGACTACGGTTCGAACAGTCTCAGCAAGTTCACGTATAGTTACATCTTCGCCTGTTCCGAGGTTGACGAAGCAGGGTTTAGGATAGCTCAGAAGTTCGGGAGCGATCTGCTCGTCCGACATCTGCAACAAGTGCACGCAACCGCCCGCCATATCGTCGACATACAGCAGTTCCCGACGCGGGGTGCCGCTTCCCCACACTACCACCTCGGGAGCATCCTGAACTTTCGCCTCGTGAAAGCGTCGAATCAAGGCCGGCAGCACATGACTGTTCTCAGGATGGAAGTTGTCTCCCGGCCCGTACAGGTTGGTCGGCATCACAGCAATGAATTTCGTTCCGTACTGCCGGTTATAGGATTCGCACATCTTGATCCCGGCGATCTTTGCAATGGCATATGGTTCATTGGTAGGTTCCAGAAGCCCGGTGAGTAGATGCTCCTCCTTCATAGGCTGGGGAGCAAACTTGGGATATATGCAGGAAGAGCCAAGGAACAGCAGTCGCTTCACGCCATACAGCCATGAGTTGTGGATGACATTGCCTTGAATGGCTAGATTGATGTGTATGAACTCGGCAGGATAAGTGTTGTTCGCATGGATGCCGCCAACCTTGGCGGCCGCAAGTATGACGTACTCAGGCTTCTCAGCGGCAAAAAATGCGGCAACCGCATTCGAGTCGGTCAGATCCAGTTCTTCGATTTCAGGAGTTAGCAGATTAGTGTAGCCATCAATTATCAGGCTGCGCTGCAACGCGGAGCCAACAAGACCCCGCGAACCTGCGACGAAGATTTTAGCACTTTTATCCATTAGCCCGTTTCTCCCGCTCAGCCAGTTTCAGGTCGGCATCGGTCATCATATTCACCAACTCCTCGAAGCTGGTTTTCAGCTCCCAACCCAACTGCGTCCTCGCCTTAGTCGCGTCCCCCAGGAGCAGGTCGACCTCCGCAGGCCGGAAATACCTGGGGTCTATCTGAATGACGGTTTTACCGCTAGTGGTGTCGATCCCTATTTCATCCACTCCGCTCCCTTGCCACTCAAGCACCATGCCCAGGCGCTGGAAGACCATCTCGGCATAGGTTCGCACCATGTAGGTCTCGCCGGTGGCGATGACGTAGTCGTCAGGCTGATCCTGCTGCAGCATGCGCCACATGGCCTCGACATAATCGCCGGCGAAGCCCCAATCGCGTTTGGCGTCGATATTACCAAGGTAGAGGCACTCCTGCAGTCCCAGTTTGATACGGGCGGCGGCGCGAGTGATTTTGCGGGTAACAAAGGTTTCGCCGCGACGGGGTGATTCGTGATTGAAGAGAATGCCGTTGGAGGCGTGCATCCCGTAACTTTCGCGGTAGTTCATGGTGATGTAGAAAGCGTAGGCCTTGGCACAGGCATAGGGTGAGCGGGGATAGAACGGAGTGGTTTCCCTCTGCGGGGTTTCCACAACCTTGCCGTACAGTTCCGATGAGGAGGCTTGGTAGAATTTAGTTTTCAGTCCGGTCTCTCGGATACCCTCCAGGATGCGCACCGCACCCAGACCGTCCACCTCGCCAGTGTATTCCGGCACGTCAAAAGAGACTCTGACATGGCTCTGCGCCCCCAGATTGTAGATCTCCTCTGGCTGGATATCCCGCAGCAGCAGGTTGATCGAACTGGCGTCATTCAGGTCTCCGTAGTGGAGAAAGAGGCGGACGTCCTCTTCATGGGGATCGCGGTAGAGATGGTCTATACGTCCAGTGTTGAAGGAGGAGGAGCGGCGGATCATGCCGTGGACCTCATACCCTTTTTCCAGCAACAGTTCTGCCAAGTAGGAACCATCCTGACCGGTTATACCAGTGATCAGGGCTTTCTTCATATTACCTCCGGGCAAATAACATTTTCTTTCAGGTCCAAGACAAACACTCATATCGCGATCTTCACATTGAGAAATTGCGACAGTTCCTCAATGTTTGGTTTTTCTGCGCAGTTCTCCAATTTGTTCGGGCTAAAAATCCCAAGTCAAGACATCTAGTTATGGCACTGGAACCGAGACAACAGAATGGCCGGCCGGGCAAAGCCCCATAGATGCACGAGGGCCGTTCCACAGATCAAGCACAGTCGCAACTATCTTGTCCACCGATAGACCATAAACATCTCTGAGATATTCTTGGTCGCCGACCACGGAAGAAAAGCGATCCTGCAGGCCTATCACCTTCAGCCTCGCCCTGGTCGACGACATCTGCGCGGTGATTTCAGCCACAGCACTTCCCAGCCCGCCGATGACAGTGTGCTCCTCTACGGTCACGATCAACTTCGTTTTCACTGCCAACTCAGCCACCAATTCACTGTCAAATGGCTTCAGGGTGTGCATGCTGTAAAGACCGACACTCAACCCGCTGTCAACCAAGGCCTGCCTAGCCAAAAGCGCGTTGTGGAGTATTCCCCCCGTCGAGATCAGGGCGACGTCGTCTCCTTCAAACAGTGTGACAGCCTTGCCGATCTTGAAATCCAAACCGGAACCATGTACTACAGGCTCGCCTCCCCGACCCAGCCTCAAATAGCAGGGCCCGCTGGTGTGACAAATAGCACGAGTAGCCGCAGCTGCCTCAACAGGGTCACCAGGTGCTACCACTGTAATATCGGGCAATGCGCGCATTATTGCCAGATCTTCCGTCGCATGGTGACTTATGCCAAGAGATCCATAGGTAAAACCTCCCCCAACCGCCACGATCTTCACGTTGGCACCGTGGTAGCAGGCATCGTTTCTGATCTGCTCCAAACAGCGCAAGGTCGGGAAATTTCCGATGGAATATGTGAAAACCACTTTCCCCTCAAGTGCCATACCCACCGCCAGCCCAGTCATATTCTGCTCGGCTATGCCAGCGTTTAGAAACTGTCGCGGCAGTTTTTCCACAAACTCGTCGAATACCCCAAAACCCAGGTCGCCGGTTACAAGAATGACATTACTGTTTGCTCCTGCCAATTCCATGAGTACCCTTATCATCTCATTTCTCATCGATCGTGACCCCCAATTCGGCCATGGCGTTTTCATACTCGACGCCTTGTGGGTTTCGGTAGTGCCAAAGCACGGAATGCTCCATGAAGGAAACCCCCTTCCCCTTAACCGTATGCGCAATGATGCAGGTCGGCTTCCCTCCTGTGGAGGGGTCCACATCGAGCGCCACGCGCAAGGCATCGTGATCGTGCCCGTCCACTTCAACGACCTGCCATCCGAAAGCCCGCCACTTATCGGCAAACGGCTCCAAAGCCAGCGTTTCTTCCACCGGGCAGAGGCTCTGCAGCTTATTGTAATCGATGATTGCAACCAGGTTGGACAGTTTGTGGTGCGCGGCGAACAGTATAGCCTCCCAGTTCGACCCCTCGTCGCACTCCCCATCTCCCAAGAGGACGGTGACCCTATGCCCCTTTCCGTCAAGTTTAGCGGCGAACGCCATGCCGGCCCCGATGGGGAGTCCATGTCCCAGGGAACCGGTTGAGATTTCCACCCCGGGGACACCCTTATGCGAGACATGCCCTGAAAGCCTGCTGCCGTTCGCGTAATGGGTCCGAAGCTCCTCAACCGGGAAAAAGCCGGTTTCAGCCAATACAGCGTAGACACCGGCTCCGGCGTGTCCCTTGCTCAGGATGAAACGGTCCCGCTCAGGCCATTTCGGTTCACTCGGGCGCTTGGCACAGATGCTCCCGTAATATACAGCGAGGATGTCCGCCATGGAGAGGACCGCGCCGACGTGGGAGCTTTTACCCAAGTGACACATGTTCACGGCATGGCGACGGATGTTCAGTGCGAGTTCTTCCGTGGTCATAATTGCTCTCAATTCAGTCAAACAGGGAGGTTATAGAAGGATCGGACCACTTTGATGACGTAGTCGACTTCTTCGTCTGAGATTTCCACATTCATCGGGAGCGAGCAGACTTCCTGACTGAGCGCCTCCGTCTCGGGGAAACCGCGATCCAGTAGATTCAGTGCCTCATGCCGATAATACGGTTTTCTGAACTGGGTCAGCACCTCGATTCCGTTACCCTTCAGGTAGTCAGAAAAGGCATCACCTTGCCGCGAGCGGACGGTGTAGTTTTGATAGATGTGGTCGAATCCCGGTCTGGCATAGTGCGGCAGCAGCAGATCGGATATTTCCGAGAGCGCGGAGCGGTATTTTTCAGCGATCTGTTTGCGACGCATGATCCAGGCGGGAAGGTGCTTCAGTTTCACGTCCAGAAAAGCGGCCTGAAGGTTGTCGAGTATGCAGGTGAAACCGTGGCCACAATATTCGCCCGTATGTCGGTCCTCCCCGTTGTAGCGCATGCGCCGTGCGTAGAGAGCCACATCGGGGTCATCCGTGGTGATGGCGCCGCCGTCACCGTATCCCCCCAGGATCTTGAATGGATAGAAACTCCAGCAACCTGTCGCCCCCCATGAGCCCGCCTGTTTCCCGTGTATAGAGCTCCCGAGGCTCTGGCAGGCATCCTCGATCACAGTCAGGCCGTGGCGCTTTGCGATCTCCATGATCCGGGGCATATCCGCCATGACGCCGCTCAGGTGGACCGGGAGAATCGCCCGGGTCCGGGAGGTGATGGCTTCCTCGATTTTATCAACGTCAATGTTGAAGTCCTTGGCAACGTCGACCAGCACTGGTGTCGCACCAACGTTCACCACAGCCGAGCAGGTAGCGACGAAGGTGTGCGCCGGGACTATCACCTCGTCTCCCGCCCCGATGCCGGCAGTGCGCAGGGACATATGCAAGGCATCATAGCCGCTGTTGAGCCCGACGGCATAACGAGTTCCCACGAACTTTGCCAAATTATTCTCGAAGTCCTTCAGATGCTGGCGGTCGATCAGTTCACCCTTCGTCATTACGTCGAAGTAGGCAGCATCAATCTCGGACTTGATCATCTGGTAGTTCTTACGTGGGTCTACAAACGGCACCCTGTTTATCATAGTGGCAACCTCCATTTAATATTATCGGGAAAAATCCCTGAATCGTGCTACGGCCTCGGGAATGACATCCGCCTTGATGTTGCCAAATGCGACCCTGAGGTACCGGGACATCCCCGGCCCGAATATCTCTCCGGGCAGTGAGATGATCCCGCTTCTTTCGACCAGTTCCCGCGCTATAGTCCAGGCCGGGACCTGCTCGAAAGGATGCTTCACCCAGGCAAAAAATGCCCCGCTGGCAATGAGCTCGAAGGCGTTGCCAGGGCGGGAGAATTCTTCCCTGAAACTGTCGTGCCTTTCCTCCATCATGACCCGATTTTCCGCAACCCAATCGTCGAGGTTGTCAAGGGCATAGTGCAGGGCGTGCTGCGTCGGTGTCGGCTGGCAAATCGCCATGGTGTCATGCACCTTGAGCGCGTGACCCAGGAACTCCGGCGAGGCAGCAATGAGGCCGGCCCGGTAGCCGGTCATGGCATAGCTCTTTCCGAATGACATGATGTGAATGAAGCTGTTCTGCCAGTCCGGCGCAGTGAACAGGTCATGCGGCCGGTCTCCGCCGGCGATGAAATCGGCATACGTTTCATCAAGTACCAGCGCGATCCCATGAGCCGATGCAAGTTCGAACAGTTCCCTGATGAGATGGGACGGCGTCACTATCCCGGTCGGATTGCAGGGGGAGACCAGCAGGATCGCCTTGGTCTTCGCTGTGATCAGCGCCTCGATAGCCTTCGGGTTGGGGAGGCCGCCGTTGTCCTCATCGAAAGGCGCGTAGACACGAGAGATGCCAAGCGCCTCCAAGGCCATGTCGTAGTCGAAGTAGTACGGTGTCTGGACGATAACCCCGTCCCCCGCTTCGCAGAGCGTCACCATGGCGAGCCAGAACGCCTGGCTGGCTCCCACAGTGAGACAGAGGTTCATGGGGGAGAGATCGGCGCCGTAGCGGCGGGCATACCGGGAGCATATGGCTTCACGGACCGAAAGCATCCCCTCGTCGGCGGTGTACAGAGCACTGCTGGGATGAGGCAGCGCACCCTGCAGATGCCTGACAAGATCGTCGGGCGGAGGGTAATTGGGAATCGCTTGGCAGAGGTCGATATACGGCTTGCCACATGGTGAGACATCCCCGGTCGCCCAACGTTTAACCTCAACGATGGGGGGAGCAATCACCCCCTCTACGTGGCGGTTTACGGAAAACTGCAAGGTTGCTACTCCTTTACGGCAAACCCGATGTACGGGTCAAATTCAAGCCGCTGGATCCTGAGGTTGCCGGCACCTATCTTCTCGAGCATGGCCAGTGTCTCCCCCGGCCAGAGGGGGTTGTCGAGCTCGTCGAACGCGATGACCCCCCCTTTGGGGATGCGGTGGTAGAAGTGTTCAATGGCGGTGCAGGTCGGCTCATAGAGATCGAAGTCGAGAAACAGCAGGCTGACCACCAGGTGCTGGTGGGAGGCGACAAACTCGGGAATCGATTTCACGGCATCCCCCTTCACCAGGTGAACCTTGTCAACATGCCCAAGGAAACGGTCAGTATCGTAAATCTGTATCAGCTCGTTCAACTCGTCGTATGAGTTGGCGTACAGGTCCCCCTGCTGCACGTGCTGCCCCAGCCCCTGCAGGTCTTTCTCGGAAACGCCCGGAAACCCTTCGAAAGAATCGAAACCGTAAATGCGACGGGTCAGATTGACCGGCTCCAAGATGGCGCTCAACTTGGCCCAGCTCATCAGGCCACCACCGCGGAAGACCCCGCACTCTACAATGGACCCTTTGACAGGAACTATCCGCTTAAATATCTCGTACTGCGCCAGGAAACGAGTTAGATTCTGCCGCTTTACGTACTTGGTAAATGCTTCAATCTTTTTTTCCCACGGGTCCGGATTGCGATCGAAGCAGGACTGGTTCCTTCCCCCGACGAGCTTCTCATCCGAGGTACGAAAGCCGCCTTCCACGCTGACTTCTTTGCTCTGATCATTTTTTTCCATAAATCCCCAGCCATAATTTGCGTTAGTTAAGTACCAGGCTCAGAGGCCTATTCGTTGGCCTGAGAGATGCGGGTTGCGAACAGTGTGGATACAGTTTTGAAGATGATTTTCAGATCAATCCAGCAGGAATGATTCTCGAGATAAACCAGTTGCAGGCGCATCTTTTCAGGGTGGATAAGCTTCATGTAGGCTTCGTCAGGGTCAACGATTCCCGATTTTTCTATAATCTCCCCCTCGTCGTGGAACTTTATCGACGCCCAGTCAGTGATTCCTGGCCTCAACTGAAGAACGCGCCTTTCCATGGGCGAAAAATTGTCCACGGCCCACTGCACCTGTGGTCTTGGGCCAACGACGCTCATATCACCCAAGAAAACATTTATGAGTTGGGAAAATTCATCCAACTTGAATTTTCTTATGATATTTCCTACTCGCGTTACGCGGCTATCGGAGTTGCTGGTTGAAGAAGACCCTAGTATTTCGGCATTAGTCACCATGCTGCGGAATTTGTAGATTTGGAATGGTATTCCATCTCTGCCGACGCGTACTCCCCGGTAAAAGATCGGTCCGGGGGAATCGGCTTTAATTGCCACTGCAACCAAAATAAAAACGGGGGCCAATAATAGCATTAAAACAAACGAAAATAAAATATCAAAAAATCTTTTCAAACTGTTTCCCCCTCTTGGCGTTGTAATATAGAGATTTTTTCGAATCATTTGCCGCTTAAATCCAGAGGTAGGAAGAGTAGATAGGAGAAGTGCATCGGATTTGATTCAGATGGTTTTGTATCCCAACAAAATTCACTGAAAACGAGACAAACCAGATGAATCTCAAGACTACTACAGCGCTGCCCAACCGCCCTAAACGTTATCTGAGCCGCTGAAAAGAGCTGTGGGCGACGATCGCAGCGCATGATAGTAACGCTCTCAGGCAATGCTGACGAACCAATTGCTCCCATTGCGGGCGATTCTATAAAATGCTATGCTTCAGGGCTGAGCAATATAATAGTAACCGAGTAAGGCGATACCAAATCGGCTGCGCTTTGCGCCTCTACCACCCAGTTCAAGTCCGGCTTTCTCTGCAACACGAATTGAACTAAGATTTTCTTGTTCAACCAAGTACCAGAAAAAACGATCAGCACTGCCACAGGCAACCAAAATTTTCCTGATGGCAAACAGAGCCAACCCCTTACCCCGCTGATCAGGATCGGTCCAAACATCTCCAATCTGAAGATCTTTGGTCTTCATAAAAGGGAACCGAAAGTACCGCGGCGTCACAATGGAGCGATGGACGATCCTTCCATCGGCATTCCTGATCATAAATATGCGGTAGTCTCTGTTCGCAAAAATACGAAAGTGGTGGAAAATCAACCAGGCCAAATACTGGATTCGATGTAATCCTTCTGGAAAGGCACTGGCAGGCGATGGCGCCCACAATTCCCAGCGATAGCCATGCGGCAAGACGTCATCTGAAAGCTGGCTATTAACAGGGCTTTTAAAGAATAGTAAGTCGCCCATTCAATTCCTCGCATTGTTCCTAAAGGTGTGAAGTAAAACCTGACTCCGTGATGCCACATACAGAAAATTGTCTGTAACGGCTCCTAACATCTCGATGTTCTTTGATAATTATGCTATTCTGCCACTCACAAAAATCTCACCCGGCAGGTGAAATCCATGAAGCGTTTTGTCATTGAGCAGTCAGACGAGGAGTTCTATACA
>Ga0209317_1001196_pt1 | contig 24168 bp, 24 predicted proteins | sample RifGroB2_FD_183994 | JGI IMG/M metagenome (GOLD analysis project Ga0209317, IMG submission 183994) | Soil microbial communities from Rifle, Colorado, USA - Groundwater B2 (SPAdes) (version 2) | ecosystem: Environmental > Terrestrial > Soil > Unclassified | place: Rifle, Colorado | collected...
CCGCCGAGCGCCTCGCCGGAGAGGCCGTAAATCACCGCAAGCGAGCCGATGACGATTTCCTTGGCGACGAAGCCGAAGATCAGCGCGATGGTGAGTTGCTCGTTGATGCCGATCGGCGCGAAGATGGGGTGCAGCCATGCGCCGATCATGCCGGCCAGCGTGTCGGGACCGGCCGTCGCGGCGGACGGCGGCAGGTTGGTGAGCAGCCAGACCAGCACTACGCCGGCGATGATGAATTTGGTGGCGCGGCGCAGGAAGTGCTGGATTTCCAGCCAGCCGCGCATGGCGATCTGGTAAGCGGTGGGGAAGCGGTACGGCGGCAGTTCCAGCACGAACGGCTCGCTGTTCCTGAACCGGTCCTTGAACAGCAGCGCGGTGAGGATCGCGGCGGCGAAGCTGAACAGGTACAGGCTGAACAACACGGCCGGCGCGGCTTTTGGCGAGAACAGCGCGGCGGTGACAAACACGAACACCTGCAGGCGCGCCGAGCACAGCGAAAACGGGATCACCAGCATGGTGAGCAGGCGCATCGCGCGCGAGCGCATCACGCGGGTGCCCATCAGCGCCGGCACGTTGCAGCCGAAGCCCATCAGCAGCATGACGAAGCCGCGCCCGTCCAGCCCGAGGCGCGCCATCAGCGCATCCATCAGGAACGCGGCGCGCGACAGGTAGCCGCTGTCTTCCACCATCGCCATGAACAGGAAGAACAGCACGATGAGCGGCACGAAGGCGGCGACGGTGGCGACGCCGTTGTAAATGCCGTCGAGCAGCAGGCCGGACAGCCAGGCGGGCAGCCCGGCAAACGCGGGTTCGAACGCGGCTTCGCGCAGCCAGCCGAGCGCCTCGCCCACCCAGCCTTGCAACGGCTGGCCGAGGAAAAACACACCCTGGAACAGCAGGTACATGATGGCGAAAAAAATCGGCAGCCCCAGCCACGGGTGCAGCATCACCCGGTCGAGTTTTTCGGTGAGGTTTTCCGGCAGTTGCGCCGGGATTTGCACGGCATGTTTGAGCACGCGCGCCATTTCCGTTTCGATATGCACGTCCTGTTCCAACTGGCTGCGTAGTTGTTCGGCCATGCCGGGCGTGGGGTAGCGCAGCGCCTTGGTGATCGCCTGCAGGGCTTCCGGATAGCCGGCGCCGTATTTTCCGCTGAGCAGAAAAATCGGCATACCCAGCAGTTCGGCCATTTTCTTGCTGTCGATGCTGATGCCGTATTTTTTGGCTTCGTCCGCCATGTTGAGCAACACCACCAAGTTAACATTGAGTTGCTTGAGTTGCAGCAGCAGGCTCATCTGGCGTTCGATCTGCGTGGCGTTGATGATGACCAGCGCGAGATCCGGCACGTTGCCATGCAGGAAATGGCGCACCACCTGTTCGTCGTCCGAGAAACCATGCAGGTCGTAGATGCCGGGCAGGTCGATGATTTCCACCATGTCGCCGCCCAGCAGGATCTTGCCGCTGAGCAATTCGACGGTGATGCCTGGCCAGTTGCCAACACGCGCCGCGCCGCCGGTCATGCGGTTGAATAGGGTTGATTTGCCGGTGTTGGGCATCCCCAATAGTGCGATGCGTTTCATGCTTTGCACACCGTAATTTTGGCGGCCTCGCTGCGCCGCAGCAGAATATCGGTAGTGCCGATGCGCACTTGCAATGGGCCGGAGAAGCTGGCTTTGCGGATCAACTCAATCTGTTTCCCGCTGCGGAACCCCAACGCGAGCAGGCGCTGATGCAGGGCTTCCTCGGCGTGGATCGCGACGATCGTGGCGGATTCGCCGGGTTGCAGGGTGGTCAGGGTGGTCAGGGTGGTCGAGGGCATGGCAATGGGTAAATGCTTGTCGATAATTAACGTAAATGATAATAGTTCTCATTTGCAATTGCAAGCGCATTCGGGCATGATGCTCAAAAAACGACAGGGGAACGTCACTATGGACAAACCGCAACCAGATCATCTGAAAAGTGCCGGGCTCAAATCTACCGTGCCGCGACTCAAGATACTGGGGCTGTTCGAGTTGGGGCAAGAGCGCCACATGAGCGCGGAAGACGTGTACAAGCACTTGCTGGCCAGTGGCGACGACGTGGGGCTGGCCACGGTCTACCGCGTGCTGACGCAGTTCGAGCAGGCCGGGTTGCTGGCGCGCCACTATTTCGACGGCGGCAAATCGGTGTTCGAACTCAATCAGGGCAAGCACCACGACCACATCGTTTGCCTGCAATGCGGCCATGTCGAGGAGTTCTACGATGCGGCCATCGAGTCGCGCCAGGAAAAGATCGCCAGCGAACGCGGTTTTGCCGTTCACGACCATTCGCTTCATATCTATGCGGATTGTGTCAAGAAAAACTGCCCACATAAGCGCTAAGGAATTACCGGTGCCATTATTCACAGCGCTGCCCTTTGGCGCGTTGCCGGATTACGGTAGAATGCCGCTTTATTTTTGCGGCAGGAAATAATGATCCAGGGCAGTATTGTTGCAATTGTTACGCCGATGCACGAAGACGGCAGTCTCGATCTGGCGGCGTTCCGTGCGCTAATTGATTTCCATGTCGAGCAGGGAACCGACGGTATCGTGGTGGTCGGTACCACCGGCGAATCGCCGACCGTTGACGTGGCAGAGCATGAACTGTTGATCGCCGAGGCGGTGAAGCATGCCGCCGGACGCATTCCCGTCATCGCCGGAACCGGCGCGAATTCGACCAGGGAGGCCATCGAACTGGCGGCGTTCGCGAAAAAGGCTGGCGCGGATGCGTCGCTGACGGTGGTGCCCTACTACAACAAGCCGACCCAGGAAGGCTTGTACCTGCACTTCATGACCATCGCCGAGGCGGTGGACATGCCGCACATTTTGTATAACGTGCCGGGGCGTACTGTGGCGGACATGAGCAACGATACCGTGCTGCGTCTGGCGCAGATACCCAATATCGTCGGCATCAAGGACGCGACCGGCAACATCGAGCGCGGCAGCGATCTGTTGCAGCGTGCGCCGGAAGGATTTGCGGTGTATAGCGGCGACGATGCCAGTACGCTGGCGCTGATGCTGCTCGGTGCGCACGGCACGATTTCGGTGACGGCGAATGTTGCGCCAAAGCTGATGCACGAGATGTGCGCCGCTGCGCTGAGCGGCGAAATCGCCAGGGCGCGCGAGATCAATTTCCGTTTGCTCGGGCTGCATCGTAACCTGTTTGTCGAGGCCAATCCGATCCCGGTAAAGTGGGCCGTGGCGCGCATGGGCAAGATGAAAAATGTGCTGCGCTTGCCGCTGACTCCTTTGTCGCAGAGTGCACACGGAGTGGTTGAGGCGGCGCTGCGCCAGGCCGGTGTAATTTAGTTAATCATGCTGTATAGCTGGAGAGAAGCAATGAAAGTTTTGCATATTGGAATTTCCGGCATTGCGCTGGTCTCGTTAATCGGTTGCAGCTCAGTCGGCTTGGGCAGTAAGCGTGTCGACTATCGCTCCGGCGCAGCTCAAGCGCCATCGCTGGAAGTGCCGCCCGACCTGACCGTGCCCGGCAGTGATGAACGCTACAGGGTACCGCAAGGCGACGGCGGAAATGTCGCGACTTTCTCCGATTACAGCAAGGGTGGCGCGGCTGCTGAGCAAGGCCGCAGCGCCAGCGCCATATTGCCGGAAGTCAAAGGAGTGCGCCTGGAACGTAATGGAACACAGCGCTGGCTGGTCGTGAACGATAAACCGGAAAATGTCTGGTTTGTGGTCAAGGCGTTCCTGCAGGAGAACGGACTGACCATCAAGAGTGAAGACCAGGCAGCAGGCGTGATGGAAACTGAATGGTCGGAGAATCGCGCCAAAATCCCGCAAGGCGGCATTCGTAACTGGATTGGCAAGGTTTTCGACGGCATCTACTCTTCCGGCGAGCGCGATCAGTACCGTGTGCGCCTGGAGCACGGCAAGGATGGCGAGAGCACCGAGGTTTACATCACCCATCGCGGCATGGAAGAAGTGTTGTCTGCCGATCAGAATACTTCGAAGTGGCAAGCGCGCGCCAATGACCCGGAGATGGAGGCGATCATGCTGCAACACCTGATGGCACGCATTGGCGGCAGCGCGGCCAAGGTGGCCGATACGGCGGGAACGGCGGCAAGTAGTGCGGCGACAGCCCATGTTTCCGGGACAACCGGCGCAGCCAGTCTTGAGAAGATTTTCGACGGTAGCAAGGTTATCGTGATGAACGATGCTTTCGACAGGTCATGGCGCAGAACCGGATTGGCTATTGAACGTGCCGGGCTGGCGGTGGAAGACAGGGATCGCGTCAAGGGCATCTACTTCTTGCGCCTGGCCAAGGCGGAAAAAGGCTGGTTGGACAAGCTGAAATTCTGGGAAGACGGCGAAGACGCCGGCAAGCGTTATCGCGTGAATGTCAAGGATGGCGGCACGGCTTGCGAAGTGTCCATTACCGACCAGGATGGCGCAAACGACGAAACATCCGGACAGATACTGGAAGCGATTTACAAAAACATCAGCGAATAACGCGCAGTTCGCTTCATGAAGTTTGCCTCATTGGGCAGCGGCAGCGAGGGCAACGCGCTGCTGGTCGCAGTCGGCCAGACGCTAGTGCTTATGGACTGTGGTTTTGGCCTGCAGCACACTCTCACGCGGCTGGCGCGGCTGAATGTGTCTGCCGAGCAGTTGAGCGGCATTGTTATCACGCATGAGCATGGCGATCACATCAGCGGCGTGGCGCGGCTGGCGCGCAAATTTGGCCTGCCGGTCTGGCTCACCCACGGCACATTGCATAGCCAGCGTCAAATCTTTGCCGGCGTCGTTAATTTCCACGAGATTGATCCCCACCAGACATTCGCAATTGGCGATATTGAAATTGTTCCCTATCTTGTTCCGCACGATGCCGCCGAGCCTGTGCAATTCGTCTTTGGTGATGGTGTGCGGCGTCTGGGCGTGCTGACCGACGCCGGATGCGGTACGGCTCATATAGAGCAGACCCTGAGCGGTTGTCACGCGCTGGTGCTGGAATGCAATCACGACCCTGAAATGCTGATGAATGGCGATTATCCATATCGCCTGAAGCAGCGCGTGGGCGGACGCTTCGGGCATCTGAGCAATCAGGACGCTGCCGGCATCTTGAGCCGGCTGGATACGGGTCGCTTGCAGCATCTGGTTGCTGCGCATCTAAGCCGCAAAAACAACACGGTTGAACTCGCAGTGCAGGCTCTGAGCTGCGCATTGAATTGTGAGGCAAGCTGGGTGGAGGCCGCGACACAGAATGAAGGATTCTCATGGCGTGAAATTACCTGAATTCTTGCGTGAGCAATTTGTCCAGCACGCCAATCCAACTTTAATTGCACACTTAAATTTATGCGTGGTTCGTTTCATTGACCGTTCTTTCGTTCACAGGTAGGATTGCGCACTTTAATGCTTGGCGGGTTAATTACAATGCGTCGCAGATTGGTTGCCGGAAACTGGAAGATGCACGGCTCGCTGGTTCAGAACGCCGAGTTATTGGAAGCAGTGCATAGCGGGATGGAGCGAATCCGGAATGTCGATTGCGCGGTTTGTGTGCCGTTTCCCTATTTGGCGCAGGCGCAGCAAAAATTGTCCGGCAGCAACGTGAAGTGGGGCGCGCAGAATGTGCATCAGTTGGACAAGGGCGCATATACCGGTGAAGTGTCCGCTGCAATGTTGCGCGATTTTGAATGCAGTTATGTGATCGTCGGGCATTCGGAGCGCCGTGCCTGTTATGGCGAAAGCAGCCATCTGGTCGCCGAGAAATTTCTGGCGGCGCAACAAGCCGGGTTGACACCTATCTTGTGTGTGGGCGAAACTCTGCAGCAGCGTGAGAACGGAATTACCGAAGCTGTAGTTGCCGAGCAACTTGATGCACTGATTCAGTTGGGCGGTGTGCAGACGTTACGCAATGCGGTGGTGGCATATGAGCCGGTATGGGCAATCGGCACTGGCAAAACGGCAACTTCAGCGCAAGCGCAAGCGGTGCATGCGTTCATTCGCCAGCGTATTGCCGCTCAGGATGGTCAAATAGCGTCGGCATTGTGTATACTCTACGGCGGCAGCGTGAAGGCGAATAATGCAGCAGAACTATTTGCGATGCCGGATATTGATGGTGGGTTAATCGGCGGGGCTTCCCTGGTGGCTGATGAGTTTCTGGCGATTTGTCGCGCGGGTCAGGTTTGATTTTTTGCAGTATGTGTTTGGGAGTAGTGTGTGGAAACATTGGTTTGGGTGGTGCATATTTTAACGGCCGTGGTGTTGATCGGCTTGGTGCTGATACAGCATGGCAAGGGTGCTGACATGGGCGCGGCGTTTGGTACGGGTTCGGCAGGCAGCCTGTTTGGTTCCAGCGGTTCGGCCAATTTCCTCAGCCGCAGCACGGCAGTCGTTGCGACATTGTTTTTTGTCACCAGCTTGTCGCTGACTTATATTTATTCCCACCCAGCGCAGCAGCAGGGGCTGATGGATAAGGTGAGTCCGGCGGCTATTCAGGCTCCTCCGGCCACGCCGGCGGCCAGCCCTGCCGACGACTCGAAATCCGGGGAGATTCCAAAATAATTTTGCAGTAGTATTGCGGTTGTGGTGGAATTGGTAGACACGCAAGCTTGAGGTGCTTGTGCTCGCAAGAGCGTGGGAGTTCGAGTCTCCCCATCCGCACCAGATATAAGCGGGCGCATAAGTGCGCCGACACAATAAAACGATTAAAAGTGATTCCGGGCGAACCGGCAAATCACAACGAACCGAGGGGGGGGAAGCTCAATGTTGGAAAATTATTTTCCGGTGCTGTTGTTTGTCTGTATCGGCATCGCGATGGGCGTGGCTCCTGTGGTGCTGGGCAAGCTGGTATCGCCCCATCGTCCCAATAGCAGAAAAAACTCTCCCTATGAATGCGGCTTCGAGGCTTTTGAAGATGCGCGCATGAAATTTGACGTGCGCTATTACCTCGTTGCCATCCTGTTCATCCTATTTGACCTCGAAATAGCCTTTCTCTTCCCTTGGGCGGTCGTGCTCAAGGAAATCGGTACCTTTGGTTTTGTTTCCATGATGATCTTCCTGGCCATCCTCGTGGTTGGCTTTGTCTATGAATGGATGAAGGGAGCCCTGGAATGGGAATAGAAGGCATTCTGGAAAAGAGCGTCGTCACCACGACGCTTGACACCATCATCAATTACACCCGTACCGGATCGTTGTGGCCGATGACTTTCGGCTTGGCGTGTTGTGCAGTGGAAATGATGCAAGCCGGCGCATCGCGTTACGATCTGGATCGTTTCGGTATCGTGTTTCGCCCCAGCCCGCGTCAATCTGACGTGATGATCGTGGCGGGAACATTGTGCAATAAAATGGCTCCGGCCTTGCGCAAAGTATATGACCAGATGGCCGAACCGCGTTGGGTCATCTCGATGGGTTCGTGTGCGAACGGCGGTGGCTACTATCACTATTCCTACTCGGTGGTGCGCGGCTGTGATCGCATCGTGCCGGTGGATGTGTATGTGCCGGGCTGTCCGCCGACGGCTGAGGCACTGCTGTATGGCCTCATCCAGTTGCAGAACAAGATCAAACGAACCAATACCATTGCGCGTTAAGGTGAACCATGGCTGCTGATTTGAGTGCGTTGCATACCAGTCTGACCGAGTTGCTTGGCGACAGGCTGGCTGGCGTGGAGGAGAATCTGGGCGAGTTGACCGTGGTGGTCAGAGCTGCCGAGATGCTGGATGCGCTGAAGCGACTGCGCGATGCGGCAGGTTTCGAGCAGATGATTGACCTGTGCGGTGTGGATTATTCCACTTATGGCAACGGTGCTTGGAAAGGGCGGCGCTTCGCTGCCGTTTATCACCTGTTGTCGGTGACGCATAACGTGCGCTTGCGGGTGCGCATCTTTGCCGAAGATGACGATTTTCCGGCGCTGGAATCGGTGACGGAGATCTGGGCATGCGCCAACTGGTATGAGCGCGAAGCCTTTGACCTGTATGGCATGGTGTTCATTGGGCATCCTGACCTGCGCCGCATCCTGACCGATTATGGTTTTGTCGGCAATCCGTTCCGCAAGGATTTTCCGCTGTCCGGCCATGTGGAAATGCGCTACGACCCGGAGCAGCGGCGCGTGGTATATCAGCCGGTGTCGATCGAGCCGCGCGAGATGACACCGCGCATCATCCGTGAAGAAAACTACGGTCGTAATTAAGGACGCAGTCATGGCTGAGATTAAAAACTACACAATGAATTTTGGGCCGCAGCACCCATCCGCACACGGGGTGCTGCGTTTGGTGCTGGAGCTGGACGGCGAGGTCATCGAGCGTGCCGACCCACATATCGGGTTGCTGCACCGCGCCACCGAGAAGCTGGTCGAGCACAAGACCTATCTGCAATCCCTGCCCTACATGGATCGGCTCGATTACGTTTCGATGCTGAGCAACGAGCATGCCTATGTGATGGCGGTCGAGAAGCTGGCGGGCATCGAGGTGCCGTTGCGCGCGCAGTATATCCGCGTGATGTATGACGAAATTACCCGCATCCTGAACCACCTGCTATGGCTGGGCGCGCACGGTCTGGACATCGGCGCGATGACCGTGTTCCTGTACTGTTTCCGCGAGCGCGAGGACTTGATGGATGCCTACGAGGCGGTATCCGGCGCGCGCCTGCACGCGGCCTATTATCGCCCGGGCGGCGTGTACCGCGACCTGCCGGATACCATGCCGCAATACCAGGTATCGAAAATCCATAACGCCGCAGCGGTAAAGAAACTCAACGAAAACCGCCAGGGTTCGCTGCTCGATTTTCTGGAAGACTTCACCAAGCGCTTTCCCGCCTTTGTGGACGAATACGAAACGCTGTTGACCGACAACCGCATCTGGAAGCAGCGCACCGTCGGCATCGGCGTGGTATCGCCGGAACGCGCATTGGCGCTGGGTTTTACCGGCCCGATGTTGCGCGGCTCCGGGGTGGAGTGGGATTTGCGCCAGAAGCAACCCTATGAAGTCTATGACCGCCTCGATTTCGATATTCCGGTGGGAACTAACGGTGATTCCTATGACCGTTATCTGGTGCGCGTTGAAGAATTTCGCCAGTCCAACCGCATCATTAAGCAATGCATCGACTGGTTGCGTGACAATCCCGGCCCTGTGATGACCGGAAATTTCAAGTTTGCGCCGCCCAAGCGTGAGGCGATGAAGCAGAACATGGAAGAGTTGATTCACCACTTCAAGCTGTTCACCGAGGGCATGCATGTGCCTGCCGGCGAGGCTTATGCGGCGGTGGAGCATCCCAAGGGTGAGTTTGGTATTTATCTGATTTCCGATGGTGCGAACAAGCCTTATCGCATGAAGATACGTGCGCCGGGCTTTGCCCACATGGCTGCACTGGACGAAATGGTGCGCGGTCACATGATAGCCGACGTGGTGACCATTATCGGCACGCAGGACATTGTTTTTGGTGAGGTAGATCGCTGATGGGCGTTTCTGTAAACAAATTTATCGGGGTGTCCTGATGTTATCCGAACAAATACAAACCAAAATCAACCGTGAGTTGAAGAAGTATCCGGCTGACCAGAAACAGTCTGCGGTGATGGCTGCGCTGCGTTTTGTGCAGGATGAAAAGGGCTGGATTTCCACCGATGACATGGCGGATGTTGCGGCCTATCTTGGCATGCCGAAAATGGCGGTGTACGAGGTGGCGACTTTCTATCACATGTACAACCTCAAGCCGATGGGCAAGCACACCCTCACCGTATGCACCAATCTGTCCTGCACGTTGGGTGGGGCAGGGGATACCGTGGCATATCTGCAAGCAAAACTGGGTATCGGTTTTGGCGAAGTTTCCGCAGACGGCAAATACGGCCTGCGCGAAGGCGAATGCATGGGGGCATGCAAGGATGCGCCGCTGTTTACCGTGAACAATAAAAAACTTTGCGGTCGTTTGAACAAAGAGAAAATCGATCAAATTTTGGCGGAGCTGGATAAATCATGAGAGGCCCGGTCATTCTCACCACGATGGATTTCGACCAGCCCTGGACGCTGGAAAACTATCTCAAGGTTGGCGGTTATCAGGCATTGCGCAAGGTGCTGACCGAGAAAATGACGCCCGATGCGATTATTTCCGAGGTCAAGCAATCGGTATTGCGCGGGCGTGGCGGCGCCGGTTTTCCGACCGGGCTGAAATGGAGTTTCATGCCCAAGAACTACACGGGCGACAAATACATCGTTTGCAATACCGACGAAGGCGAGCCGGGTACTTGCAAGGATTGGGATATCCTGCGCTACAACCCGCACCTGCTCATCGAGGGCATGGCGATTGGCGCCTATGCGATGGGCGTGAAGACCGGCTACAACTATGTGCATGGCGAAATCTTCGAGGCTTATGAGCGCATGGAAGAAGCCTGCGAACTGGCGCGTGCTGCCGGGTATCTGGGCGACAATATTCTGGGTTCGGATTTTTGCTTCGACCTGCACAACCATCTGGGTTATGGCGCATACGTCTGCGGTGAAGAAACCGCGCTGCTGGAATCCATTGAGGGCAAGAAAGGCCAGCCGCGCTTCAAGCCGCCTTTTCCCGCAACCTTCGGCCTGTACGGCAAGCCGACCACCATCAACAACACCGAAACTTTTTCCAGCATCCCCTACATCATCCGCGAGGGCGGGCAGAAATTCCTGGAATTGGGCAAGCCGAACAACGGCGGCACCAAGCTGTTCTCCGTTTCCGGTCATGTAAATAATCCGGGCAATTTTGAAGTGCCGATGGGCACGCCGTTCAGCGAGCTGTTGAAAATGGCGGGCGGGGTGCGCAACGGGCACAAACTCAAGGCGGTGATTCCGGGCGGTTCATCGATGCCGATTTTACCTGCCGAGATCATGATGGGACTGACCATGGATTACGATTCCATTTCCAAGGCAGGCTCCGGGCTGGGCAGCGGCGCGGTGATCGTCATGGACGAGACGACCTGTATGGTGCGCACACTGGAGCGCCTGTCTTATTTCTATCACGAGGAATCCTGCGGCCAATGCACGCCGTGCCGCGAAGGCACCGGCTGGCTGTATCGCATCGTGCATCGCATCGAGCATGGCGAAGGACGCAAGGAAGATCTGGATTTACTGTTGAGCGTGGGCGAGAACCTTGCCGGGCGCACGATTTGCGCGTTGGGCGAGGCGTCGGTCTGGCCGGTGCAGGGTATGCTCAGGCATTTCCGCGACGAATTTGAATATCACATCGAACACAAGCGTTGCTTGGTTTAGGTTTGACGGGTTAGGTGAATAATGATCAATGTTGAAATTGACGGCAAATTAGTCGAAACCGAGCGCGGCTCCACCGTGATGGACGCGGCGCACAAGGCAGGCATTCATATTCCGCATTTCTGCTACCACAAGAAACTGTCCATCGCGGCCAGTTGCCGCATGTGCCTGGTCGAAGTGGAGAAGGCGCCCAAGCCGCTGCCGGCCTGCGCGACACCGGCTGCAGACGGCATGAAAGTCCACACCCATTCGGCAACGGCAGTCAAGGCGCAAAAGGGAGTGATGGAATTCCTGCTGATCAACCACCCGCTGGATTGCCCGATTTGCGATCAGGGCGGCGAATGCATGCTGCAGGATGTGGCAATGGGTTATGGCGGGACGGCTTCGCGCTATACCGAAGAGAAACGCATCGTGATGCACAAGGATATCGGCGCGCTGATTTCCACCAGGGAAATGAGCCGCTGCATCCAGTGCACACGCTGCGTGCGTTTCGGCCAGGAAATTGCCGGCATGATGGAAATGGGCATGGTGTTTCGTGGCGAGCATGCACAGATCACGAGTTTCGTAAACAGCTCGGTGGATTCCGAGCTGTCCGGCAACATGATCGACTTGTGCCCGGTTGGCGCATTGACCAGCAAACCGTTCCGTTACACCGCGCGCAGTTGGGAGTTGTCGCGGCGCAAATCGGTCAGCCCGCATGACGGCCTGGGCTCCAATCTGGCCGTGCAGGTGAAAAACAACAAGGTGATGCGCGTTACGCCAATCGAAAACGAAGCCGTCAACGAATGCTGGATTTCCGACAGGGATCGCTTCAGCTACGAAGGGCTGGACGCGGCGGAACGCCTTACCAAGCCGATGCTCAAGCAGGACAACAAGTGGCTGGAAGTCGAGTGGCCGGTTGCGCTGGAATATGTGGCGCACGGCTTGCGTCAAATCAGTAACGATGCCGGGGCGGAGCAGATTGCTGCGCTGGCGACGCCGCACAGCACGCTGGAAGAGCTCTACCTGTTGCAAAAACTCATGCGCGGCCTGGGTAGCGGCAATGTGGATTTCCGTTTGCGCCAGTCTGATTTTTCTTCCGATGGCAAGCACGCGGGCGCACCGTGGCTGGGCATGCCGGTCGCCGACATCAACACCCGCGACCGCTTGCTGATTGTCGGCAGCTTTTTGCGCAAGGATCATCCCCTGCTGGCGCAGCGTGTGCGCCAGGCGGTGAAGAAAGGTGCACAGGCCAATATTATTCACTCAAGCGACGATGACCTGCTGATGCCAGTTGCCAACAAGTCCATCGTTGCGCCGAACGAATTGGCAAACGTGCTGGCGCAAATCCTGAAGGCGCTGGCGGCGGAAAAACAAGTTGCGCCTGATGCATCCGTGCAAGGTGTCGAAAACCCCTCCCCAGCCCTCCCCTTGTCAGGGGAGGGAGTTGCCGCAGCCATCGCTAAAAGCCTCGCGAGCGGCGAGCGTGTTGCGATATTGCTGGGCAATTTTGCGCAACAGCATCCGCAGGCGGCGCAGCTTGCCGCACTGGCGCAACGGATTGCCGCCTTGTGCGGGGCAAGCTTTGGCTTTTTTGGTGAAGCAGCCAACAGCGTCGGCGGTTATCTCGCCGGAGCAGTACCGTTTGGCGGCAGTGTGCAAGGCATGAACGCCGCGCAGATGACGGCGTCACCACGCAAGGCATACATCCTGTTGAATGTCGAGCCGGAGCTGGATATGCACGACCCGCAACAGGCGATGTCCGCAATGTCCGCCGCCGATATGGTGGTGGCATTGTCCGCCTGGAAACACCATGCGACCGATTACGCCGACGTGCTGTTGCCCATCGCGCCGTTTACCGAAACCTCTGGCACGTTTGTCAGCACCGAGGGGCGTGTGCAAAGTTTCAATGGTGCGGTCAAACCGCTCGGTGAAGCGCGTCCAGCCTGGAAAGTGCTGCGTGTGCTGGGTAATCTGCTCGACGTGAGCGGCTTTGACTACGACTCCAGCGAAGCGGTGCGCGATGAAGTGCTGGCTGGCCAGAACGTGATTGATAAATTGAATAATCACATTGAGGGTATTTCGATCCAGGAAATCCCCCCGGCTTCGCCACCCCCCTTTGTAAAAGGGGGGCAGGGGGGATTTCAGCGTGTCGCGGATGTGCCGATTTACTCGGCCGATGCGCTGGTGCGCCGTACCGCCTCGCTGCAAAAGACCCGCGATGCCGCAACTCCATGCGTGAAGATGCATGGCAGCGAGTTGCAGAAACTGGGTGTGCAATCCGGCGATACTGTAAAAGTGACGCAGGGCAGGGCAACGGTATGCATGACGGTACAGGCGGATGATGCCATGCCTGCCGGCGCCGCGCGCGTGGCGGCTGGCCATCCGGCTACGGCGGAACTGGGCGCGATGTTTGGAACAATCACTGTGGAGCGGGCATGATGGAATTGCTGCAAACCCTCGAACAGGCCGGACTCGATCTGCTCGGCCCGCTCTGGCTGCCGGTCTGGACGGTGGTGAAAATCATGGCCATCGTGCTGCCGATCATGGGTTCCGTTGCCTATCTGACGCTGGCGGAACGCAAGGTCATCGGGTTCATGCAGATCCGCATCGGCCCGAATCGCGTCGGCCCTTACGGCTTGCTGCAACCGATCGCCGACGGCATCAAGCTGCTGTTCAAGGAAATCATTATCCCGAGCGGTTCCAACAAGTTCCTGTTCGTCATCGCCCCAATCATGGCGCTGGCGCCGTCGCTGGCGGCGTGGGCGGTGGTGCCGTTCAGCGACGGCGTGGTGCTGACCAACCTGAATGCCGGCCTGTTGTACCTGCTGGCAATGACTTCGCTGGGCGTGTACGGCATCATCATTGCCGGCTGGGCATCCAACTCAAAATATGCTTTCCTTGGCGCAGTGCGTTCCGCAGCGCAGATCGTGTCGTACGAGATCGCGATGGGCTTCGCGCTGGTATGCGTGTTGCTGGCCTCGCAGAGCATGAATCTGAGCGATATCGTGAATGGCCAGAAAGGCAGCTTCGGCCTGCTCAACTGGTACCTGCTGCCGCTGTTTCCGATGTTTCTGGTGTACCTGATTTCCGGTGTCGCGGAAACCAACCGTGCGCCGTTCGACATGGCCGAAGGCGAGTCGGAAATTGTCGCGGGCTTCCATGTGGAATATTCCGGCATGGCATTCGCGCTGTTCTTCCTGGCCGAGTACGCCAACATGATACTGATCGCGTTCCTGACCGCAATCATGTTCCTAGGCGGCTGGCTGTCACCGCTGCCGTTCCTGCCGGACAGTTTCATCTGGCTGCTGGGCAAGGTTTCGTTCATCCTGTTCCTGTTCCTGTGGTTCCGCGCCACCTTCCCGCGCTACCGTTATGACCAGTTGATGCGCCTGGGCTGGAAAGTATTTATCCCGATCACCATTGTCTGGGTGGTGGTAGTCGCCGCATGGATGCAGACCCCGCTGTGGGTCTGGTAAGCGGAGAAGATGAAAATGGAAAAAATCAAAAACTTCTTCAAGACGTTCCTGCTGTTCGAACTGGTTAAGGGCATGGCGCTGACCGGGCGGTATTTCTTCGCGCGCAAGATCACCGTGCAGTATCCAGAAGAGAAGACACCGCAGGGTTTCCGCTTCCGTGGTCTGCACGCGCAACGCCGCTATCCCAACGGCGAAGAACGTTGCATCGCTTGCAAGCTGTGCGAGGCAATCTGCCCGGCGCTGGCGATCAAGATCGAGTTGGCGGAGCGCGAGGACGGCACAAGGCGCACCACGCAGTATGATATCGACCTGACCAAGTGCATCTTCTGCGGCTTCTGCGAGGAATCCTGTCCGGTGGATGCGATTGTCGAAACGCGTGTGTTCGAATATCACGGCGAGAAGCGCGGAGACCTGTATTACACCAAGACCATGTTGCTGGCGAACGGTGACCTGCATGAGGAGCAAATCGCCAGGGATAGAGCGGCGGATGCGAAGTACAGATGACAGAGGTTTTGTTGCGGCTATGCCGCATTGTTACAAAAAAGCACTGCACAGCAGACAACATTCTGCCTTCTGTCCTGTGTCCTCTGTCTTCTGATTAATAGGATGAATTTATGAATTTTGAGACTGTCGTGTTTTATGTGTTTGCCGCGCTGACCGTGTTTGCGGCGATGCGCGTGATTACCGCGCGCAACCCGGTGCATGCGGTGCTGTTCCTGGTGCTGGCGTTCATCAGTTCGTCCGGCATCTGGCTGTTGCTGGAGGCGGAGTTTCTCGCCATTACGCTGGTGCTGGTGTATGTTGGTGCGGTGATGGTGCTGTTCCTGTTCGTGGTGATGATGCTGGACATCAATCTGGTGCGGCTACGCGAAGGATTCTGGCGCTGGTTGCCATTCGGTGCGGTATTGGCCGGCCTGCTGGTATTCGAGATGGTTTGGGTGTTGGGTTCCTCCGGAACATCGGCTGGCAAGCCGGCCATCAAGCATGCGGCCGATTACAGCAATACCAAGGAATTGGGGCGTTTGATTTATACCGAATATGTTTACCCATTTGAGATTGCCGCCGTGATTCTGCTGGTGGCGATGGTCGCCGCAATTGCTTTGACCTCGCGCCGCCGCAAGGATGCAAAATCGCAGGTGGTTTCCGAACAGATTGCGGTCAAGAAGGCGGACCGCCTGCGCCTGGTCAAGATGCCCTCGGAGAAACACGCCCAGGAAAAAATAGACAGCACAGCAGAGGTCGCACGATGATTGTTCTTTCGGATTTCCTGATTCTTGGAGCGGTTATCTTCTGCATGGGAGTTGCCGGTATTCTGTTCAAACGGAAGAACATCATCAATGTGTTGATGGCGATTGAGTTGATGCTGCTGGCGGTGAATACGAATTTCGTCGCATTCTCGCACTATCGGGGCGACCCAGCCGGCCAGATATTTGTCTTTTTCATCTTGGTGGTTGCCGCTGCCGAGGCGGCCATCGGGCTTGCCATCGTTGTGCTGCTTTTCCGCAATCGGCAGACGATCGATGTGGCCGATTGGACCGAGCTGAAAGGATGACCTGCCGGTGCAATGGTGATAATGATGACAATAATGATGAAAAATAATCTTTGCTGTATGACGGATAACCCGGCGGACAATTTCGCCGCCTTTTCACTCGCTAAGATGAACCGGATGGCCACATGGAACCAGTGATTTCGATAAAGCCTCTTCTGGCGGTGCTGGTCTCGGCGATTGCCGCCGTGCTGGTCATGTATTCCTACAAGCGTCCGAACCTGAGAGAGGGCTGGTCTATTGGCGCGGGAGTCATAAAGTTCCTGATCGTGATATCCATGACTCCCGTTATTCTTTCCGGGACAGTGATCAAGTATACGGTCTTCCAAATCCTTCCCGGCGTTGAACTCGCCTTCAAGGTAGACGGTATCGGCTTGCTGTTTGCCACCACGTCCTCGTTTCTGTGGATTATCACCACGGTTTACTCGATGGGCTATATGCGCACCCTCGAGGAGCACGCCCAGACGAGATATTACACCTGCTTTGCCATTGCCCTTTCCTCGGCCATGGGGGTTGCCTTTGCGGGGAATCTGTTTACGTTGTTCTTCTTCTACGAAATACTGAGCCTGTGCACTTTGCCGCTGGTTATTCACAATGAAGGCGTCAAGGACTGGGATGCGGGGCGCAAGTACCTTCTCTATCTGGTGGGCGCATCGAGCAGCATACTTCTGGGCGCGATTATCCTGACGTATTGCCTGACCGGCACACTGGACTTCAACAAGGCGGGGATGTTCGCGGGGATAACGGCCACGACGTTTTCGGGGATGGAGATCCCGACACTGCTGACGATAATGTATTTCATGTTCCTGTATGGTTTTGCCAAGGCGGGACTGATGCCGATGCACAACTGGCTTCCCTCCGCGATGGTGGCGCCCACGCCGGTGAGCGCTCTGCTGCACGCCGTGGCGGTGGTAAAGGTTGGCGCATTCTGTATCGTCCGGCTGGTGATTGACGTGTTCGGGGTTACGGAGATGCAGAACCTCCACCTGGGTGACTACACGGCCATTATCGCTTCCATCACCATCCTGGCATCGTCTGCCTATGCGCTGACCCAGGACAATCTCAAGATGCGGCTGGCCTATTCCACAGTCAGCCAGCTTTCATACATCGTGCTGGGCGTGGCGCTGCTGTCGGTCAGCGGAATCACCGGGGGCATTATTCACATCGTGAACCATGCCGTTACAAAAATCACGCTGTTCTTCTGCGCCGGTTCGATTTATGTCGCGTCGCACAAGACCAACATCAGCGAGATGTCCGGGATTGCGCGGAAAATGCCGTGGACGATCGCGGCCTTCACGATCGGGTCACTCAGCATTATTGGCGTGCCGCTGTTCGCCGGATTCATCACCAAGTGGCATCTTGCCATCGGCACGATCGAGACCAAAAGCTGGATGCTGCTCGGGGTGATATTGACCAGCAGCCTGCTCAACGTGGCGTACTTCGCGCCGGTCGTCTACAAGGCTGTGTTCGGGGCTCCCCCGGCGGACGGGCATGAAGGCATCAGCGAAGCGCCCCTCAAGGTCGTTATCCCGTTGCTGATCACGGCGGCTGGAACGGTGGCGCTTGGCATATTCCCCGACCACTTCCTCAATTTAATCAAGGTGGGCCTTCTGCAATGAATACCGGCAAAATTCTGGAATACATGATGGATAACCGGAAGACGCTGAAGCGGATCGCTTATGCGGTTCTGGCGCTCACGGTCGTGCTCGATTTTTTCATCGAACGGCATCACCATGTTTTTTTCTGGGACGATATCCCGGGATTCAGTGCCGTGTACGGGTTTGTTTCCTGTGTCCTGATCGTCGTCATTTCGAAGGCATTGGGGCATTACTGGCTGGAACGTTCCGAGGATTACTACAATGATTGAATGGTTACATCCTTCGGTTTTCCTGATTTTCGGGGCATTGCTCATCCCTTTCTTCAGAGGGAGAGTGCAGCAGATTTATACCATCCTGCTTCCGGCCCTCGCGCTGGTGACCGTGATGCTGATGTCGCCCGGTGTCCACGGCGTCGTCAAGTTTCTCGGCTTTGAACTGATCTTCGGCCGGGCGGACAAGCTCAGCCTGGCTTTCGCGTACGTGTTCTCGATTGCAGCGCTGATCGGGGCGATCTACGCGATGCATGTAAAAGATGTCAGCCAGCATATCGCCGCGTTCGTCTATGCCGGATCATCGCTCGGGGTCACGTTTGCCGGCGACCTTATTACGCTGTTCGTGTTCTGGGAGCTGATGGCGTTCGCCTCGGTATGGCTCATCTGGTCGCGCCGGGTAAAGGCCTCGATCGAAGCCGGCTACCGCTATCTGCTGGTGCATGCCGTCGGCGGCGTGGTGTTATTAGCCGGCATCGTGATTCTTGCTTCGACAACCGGATCGATCAGCTTCGATAAGTTGCAGGGGCATGGCGTGGCGTCCTATCTGATCCTGATCGGCTTCATGCTCAACGCTGCCGTGCCTCCGCTGCACGCATGGCTGACGGATGCCTACCCCGAGGCAACGGTGACGGGCGCGGTTTTCCTGAGCGCCTTCACCACCAAGACAGCGGTTTATGCGCTGATCCGCGGCTATCCCGGAACAGAGATCCTTATCTGGATGGGTACAATCATGGCACTTTACGGCGTGGTGTTTGCCGTGCTGGCGAATGATATTCGCAGGCTACTCGGCTACCACATCATCAGCCAGGTGGGCTATATGGTGGCCGCCGTGGGAATGGGGACGGCGCTGGCCATCAACGGAGCGGTCGCGCATGCATTCACGCACATCCTGTACAAGGGACTGCTATTCATGGGGGCGGGTGCCGTCATCCAGATGACGGGACGGAGCAAGCTGAGCGAGCTGGGAGGAATATACCGCTACATGCCCGTGACCTTTGTCCTTTACATGATCGGTGGCTTCTCGATTTCGGCTTTTCCGCTGTTCAGCGGATTCGTCAGCAAGTCCATGGAAGTCTCGGCAGCAGCCGAACTGCATCTTACCTGGATATGGCTGCTGCTCTCTTTGGCTTCCGCCGGAACATTCCTCCATACCGGGCTGAAGCTGCCCTATTTCACCTTCCTCGGCGAAGACTGCGGGGCACGACCGACCGAACCCCCGCGCAACATGCTGGTAGCGATGGGAATTGCCGCGTTTTTGTGCGTCTTCATCGGTGTTTATCCCGATTGGCTTTACAACATGCTGCCGAACGAAGTCGAATACCATGCTTACACGGCAACCCACGTTGTATGGGCGTTGCAGATACTGCTGTTTACCGGTCTGGGTTTCTTCATGCTGGTCAAACACCTTGGCGGGTCGCCCAAGATCAGCCTGGATACGGACTGGTTTTACCGCAAGGGCGCAGTCATTTTCATGCTGTTCGTGCGCCATGTGGTAGTCCCCATCGAGGACTGGTTTATTCAGGTGTACCGTTACGTGTTCCGCGGCAATCTGGCGCTTGGCATAAAAGGGCTCTGGCTGGACAAGAACGTTATTGACGGGGCTGTCAACGCCGTTGCAGCTATGGTGGTGCGCTGGGCCGGCGCGTTGCGGCAGGTGCAAACCGGACAGCTCCAGCATTATGCCCTGGTTATGGTGGGATCACTTTTAATCCTGAGCCTTTATTCACTGTTCTGAGGTTATAGCGTGATGTATGAATCCAACCTATTAAATTTCATTATACTTCTCCCACTACTCGGTGCGGCGATCATCGGCCTCGCCCCGCGCAATGATGGGTGGACACGCTGGATCACTCTCGCTTTTACCGTGCTGGTGTTTGTTGTTTCGCTTCCGCTGTGGTATCTCTTTGATACCTCCAGCCACGAGATGCAGTTTGTTACGCGGGTGCCCTGGATACCAGCTTTCAACATCAACTATGCCGTCGGTGTGGACGGTATCAGTGTGCTATTGGTGCTGCTTACCACCCTGATTACTCCGCTGTGCGTGTTTTGTTCATGGAAGGCCATCGATACTCGGGTCAAGGAGTACATGATGGCGATTCTGATCATGGAGGCGGCGCTCATCGGCGTCTTTGTAGCGCTTGATTTGTTCCTGTTCTTCGTCTTCTGGGAGGCGGAACTCATCCCGATGTTTCTAATCATCGGGATATGGGGGGGGCAGCGCCGGATATATGCCACGTTGAAGTTCTTCCTCTATACGATGGCAGGAAGCCTTCCCATGCTGGTGGCGATACTGGCGCTGTATTTCACGGGTGGCGAGACATTTGACATTCAACAGCTTGCGCAAGGATCTTACAGTTCAACGTTCCAGTTCTGGGTATTCTGGGCTTTCTTCCTGGCTTTCGCGATCAAGGTGCCGATGTTCCCGTTTCACACCTGGCTGCCCGATGCCCACGTCGAGGCGCCCACTGCCGGTAGCGTGATGCTGGCAAGCGTGATGCTGAAGCTGGGTACCTACGGGTTTCTGCGGTTCAGTTTGCCGATAACTCCGGATGCGAGCCATGCTTTTGCGCCGGTCATTCTGATCCTGTCGTTGATTGCCATCATCTGGGGTTCATACATGGCGCTGGTGCAGACCGATCTCAAGAAGCTGGTCGCCTATTCCAGCGTGGGGCATATGGGATTCGTTACGCTGGGAATATTCGTCTTCAACTCCGAGGGTATCGAAGGGGCAATCCTCCAGATGGTCAACCACGGGATCACCACCGGGGCGCTGTTTCTTATGGTGGGCATGATCTATGAAAGAACCCACAGCCGGCTTATCTCGGACTGCGGAGGGTTGCGGATGACCGTGCCGATTTATGTGACGCTGCTGGCTATTTTTTCGTTCGCTTCCTTCGGGCTTCCCGGGACGAATTCGTTTGTCGGGGAATTCCTGGTGCTGGTCGGAACCTTTAATTCCAACCTGCTGGCCGGTGCAATCGCCATCGGCGGGGTAGTGCTCACAGTGGCCTACATGCTGTGGATGCTGCAACGGGTGGTCTGGGGGGAATCGACCAGGAAGGATGATGTTGTCGTTACCGACCTCAACGGCCGCGAAATCGCAACGTTGATGCCCCTACTGGTGCTGGTCTTCTGGATCGGCTTCAACCCGGAACCATTCCTTGCCAGGATGCGGGTGAGCGTAGAGCACCTCGTGTCGGAGGTGTCGTCGGTCAGTGGTGTCAAAAATATCGAAGGGCTGAATGACGCAGTATTTCCGCCGCTGCCAGGCCAGAGCCATCAGCATGCCGTAGCAGGAGCGAACATTGCCACAGTGAACCGGATATCTGCTGCGGACTCGTGCCGCGCACCGCCTTGTCAAACCTCTAACTGGGATCGGAAACAGACGCTATGAACTTTGCAATATCAGACTTATTGCCTGTGCTCCCCGAGGTCTTCGTGCTGACCATGGCGTGTGTGATACTGATTGCGGATCTGTTGATCAGGCAAAACGGCAGGCTGATTACCTATATGCTGGTGCAACTCACCCTGCTGGGCTGTTCGCTGATTGTCGTTGGCACGCACGAAAGCGGCGTGGTCTATGCCTTTCATGATATGTTTGTGGACGATCTGATGTCCGATGTGCTGAAACTTTTGACCTGTCTGGCGTTGTCCATGATGCTGGTGTATTCGCGTGAATATCTCACCGCGCGCGGTCTGTTCACCGGCGAGTTCATGGTGCTGGTCTTGTTCGCGATGCTCGGTATGATGGTAATGATCTCGGCCAACCATTTTATTACCTTGTATCTTGGTCTGGAACTGCTCTCCCTGAGCCTGTATACGTTGGTTGCCTTACAACGCGATTCCGCCAGCGCCATCGAAGCCGCGATGAAATACTTTGTGCTTGGCGCGCTTGCTTCCAGCCTGTTGTTGTACGGCATGTCCATGCTGTATGGTGCGACCGGCACGCTGGAACTGGGCGCGGTGGCGCATGCGATCCAGTCCGGTGCGGCGGACAAGAATTTGCTGGTGTTCGGTCTGGTGTTCGTGGTCTCCGGTCTGGCCTTCAAGCTTGGTGTGGTGCCATTCCACATGTGGGTGCCGGACGTGTATCAAGGTGCGCCAACCGCCGTAACTATGCTGATCGGCTCGGCTCCCAAATTTGCCGCATTTGCCTTTGTCACGCGCATTCTGGTCGAAGGCCTGCAACCCTTGGTGCAACACTGGTCGGGTATGTTGATTATTCTTGCGATTGCTTCGATGGCCATCGGCAACATCACTGCGATTGCACAAACCAACATCAAGCGCATGTTTGCCTACTCCACCATCACCCACATGGGTTTTCTGCTGCTGGGGCTGTTGAGCGGTGGCATCGAAGGTTATGGAGCGTCGATGTTTTATGCCGTGGTGTATGTGCTGATGTCGCTGGGCGCGTTTGGCATGATCATGCTGCTGTCACGCGCAGACGGCTTCGAGGCTGATACCCTCAACGATTTCAAGGGACTCAGCCGACGCAGCCCGTGGCTTGCCTTCCTGATGCTGCTGCTGATGTTCTCGATGGCCGGCGTGCCGCCCACCGTTGGCTTCTACGCCAAGTTCGCGGTGCTAAGTGCGGTGGTGCATGCCGGACACATTCCGCTGGCCGTGATTGCCGTACTTCTTTCGTTGATCGGCGTGTTCTACTACCTGCGCATCGTCAAGTTGATGTATTTCGACGCGCCGGAAAGCCATGCGCCGATCGCCGTCGGTTCGGACAGCATGCTGCTGATTAGCGTGAACGGCCTGGGCGTGTTGCTGCTCGGCTTGCTGCCCGGCACGTTGATGTCGGTGTGTGCCGTAGCGGTGCAGCAATCGTTGCTGCTGCATTAACGCAATGCCCTGTGTTGCTGCGCCAAACTCCCGCTGTATGCGGGAGTTTTTGTTTCCGCCGAAAAAACCGCTAAACGTGGCAAAATGCACTTGTCTGCAACACAGCGAGGGTAGTGAGATGGACGCATATTGGGTTTGGTGGATGGCGGCGTTGGTGCTGGTGATTGCCGAAATGCTTAGCGGCACGTTCTATCTGATCGCCGTGGCATTCGGGCTGGCGGTTGCCGGGTTTGTTGCGTATATGGGCATGGCGTGGAGCGGGCAGGCTGCTGTTGCGGCATTATTGTGTACTGCCAGTGTGGCGGGGATTTATCGCTGGAAACAGCAGCACACCAAACCGCATGAACAGGCAAACCTCGCTTATGACATCGGGCAGGATGTGCATGTCGTACAGTGGACGGATGAACGCCACGCGCGCGTCAGCTATCGCGGCGCCGAGTGGGATGCCGAACTGGCGAAGAATGCATCGCCCGATTCAGCCAGGCAAAAATGGCGCATCAAGGAAATCGTCGGCTCACGGTTAATCATCGAGTAAGACCCGCAAGAGGCACTCAGCCAAGCGCCAATTGCACCAGAATATTTTTACTCAGGGAGAATAAAGCATGGATACCTTCATTATCGTATTGGGAGTATTTGCGGTATTTCTGGCTTTTCAGTCGATCAAAATCGTGCCGCAACAAAACGCGTGGGTGATCGAGCGGTTCGGCAAATACAACAGGTCACTGGAACCCGGCCTGAGCATCGTCATTCCGTTCATGGATCGCGTCGCCTACCGCCACCGCCTGACCGAATTTCCCATCGACATCGCCCCGCAGGTTTGCATCACGCGCGACAATACCCAGGTGCAGGTGGACGGCGTGCTGTATTACCAGATCACCGATGCCGCGCGCGCCAGCTACGGCACCTCGAACTATCTCGCCGCCATCACCATGCTGGCGCAGACTGCGCTGCGCTCGGAATGCGGCAAACGCGACCTCGATAAATTGCTGGAGGACCGCGATGCGATCAACCGCACGGTGGTATTCGCGCTCGATGAAGCCAGCCCGAACTGGGGCGTGAAAGTGCTGCGCTATGAAATCAAGGATATCACCCCGCCCGCGCAAGTGCTTGCATCGATGCAGAAGCAGATTACCGCCGAGCGCGAAAAGCGCGCGCTGATCGCGCAGTCGGAAGGCCAAAAGCAGGAACAAATCAACCTCGCCGAAGGCTCGATGACCGCGTCGATCCGCGAGTCGGAAGGCACCCG
>Ga0209317_1001197_pt1 | contig 24154 bp, 19 predicted proteins | sample RifGroB2_FD_183994 | JGI IMG/M metagenome (GOLD analysis project Ga0209317, IMG submission 183994) | Soil microbial communities from Rifle, Colorado, USA - Groundwater B2 (SPAdes) (version 2) | ecosystem: Environmental > Terrestrial > Soil > Unclassified | place: Rifle, Colorado | collected...
CCTTGCAGGGAGGTTGCCGCGACGTCACAGGGCCAGTCCCTCGATCGCTCTAGATAAGTCATGCTATTTAATTGTGTCTGGAGATAACGCTGCTCCTATCTCGCGTCTTTACTAATACTGAATCGATGCAGTTCTGTCAACGGTAAACTTGACGCCTCAGGTCGGCTTAATTTTTTTCTAAATGCGCATGGCCGGTCCGTCCTGCCGCTGCGACCCGGATAGCTATGCCTATGCGGCAGCACGCGGTCGGTATCCGGTATCTAGTATCAATGGAGTTGAAAGCCAAGCCAGGTAGCACCGCACCCCCTGCACTGTACCTCATCTGTATCAGGGACCTCCCTTGAACATCTTACCCATGTTTACTTCGCCATAGTTCGCTTCTGTTCAGTGTAGGTTCAGATGGAACACCTATGCAAGACGATGAACGATCAAAGGTAGTCATGTAATCGGTAGCGGCCAGGTGTCATCACTGTCAAAGGCGAGATCCCAACGTGGTTTATAATAATTAACATTGACAACGAAAATAAACATGCCAATATATGGCCTAGCAGATTATGATCAACGGAGGGACAATCAATGGCAACTTTGGTAGAGATCGCGGCTCAAATTGTAGCATCACACGCGTCGAGTACTCCGATGACTTCAGATCAGCTTATATTTGAAATCGGCAAAGTACACAGCGCCCTCAAAAATCTTGAAGCAGGCGAGTCTGTAGAAGGAGCGGAGGAGGCCAAGCCTTCTCTGACTGTAAAAGAGGCGTTTAAGAAAGGTGAGATTGTCTGCATGTTGTGCGGCAAGGGTGGCTTCAAGACCCTGGCGCGCCACTTGAGCACCGCTCACGGCATGAAGCCCGGGGAATACAAGAAGCAGTTCGGCATTCCCGGCAAGCAGCCGTTGGCCGCCAAGAACTATTCCGAGGCCCGAAGGAAGATGGCTTTGGACCGCGGCTTGGCCGACAATCTTGCCAAGGCAAGGGGCGTGCGCATGGCGAACATCGAGGCGAAGAAGGTCGCTCCTGCCAAGGCCGCAAAAGCTGCCAAACCCGCCAAAGCACCCAAGGCTGCAAAGGAAGCGGGCACCAAGGCCACCAAGGCGAAGGTCGCCTGATTGGCCGTTCCCAGCAGCAAAATAAAAGAGCCGCCCCAACCAGATGGGCGGCTCTTTTATTTTGCGCCAGTTCCACTGTCATCTGGGCCGTTCCTGCAGGAGCGGCATTCCTGCAGGAACGGCCGCAACTCAATCGCGGCAGGATACTAGATCGATCCCTTTCCCTGTCAGTTATCACCCGGGCTACCTTCACATAGTAGATGGGATTGGCCCATTCAACATTCGCATGGTTGCCAAAGAGCTATGATCATGTGACAATGCAGCGTCAGGAGCAATTGCAGCACGGCGATGCTCTGACTGTGTGCAGGAAGGCTGCGATCTGCTGCGCTGCATTTGCCGATTCATCCCGGCAAGGATCGGCATGTCATAGGGTGCGTTTGATATAGGGAGTAGCTTATGCAAACACTGGTAGATCTTTTTCACACCTTCCGCGCGCTGGGGGATAAGCCTGCGCTGGTAAACCGCACCGGTGTGCGTCGCTTCGCGGTCTCCTATCGTGAATTGTCCGAACTCTCCCTGAAAATGGCCGGACTGCTGGCGCAAAAAGGGGTGGCGCCGGGCGACCGTGTGCTTCTTTGGGGTCCCAACTCTTCGTGGTGGGCCGTCTCCTACTGGGGCATCATCATGCGCGGGGCGGTGGCCGTCCCGGTCGATTTCATGTCGGATCGCGGGCGGGCGGATTCCATCCTCAAGCTGACGCAAGCAAAGGTCGTGCTGCAGAGCCGTTTCAAGCCGGAGCGGATTTTTGACGATGCCGTCGAGTCGCTGCTGCTGGAAGACCTCCAGTACCTGCTGCAAGAGGTTGAGCCGATCCGGGAGAGTGCGAACCCGGCACCGGATGACATGGCGCAACTAATCTATACTTCCGGCACCACGGGAAACCCCAAAGGGGTCATCCTGACCCATAAGAACCTGGTCGCCAACATGATCCAGATAAACAGGCAGGTCCCCATCATCACTCCCGATTTCACTTTTCTGTCCCTGCTGCCGCTGTCCCACATGTTCGAGCAGATGGGAGGCTTTTTTCTACCGCTTTACCGCGGGGGGAGCATCGTCTATCCGCGCACCTTGAAGCCTTCCGCGATCATGGAGGCGCTTAGCGAGGAGGACATCTACGTCATCATGTCGGTCCCGCGTCTCATGCAACTTTTAAAGAGCACCATCGAGCGCGAACTGGCCGAAAAGCATCTGGACGGAGTCTTCGCTTCCCTTTCCGGCCTGGCCAAGGGCATGCCGAAGTCGCTGCGGCGGCTGCTCTTTTTCCCGGTGCAAAAAAAGTTCGGCAAAACCTTCACCGTCTTTGTGTCGGGAGGGGCGCCTCTTGATCCCGAGGTGTTCCGCTTCTGGGACAGCATGGGGTTCACGGTCCTGGAAGGGTACGGTCTGACAGAGTGCTCTCCCGTGCTTTGCGTCAACACCATGGAGCGCCAGATGGCGGGCTCGGTCGGGCCGCCGCTCCCCGGGGTCGAGCTGAGGATCGAGGGGAAGGAGGTCGTGGTACGCGGCGACAACGTGTTCCCGGGCTACTACCAGAACGAGCAGGCGAGCCGTGCCGCCTTCACCGAAGACGGCTGGTTTAAGACCGGCGACATCGGGGAGATCGGGGAGGATGGCTGGCTCAGCATCAAGGGGCGCGAGAAGGAGCTGATCGTGACTGGCGGCGGCGTCAACGTCTACCCCGACGAGCTGGAAGCGGTGCTGAACAAGATCCCGGGAGTAAAGGAATCGTGCGTCATCGGGCTTGACAGGGGAGGGGGGGAGGAGGTGCACGCCGTCCTGCTGCTGGACGAAAGCGCCCCCAAGCCGGACGAGATCGTCGGGCGCGCCAACGGCAGTCTGGATACCATGCACCAGATCACCGGGTACACGGTTTGGGGGGAGCCGGAATTTCCCAAGACCACCACCTTGAAGATCAAGAAATTCCAGGTGAAGGAGCAGTTGAAGAAGGGGCCTGCGTCAGGAGATGCCGAAAGCCACGATCAACTGACCAACCTGCTCGCCAAGGTTACCGGGACCGGTGCCGCGGAGATCAACGAGCAGTCCCTGCTGGTGGCCGACCTGGGGCTTACCTCCATAGGGCGGCTGGAACTGGTGAATTTCCTGGAGCAGGAATATCGGCTCGACATCGAGGACTCCCAGATCGGGCCTCAGACCCGGGTCTTCGAGCTGCGCAAGATCATCGCCAAGCGGGAAAAGGTAAACCATCGCGGCCATTTCCGGTTCTGGACCAACTCGTCACCGGTCCGGGCTCTGCGCATGATGGGAGACGCGCTCCTGAACTACCCCCTGTTCCGGCTCTTCGTTTCGCTTGAGGTACGCGGGTCCGAGCAACTGGACAAGCTGCAAGGCCCGGTCATCTTCATCGCGAACCACCTGAGTTATTTGGACCAGCCTGCCCTCATGTTCGCGCTGCCAAGGAAGATGCGCTATCTTACCGCCACGGCGGCCTGGGAAGAGTTCTTCTTCGGGGAGCACCAGGGGGTGGACCGTCTCTGGCGGCGCTTTTGCTACCAGTACGGCACCCTGTTCCTGAACCTCTTTCCGCTGCCTCAGACCAGCGGGTTCAGCGGCGCCGTCAAATTCATGGGAAAGCTTACCGATCGCGGGTTCAATACCCTGATCTTCCCTGAAGGCGCGCACTCCCTGGACGGCGAGCTGCACGATTTCCAGCTCGGGCTGGGGATCATCGCCAAGGAGCTCGGTATCCCCGTGGTGCCGGTGAAAATCAGCGGCACGGACCAGATCCTCGCTCCGAAAACGCTCCAACTCAAACGCGGCAAGGTAACCATCACCTTCGGCGAGCCGCTGCATTTCAGTTTTGAGGAGCCGAGCGAGATAGTCGAAAAGGCGCAACGTGCAGTGGCAGAGCTTTGAAGGGTGAGCTGAGAGTTAGCCCTGGCAAAAGGCCAAATAACAAGCGCTCGGACCGTGAACGGGCAGAAACCTGCCCGTCAGGTCAAGCGCAAAGCCGTTAGCCCAGAAGGACACCATGAAAAAATTGATCTCAGCAACGCTACTTATATCGCTCCTTCTTCTGAATAGCAGCTCCGCGGATGCAACCGAATACGCGTGGTGGGTAAATATAGAGTATGAGCCTGGAAAAACCGAGATCCTGGATATTCCCTTATCTGATCTCGACGCAAATTGGGCTTTTGCAGAGCCCCTTTCAATAGCAGCGGTTCCCCCGGAGGACCTCCAAGTCTTCAAAAGGGACACAGCGGCTTCCGGGTACAGCTTTACCAAGCAAGGTGACTTCAACCTTGATGGCAGACAAGACAAGGCAATTGTCGGCATTTACAAAGAGAAAAATGGGGCCGGCGGCAGATTCCTCCTAGTATTGGCAGAAGCTGAAAATAATAAATGGATCAAATCCTCTCTCCTAAAGAGCCCGGGAAAAGCAGGCTTCAGCATCCTCTCAATCGATAACGGCACCCTTGCATGGTACTTTTGCATGGAATGTGATGCTCTCAGCTTCGTGAAATGGGAAAAAGATAAATATGTCCTCGTCCCATTTGATTGCTGTTGAGAATATAGAGGGATGGCTAACTTTCGGCTGGTTGATTTCGCTTCGCTCCCGGCGCAGCCTCTGACCGTTGGATGCGGACTACCAAAGCGGAAAAAGGGGAAAAGAGTGATTCGTTACACGCACCCTGTATAGCGTCACGGAGGACAACAAAGGATGAAGGCAGAACCGACCACGCTATCTTACCGCCGCTACGCCCTGGGGCTCCTTTTGGCGGTGAACCTGCTCAACTACATCGACCGGCAGGTGCTCTTCGCCGTTTTCCCGCTGATAAAGGCAGACCTGCACATCACCGACACTGAGCTGGGACTTCTCGGCAGCGCCTTCATGGTGAGCTACATGGTGATCGCGCCGGTCTTCGGCTGGCTGGGCGACCACTGGAACCGCGTCAAGCTCGCCTCGGCCGGGGTGGTGGTCTGGAGCTTCGCCACGGTGCTTGCAGGCTTCGCGCCGGGGTACCGGACCCTTCTGGCCGCGCGCGCCACCGTAGGGATCGGGGAGGCGAGCTTTGGCACCGTGTCGCCCGGCCTGATTGCGGATTTCTTCGCCAAGGAAGAGCGGGGTCGCATCCTCTCCTTTTTCTACCTGGCCATTCCCGTCGGCAGCGCCCTAGGCTATCTCTTGGGCGGCGTACTGGGGCACCGGTTCGGCTGGCACGCGGCCTTCCTCATGGTCGGCCTACCCGGGCTCATACTCGCCGTTCCCCTCTGGTTCCTGCGCCCCCCCGCGCGCGGAGGCGCTGACGCTGTCCCGCCAGCCAAGGAGGGGAGGGTCACTTCCGGCTACGGCGAGCTGTTAACCAACCGCGCCTTTGTCTGCAATACCCTCGCCATGGCCGCCATGACCTTTGCCATCGGCGGGCTGGCACAGTGGATTCCGACCTTTCTCTATCGCGCCCATGCGCTCGATGTGGAGAAGGCGAACACACTGTTCGGTGCCACTACGGTCCTCGCCGGGATACTGGGGACACTCGCCGGCGGCTGGCTGGGCGACCGCTGGCAAAAAAGGAGTTCCAAGGGGTACCTGCTGCTGTCCGGATGGGGCTTCCTGATCGGCGCCCCTTTTGCCGCCTGGGCCATCATGGCCTCGGGGCTTGCCGGCTGCATGACAGCGATCTTCTTCGCCGAGTTCTTCCTCTTTTTAAACACCGGTCCTCTCAACACCGTCATCCTCAACGTGACGAAGCCCGCAGTCCGCGCCATGGCGTTTGCGATGAACATCTTCTTCATCCATGCCCTGGGCGACGCGATCTCCCCCTCGATCATCGGCTGGTTTTCCGATCAGTGGGGGTTGCGCAACGCTCTGCTGGCTACCCCGTTGGTCATGGCGCTGGCCGGGGTGCTCTGCTTCATCTGCGGCAGGTACGTGGCCCATGACATGGCTCAGGCGGAACTCTAAAAAGGGCAGACGCGACGCCAGGACATGCTAGCACTTGCAGAAGGGCTCCTGCGGCGCTATTATCGCGTCAGCTGCAATTTGAAACCGCAACAGACTCCAATCCGACAAGTGAGGTCAGCAGTGCCATTTAAGAGCTCTCGCGCTTTGCGAAATATTTTTGTCCTTATGCTGACAGCCGCTTCCCTCTTCGGCTGTGCGACTGTTAAAAAGCCCCTGACAGGCATCGTGCCCGGCAGGGGGGTGGAAACATTGCATTCAGCCATCGCCATAACGGCAAAATCCGGGGAGCACAGCAGCGGCGGCCGTGGCTACCTGATCTACAAGGCTCCCGATGTTTTCCACTTGGCGCTGCTCTCCCCGTTTGGTCAGACCGTGCTGGAGGCGTTCAGCGACAGCGACCGCTTCACCTGCCTGGTCCCTTCGCGGCAGACGGCCTACAGCGGACTGCTGTCGGAACTGCCCGAAACCAGTGCGTTGAAAAGCATGAGCTTGATGAAGTGGGTGATGGCGCCCAAGGAAAGTGTCGTGGCCTCGGGAGATACCTACTACCTTGACGAGATCGGCATGATCGAGCGCAAGGTTTCCCGAGAGGGGGATGAGGTGGCCTACGAGGGGTACCGTAACGTTGACGGGGTGGCATTTCCGGAATCGATCGTGATCCGGAACCGGTACGGCGCCCAGGTAAGGATCGTCTTCGAGGAGCCTCAAATAAACGCTCCCGTCGAGGAATCGACCTTGAAATTCGATCTGACAGGGGTCGTCGTCCTGCCGCTTGCCGAGTTCAAGGCCATGTAAACTGGCAGAACAAGTGACATTGACCGTCACCCGATCTTTGCCATAATGTACCCTTGGCCGGATTGCAATAGCAGCACAGCCGGGACAAGTTCTCTGGTTTTTAGCGCAGCTGTTTCACGCGCCGGTTGCAATTGGATAACGGTTTGCATTTGCTTTGAGACAGATTCCACCTCTTAAGTAGTTACAACAGTATGACGCGTTATAGATAAATCGCTGCAGGGCTCCCTTCCAATAAAACAAAACTGTTAATTAGTTCAACATCTTGATATGCTTGTACCGAGGAAAAGGCAGTCGCCGTTCTGACTTCGCAATGAGATCGATCTTGCCGGGCTGAAGGCGCGGCCGGATCCGGTTCAGTTTATTCCGCATAATAGTACGAGGAGTTTTTGTCATGAAATACACGCGTCCAGCAACACTGATCATCCTCCTGCTCCTAACCAGTGCTTGCGCCATGTTTGAAGCGAAGCAACCCGCTCCGCCTCCGGAAGTGCCCAAGACGCTTGCCGTTCCGGTCGGTAAGAACTGGCGAGTGATTGAAGAGGCGCCTAAACTGACCAACGAGCGCAATGAGCGTCCCGCTTTCCAGACGGAACAGTCCATCCAGCCTGAAGGGGTACAACGGCCTGTCGCGCCTGCCGAGAAGCGCAAAATCGAGACCCCTCTTTGACCAAACGCCTTGACCGGCCAAGCGGGTTGCGGAAATCGCGCCCGCTTGGGTCGCATCCCTGACGATCAACCTTGCTTCCTTCCAGTCAAATCTCGCTGCACAAAATACCGGCATACCAATTCAGCTAGCAGAGGAATCCCATGGACAAAAAAGTGTACCTCAGCACCCTCGCCGCCTTTGCCACCATGGGCGCCGTCGCCCTGTTTGCCCTGCTTGCCGCTCCGATCGCCAAGCCGCTTGCCTGGGCTCTAATCATCGGCATCGCTACCATGCCGCATCATGCTCATATGCTGCAACGGTTCCCGGGCCGGCCCGGTCGCTCTGCCGGACTCATGGTGCTCGCCGTATCCGTATGTTTCGTACTGCCGACGGCGGGACTGGTGATTACCGCCGCAGCCAACGCGCCTGAGTGGTACAAACAGGTGGAGCAACTGATTGCGACCTTTACCCAAACCGGCAGCAACACGCTGAGCCAGATCCCGCAGATCGACAAGATCATGTCCCTCGTAGAGAGGTTCGGCATCGATCTGGCCGGCATGGGTGGGAGGATTGCAGCCGGCAGTTCAACTATCATCCTCAATGCCGCGACCAACATGGCAAAGAACCTTTTCGATTTTATTTTCACCCTTGCCGTTGCGCTCTTCCTACTCTTTTTCATCTACCGGGACGGTGAGAGGGTGGTTTACACCTTCATCGGCAGGCTTGCTCCCAATCCCACCAGGGCTCAGCGCTACGTTACCCAGATCCGTTCCATTACCACCGCGGTAGCCGTCGGCACGATCCTTACCTGTTGCATACAGGGGGTGATCGCCGGCGTCGGGTACTGGGTGGCAGGCGTGCCTGCCCCGATCTTTTTGGGCACACTTACCGCTATTGCCGCACTGATTCCCGTGGTTGGAACGGCGCTCGTCTGGGTCCCGGTGGCCGGCCTGGTCGCCTTGAACGGCTCTTATATGACGGCACTGCTTCTCGCCCTTTGGTGCGTGTTTTTCGTAGGTTTTTCCGATAACGCCATCCGTCCTCTCGCCATCGGAGCGGCAAGCGATATCTCGGTATTGGCCGTCGTACTGGGCGCGATCTGCGGAGTGGTCACCATGGGGCTACTCGGCCTGATCCTTGGCCCCGTTGTCTTCGCCATCCTGTTCAACATGTGGGATGATGCCGTCGCAGAGGTCGATTCGGCTGAAGAAGCCGAGTCTCCATAACCGAAAAGGTTTATACTGGTGTTTGTCCGGCGGCGAATGAGCCAGCCGGCATCACTGCGGTACCAGTCTCAAAGGTGCCGGGGCGGGATCAAACATGGCAGGACCAAGAGGAGCAACACCATGAAAAGAATGATACTTTTGGCAGTGATGCTGTTTGCGACATCGACCATGCTTTCCGGCTGCATATTCCCCCACTGGGGACACGGGCATGGCTACGGGCACGGTGACGGTGGATATCGCGACGGTGGATATCGCGACGGTGGATATCGCGACGGCGGCGGTCGCGGACGCCGCTAACGGCCACCCGGGGCATTCCCGGTGGCGCGTACAAGGCCCCAAAGCCTGGAGGTTTCGTATATGACCGGCACAGGGCAGTTTCTCATTGGCAGGTTCGGCGCGGTCACGCTTTGCGCCGCGCTGTTTTTTTGGTGCGGTGTCGGACTGGCCGCCGAGCCGGTAACTAACGGAGAGGGTGCGCTGCTCGCCAAGCACTCCGCCATCAAGGCAAGACTGGAGAAGAACCAGTTCGGGGCCCCGATTTTCCTGGAATCCACCGAGTCACATGGGTCAGTGCGCGTCGACATGTACGGGGTTTTCAGCTATCCCTTCGATGTCGTCAGGGACGCGTTGCAGTCACCGGCCAACTGGTGCGACATCTCGCCTCTGCACATCAACATAAAGGCCTGCACCTCCAAAAGCGGCGCGGAGCAATCTCAATTGACGCTTTACAGCGGCCGTAAGCACTATCAGCCCCCCTCCGACGCATACCCGCTCAAATTGAGATTTCGCGTAGTCTCACAGCAGCCAAGGTACCTTCATCTCAGTCTTGACGCCGACGACGGCCCCTTGCGCACCAAGGACCACCGTATCACGCTGCAAGCCGCTCCCTTGGATTCCCGAAGGAGCTTCCTGCGCTTCAGCTATACCTACAGTCACGGCCCGGTGGCGCGCATGGCCATCAAGAGCTATTTTTCGACCCTGGGACGTGACAAGGTCGGCTTCAGCGTCGTCGGCGGCAAGGGCGGCAAGCAGTACTATATCGCCGGGGTAAGGGGAGCGATAGAGCGCAATACCGTTCGCTACTACCTCGCTCTGCAAACCTACATGGATACGCTGAAATACCCCGAGAGCCGGCGTTTCGAGCAGAGGATCAGCCGCTGGTACGATCTGACGGCAAGGTATCAGCGTCAGTTGAAGGAGATGGAGAAGGCCGACTATCTGGCAGGCAAGAGACTGGAGCGTGCCAACCAGCTCGCTTTGCAGAAAAGTGAGGGGCGCTGAGCAGAATGAGGTCGGCAGCTTTAATAGAAGGATCTGCCATGCCTGAACCGATCGTCGAGCTGAGGGGGATCTGCAAAGGGTTCCGGGAAGGTGAGCGGGAGCGGATCGTTTTCCACGACGCCTCCCTCCTCATCGACCGGGGCGAGTGGGTTTTCCTGTTGGGGCGCAGCGGTTCAGGGAAGTCGACCCTCTTGAACCTGATAAGCGGCATCGACCTGCCGGACCAGGGGGAGGTGGTCGTCGACGCCCGGGTCCTGAACCGCCTGAGAGAGCGGGACCGGACCCTGTTCCGCCGGAACAGCATCGGCTTTGTCTTCCAGTTTTACAACCTCATCCCCACACTGACGGTAGAGGAGAACGTGCTGCTCCCCCTGGAGCTCGCCGGGCATCTGACTCCTGAACTGCGCGACCGGGCCCGCGATCTCCTGGAGCAGGTCGGCCTCGCGGACCGTGCCGCAAGCTTTCCGGACCGGCTCTCCGGCGGGGAACAGCAGCGCGTCGCCGTGGCGCGCGCCCTGGTGCACCACCCGAAACTCGTGCTGGCCGACGAGCCGACCGGCAACCTCGATGCCGAAACCGGACGCCAGGTGCTTGATCTGTTCCAGCGCATGTTGCGCGGCACCGGCACCACCCTGGTGCTGGTCACCCACAGCAGCGAGGTGGCACGGCTGGCGGACCGCGTCCTCACCATCAGGGACGGCCTGCTGGTCGAAACAACCTGCGGCCCGGGTGCCGAGCCGTGATCCTCTGGCGCGCCGGGGCGCGAAACATCCTGCGCCAGCCATGGCTCACGGTGCTTGCCGTGCTGGGGGTCTCCCTTGGCGTCGCCGTGGTTACCGCCGTGGACCACGCCAACGAGTCCGCACAGCGCGCCTTCCGGATCGCCGCGGAGACCGTCGCAGGCCGGGCCACCCATCAGGTGGTGGGCGGGCCGGCAGGGCTTCCTGAACAGGTTTACAAAAGCATCAGGGTGACCAAGGGCTTTCGCGCTTCGGCACCCGTGGTGACAGGTCATCTGCAGCTATCCGGCAAGCCCGGCACAACCTTCCAACTGATCGGCGTCGATCCCTTCTCGGAACCACCCATCCGCTCCTTCAGCTCCCACTTCTCGGATCGGACCGTCCTGGCTCAGCTCATGGGACGCCTCAATACCGTTCTAATGCTGAGGCAGACCGCCAAGGAGCTCGGGTTAAAGCCCGGGGAAAGCTTCCCCGTCGAGGCGGCGGGCGTCAGGCGGCAACTGGTACTGGCGGGCCTTATCGAGGCGCCGGACCAGGTGAGCGGCATCGCGCTCGCCTCGGTCCTGGTGAGCGATATAAGCACCGCGCAGGAACTGCTGTCGCAACCAGGACTGCTGTCGCGTATCGACCTGGTCCTTTCGGAGGGGGATGCCGGGGAGAAGGTGCTGAAGGAGATCAGATCCGTCCTGCCGCCGGGGGCGAGCATTATCCCTGCGGGGGCACGGGCCGGTGCGCTGGACCGGATGACCCGCGCCTTCCGGCTCAATCTCAAGGCGCTGAGCCTCCTGGCACTCGTGGTCGGCATGTTCCTCATCTACAACACCATGACCTTCTCCGTGATCCGCAGGCGGCGCCTGATCGGGATGCTGCGCGCCCTGGGGGTGAGCCGCCGGGAAATCTTCGCCATGATCTGTCTGGAGGCCTTTCTGATCGGCCTTGCCGGCACCATGGTCGGTATCGTTTGCGGGACCCTCTTGGGCGCTGAGCTGACCCGTCTGGTCACCAGGACCATCAACGATCTCTACTTCGTCATGGAGGTGCGCCGGGTGCCGCTGCTCCCGGTCGCCCTCTTAAAGGGCGCGCTTTTGGGCATTGCGGCTACCCTTGCCGCGGCGCTTCCTGCCGCACTGGAGGCGACCGGCGCTCCGCCCAGGGCGGCGCTGTCGCGCTCCTTCATCGAGGCGCGCCGTAGAAGGGGCGTGCCGCTGGCAACGGTGTGCGGCTCCCTGCTCATGCTCGCCGGTTTCGCTCTTTTCCTGTTCGAGCGCGGCGGCATTATCGGCGGCTTCGCGGGACTCTTCGCCGTCATCGTCGGCTACACCCTGATGGTCCCGGCTGCCGTCATGCTTTTGGCCGGCGCGCTGCGCCCTGTCATGGCTGCGCTTTTTGGACCCATCGGTAAAATGGCCGCGCGCGGGGTCGTGGTCTCGCTCTCCAGGACCGGCGTGGCGACGGCGGCGCTGGTGGTCGCGGTATCGGCCGGTATCGGAGTCGGCATAATGGTTGGTGGTTTCCGCCTCACCGTGCAAAGCTGGCTGGAGAGCTGGCTGCAGGCCGACGTCTACGTGACCTCAACCGACAAGGGTGGCGGTCGCTACCGTCCTCCGCTCGATCCGTCCCTGGTGCAGCGCCTGTCGAGGCTTTCGGGGGTGGAGGACTTCACCCTGTCGCGCCGTGTCGCCATCGAGGGGGGCGACGGGCCGACGGAGATCTTTTCCGTGCAGGTGCCGCAAGCTTCCTTTCGCCGCTACCCCTTCAAGGAGGGGAGCGCGCAGAGCGCCTGGGGCAGTTTCAGCCGCGGAGAGTCGGTGCTGGTGTCTGAGCCGTACAGCTACCGTCACCGTCTGCGCCCCGGGGACCGTGTGACGCTGCGAACGGACCGGGGCGAGAAGGCTTTTCCGGTATCAGGCATCATCTACGACTACGGCTCGGACGCCGGCATCGTCATCATGAGTCGCCTGGGCTATCTGAAAAACTTCAACGACGCCGGCGTGGACGGGATGTCCTTCTACGCCGGCCAGGGGATGACCGCGCCCGCCCTGGCCGCCCAGATCCGAGACAGGGCAGGGGGGGAGAGCATCACCGTGATCTCCAACGCAGAGCTGCGCCGGGCGACCGTGGAGGTGTTCGACCGGACCTTTGCCATAACCGGGGTGCTCAGGATACTGACCCTGCTGGTGGCCTTTGTCGGCATCCTTTCCGCGCTGATGGCCATGCAGGTGGAGCGGGCCCGGGAGCTTGCGGTGCTGCGCGCCGTGGGGCTTACGCCGCGCCAGGTCTGGGGGGTGGTCTGCGGCGAGACGGCGTTGATCGGGCTGATCGCAGGTTTCCTGTCGCTCCCGCTCGGCATACTGGAGGCGCTGATCCTCGTTTACGTGGTGAACCTGCGCTCCTTCGGCTGGACCATGCAGCTCGCCATTGAGCGGGTCTACCTGGTCCAGGCGGTGGCGCTGTCAGTCGCTGCGGCTCTACTTGCGGGCGTTTATCCCTCTATCAAGATAGCCAGGACCTCGCCTGCCCTGGCCCTGAAAGAGGAGGAGTAGGATGCGCCGCTTGTACCTCGCAGCCGGCGCTGTCATGATCGCCTTACTCTCGCTTTGGTACTACTACGGCGCCGGCAGAGGCAAGGCTCGGGAAAAGGGACAGACCCTCAGCATAAACGAGGTGCTGGGCGGGAGTGCGGCTGAAGGCTTTGCCCGGGCCGATGCCCCGCGGCGGTTCAGGTTCCCGGAGGACCATGGCCCCCATGCCGGGTTCCGCAACGAATGGTGGTATTTCACGGGGAACCTGAAAGCTGCCGATGGGCGCCGCTTCGGCTACCAGCTCACCTTCTTCCGCGCGGCCCTTGCGCCGGTTCCGGTGCCGAGGAGTTCCGCCTGGGGGAGCAACGAGGTGTTCATGGCCCACTTCGCCGTCACCGACGTGGAGGGGAAGCGGTTCCGCTATGCCGAGCGGTTCAGCCGTGCCGCGCTGGGGCTTGCAGGTGCTGGCGGGCAGCCGCTCTCGATACGCCTGGAGGACTGGTCCGCGCTGGAGACCGCCGGGCGCCCCTGGAGCATGAAGCTTAGCGCGGCCGAGACCGACATGGCGATCGAGCTGGACCTCTCCAGTCTGAAGCCGGAGATCCTGAACGGCGAGGGGGGGCTGAGCCGGAAAGGCGCTGCCCCGGGCAACGCCTCCTATTACTACAGCATCCCGCGCCTGGAGACCTCCGGTGTGGTCCGCATCGGCCAGGAGAGCTTCCGCGTGGCAGGGCTTTCCTGGTTGGATCGGGAGTGGAGCACCAGCGCCCTGGAGCCTGATCAGCAGGGGTGGGACTGGTTCGCGCTTCAGCTGGACGACGGGCGTGACCTCATGTTCTACCAGGTGAGGCGGCGCGATGGGAGCAGCGATCCCTTCTCCAGCGGCACCCTGGTGGCGGCCGACGGCAGCAGCAGGCAGCTGAGGCGGGAGGAAGTGCAGCTGGAGGTGGCCGACTGGTGGACCAGCTCGTCCAGCGGCGCCAGGTACCCCTCGGTTTGGCGCATGCGGATAGCGTCGCTAGGGATAGACCTGGAGATCGCCCCCCGACTGGCCGACCAGGAGCTGGCGACGGGGTTCCGTTATTGGGAGGGAGCGGTCGCCGTGCGGGGCTTGGCCGGTACGCCCGGCGGCTCCGGATATCTGGAGATGACGGGGTATCCGGCAGCATCTGAGGGGTTTTGAGGAGCGGCTAAGTTCTCCTGAGGGGATAAAAAAAGGACTCAGCCTTGCGGGCTGAGTCCTTGATTTAGTTCTGTGGTGCCGGAGGTCGGAATCGAACCGACACGGGTTGCCCCGCTGGATTTTGAGTCCAGTGCGTCTACCAGTTTCACCACTCCGGCTGAAGGATTTCGGGAGTATAGCGGATGCGGGAATTGAGGTCAAGGACGAAATTGAGCTTTTTAATGCGATAAAAATTGTTGACACGCAATGCCCGCTCTGCTATAAACAGGACTCCTTAGATGGGGCTGTAGCTCAGTTGGGAGAGCGCTTGAATGGCATTCAAGAGGTCCGCGGTTCGATCCCGCGTAGCTCCACCATCATAAAAGACAAAGCACTTGGCGCATCCGCCCAAGTGCTTTTTTTTATGGTTTTTCACTAGCCTTCCAATTACCGAGGTGCCGTTATGGAGCGTCTGGAAACTGAGGTTCAGAACCATGGCCAAGAGCCGGGGGAAGAGGGGGTGGAGATTCCCCTGGACCGCATGGCCCCGGACCTGCTGCGCAACCTGATCAGCGAGTTCGTCTCCAGGGATTGGGACGAGGGGAGCACCCAGGTCACCCTGGACGACAAGATCGAACAGGTGCACCGGCTGCTGAAGCAGAATAAGGCGAGGATCGTCTTCGATCTCACATCCAACACCGCGAACATCGTGGTCCGCCGCTGATCATTTCGCACTGCCAAGGGAGTCCGCCATGTTTGAATCACAGTACAACGAAGAGATGGAGGCCGAGGTAAGGCGGCTGGAGGCAAAAAAAAGAGCCGCAGATGCCGGCCGCCCCGAATGGGATAATGCCTGCGCCGTCTGCGGCTGCGAGATCACCGGGGTCACCGGGCAAAAGTGCAAGGCTTGCAGCAGGTAAAGGGCCTGCTGCAGCAAGATCGCTCTATTTCACCTCCACCATCAGGACGTCACTTTTATCGCTCTCAAGGCCGTCCGTGTCTTCGGCCGCTACCCGCAGTTCCTGCTTCCCCTTGCCCCCCTCCAGCGCGTAGAAGGTCCCGTAGACGGTCTGCACCTTCTGGAACAGCCCGACGAAGTTCTTCTTGTAGACCGCATAGCGCAGTACATCCTTCTCCCGGTTCGGTTCCCAGCTGATCCCCCTCCTGCCGTCCTGCTCCGTCACAGCGACCGCTTGGGGGACGGCGGGGCGAGGTTTGGTGGATCCGATCACGGATGTGGAGATGATACTGGCTATCTGATGGGCGTCGATCCCTTTTACGGCATAGATGTAGGAGGTGCCGTGGGATACGGAGCTGTCCACGAAGAACGGCTCCCTGACGCTTTTCAGCTTTTGCACCTCGTTTTGACCGGTAGGCCCACGATACACCTCGTACTCCCTGAATTCAGAGGTGCCGTCCCAGTTGAGTGTGACCCTGCCGGTCTGACTGGTGCTGGCCCTGAGGTTCCCGGGGGGCGCCAGCGCTGCCCTCGTGGTGGCGGAGACGGTCGCCGACGGGAGACTCTCGGAGCCGACCTCGTTGAAACAGCTGATCCGGTAGTAGTAGGTCTTGCCGTCCGAGAGCGGGCGGGTCCCATCGTCCATCAGCGAGCTGAGTTTTGCCAGGCCGGACTTCCCTGCCGAGACCTTCTCCTGGTCGTCGATGTAACTGTTCTTCTTGTAGGTGATCTCCGCATGTTTGACGAACTCGCCATCTTCCTCGGTGGCCCGGTACAGGTTGTAACCCTTTATTCCGTCCTCTGGGGTAGCGGTGTTCTGCCAGTTGAGGACTACCCGCCTTGGCTCGTTGTTTGACGCGACCAGCGCCGCAGGGGGCGACGGGCGCTGGCGGGTCGTGGCGGAGACCGGTTCGGACTTGGGGGTCTCTCCCTTGCCGTCGATGATCGCCGCCAGGCGGTACCAGTAGGTGCTGCCGTCTTCGAGTCCCGCATCAAGATGGGAATCGGCGCTTCTTCCTTTTACCTGGGCGACCCTTTGGAAGTTCTGATCCGCCAGCATGGAGCGGTAGATGGAGTACCCCTCCACGACCTTGCTCTCGTTCGGGGTCCAGGTGAGCTTTACCGTCCTTTTCCCTCCGGTTGTTGCCTTGATATTGCCAGCGGCGGGGGCGTTTCGCGCCTCCAGCGTGGATGAGAACTCGCTCTCGACTTTATCCGGGTTGACGGAGGTGAGGGCGTAACTGTAGACAACCCCGTTCTTCATGTCGTTGTCCAGATAGCTGACGGCGTTGGGGCCGACCCTCGCGATCAGTCGATATTCCACCTCGTCGGGCGCCTTGCGGTAGATCTGGAAGCCGCTGGTGGTCAGGTTCTTGTCGCTTCCGGAATAGGGGCGGCTGTACCAGTTGAGTTGCGCGCCCGCCAGATCGGATTTGATATCGATGAAGATGGGGGGGAGGGGCGCCAGCGAGGTCTTGCCGATGATGGCTTCCGACAGATCGCACTTTATGCCGCTTTTGCTGATGGCCTTTACCTTGTAGTGGAAGGTCTGGTTCAGCTTCAGGTTTTCATCGGTGTAGCTCGGCGTGGTGGTGGTGGCGATCTGCACATACGATCCTGTGGCACTACTGGCGCGCATGATCGCGTATCCGATCACCTGGGACGACTCCGGGGGAGTCCACTTCAGCTTAATGCTTTTCTGCGTGCCGCTGATGGCAAGATTGGTCGGGAATCCGACCTTCTTTTCAACCGGAGGAGGGCCGATGTTGAAACCCTTCACCTTGGCGACGATCTTTTCCGTGATTTCCTGCAGCCTTTTAGGGATCTCGAATTCGGGAACCCGGAAGGTCTCGGCGTAGTAGGAGTTGCGCGAACCGGAGCCGACCACCTGCAGGTCGATCAGCGAAGCGTTCTCCACACGACTTACCTTTCCCACGATGAAGATGTCGAAACCGGCGCGGTTGGCAACGCTGTAAAGGGTCTCCTGCGACATGGCGGCGAGCGTCGTGCCGTGCTGAACCAGTACGCTCTCCACCTTTTTCCTTTCCAGAATCTCGAAAAAATCAGTCCTTTCCATGCTGTTGAACAACTGCGTCGATATCGATTCGGTAAATGCTATGGCGTCCACGCTCTTGGCTACCAATGGGTAGAAGGCGAGCTTTGGCTTGGTCTTGAAATCCACGGCAGACGCCGTGGTGCACAATACCAGCATAAAAAAAAGGCAAAGCGTGGAGATTCTTCTTTGCATCGGCTAACCTCACTTCTGTTATCTATCTATACCGCAGCTAAAAAGTACCGGTGCAGGAAGGGGATACCGTTCACCGCTTTAACTACTTTGTGACCGGCTCCGCCAACCCTGCGACTGCCGCAGGAACGGGCGCCGGTGCAGGTGCCAGTGCCACTGCCACTGCCGGTACGGGTGTTGGTGCCGGTGCCAGGGCGGCGCCGTCGGTCACGGGCGCCTGTACCGGTGCCGGTGCTGAAACCGGCACCAGTAGCGGCGCCGGTTTCAGCTCTTCCTGTTTTTGACTGGCGGCCGGCGTCGGCACGGCTGCCGGGAGCACGAGCACGGGGGGGTGCGCTGCGCGCTCGGCTACCGCCGGATCCGGCGGCAGTTTTATCGCGACCGGGATCTTCGTCTGCGGAGCCTTCTGGCGGGAGGCCCGCTCCTCTATGGAGAGGTCATCGACCGGCTTCTCCTTGGAGATCGATTTGAGCTGGAGTTCTATCTCGTTCCTTGCCTTTTCGGTGATCTGGCTCGGGCTGTTCTTGATCTCCTCGGCGATGATGGCGTCCGTGTACCTCTCGATCACCAGTTCCGGATCACCCTTGGATTTCAGCGTCTCTGCGCTGTTGGAGTAGAGCACCTGCAGGTTCTGGAAGCGTGACAGCACCGCGTAGCCCAGTTCGGCGATGATCGACTCCACCACCTGCTCGAGCAGTTCGGTGTCGGAGGCGAGCTTTAGTTCCTTGAACGGTATCTGCGCGAACTCCACCCCTTCGGAGTAGGTGTCCATCACCTCGAGCTTCTTTTTAAGCGTCTTGGTGATGATGACTTCCCCTTCCTCCACGTCGATGACACGGAAGGAGACACTCACGTTGGCTGTTTTCTTGTGGGTCGCCACCTTGTACTTCACGATCTCGCGGATCTCTTCCTTGATGGTCTGCGGAGGGGCGTTCTGGCGCTCCTGGTCCGAAGGGTTACTGTTTCGGCTCTGCCACTCCTGGAATGCCGGGTTGGGAACGGTTTTGGTTCCGATCACGGCGTTGACCATCTTCTGCCCTTCGTCGACGTTCTTTTCCACGTTGTAGTGCAGCACGCTGCCGAAAATGAAGACGTCGGTCCCCTTGAGCTTGCCCCCCTTTTTGGCGCTCTCGATGTCGTAGAGGCCGGCCTGTCCCAGCTCGATCTCCTTCAAAAGCGTGCCGAGCACGTCGCGGGCCAAGATCTTGATGTCGCCGCTCGAGTTTCTGGTCAGGTAGGAGAGCAGGTTGTCGGTGACGATGCGCCCGGCATCCTGGCTGGCGCTCGGACTGGTGAAATCCATCAGCGCGATCTTCTTGATGACGCGCTGGCGCAGCTTATCCTTCAGCGCCTGGTTTTTCTGGATGCTCTCCTTGCGGCTCGAAAGCTTCAGTGCCTTGTCCTGCCAGGTCAGCGCATTGCCGAACCGGTTCATCTCCTCGTAGGCGTCGGCACGCTCCAGCATGGCGGCCACCAGGCGGTCCCTGAGGTCCTGGACGCTTGGCTGGCTGGCTGCGTCTGCATCGAACCTCAGGACGGAGAGGTAGCTGTTGTAGGCGCCGAAGAGGTTCTTCTGCGCGAGATGCTGACCCACGTTGTCGACCAGCGTTGAGGCGGCTTCCTTGTACAGCCGGTCAACGGCGGCGAGCGTTTCCGGGGCCGGGTTCAGGCTCTTCGCCATGTTGATCGAATCGAACGCCAGGTCGCATTCACCACTCTTGACATAGGCCTGCGCCTTGCTGAGGTAGCTCTTCGGGGTGTGTTGTTCCTTCAACTCGTCTATCAGTGCCGCGACGCGCTGGTTGTCCGGCTGGAGCTGCTGCGCTGCGCCAAGCAACCTCAGGGCGCCCGCGTAATCCTCGGTGGTCTGCAGGGATTCCGCTTCCTTCAGGTAGAAGGCGCTCCCATCCTCCTTGGCCTGCGCAAGCTTTATGGCGACATCCAGGTAGCTCGGGTAGAAGGTGGTGATCTCCGTCAGCTTTTCCGCCGCCAGAGACCACGACTTCGCCTCGACGGCCTTGGTCGCGGAGGCGTAGAGCTGTTCCGCCCTTTTCACCATGGCGTCCATCTCGGTCTTGATCGAGTTGGACATCCCCTTGGCCACCGAGTTGGCGGGCTCAAGGGCAAGGGCCTTGTCGATCGACTTGAGCGCGGTGTTCAACCTGTCAAAGTCGACCTGTCCGGCATCAAGTACCGCTTTCGCGCCGGCTATCTGCTTGCCGACCAGGGCGTGCTTGGCCGCCTTGTGACCCTCGACGTACTTGACATTTCCCGGCTCCTTGGCCAAGGCCTCCTCGTACATCGAGATGGCGTCCTCGTAGCGGTGCTGACTCTGCAGACTCAGCCCGCGTTTGAAACTGTCGGTGCCGGCTGGCGGGGCACATCCGAAAAACGCTGCGATTGCAAGCACTGCGGCCGCCCGTGGTATCAACCTTTGACGCATGTTCATACTCCTTGAACCGGTTATTTCCTGCTTATGTGCAACTCAAGGACATTGGCGGACAGTGAGGTAACCTTCACGATCCCCCCCTTGAACTCCATGTTGCTGATGCTGGCGGCGACGTCCTTCGCGCTGCCGCTTACCTCCACGTCCATCCTTGCCGTGTCGCCGCTGAAACCGCGCTCATAGATGTCTTCGACCTCATCGAGCTGATCCTTTAGCTGTGCCATGAATTCCTTCAGCTCGTCGTAGTTCAGCCCCGAGGCGACCAGCTTGATCATGCCGGAGCTGATCACACGCCGCTTCCACTTTTCCACGATCTGCTTCTGCAGTTTGTCGGCGCATTCATCGGCAGCCTTCGCCAGCGCCTGAGCGCCGCCTGCCGCCGCGTTCACGTGGGGGACCATCGCCGTCGCGGTGAAGGAGGCGAGCACCTCCCCGTTGTCGGTATTGATGGCCCGCGCGGAGACCGTTGCCTGGCAAGGCTTGAAGTTGGTGCCGCCGGCGCCGGTGGTTCCGGCCTTGGCGTACGCCTGGCCGATGATGGCGACTTCTGCCTCGCCGGATGCCAGTATCCTGATAGCGGCGTCGTTGGAGATGTTGGCGTACAGCTTCCCGGCAAGACCCTCCTGTTTCAGGTTGGCAAGGATGGAATCGCGGTCGACGAAGTTGAAATCCTTCTGAAGCAGCCTGGTCACCATGGTGTTTTCTGCGACACCCATGTCGACCGCGTTGCCGCCCCACCAGTACGAAGGCTTCTCCTGCGTCACGCTCTGTTCCGACAGCAGCATGACGATACGCGGTTTACCCATCTTCTTCATCATGAGACCGTAGCTGTCCAGCCCCTTTTCCAGCCTCACCTTCGAGACCAGCGCCTTGATCTCGACGGTGCAGAGATCGCCGTCGAAGCTCTCTTTCGAGATGCTGTACTTTTTTATGAAGCCGGCGCTCTGCGAAGATATCTTGTCCTTGATCAGTTCGAAGTTGTTGACCACACTCTCCGATTCGATCATGACGCCGACTGCCTGCTCCACCGCCCTGCGGAAGGCGTTCTGGATGGCGCTTTCCCTGGCCAGATCCTTTCTGCCGTCAACGATGTTGGCATACCCCGTGACCGACAGGTACTCCGGCGGAGCCGCAAGGGCCGTGCACGGAAAAACCAGCAGCAGCAGGAAAAGCAGGATCTTGGCTAATTTGTGGTTTTCTTGCGAGTTCATATTAGGCTCTTCTAGAAATAATTTTTTGCGTAAAGATACGTGATTTCGAGTTCCTTTTCAAGGTAATACTGCTAATCGCGGGGGTTTTTTTGCGAGGCGGGGGGCGTTTTACCGGAAAATAAATCACTGAGAGATATTGTTGCAGTGTTGCTGTTTACTCAGTTGCCCATGATGCCTGTTGCCTACTGTAACAGTCGTTCCCAATAACGTCTTTTAACGTATCCGGTTCTCGGCTCTGCCAGCCTGCCAACAGTCGCTGTTAAAATAAAAAAGGCCTCCTTCACGGGGGGCCTTTTCATATAGAGAAAGTTAATTTTACAGATCTTGCAGTTCCAGGAATCTTGTCTGTCTGGAGCCGTTTTGAGCCGGTGAGCTACATCTGCAAGCGCTGCTCAGCGATGTTCCAGTCGATGTTCTGGAAGAAGGCGCCGATGTAATCCGCCCTTTTCAGTCCGTAATCCGTCATGAACGCATGCTCGAAAACGTCCATTATCAGGATCGGCGCGTTGCAAGCCGGGTGCCCGGCGTCGTGTTCGTTGATCCAGAAGTTTTGCAGTCTGCCGGTGGTCAAGTCCTGGTAAAGGATGGCCCACCCTATGCCGCGCATCGCCCCGGTTGCCTTGAAGTCCTGGGACCAGTCGTCGAAGCTGCCGAAATCCTGGTGGATCCTGGCGGCGAGGCGGCTATCCTGGTTGATCGGCGCCTTGCCTCCCAGGTTCTCGAAATAGCATTCGTGCAGCCGCATGCCGTTGAATTCCCAGCCGTAGCGGCGCTTGAGTTCCGCGAACCCCGGGTCCGCCCCCTTGCCCTCTTTGCGCAGCTGGGTGAGGGTCTCGTCAAGGGCGTTGGTATTTTTAACGTACCCCTGATACAGGGTGAAATGGTTGTTGAGCAGCGTCTCGCTGAACCCGGGCATGCCGATCAGCTTCGAATAATCCTTTGCCACGAATGCCGTCATAGCTATCTCCTTGTTTGTCGGTTGGATGAACAGTTGATGCAGTGCCCGTATAAAAATACTGCACAATTGTACACGCCCCCTTAATGCTGTCAAATCTGGCTTCGGCCGCCCCCGATCCGTGCATGGCTGCCCGTTGCCCGCTCCCCGAGCAAAGGGCACCGGATGCACCCCCGAAACAGGTCGGGTGCCGCCAGGCGTGCTTATATGGATAGTCGATGGAGGGGTGAGTTGGTGCAACGGAGTGCTCGCTCCGAATGCCTTTGCCGCGAGAGGTGACGCAAAAGCGGGGGAGACGGAAAAAGCGGGGGAGGAATGAATCGGGGTAGCCGCCCGGGGCGAGCGCCGACTCGTCCCAGGCTTTTTAACTGTCGATCGCGATGGGCGGCCCGTTTGAGAAGACGCCACCTGCGGTGGCAACGGCGCGGGTGCCCGGTTGCCGGATCGGCTTAAAACTTGTAATTCACCGTAAGCCCGGTCATCTGCTTGCCGACCTGGGGCAGAACCGTCAGGCGGTTTGCTTTTTTATGCGTGTCTTCCTTGTGGTAGCTCAGCACCGCCTTGCTGATGAAGTACCCGAGGGCCGCTCCGAACAAGGCGTCGGAACTCCAGTGCTCGTTGCTGTAGATGCGTGACAGGCCGGTGAGAGTCGCCAGCCCGTATGCCACGGGCGCCACGTATCGGGTCTCCTTGTACTCTTCGGCGATCACCGTCGCAACGGCAAAGGCGGACGAGGTATGCCCGGAACAGAAGGATACGTTTTCCCCATTCATGGTCGGTCCATCCCAGTTGGTGGGGGAGTGGCCCGAGTTGGGACGATGCCTCCTGGCCAGTATCTTGATCCCCGAGGTGAACGCGCCGGTGATGGTGAGGCTTTCCAGGGCGAGCAGCGATGCCCTGCGCGCCTTGCCGTCGTTCGCCAGGTAGCCGTAAAGGTAGAAGGCACCGACCGACGGGAACATGTATATCGGGTCGCCTACGAAGTTGCCTACGCTGGCAAACTTCGACGCCACACCGTTCTGGTTTTTCTGGGCGAAGTTCTTCACCTCCTTATCGACGAAAAACAGGCTGGTGGTGCCGCCCACCACGAGACCGAACTTCATCCAGTCCCTGGCACCCCACTGCAGCGGAGATGCCAGTATCCTCCCGGTATCGGTGAGATAGCCCTTGGCGTAATCGAGGTCTATCTTGTCCATATCCGCAGAGGCGCTCTTCGCATCGGCCTCTGCCCGGGTTGTCTCCGGCCTGGCTTCGGTCCCGTTCTCTACAACCGCTGCCTGCTGGACTTTCTGGGGGGGAGGAGTCAAGGATTCTGCAAATACGGGGTGGATTGAAAGTGCCGTACCAAGGAATATTGCCGCCGCGGTTATCCTGCTCACCATTTAGAAACACTTCGACCATGCATGCTCATGATATCCCTTCCCGAGTGGCTTTCGTCGGCTCCTTGCGAACCGCATCGGCATGATAATTTGATCCAGGTCAAAAAACAACCATAAAACGGTTATTTACGGTTCATTATTGCAGCCATGCTTTAAGGTTTGGCAGGCCGGGAAGGGCCGGGTAGGGCGGGGAAAGGGGGAAAGGGGGGCATGCAAACGGGTAGGCGCGGCACCGGGATGAGCACGCCATAATGATTTTCATTGACCCGCTGGGACAGGACCGCTACAGTGGCTGATTGACCAGGCAGGCTGCCACCCTTCCTGCTGCCTCGGTTTTCCGGAGTGCGGAAAAAGCGGCCCGGGTCATTTTTCTTGCACATTTGCCGGCTAATCTGCTTCTGAAACCGATCTTGGAGCCTGATGCCTCGGCTCCTGCTATATAAGTAACGTCATGAACGAGGTGGACCAGTGAAAAAAATCGTAGGCGCCGTCTTACTGTTATCGGCTTTAGGCCTGGCAGGCTTTTTCTACTTCAAGCAACCGCCCAAGGCCCAGTTCAA
>Ga0209317_1001199_pt1 | contig 24121 bp, 24 predicted proteins | sample RifGroB2_FD_183994 | JGI IMG/M metagenome (GOLD analysis project Ga0209317, IMG submission 183994) | Soil microbial communities from Rifle, Colorado, USA - Groundwater B2 (SPAdes) (version 2) | ecosystem: Environmental > Terrestrial > Soil > Unclassified | place: Rifle, Colorado | collected...
AGCCGATCGTGCGGGGGGCGCGGCTGAGACGTGCGATGACGGCTGAGAGCCGGTACCACTGTTCGGTGTCGACGACGAGGTCGTACCCCCCCTTGAGGGCCGCGGCAAGTCCTGAGGGAGAGTCGTAACGGTGCACCGTGCCGATGCCCGGGCAAAGGAGAAAGGCTGAAGCGTTGCGTTTTTCGGCGAGGATGTCGATGCGGCACTCGGGGGAGGCAGCCATGAGCGCCCTGAGAGCAGGCACCAGCAAGACGGCATCGCCGATGCCGCCCGGCCGGATGACAAGGGCGGAGCGGGGAGAACCGGCAAGGAAGCTCCCCCCTGCTTTACCAAGGAGCCTGGTAGCCAGCGGCCCCGCCAGGGCATCGAGCCGTTTTAAAAGGGTTGCCTTCAAGAAAATAGCGTCTCCCATGGAGCAATCAGGCTAAGCGTAATTAGTAAGGGCGACATGCCCAATACCCTCTCCCTCCGGGAGAGGGTGGCCGAAGGCCGGGTGAGGGTGTTGCCACAAAGCAAGGATGGCCCCTCAAAGAACCCTCACCCCCTCCCCTCTCCCGAAGGGCGAGGGGTGATCCCGTGGCCTGATACTTCCGCCAAGGCGGTTACCGTACCGCCCTCCCCTTCATGGGGATGGGCGACTGCACCCATTTTCACCGCCCGGGGAGCCCGAGTTCCTTGATCTTTCTGTACAGGGTGTTCCTGGCAATCCCCAGCGCCTTGGCAGCCTCGGTGATGTTGCCGTCGTACTGGGCGAGCGCCTCCTTGATGGTCTCGCTCTCCGACTCCTTCAGTGCGTTCAGCGCAGGGACGATCTTCTTCTTGCGCATCACGGCGAGCAGGCATGACTGGGCCTGGCGCAAGGAGTCCAGCATCCGGTTCAGGTCCTCAGCCTCCATCTGCTCCAGGGCCTCCACGTTGCCGCACTGCTCGATCAGGGCCGCCTGCGCTAAACGGAGGGAATCACCGACCCGGGCTGGCGCCGGGGCCGCCCCCCTGACCGGAGCGGAAGGGCCGGCAAGGAAGGTTCCGCCCAGGTGCTCGGGCAGGATGGTGTCGCCGTTGCAGATGACCACCGCCCGCCGCATGACGTTGGCGAGTTCGCGGATGTTCCCGGGCCAGCTGTACCCCTGTAAAAGGCGTACGGTACCGGGGGAAAGCCTGAGTTCGCGGTTTAGCTGCTGCACGAAGTGCTCGGCCAGAAGCGGGATATCCTCGGAGCGGGCGCTCAAGGACGGAATCTCCAGCCGCACCACGTTCAGGCGGTAAAAGAGGTCCTCGCGGAAGCTCTTCTCTATGATCGCCTGCTCCAGGTCCACGTTGGTGGCGGCGATCACCCTGACGTCGGTCTTGATGGGACGCTCCCCCCCCACTCGCATGAACTCGCCGGTCTCCAGCACGCGCAGAAGCTTCACCTGGATCTGGGGCGTGGCGTCGCCGATCTCGTCCAGGAGCAGGGTACCGTTGTTCGCCAGCTCGAAGATGCCGCGGCGGGTCTGATTCGCGCCGGTGAAGGCCCCCTTCTCGTGGCCGAAGAGCTCGCTCTCCAGGAGATTTTCCGGGAGCGCGCCGCAGTTGACCGGGATGAAGGGCTGCCCGGCGCGGCAGGATGCGGCATGTATGAAGCGCGCCAGCACCTCCTTTCCGGTGCCGGTCTTCCCCTGGATCAGGACGCTGATGTCCTTGCTGGCCACCTTGTATGCAAGCGACACCATCCGTTTCATGGCGGGGGCCGACCCGACGCGGAATCCCACCCCCTGGGCCACCTCCGCCCACTCGTCCACGGAGCTGTCCCCTCTCATCAGGCTCGCGCCGGAGCCCGCGGCCCGCGCGATCAGTTGCTCGATCTGGTCGATGTCGTCGAAAGGTTTTTCGAGGTATTCGTAGGCGCCCATCTGCATGGCGGAAACCGCGGTCTTCACGGTGGAATACCCGGTCATGATGATGACCTCGCAGGAGGGCTGCCTCGACTTGATGATCTCCAAAAGGGTGATCCCGTCGGTGTCGGGAAGCTTCAGGTCGACCAGGGCCACGTTGTACTGCCCGGCATCCAACGCGGCCAGCGCCTCGGGTTGGTTTGCGGCGGTCACCACCTGGTACCCCTTGCGGGCAAGGAGGCGGCGGAAAAAGGTGCAAACATCCCTTTCGTCATCGATTATAAGAACTTGGATCTGGGACTCTGTCACGGCTGCTCCGAAATAATGTACCTGGTTACTGTTCGTCCAAGGGGAGGATCAGGCTGAAACAGCTCCCCTGCCCAAGGGTGCTCTCCACCTCGATTCGTCCGTGGTGCGATTCCGCGATGCCGAGGCTCACCGAAAGACCCAGGCCGGTACCCTTGGTAGCCTCCTTGCTGGTGTAGAAGGGGGTGAAGATCTTGGACAGGTTTTCCTGCGCGATGCCGACACCGTTGTCGGAGACGCTCAGGACCGCCCAGCGCCGGTCCCCCTCCAACCGGATGGAAGTCGACACCTCTATGATCTTCTCCTTGCCGTCCGCCTCGGTCAGGGCGTCGCGCGCGTTGATCAGGAAGTTGGTCAGCACCTGCTGGATCTGCGGGCCGTTGGCGTTCATCTTGGGGAGGTCCCGGTCGAAGTGCTCGAAGATGGCGATCTGGCTCCGGTTGATCTGGTACTGGATCATGTCGAGCACCCGCTCGACCTCGGCGTTCAGGTCGATCGCCATCACTGGCACCTGGTCCTGCCGGGAGAAGGTGAGGAGGTTCTGGATGATCCGCTTGCAGCGCAGGCCGCAGTTGATGATGTCGGAGAGCGCCTCGCTCTTCTCGGAATCCTCCTCCTTCTGCAGGTCGCGGGCCAGCATCTGCGCCGTCCCTATGATGACCGTCATCGGGCTGTTCAGCTCATGCGCCACCCCGGCCGCCATGACCCCAAGCGCCACCATCTTGGCGGACTGCACCAGTTGAGCCTCCATCTTCAGCTTCTTGGTGACGTCCTTCATGATGATGGTGACGGCGGAGAGCTGCTTCTCCTCGTTCAATACGGGGTAATAGGCGAGCTCGAGGAACTCCCCCTGGGGGGTGTTCCAGCGCTGGAACACCGGCTTGCCGTTGTTCTTGATCTCCTGGATCGGGCAGGTGCCGCAGGGCTCCTGCTCGCCACGCAGCCTGGCGAAGCATTTGTTGGTGAGCGCGCTGTTCCAGAGTTGGCTCATGCCGGGGGGGAGCCTGCCGTTATGGAGCAGGACGTTGTAGTCGGTATCGATCAGGAAGATCGGGTCGGTCACCGCCCGGAAGGTCTCCTCCCACTCCTTCTTGGCGCGGGAGACCTGCTTGTAGAGCCTCGCGTTCTGCATGCTGATGGCGAGCTGGTCGGCCAGGTGCTGCACGAAGTTCAGTTCCGCCCTGGCGTACGCCGCGTCGAGGGTGCTCCCCAGAAGGAGGAGGCCGGTCACCGAGGAGCGCTGGAAAAGCGGGGCCGCGGCGAGGGAGCGCAGGGTTAGGGGTTGATCGCAGTTCGCCTGCGCGAAGCAGAGCGGGTCCTGTTGCGGGTTGTAGCTTGTGGCTCCCTTGTCCCTGAAGGCGTCCCAGAGGATGGACTGCTTGGGTATGAAGCCTAGGTCGGAGAAATCGCGCGGGGCAACCGCGATCAGCTTCAGCTTGCCGTCAATCAGCTTCGCAAGCCCCAGGAAGTCGCAGGGAAGCGCCTCGGGGAGCTTCCTGAAGGCCCTCTCGATGATGTCCCCGATGGACATGTCGATGTTGATGTCCCGGGTGAGCTGCTGCAGGATTTCCAGACGGCTGTTCTGCTTGAGGACGTCCTGGTTTCGCTTTTTCAGCTCCACGTAGTAGTTGAGCTTTGAGGAGTCTACCCCGGTCAGCTGTTCAAGTAGCTTGCCCCTGTTTTTCACGTTCTTTCCCTTGGCGGTTGAAAGCGCCTACATGGCGTTACGGAAGATCTCCTCGATCTGCTCACGGGTGGCGTTGCGCGGATTGGTGACCAGGCAGGCGTCCTTGGTGGCGTTCTCGCTCAAGAGGGGGATGAACTCCTCCTTGAGCCCCAGCTCGGAGAGCCCCTTCGCGAGACCGATGTCCTCTATGAGGCGATTGACAGCGCCTATGGAGCGCTCCGCCGCGGCAACGAGGTCGAGCCCGGCCACGTCCTCCCCCATGGCGACGGCGATGTCGCGGAACCTCTCGGGGCAGGACTCCAGGTTGAAGCGCATCACGTGCGGCAAAATAGAGGCGTTGGTCTCCCCGTGGTGCTGGTCGAGCAGGCCGTCCACCTGGTGCGTCATGGCGTGGGCCGCGCCGAGGATGGCGTTGGAAAAGGCAAGGCCCGCCGTGAGGCTCGCCATCGCCATGTTGGTGTTGGCTTCCATATCGCTTCTAACGGCCACCGCCCTCCTCAGGTTCTTGGAGATGAGCTGGATCGCCTTCAGGGCGTGGATGTCGGTAAGCGGGGTGGCGGCAAGCGACACGTAGGACTCGATGCCGTGGGTCAGCGCATCGACGCCGGTCGCGGCGGCCAGCTTGGCATCCTTGGTCTTCAGGAGCTCCGGGTCCACGATGGCGATGTCCGGGATCAGGGAGCGGGATATGATCGACATCTTCAGCTTGCGGTCCGTGTCGACGATGATGGTGAACTGGCTCACCTCGGAGCCGGCCCCGGCGGTGCTCGGTACGATCACCATGGGGGGGAGCGGCGTGGAGATCATGTTGATCCCCTCGTACTCCTGGAGGCGCCCGCCGTTGGAGGCGATGATCGCGATCGCCTTGGCGACGTCGGTCGGGCTCCCCCCGCCTACGGAGACGATGCCGTCGCATCCCGAAGCGAGGTATTTCGCCGTCCCCTCGGTCACCTCGCAATCCTTCGGATTCGTGGTGAGGCTGGAGAAGATGACCGTCTCAAGCCCGGCGCTGCGCAGGTAGTCGACGGCAATGTCGACCCAGCCGGCGGAGATGACGTCGGCATCGGAGACCAGAAACACCTTGGAGACGCCGAGGCGGAGCACGCTCTCACCGATCTGGCTCAAAGAGCCCCGTCCGAAGATGATTTCCGGCGCGACGAATTTACTGATTTCCATTTCCGTTACTCCTCGAACTTGCAGAATCGTTTCCCGGCAGCCTGACGCTTTCCGGCGACGCTTAGGCAGGGGCCAGGTTCATTAGGCAAGATCGGTACCAAACGACCAAAAGCGCACGTGACAGGCATCGGCGCTTCTAATGAGCGACACGGGTAATCCATTGAATACAAAACAATGAGACAGCTTTCTACGAACGGCAAATAAATCGGAATCCCCTGCTCCTCCTCGACCCTGAGGACGGCACATGATGTCACACTTTGAAACGGATGTCACTTTTTGTAACACCGCGTGCGCAAAAAAGGGACATCCGGGCTGCTCCGAAATGGCGACGCCGGCTAAACGGGGTGACCTAACCCCCCGTTTTTGAATGCACCAGCCGCAGCAGCAGCACAACCGGGCTCGCCCGGGTGAAGGCACGCCCCCCGGGGGCGGGTTCATTCTATTCAGCTGTAAACAGGCATTGAAGCGCGGGTTCAGGCGATGGCGGGATCGGGCGAGCCTGCCGCCGGCAGGCTCGGCGTGCGTGGAGCCCGAAGGATCAATAGGGGCTCCATCAGTTCGGCTTCGCCTTGATCTTCAGGTGCGGCTTGAAATCCCAAGGGGGCTGCGGATTTTCCTGGAGCCAGAGGCCGTTTTTCCTGGAGCGCGCGATCCGCTGGGCAGTCGAATAGCGGTGGTAATCGTTGTTGCTCAGAAACTTCCTGTAGGCCCACGCCCAACCGTCCTCGAGCATCTCGAGGTTGATGTTGCGTCCGTCGAGGTAGACGATGGCAACCGCCACCTGGGGGGTGTCCGGCCTGGAAGTCAGGGTGCTGCGGATCTCCACCTTCACCTGCTGATGCAGAACCTTGATGGAAAGGGCCCGGAAGGCGTCCTCGGCGTAGGGTTGCCCCGGCTTGTACCACCCGGTGAACTTGTCGATCTTCGCCGTCTGGGGAGCTGCCACCCCGTAGAGCCGGACCGGGATCTCCGTCCCGAAGGAGTTGACGGTGATCCGGTCTCCTTCGGTCACTCCGACCACCAGGCCTTCCAGGATGTTTACGTTGCTTCCGTGATGGGGCGAGGGCTGCGCGTAAAGCGGCGCAGCCGTAAAAAACATGCAGGATGACAAAAGAGCAATTACACTACCGGCCATTCTCAAGAAAAGACCCCCTCCTCACTCCTGACGGTTAATGGATCTACACAGCGGCACATGTTAACAAAACTGTTCCGTCAAAGCAATGTTCAATACCGTACGGACCCTGCGGGAATAGGCGGCAGGAACTTTATGAGCAACTGGTAGGCAAGTATCTCCGTCGAGACGATCCCGGCCGAGATCATCACCTCGGCGAAAGAGGGGAAGTAATGCCAGCCGCTGCCGGGGTTGAACCCTATCAGATAGACGTTGAAACGGTAAAGGCCGCCTCCCAGAAGTATCATGAAGGCGGAGATAAAAAGCCTGCGCGGGGAGCGCCTCTTTTCCCGGCTGAAAAGCGGGATGGAAGCTATGGCCATGAGAAAGCACTCGGCCAGGAAAAATATGGAGTAGAAATCGCCATGGAAGACGGCCTGAACCTGGTCCCGGTTCCAGATGTCCCCCAACCGTATAACGAGCCAGGCGGCGATAAGCCAGGGGATCATGCGCCCTACGGCGGCCAGTTGGTCGCTGCGAAAGTTGCGTCCCTGGACGAACGAAGAGAGGACCGACTCGAAGATGACGATGGCGTATCCGATGTAGATGCAGTTAACCAGGAAAAGCAGCGGCAAAAACGGGCTGTGCCAAAGAGGGTGCAACTTGGTCGAAGCGATCAGCATCAAGGAGCCGAGCGCCGACTGGTGCATGGTGGGAAGCAGGATGCCCGCCACCGCCGTGCAGATCAAAAGGGCGTTGATGCGGCGGGTGAGCAGGGAGGTGGCAGCGGGGACAGGACCTGCACAGGGTGACAGCACCACCAGACGGCGCCGCGCCAGGAAGTTAAGAAAGAGCGTTCGGACCGAGGTCGGGGTACCGCGTCCCAGGGCAGCGAGAATCGAGGGGAGGTACTCGATCACCAAAGCGACGAGGTAGCCGGCGGCGCAAAGGGCAAGCTCGAAGAAGGCCGAGCTCGGCTGCCAGCTGGTAGGCGCGAAGAAGCCACCATAGGCGTTCCAGGGACGTCCTATCTCGACCAGGATGGAAGATGCGGCCAGAAAGGCGCCGAAAAGGCTGGTGAGGATGGCGGACTTGACCAGCGAGTGGTATTCGCCCCGGTTCATGATGTAGCTCAGGATGGCGACCGCAAAGCCGCCGCAGGTGACGGCGGTGCCGATCGCCACGTCATAGGCGACCCAGATCCCCCACGGGTAGCCGTCGCTCAGGTTGGAAACGGCGCCGATCCCCTTGGTGAACCTCACCGCTATGAAGAAGAGGCCGACAAGCGACACGGACAAGAGGATGAAAAACGGCTTGGTGAGTATCTCCCTCTGCCCGGCGGGATGGTTTTTGCGGTCTCTGGTCATCTGCGTCCCTGTCTTGAGGCTGAAGAAGCGGGGCCAGTGTATGGGGAGATGGAGGCACCTGTCAACCCTCCGGTTCGTGTACCCTCGACCACCCTCCCTCCCTCACTCACTCCTCTGCTCTTCCGAGGGATAGGTTGCATTCCCCTCGCCCTCCGGGAGAGGGTGGCCGAAGGCCGGGTGAGGGGTGCGCCACGGGCAAGATCGCGCCAAACCGGGCACTCCACAAGTAATTGCCGCGCCCTCACCCCCGCCCCTCTCCCGAAGGGCGAGGGGAGACGGGTGCGCACAAACAAAAAGAAGCCCCGGGGGTCTTGCCCCGGGACTTCTTAACTACCGGTTCTGGCTCCGCGCCACGAGCTAAGCTTCTTCGAAGAGCGCGGTGGAGAGATAACGCTCTGCCAGGTCGGGGAGGATCACCACGATGGTCTTGCCGGCGAATTCCGGGAGGTTGGCGAGGCGAACCGCGGCGGCAACGGCTGCGCCGCTGGAGATACCGACCAGAAGCCCCTCTTCCCTGGTCAGGCGCCTGGCGAATTCGAGCGCCTCGTCGCTGTCCACCTGCTCGACACGGTCGACAACGGAGAGGTCGAGGGTGTCGGGTATGAAGCCGGCGCCGATCCCCTGGATCTTGTGCGGGCCGGGCTTCAGCTCCTGGCCGGCCAGCTTCTGGGTGATGACCGGGCTTTCCTTCGGCTCGACCGCTACCGCGATGATCTGCTTCCCACTCACCTTTTTCAGGTAGCGGGCTATGCCGGAAATCGTGCCGCCGGTGCCCACGCCGGAAACGATCACGTCGACGGCGCCGTCGGTGTCGGCCCAGATCTCCGGGCCGGTGGTCTTCTCATGAATGGCGGGGTTCGCCGGGTTCTTGAACTGCTGCGGCAGGAAGTAGCGTGCCGGATCAGAGGCCGCGATCTCCTCGGCCCTGGCGACGGCACCTTTCATCCCGGCGGAACCGGGTGTGAGTATCAGGTTTGCCCCGAGGGCTGCCAGCACCCTGCGACGCTCGACGCTCATGGTCTCCGGCATGGTGAGGGTCAGCTTGTAACCGCGGGCGGCCGCCACATAGGCAAGCGCGATGCCGGTGTTGCCGCTGGTCGGCTCCACGATCTCCACACCAGGCTTCAGTACGCCACGCTCCTCGGCATCCCAGATCATGTTCGCACCGATGCGGCATTTTACCGAGTAGGCGGGATTGCGCCCCTCCACCTTGGCGAGGACCGTTGCCTTAGCCCCCTTTGTTACGTGGTTCAGCCGCACAAGCGGGGTGTTGCCGATGGATTGGGAGTTGTCTAGGTAGATACGGGACATGGCGGTTGTTCTCCTTTCGGGATAAATGCTTACTCTTTCGAATCCGGAGCCGAAAATGGCGGCCAAGCTGCAGCCTACGGTATATTTATATTTATCCTGCAACGCTGTCAACTATTTTTTTTACATACTTGATCGAAAGACTTGGCTTTGATCTGCCGCCGACAAAACACCGGAGCCGTGACAGGGAGTTCCGGATCCCCCGAAGGCGGGTCAAATCTGGTAATCGTCAACGAATACGCGCACCTTCCTGGGGCGGGCAAAGACCTTATCTCCCGCCTTCAGGTTTAGTTTATCGGCCACCTCGCGCGGAATATCCACCTCTACCCCCTCCCCTGCCGCCAGGGCCAGGTCCACCCGGACCAGAGCCCCGACACAGTGAACGTAGCGCACCTCCGCGGGCATCGAACCGGCGTCGATGGGAGAGCGCCCGATCTCGATGTCGTGGGAACGGACGTACCCTACAGCCGGCGCATCGCTGGTCCCGGCGTGCTCAGGCGAGGCGAAGTCCACTCCCCCCATCTGCGCCATCCCTTCGTGCACCCGCCCCTTGAAGAGATTCACGTTGCCGAGGAAATCGAAGACGAACGGCGTGGCCGGCCGGTCGTACACCTCCGAAGGGGTCCCCTGCTGCTCTATTTTCCCCTTGTTCATGACCACGATGCGGTCCGCGACCTCGAGCGCCTCCTCCTGGTCGTGCGTCACGAAAACGCTCGTCACATGTATCTCGTCATGCAGCCGCCTGAGCCAGCGGCGCAGCTCCAGGCGCACCTTGGCGTCCAGCGCGCCGAAAGGCTCGTCCAGCAGAAGAACCTGGGGTTCGACGGCAAGAGCGCGCGCCAGGGCAACACGCTGCCGCTGGCCACCCGAGAGCTGCGCCGGGTAGCGGTCCGAGAGCTGCTCAAGCTGGATGAGCTTCAAAAGTCCGAACACCTTCTCACGTATCTCCGGTTTTTTGAGCCGCGATTTTCGCGGCTTCACCGTCAGCCCGAACGCGATATTCTCGAACACCGTCATGTGCCTGAACAGCGCGTAGTGCTGGAACACGAACCCGACATTCCGATCCCTCACGTCGCGGTCCGTTGCCTCCTCGCCGTTGAACAGGACCCTGCCGCGGTCGGGCATCTCCAGCCCGGCTATGATGCGCAAAAGCGTGGTCTTCCCGGAACCCGACGGTCCCAAAAGGGCAACCAGCTCCCCGGTCGGGACGGTGAGATCCACCCCGTCAAGCGCCCGGAAGCCGCCGAAATCCTTGCTGACATTGTCAATATCGATCCCCATGATGCTACCTTTCCCCCTCGTTAATGGATAGCGTCTGCCGTATCTTCAGCTCCGCAAGGCCCTTGACGGCCAGGGTGACCAGTGCCAAAAGCGCCAGCAAAGATGCGACAGCAAAGGCCGCGGCGTAGTTGTACTCGTTGTAGAGAATCTCCACCTGGAGCGGGATGGTATTGGTAGACCCGCGCACATGGCCGGATACCACGGAAACAGCCCCGAACTCCCCCATCGCCCTCGCGTTGCAGAGGATCACGCCGTAGAGAAGCCCCCACTTGATGTTGGGGAAGGTGACCCGGAAGAAGGTCTGCAAGCCGCTCGCGCCAAGCGTCAGGGCCGCCTCTTCCTCGTCCCTCCCTTGCGACTGCATGAGCGGGATCAGCTCCCGCGCCACGAACGGGAAGGTTACGAAGATGGTGGCGAGCACGATGCCCGGGACGGCGAAGATAATCCTGATGTCGTGGGCCTGCAGCCAGGGGCCGAGCCACCCCTGCAACCCGAATATGAGCACGTAGATGAGACCCGACACCACCGGCGACACCGAGAAAGGGAGATCGATCAGGGTGATGAGGAGGCTCTTCCCGCGGAAGCTGAACTTCGCGATGGCCCAGGCAGCGACGATACCGAAGAACAGGTTCGCAGGGACGCAGATGGCAGCGGTCAGCAGGGTGAGCCGGATGGCCGAGAGCGTGTCCGGCTCATGCAGCGCTGCAAGGTAAGCCTCCCACCCGCGGCCGAGCGCCTCGGCGAAAACCGCCGCCAGCGGCAGCAGGAGAAAAAGCGTGAGAAACGCGAGGGCCGCCAGGATCAACAAGTAGCGCACCCAGAAGGGTTCGGTGATGAAACCTTTAGCTGTGTGCATGATAAAAAACCCCTATTATTTACCGCAAAGGACGCGGAGAACGCAGAGAGAGCAAATTGTTTTAATGGAACCGAATTTCCGTGAAACCGGAGACTTTACACCATGTAGCCAAAGTCTTGGTTCAGGTTTTGATCGGGCCGTATCCCGAAACGATTTCTCTGCGTGCTCAGCGTCCTCCGCGGTGAACGCTCTGCATTCAATGCTCGGCGAACCGCCTGCTCCACTTATGCAGCAGGTTGATGGAAAGCAGCAGCAGGAAGGAGGCGCCGAGCATGACCGTGGCAATAGCCGTGGCGCCGGCATAATCGTACTGCTCCAGCTTCGTGATTATCAGAAGAGGAGTGATCTCCGACACCATCGGCATGTTGCCGGCGATGAAAATGATAGAGCCGTACTCCCCGACTCCTCGGGCGAAGGCGAGGGCGAACCCCGTGAGTATGGCCGGGAGCATGGTCGGAAAGATCACCCGGTGAAAGGTCTGCCACCGGTTGGCCCCGAGGCAGGAGGCCGCCTCCTCCAGTTCAGAGTCGAGTTCCTCAAGCACAGGCTGAACGGTCCGCACCACAAAGGGAAGCCCGATGAAGACCATGGCCACCAGTATGCCCAGGGGAGTGAAAGCAACCTTGATCCCTTGCGGCTCCAGCACCCTCCCCAACCATCCGTTGGGGGAGTACACGCTTGCCAGCGTGATGCCGGCCACCGCGGTCGGCAGGGCGAAAGGAAGATCGACCAGCGCGTCCACCACCTTCTTTCCCATAAACCTGTAGCGAACAAGCACCCAGGCCGTCAGTACGCCGAAAAAAGCGTTGATGACGGCAGCAAGGAGCGCGGAACCGAAGGTGATGCGGTAGGAAGCCAGCACCCGCGGCGCAGTCACAGCTGCAACGAATTCATCCCAGGTGAGGGTGGCGGTCTTGAAAAAAAGCGCCGACAAGGGGATGAGCACGATGATGCCGAGGTAAAAGATCGTGTACCCCAGGGCGGGACCGAAACCCGGCAAGACTGTTTTTTTGCCCCCGAAGATGCGCATGGATGCCCCTCCTCCCGTTGACATCACGTCACCTGGCCCCTACGAAAATCTGATCGAAGATTCCCCCGTCGGCAAAATGGGTTTTTTGTGCGCGCTCCCAACCGCCGAAGGTGTCGTCAATGGTGACCAGCTTAAGCTTCGGGAACTGCTTTGCGTATTTACGGGCCACGTTCTTGTCGGTCGGGCGATAGTAATGCCGGGCCGCGATCTCCTGCCCCACCGGTGAATACAGGTACTTCAGGTATTCTTCAGCAACCTTGCGTGTCCCCTTCCGGTCGACGACCTTGTCGATAACCGTGACCGGGGGCTCCGCCAGGATGCTAAGGGATGGGACTACGATCTCGAATTTGTTCGGGCCGAGTTCATTGACGGCCAGAAACGCCTCGTTCTCCCAGGCAATCAGCACGTCCCCCTGCCCCCGCTGCACGAAGGTGGTAGTAGACCCACGGGCACCGGAATCCAGCACCGGCACGTTCCTGAAGAGCTTCGTGACGAACTCCTTTGCCGATGCGTCGCTCCCACCCTTCAGTCTCAGAGCATAGGCCCAGGCAGCGAGGTAGTTCCAACGCGCCCCCCCGGAGCTCTTCGGGTTTGGCGTTATCACCTTGACTCCGGGCCTCACCAGGTCGCTCCAGTCACGGATCTGCCTCGGATTCCCCTTTCGGACCAGGAAGACGATGGTCGAGGTGTACGGGGAACTGTTACCCGGGAGCCTCTTCTGCCAGTTCTTTGGAATCAACTTGGCCTTGTTGTGGATCTCGTCGATATCGTAGGCAAGGGCGAGGGTAACGATGTCTGCCTCCAACCCGTCGATGACCGATCTCGCCTGCTTACCTGATCCGCCATGGGATTGCCTTATGGATATGTCGGCCCCTGTCTTTTGCTTCCACTGCTTGGCGAAGGCTTTGTTGAACTCCTGGTACAGTTCCCGGGTCGGGTCGTAGGAAACGTTGAGAAGGTCGGTTTGTGCAGAGACTGCTGCAGGGAGCAGCAAGAATGTAAGAAACAATGCGGCAATGGCTTTAAATGTCATGTCAATCCTCCTGTTGGCTAATTCTAATGGACGTCAGCAGTATACCGTCAATTGCCAACGACAGCTGACTGCGCGGGGTATCTTTTTAGGAGCATTCCGGTCTTCAACACGACATCGGCTGCCAGTACAGGCCTCGTTGACCACGTCACACCTCCATTGCAACAGATTAATCTACCGTTCCAGTGGTCTAATAGCTATCATTGCACATTTAATTCATCAACTATTTTTTGACCTCAAGCCAATATTTTTACACCAAAAAACTCGTATAGATGCCTAAAGAGCTGATTTTTAACATTTCAAGCAGCAGCCCCTTCGGTCGTCAGCACGTCATCGAAAATACAAACCGCAACACGGGAGAAAGAATGCCTTCACCACCGACACACTGTGCAAACTTAAATTATTTCTTGACAATTCCAGTTTTAAAAACTACCCTCTCCCAACTTCATACACCTGGGGCGGACTAAAGTTTCCGTAACAGCCTCTTGCTGAGGTTCGATACCAAACTGATCCGCGGCGGGACTGCCGCGCTCGAAAACATATGAAAATCAAATCGGCTGTTCTTTACCAATCATCTATGCTACTAAACGGTGACATCCTGGACCGCGGCGACTTCGATGGCGCGGCGGTCAAGGACGGGGACACCGTCGAGTTTCTATATTTCATGGGTGGAGGTAGATAGTGAAACTAACCGAAGAGCAGATTACCCGCTATTCCCGCCATATCCTTCTCAAGGAGGTCGGGGGCAAGGGTCAGCTTAAGCTGATGAACGGCCGCGTGCTTCTCATCGGAGCCGGAGGCCTGGGTTCGCCCATCGCCCTCTACCTGGCGGCAGCCGGTATCGGCACCATCGGTATCGCCGACGCGGACCAGGTCGACCTCTCCAACCTGCAGCGCCAGGTGATCCACTCGACCCCCGACGTCGGGAAGGCGAAGGTCCTCTCCGCCAAGGAGAAGATGCTGGCCATCAACCCCGAGGCGAACGTCGTCACCTACGAGACCTGGGTGAACGCGGCCAACATCCGGGAGATGATCGCCGACTACGATTTCGTCATCGACGGCACCGACAACTTCGCAGCCAAGTTCCTCATCAACGACGCCTGCGTACTGGGGGGCAAGCCCTATTCCCACGGCGGAATCCTTCAGTTCGACGGGCAGACCCTCACCGTCGCCCCAGGCAAATCCCCCTGCTACCGCTGCATCTTCCCCGAGCCTCCGCCCAAGGAGGTCATCCCGACCTGCTCCCGCGCCGGCGTCATCGGGGTGCTCCCCGGAATCATCGGGACCCTGCAGGCGACCGAGGCAATCAAGTACCTGCTCGGAATCGGCGACCTCCTGCACGGGCGGCTCCTCACCTACAGCGCGCTCAGGATGCGCTTCAGGGAAGTCCCGGTCAGGAAGAACCCGAAGTGCCCGATCTGCGGCGAGCACCCCACCATCACCGAGGTGAGGGACGAGCTCGACGCGGTGACCGTCTGCGATCTGGGGCACTGAGATGCTGGAGATACCCAAAAGCATCCTGGAGGCGGTCGTAGACCACGCCCGGAGCGGGTTTCCGCTGGAGGTATGCGGCATTCTCGGAGGTAGCGGCAGAGTCGTAGCGAGCCATTACCCCATGACCAACACCGACGTCAGCAACGATCACTTCATGATGGACCCGAAGGAGCAGTTCGCCGTGGTGAAGGCGCTGCGTGCAAACGGGGAAGAGATGCTGGTGATCTACCACTCGCATCCCGAGTCCCCTGCCCGCCCCTCCCGGGAGGACATCCGCCTCGCGCTGACGCCCAACGTCTGCCACCTGATCGTGTCGCTGGAGGAGCCCGAAAAGCCGGTAGCAAAGGCCTTCCGTATCGCCTCCGGCGTCGTGGAACCGGTTGAATTGTCTACGGATTAAAAACTGTTCTACGTTCTACGTTCTACGTTCTACGTTCTACGTTCTACGTTCTACGTTCTGTGTTCTGTGTTCTGTGTTTTTAATGATTCAAGGTTTTAACATAGAACATAGAACTTAGAACATAGAACTTAAAAGGAGAGCACCGTGGCAGATGCAAAGATTGACCTTAGAAATTTGAAGTCCGGCGGTTTCATAAAGGAGCGCGGCAAGGACCTTTTCACCGTTCGGCTTCGCGTACCGGGAGGCCGGCTGTCGGTAGACCGCCTGGCGAGGATCGCTTTGGTCGCACAGAAGTACGGCAAGGGGTTCGTCCACCTGTCGGTGCGCCAGTCCATCGAACTCATCAACATAAATTACGCGGATTTCGACGCCGTGGTTGCGGAACTGGGCGAAGACCAGCAGAAGGTTGCATCCTGCGGCGCGCGGGTCCGCGTACCTACCGCCTGCGGCGGCTGCGAGTACAACCCCAACGGCCTGGTGGACACCCAGAAGTCGGCGCTTGAGGTTGACGAAAAGCTGTTCGGTACAGCCACCGGGCACCACAAGTTCAAGGTCAGCTTCGCCGGCTGCCCCTTCGACTGTCCCAAGTCCGCGATCAACGACGTCGGCTTCCAGGGAGCGATATGGCCCGTCCTTGATGCCCCCGAGTGCATAAGCTGCGGCCTGTGTGCCAAGTCGTGCGCCGAGGGCGCACTCACCATGGGCGAAGGCGGCATACCCGCGTTCGACGCCGGCAGATGCATGTACTGCGGCGACTGCGTCAAGGTCTGTCCTACCGGCGCCTGGAAGACGGAAAAGAAAGGTTACACGGTGCGGATCGGCGGCAAATGGGGGCGGCGCCCCCTGGTCGGGACACTTTACGCCACCTTCCTGCCCGAGGAGCGCGTCGTGGATTTCATCGGCTCCGTGCTCTCCTGGTACCAGGAGAAGGCAGAAGGCGCCGGCAGGGTTCGGTTGGGAGACATCATCCTGCGCGAGGGGAACCAGGTGCTGCTTGCGCATCTGCGCAAGGATTTTCCCGAGTACGTAGTGGACAGCACCATCAACCCGCAGGTCATAGAAACGCAGCTGCCTGGGCAAAACCATTAAAGGCTGTTCTACGTTCTATGTTCTATGTTCTATGTTTTTACTGCGCCTGGCAAGGTTCTGTCGGCACAGTAAAAACGGCTGATCGAGCAGACACAGCCTCATGCCTCAAGGTTTTAACGTAGAACGTAGAACGTAGAACGTAGAACAGGTTCTAAGAGAGGAACAAACATGGAAACGATAGATCTTCGCGGCGTTAGCTGCCCCACCAACTTCGTTAAAGCAAAGCTTGAACTGGAAGATGTAGAAACCGGAACCACCGTCGAGTTCCTGCTGGACGACGGGGAGCCGGTCAAGAACGTGCCGCGCAGCCTGAAAGCCGAGGGACACAAACTGCTCGGCCTCAAGGAAACGGACGGCTACTACGTCCTCACGCTGGAAAAAGGCGAGTCTTAAAATGTTCTAAGTTCTATGTTCTAGGTTCTACGTTGAAACCTTGAGGCATTAAAAACATAGAACGTAGAACAGCCTTTAAAATGCAGGAGAACAACCAAGATGGGTAAACGTATCCTGGTGGCAATGAGCGGCGGCGTCGATTCTTCGGTGACCGCCGCCCTTCTTAAGGAACAGGGGCACGAGGTGATGGGTGTCTCGCTCCAGTTGTACGAACGACCGGAATCTGTGCAACCGGGAGGCAAGACCTGCTGCTCGCTTACCGACGTGATGGATGCCGCCAGGGTAGCCAAACGTCTGGGTATCCCCTTCGAGGTGATCGACCTGCGACAGCGTTTCCAGGAGCTCGTTATCGACGATTTCATCTCCGAGTACGCCGCAGGAAGAACCCCCAACCCCTGCGCCCGCTGCAACGAGAGGATCAAGTTCGGCCTGCTGTTGGAAATGACCGCATCCCTTGGCGCCGACATCCTTGCCACAGGCCACTATGCGCGCATCGAGCAGGACGCTGACGGCGTCTACCAACTGCGCAAGGGGCTGGATCCGGGCAAGGACCAGAGCTATTTCCTCTTCGGCATGAACCAGGAACAGCTTGCCCGCACCATCTTCCCTGTCGGGAGCCTGGAAAAACACCAGGTACGCGAGCATGCGGCAAGGTTCAACCTGCCGGTCGCCCAAAAGCAGGAGAGCCAGGAAATCTGCTTCATTCCCGACAACGATTACGTCAGGTTCCTGGAAGGATCGGGAGTGACACCCGTTTCCGGGGAGATCGTCGACAGGAGCGGGAACAGGATCGGGAGCCACGACGGCATCCACAAGTACACCGTCGGACAAAGGCGCGGCCTGGGGATAGCCTGGAAGGAGCCGCTGTACGTCACGGCCATAGATACGGCAAACGCCCGGGTCGTGGTGGGACCCAGGGAAGAGCTATTGAGCGACGGGCTGGTGGCGGGTGATCTAACCTGGACGAGCACCCCCATCTGCGGGACCTTCACCGGCAGTTGCAGCATCCGTTACCGGCAGCAGCCGTTTCCCTGCACAGCGCGATTATTGGAGAACGGGCAGATGCAGGTCGAGTTCGAAGCGCCGCAGCACTCAGTGACACCGGGACAGGCAATCGTCCTCTATGAAGGAGACACCGTAGTCGGCGGCGGCTGGATCCAATAACGGCTCAAGCCTCAACGCGGAGCCGCCAAGCCGCAGAGGCGCAATGAAAACCGAAACACCTCGAATATGAAGGGTTTTAACCCCAAAAGCCTTTCTTAGCGTCTCCGCGCCTTTGCGTCTTTGCGTTAAGCCTTTGGCTGCCTACCCGAGCCGGCGAAACGACGACGCCTTGATCACGGCATAGACCTCGTTTCTCGCCTGTATCGCCAGATCGTCCGCCGCCTGCACCACGACCTCGGCGATCAAGGTTTCGTGACCGCACTTAAGCTCCACCCCGACCTTGTTCCCTGACGGAAAGGTGTCCACCACGGTGCACTTCAGGAGGTTCCTGGCACTGATCGCCTCGGGGTGCTTGGTGAAGAGTATTATGTCCCTGGAAGATAGCTCGAACACAGCCATGCCCTGGTCGTCCCCAGCCGATACGAAGAGCTCTTCCATCCCCCAGCGGTACACGTAAAGCCCCCCCATCTTGCGAAGCTTCTCCACCTGCAAAACGTTGATGTACCCCACCTGGCTCTGCCCCATCCGCTCGCGGGCCAACTGCTCCGGCGTGGTCTGCCCCACCACCCTCCCCCCGGCCATGGCAAGCACCTGGTCGGTCATGAGCCGGATCTCCAGCAGCGAGTGGGAGATGAAAAGGTAGGGAATCCCGAACTTTTCGCTGGCACGTTTCAGGTAATGGATGATCTGCAGCTTGAGCGAATCGTCCAGCGCAGAGAGCGGCTCGTCCATGAGCAACAGGCGCGGGTTGGTCAGTATGGCCCGCCCCAGCGCCACCCTCTGCTTCTCGCCCCCTGACAGCTTGTTCACGCCGCGCCCCAAAAGCTCGTCCAGCTTCAGGACGGAAATGAGTGCGGCGGGGTCGATCTTGCGGTGCTGCGGCGCACAGCGTTTGTACCCGTAAAGGAGGTTCGCCTCGACGCTCAGATGAGGGAACAGGCAGGCGTCCTGGAAGACGATGGATACCCTCCGTTTCTGGGGGGGGAGGTGGATCCCCTTGCGGCTGCTGTAGAAACAGTCGCCGTCCAGGTAGATCTCGCCGGCGTCCGGTGCGCTGAGCCCGGCGATCAGGCTGACCAGGGTGGACTTGCCGCTCCCCGACACCCCAAAGATACCCACCTGCTCCCCCGAAACGGAGAAATCCGTCTCGAGGTTGAAGGGTCCGCCAAAACTCTTGCGTAATTCCATGCGCAGTTCCATGTCAGTCCCTCCTCGCCAGTTTCCGGGTCAGCATCTCGTGGACCAGGAGCACCAGCACCGAAATGGCGATGGCGACGGCGCAAAGCGAGAGCGCCGCCCTGTCGCCGCCCGGGGAACTCGTGTAGTCGTAGATGGCAAGGGGGATGGTCTGGGTAACGCCCGGCATGTTCCCGGCAACGATGATGGTGGCACCGAACTCTCCCAGGCTGCGGGCGAACATGAGCGAGGAGCCAGCGACGATGCCGCCACGGGAAAGAGGGAGGATGATGGTGAAAAGGGTGTCCGGACGGCCGGCCCCAAGGGTGCGCGAGGCCTGGATCAACCGTCCGTCTATCGTGTCCATGCCGAGCCTGATGGAGCGCACCAGTAGCGGGAATCCCACCACTGCGGACGCCAGCACCGCCGCCTTCCAGGTGAAGATGATCCGGACGCCAAGCGGCTCCAGCAAGGGAGCCAGCCAGCCGTTTTTTCCAAGCGCCAGCAGCAGCAGGTACCCCATCACCACCGGCGGCAGGGTCAGGGGAAGGTTGACCAGAACCTCCAGCAGCACCTTTCCCCTGAATCGTACAAAGGTCATGACATAGGCGTAGGCAAAACCAAAGGGAAGGCTGAGAAGTGTAGCCGCGGAAGCGACCTTTATGGAGAGCCGAATGGCATCGTAGTCGGCACCGGTCAGGATAAGCATGTTGTCCAGCACCCCCTTGAGCTGTTGAATATTCACCGTAAGCAGGTTCCATTCCACCATACGACAAAGGTGAAATTGACCGTCTGAGCGGGGTTTGGTGCGGCGCAGCTTGTCTAGGGGGAGATGGCAGGGAGCGATGTTGCTGAAAGAACCGGCATCGGCACCGGATTTTAGGCAGAGAATAGAAAGAAGCTGAGGCAGCAGGGACAATCAGGCTAGAGCAGAGTATCAACGAGCACCATGACGATCTTTCTTCATCCGTTCGAAGTCACCTTCCCACTGGATCTTACCCTTGAGAGTAAGGATCTGTTCGATTTCCTGCTGCTCAACCAGCTTGCGCAGGGCGTAATTCACCACGTCAACCTTCTTTCGCAGCCCGCTCAGTCGCAGAGCCCGGGCCAGTACCTCTTCGTCGATGTCAATCACTGTCCTTGCCATAGGGCACCTCTAGGCTAACGGCAAAAGTTGTTACACAAAGAACACCAGGTATCGACAGAGCACGCAAAGAAAGCTCGGGATTCAGCGCAGAGGGATATCCAGAGCAGCCGAAACGCCATGCTCTACCTGAGAGAGAAATTCCGCAGGGAGCACCCCGATTTTTTCGACAAGTTTCGATCTGTCAAGGGTAGTAATCTGGTGACACAAGAAGACGCAATCCTTTCCCAGGCCCGCAACGCCGGCCTGCACGGGGACTACTGTAGGCCCACGACCTGCCTGTGAAGGGGAAGTGGACGCTGGTATCACTATTATGGAGCGCCACCTTGCAGCGAGGTTGAAGGCATCGTGAGACATAATTACTACGGGCCTGCGTCCGGCCTGCTCGGAACCGGATCGTGGAGAGAGTTCCGCCCAATAAACCTCTCCTCGTTTCATTCTGTCTCTCCAGGGGCCAGGAGTTCGACTGCCGCGCGCTCCAGATCTTCATCAAGATCAGCAACAGTCCCGGCGTGTCCGGCGGCATAGGCGGCTATCTCTTCATGCAGGGCGAGACGCTCCTGTTCTGCCAGCCAGTATTCAACCGCCTGTTTGACTAGCTGAGTGGCAGGTTTATTCTGGCGAGCCGCTTCGACGCGCAACCGGGTATATGTTTGGGCGGGCAGAGGGACATGGAAGTTTCTTGTTGGCTGAATTTTCATGGCATATCTCCTGCCATCAGGATAAGACATGATCCTTGATCACACAAGTGAAAATGTGATGGATGGAGTCTAGCTCGCCAGCCTGAACTGCTGCAGTATCCGCTCCAGGTCCTTGGCGCAGGAGGTGAGTTGCACCGCCTGTTGGGCACAGTGATGCGACCCCTTGGCGGTTTCCTGCACCAGCGAGGTTATCTGCTGTATGTTTCCGCTGATCATCCCCGTGGTAGCGGTCTGTTCCTCGGCGGCCTGCGCGATCTGTACGATCTCTCCCGAAACGCTGTTGACCTGGTCCAGGATCTCCCTGAGTGCGCTGCTGGACCTGGTGGCCTCCGAAGTGCCGCTCTCGACCTCTTGCACCCCCTCCTCCATGGCAACCACGACTCCCTTGGTCTCCGACTGGATCGCCTTGATCATGTCTCCGATCTCGCGGGTCGCCTTGGTGGTCCGTTCCGCGAGCGCACGCACCTCGTCGGCGACCACCGCAAACCCCCGCCCCTGCTCACCTGCCCGTGCCGCCTCTATCGCGGCGTTCAGCGCCAGCAGGTTGGTCTGATCTGCGATATCCTCGATGGTCCCGATGATCTGTCCTATCTGGTCGCTCCGCTCTCCCAACTGTTCCACCGTGCCGGAGAGTCCCTTGACCCGCACCGCTATACGCTCCATGACAGTTATGGTATTTGCAACCACCTCCACTCCGGACCGGGCTATGGTGCTGGTGGACCTGGAGTTCTCCGCTGCATGATGGCAGCTTTGCGAGATCTCGTGCGAGGTGGCCGCCATCTCCTCGCCTGCCGTGGCCATGCTTGTCGATTCGGAAGCAGCCATCTCGGCGCTGCTGGCGATCTGCTCTGATGCGACGGAAAGGCTGTTCGAGGAATTGACCAGGGTACCGGACGTGTCGCTGATCTGGTGCATTACCGTCGCGAACCTCTCGACCATCGTCCTGAGGCTGACCAGCATGTCCCTGACGCTCCCCCTTCCCTCCATCGGGACCTCGACAGCCAGGTCACCTGCGGCAATGCGGTCCATGATGCAACTGCAGGCAACGAAAGTTCCTCGTATGCTCTTGACGATAAGGCCGCTCAGGATAAGGCACCCGATGATGACGAACAGGCAGAGCGCCACCAGCAATATGGTGGAGTTGCTCAAGGTCCGGGCCGTTTCCTGCTCTATCTGTGCTCCCTTCGCGTTGGTAAGCGATACCAGCTTGTCTATGTGGCCGCGATGGGCGTCGTACAGAGCCGTCAGCCTGGCGATAGTATCGTTCGCCTTTGCCTGATCGCCCGCCAGCAGGGCCGGGAAAAAATCGCTCAGCGCGGCGCGGTAGAAATCGGTCGCGGGGCGATACGACGCCTCCACGAGGAGTTGCTTCGCCTCCCCTTCCGCAAGTTCCTTGAGCCAGAACGCATGGCGCCCCTCGTATTCCCCCTGCAACTTCTTGAACCTTTCCTGGTACCCCTGGATCCTGGCCGGGTCACTCTCGCGGGCCGATTGCAGTACGACGAGGTAGGACTCTATGATGTACTCCGGGGGAGGAAGGATGTCCGCCACCAGGTCCTTACCCTGCACGAGTTGCTGGTATATCGGCCCCGTCACCTTGACCTTGCTGATGATGGTGTAGGCGGTTACGGAGACGACGGCAATCCCGGTTATGCAGACTAAGGCAAGAAAAATGATCTGCTGCAGCACGCTGAACCTTGAGATGGAAGAATGAGTCATTAAAGAGGCACCCCTTTGTATCTTGATGTACTACCGCAGTTCTTTTCGACGGCGAGGCCGGAAGCTTTAGGCCCGGCCGCAAAAAAAAAATGGTCTGCCCCGGGCTAACGGCAACGGCTGTCACGCAAAGAGCGGGCAAGGGTCCGCGGAGAACGCAAGGAAAGGCTTTTGAGCTTTTCAGGCCCAAACACACATTTTGGTTATCTAGAAATTGACACAAACTTAACTGACGGTTGTTATCGTGAAATGTACAGGCTGACCTACCATAAATCAGCATTGAAGACGCTTTTTAAAATGCCACGAGCGATTGCCAATCGAATCACCTCCGAGCTCGTGTCGATAGCGGGTAATCCGGATGCTTATAAGGGTGATTGAAAACCGCTTTCCGGCACCCCTTTCTGGCGCCTGCGTGTCGGAGGGTGGCGAGCTGTGTGCGAAGTTAACGGTGATGAACTGGTTGTGTATGTTTTGAAGATTGGAGCTAGAGGAGACGTTTACAAATGAACGTGCAGATACTATCCAAAGGTAATAAGCCTCAGTTTGCCGTGATTCCATACGATGAATGGAAGAAGATACAGGATCGCCTGGAAGAGCTTGAAGACATAGCCGACGCCCGCATGCTGTCAGCTCGGGTAGCTTCAGGAGAAGATGAAACATTTCCAGGCGAATTTGTTGGCAGGTTGTTGTCGGGCGAGCACCCACTGGCGGTCTGGCGCGAATATCGTGGGATAACTGGCGCCGCTTTAGCCTCGGCGTGCGGGGTGTCGGCGCCGGCCATATCTCAGATCGAAAGCGGAAAGCGTGACCCGTCGGCATCGCTTCTGAAGCGGTTGGCCACGGCCCTGCGTTGCAACATGGATGATCTCATGCCTGCTGCCGACTGATCGCCTGCCCCAGAGAGTTTTCCCCCGTGTCCTCCGTGGATGCTCGGTGTTCCCCGTGTAACGGTTTTAAAACTGGAACACTTCGAGACGGAGAACATGGGGGCTCCACGGTGAGCACGGAGAAAGGCTTGCTTCTCGCTCCTCATGTGCGTTACCAAGGCGATGAAGCTGCAGTATCAATTGATGACGGTTCCCTATTGGAGGGTTCCCAGCCTCCCAAGCAGCTCAAAATGGTGCAGGCTTGGATTGAAATACACAAGGAAGAATTGTTCGTAGACTGGGAGCTTGCTGTCAATGGCGATGAGCCGTTCAGAATCGCCCCCCTTCAGTGAGGTAAATGATGCTGGTTGATGTTGTTAAAGTATCTCCAAATGCAGACTTTCAACTTGATCTTTTCTATGCGAATGGCGAGCAGCGCCGATTTGACATGAGACCCTTGCTCTCCATGAAGCCATGGGACCGAATCGCCAATCCAAACATATTCAAACTGGTCCGCGCAGACTATGGTACTGTGGTTTGGCCCGGGGAAATAGATATTGCGCCTGAAACCCTTTACGAGGACTCAGTACCCACGCAAGGCCCTGCCTGAGAAAAGAAGGGCCTTTCCAGCGAAGCGGAGCTTCGCGTGCGATTTACGTTCCGAAGCAGGAGCTTGGGTCCGAGACGAAAGGCCTTAAGATCTTGAAGGCTCTGGTTTCCCCTTCCAAAGGTTTTCCATCGTGTCCTTCGCGGATGCTTCGCGTCCTTCGTGTAACGTGTTTAAAAGCTGAAAACACTTCTACGCAAAGAGCGCGAAGGTGCGTGCAGGCCCTGCCGCGGCTCAATAACGGTAGCTCAGATCGAGCCTCAGCACCTGGTTGGTCCGCTTTGATGAAGGCATCAGGTTGAGATTCCGGATACGCTCCACACCGTACATGAGCCCCAAGTCGAG